>Ga0315321_10000296_pt1 | contig 35555 bp, 28 predicted proteins | sample M180m21515metaG_FD_203464 | JGI IMG/M metagenome (GOLD analysis project Ga0315321, IMG submission 203464) | Ammonia-oxidizing marine archaeal communities from Monterey Bay, California, United States - M1 80m 21515 | ecosystem: Environmental > Aquatic > Marine > Intertidal zone | place: USA... | reverse complement strand
CCGGTGCAAAAATCGCCGAGCGCGCACCGATCACAATTTTCGCACGCCCCTGCCGAATCTTGTGCCATTCATCATGGCGTTCCCCGGCGGAAAGATGACTGTGCAACACAGCCACCAGTGTCTTGAGTAGCCCTGTGCTAAAACGCGCCTTGAAACGCTCAACCGTCTGCGGCGTGAGCGCAATTTCCGGCACCAACACAATCGCCCCTTTCCCCTGCTCCAACGCATGCGCAATCGCCTGCAGATACACCTCTGTCTTCCCACTCCCCGTCACGCCGTGCAGCAGAAAAAAATCGCCGGGCTTGTCATTAATCTCTTCCAACGCCGTCGCCTGTTCGGTGTTCAGGGTCAGCGGTTGGGTGGGGACGATTTCCTCGTCGGCATAGGGATCGCGTTCGGAAATCTGCGGGGCGATTTCCACGAGGCCTTTGTCCTCCAGTTTGCGAACGGTCTGGGCAGTGGTGCCGGTGAGCTTGAGCAGCTCCTGCATCGCCAGAGACCGGTTCTCCTCAATCACCTGATAGACTTCCAGTTGCCGTTTGGTCAGCGCCTCGACGCCTTCTCTACCGGGCAACAACCGCACATGCAAGCGCTCGCGCCAACCTTCCTGTTCCTTTCGCACAGCATCGGGCAGCACACTTTTCAGTGCGGTCTCCGGCGCGCAGCAATAATATTCGGCAATCCACCGGGCCAATTCCAGCACTTGGGGGGTCACCAGTGATTGCGCCCCGATGATCTTGGCAATCGGCTTGAGGGTCTCATGGTCAGATTGCTCCGCCAATCCCGTCACACAACCGAGCACCTGCCGTCGACCAAAGGGCACCTTCACGCGTGTGCCCACCTCCACCCGGCCTTCCAGTTCCGGCGGGATGAGGTAGTCAAACTCCCTGCGCAGGGCAATCTCCAGTGTCACACGCGCGACCACGCCCCACCCTCGCGGCCCCGTGCGCGCCGTGGAAGGTTAATGAATTAACAGGCCTCGACGTCCCACAGCGCTTCGCCTAAAACGGGCTGGTGAAGCTGAAGTACGCGCTCATTGCCGCTGTGTTTGCCGCCATCAATGTCGGCGGCTGGTTCTGGTGGCGGGCCTATCAGCTCGATCATAGTCAGGACGAGGTGATCATTGCCGCCGCATCCATTTACGATATGGATCCCGCGCTCATCAAGGCGGTGATCTGGCGTGAAAGCCGATTTAATCCCGATGCCCGCGGTGCCGCCGGCGAGCTGGGCCTAATGCAGATCCGCGACGCCGCGGCCGGTGAATGGGCTGCCGCGGAAGGCATCGTAGCGTTTCACCACAGCCATCTGGTTAGCGCAAAAAGCAATGTGCTTGCCGGCACCTGGTACCTCAAACGCGCCATGGGGCGCTATCAGGATACGGATGATCCGGTGGCCTACGGCTTGGCCGAGTACAATGCTGGCCGCTCGAATGTGTTGAAGTGGAAAAAGGCCGAAGCGGACACCAACGGCACTGCGTTCATCGAAGCGATTAGGTTTCCGTCCACCAAGGATTACGTGACGGGCATCAAAGCGCGTCGGGAAAAATATCGGTCGTTCGGAAAACGAACCCCTTAATCGGTGGTCAGCGCCATTATGCGCTCCTGAATCTGCCGCCGCGCAGCTTCCCGGACCACGTCGTCGCCCTTGCGATCCACCCATACCGGTTTGCCCATCCGGATATCGCACCGGGCGAAGGGCAACGGCACTTGAAAGCCATCCCAACTGCCCAAAACTTTCTTGGAATGAATTTGCGCGGACATCGGCACCACCGGCAAGCCGGTGAGCTGCGCCATCATCACCACGCCATCCTGAACTTCGTACTTGGGGCCGCGCGGGCCATCCGGCGTGATGGCCACGTCGTATCCGCGCCGTATAAGGCTGATCAGTTCCTTTAGGGCCTGACCGCCACGGCGGCTGCTGGATCCTCGCACGGATTCAACGCCATGATGCGTCATCAACCGCGACAACAACGCACCGTCTTTACTAGCGCTGATCAGCGCCACCAAGCGCCGGTGCGGATGGCGGGCGAGGAAATATTTCCGGTAGCTCGGCAGCGACAGAATCAAACGGTTGTGCCACAACGCAAAGATAACCGGCGATTGGCCGATCGCGGATAGATGATCCTCCGGATCCTCCCAACGCAGGCGCAGGCTGGCCGATAACGTACGGAGGAAGACGTATCCCGCCGCCGCCGCCAGTTCACCGTGCCAGCGAAGCGATTGCGGGACGACAACGCCGGAGGTTGGCGAGGACGGATTCATTTGCCTTTCTGTAACGCCGCACGCACGAGTTCATCCACCGGCTTGTCCGACCCCAGCATCACGATCGCGGCCCGGATGGCGTTCTGCGCATCCTTGGGTTTGCTACCCAGCGCTTCCAACGCAGCAATTGCATCGGCGGCTTTTTGGTCGTCGGATCCCATGGCCGGCTGGGTACCCGGCTCGAGGGCCACCGCATCGCCCAGCTTATCTTTCAACTCCACCACGATGCGTTCGGCGGTCTTTTTGCCCACGCCATTAATGCACGAGAGCGCTTTGACATCGCCATGAGCCACCGCCGCGCGGAAGGATGCCGGCGTGGTACCGCTCAAAACATTGAGGGCGATCTTCGGGCCGATTCCGCTTACGTGACGGATGAGTTGACGAAACAAATCGCGCTCGGTCTCGGTACTGAACCCATACAACACATGCGCATCATCGCGGATAGCCAAATGCGTGAGCAGCGTCACCTCACCGCCGGGTGCCGGGAGTTGATCGAAGGATGAGAGTGGGATGAGCACCTCATAGCCCACGCCGTTCACATCAAGGACCACCTGCGTGGGCAGGGCTTCGGCGAGTTGACCTCGGAGAAAAGCAATCATGCGCGGGAGTTATATTTTTTGAGTAGGGTCGATGGCAAAACGTTTATTCAAATGCGCATAAGTCAGGGCCAGAGCCAGCGCGTCAGCGGCATCAGGCGCCGGCAGTTCATCCAGCGCGAGCATCCGCTGCACCATCTTGGCCACGGCCAATTTCTGGGCGTTGCCGTAGCCGACAATCGATTGCTTCACCTTGCGTGGTGCGATCTCAAAAATTTCCAAGCCATTCTCGGCCACGGCCGCCATTGCCGCGCCGCGGGCTTCGCCCATGATCAGCGCGGTTTTCACGTTCTGCGCGAAAAACAACCCTTCAACCGCGCACACCGTCGGAGTGTGCCGGCCGATCACCTCCCGCAAGGTGCGGGAGATGGCCACCAGACATTCGCTGCGACTCCATTTGGCGGGACATTTGATCGTCCCCTGATCCAGCGTGGCCGGCACTTCGCCGCCCAGTTTCACCACACCATAACCCGTGCCACGCAATGAGGGGTCGACGCCCAAAAGAATTGTGTGAGCAGGCGTTTCGGCGTTCTTTTCCGGTGCGCTGGCCGGTTTACTGCCCTGCACACGTTGCTGCATCTCCTCGAATTGGCGGGCGGAAATTCCCACGAGCCAATCTTCAGCAGAGCGGGCGTTTGCTCAAGCTAATTCGCTTCCCCGCCACCGCTCTTGCCCAGCAATGACTGCTTGTGGCGCGCCACGTATTCCTCCACGTACAAGAGATTATCCCCCGCGCGCTTGGCCACCGTTAGTAGCGTTCCCATGCTCGACACCTCCTCCAGCTGCTCGGCCACAAACCAGTTCAGCATGTTCTGGGTGATGTGATCCCCCTCGGAAATAGCGAGGTTCACCAGACTATTGATCTGCTGGGTGACGCGCTGCTCCGATTCCAGCGACAAACCGATTGCATCGCAGGCATCGCTAAACTCCGCACGCGGTGCAGGGATTCCCGGGATCTTCAAAGCCCCACCCGCATCGGTCACGTATTTCACAAACCGCATCGCGTGATCACGTTCCTCCGTGGATTGTTGGTGAAACAAGTCCGCCAATTCCGTGAGTCCTTCCGTCTCAAAATAAGCGGCGATCGCCACGTACTGCAGCGAAGCAGAAAACTCGTAACCAATCTGTTCGTTCAGTGCGTCGTTAACCTTTTGTCCGATAAGCATGAGCTCAGTATAGCACAGCCGCCGCCAACTGAAAATATCGCGCTGTGAAAAAACACATGACAATTGCTAACGAGACTCAATCCCGTTAGGCCGCATCCAACTAAACACTACTCCTCACCCCCAGCCCGAGAGGGTACGCGCCATAGTCCTCGATTTTTCTCAGACCAGTTCAAGCAATCCGTGAGCACAATCGGTATTGGGAACAAGGGTCCAGTATTGCTCCGAACGAAACCTCTCGCGGCCGCGCCAGTAATTAGTGCTCCACCTTGGCCGACTTTTTCGGCAGGACCCCACACTTCATCAACGCTAACAGCGGATAGGCTGTACCACTATAGGTGATGTAGTGGGTCTTGTCGGTATTCAGGGAGCGGGTCCACCAACGGCCGCTCTCGCGTTGGTTTGTGAGGAGCCATTGGATGCCTTTTTGCAGGCGCGGATCGTTGACCTGCACACCGGCTTCGCGCAGGACCAGCACGGCGAGGCCGGTCATGTGACCATCGCTGAGCGGGTTTTTGAATTCTGGTTCAGCTCGTAGTTTGGCAGCACGATTACCTCGGCCCCATTTTTCCGGTGTGGAAAAGGTGCGAAGCGACCAGCCACCGTCCTTACGTTGATGTTGCCATAATAACTCAACTAACTCAGACCGCCTTTGGGGAGACAATAAATCTTTCATGCGCGTGGACGCCCAAAGTAGCACCACGCTGCCATAGTCATTGGGGGGGGCGGTCTCGCGCAGGTATTTTTGTAAGGCAGCCACTCTCGCTTTGGTTTCTTTATCCTTCAAGCCGGCCACCCATCCTGGGGCAGTGGCCACAGCCATGGCTGCCACAGTCGCTTCCTGAAAAGCACTCGATTCCAGAGGCGGCCAGCAGTCTAATGAACCCCACGTTCCAGATTTTTGCTGGATACCAAACATTAATCCAAGCGCAGCTTTTGTTTCTGCTGAAAGTTTTTTGGTCACATGCAGATCCCATTCAGCCAAACCGGCAGCGATATAAATCACTTGAGCAGGCTTGGTACCCTTATTCAAATCAGCAACTTTCTGTTTCCTTAATTCCGTAAGCTCACCAGTGAGCAACTCATGAATCTCTTGTGAGGGGTTGCCAAGGATCGGAGTCAATTCAGGGCGAATCTGCATGTATGTACCGGTGGTGTGGCAGGTGACACATCCCCGTTTACGTGTCCATGCGGCTGCACCCTGTTCGAGATATTGATCTGCTTTTTCCAACGAGAACTGTTTGAGCACCGTTTCTTGCGCACTGGCCGCCGGCACAATGATTTCCCCTGATTGATACTGGGGTGAAGCCGCAAAGAGTGCTGGAGTCACAAAAAGGAGTAGGATTTTTTTCATGCAAAAATTTCGTGGGCTACATGGCCGAAAACGTCGGTTAGTCGAAAATCGCGGCCACTATTGCGGTAAGTTAGTTTTTCGTGATCGACCCCGAGTAAGTGTAACAGTGTGGCGTGTACATCATGAATGTGCATTTTATCGCGCTCGGCGTAGAAGCCATAGTCGTCGGTGGCGCCATGCGCGAATCCGCCTTTCACCCCGCCGCCGGCCATCCACATTGTGAAGCCCCACGGGTTATGGTCACGGCCGTCCATGCCCGATCCCTGCACGGTGGGCGTGCGACCGAATTCGCCGCTCCAAAGCACTAGCGTGTCTTCGAGCAACCCACGCGACTTGAGGTCGTGCAGCAGACCGGCGATGGGTTTATCGACCTCGGAGGCTTTTTCGGTGTGGCCTTTCTTGAGGTTGCCGTGTTGATCCCACTGCACCTTGCTGTCGCTATGCGATACCTGCACGAAGCGCACGCCGCGTTCGGCAAAGCGCCGGGCCATTAGGCATTGCCGGCCGAAATCTTCGGTAATGGGATTATCCAGCCCGTACAGTTTGCGCGTGGCCTCGGTTTCGCCGCGTGTATCCTGAATCTCCGGCATCGAGGTCTGCATGCGGAACGCAAGCTCATAGGAATTGATGCGGCTCTCGAGCACGGGATCGGGCGTGGCGGAAAGATGATCCTCGTTGAGTTGCTTGAGAAAATCTAATTGCGCACGCTGCTGGCCGGGTGTCCACTTTGGATTGCGGATATGATGCACCTTGGCGTCCTTGGCCTTGAGGCTGGCATTGCCGATGGGCGTGCCGCCGAAGTGCGCGGGCAGAAACGCGCTACCCCAATTGTTCAAGCCGCCGTGCGCGAGGGTCGGGCAAATGGTCACGTAGGAAGGCAGGTTTTCGTTTTCTGTGCCGAGCCCGTAACCAACCCACGCGCCCATGCTCGGCCGTACAAAATTATCCGCACCGGTATGAAGCTTCAGCAACGCGCCACCATGGGCGGGATTTGTGCCGTGTACGCCGTGGATAAAACAGATGTCATCCACATGCCTCGCCACGTGCGGAAACAGTTCGCTGACCATGTGGCCGCACTGGCCGTACGGCTTGAATTGCCACGGCGAGGCCAGAAGGTTGCCGGTCTTGGCGAAGGTAACCTTCGGCTTGTCAAACGGCAGCGGCTTGCCGTGATCGCGCTGGAGCAGAGGCTTGTGCTCGAAGGTGTCCAACTGTGAAGGTCCGCCTTTCATGAACAGGAAAATCACGCGCTTGGCTCGCGGCCGAAAATGCGGTCGCTTAGCCGCCAGTGGATTTTCCGCCTGCAACAACGACGTCAACGCTAACGACCCAAAGCCGAGGGCGGATTGCTTCAACATTTCGCGGCGGGTGGTCATTTCAAATATAGGAATTCATTGGACGACACCAAAGCCTGGCTCAAGGCCTGCCAGCTGGCGAGGCGGTCCTGAGCGAAATTGTTGATGAATACCACAGCGCGTTGCGTTTCCTTGACCGTGGGCGGGCGATTGAACACCTGCGCATAAAGCCGCTGCACGCGCTGCGCGTTGTTGAGCTCATCCTCCATCAGCAACGCCTTGGCCATGGATTCGGTGGCGCGCAGGACGAGCGGGCTGTTCATCAGGTACAACGCTTGCGGCGCAATGGTGGAGTCGGCGCGGTTGCCGTTGACGGTGCCTGGGTCGGGAAAATCAAACAACTCGAACAGATCGTACACGTGATTGCGAATCACCGGTAGGTACAGTGCGCGGCGATTGCTTTCGTAGGTGGTGGCATCCTCGGAGGTGTGGTTGAAGACGAGTTTGTAATTCTCGAACGTCCACACATAACCACCCACTTTTTTATCGAGCAACCCGGCCAATTCCAGCAACGAATCGCGCAACGGCTCGGCCTCCACCCGGCGTAGCGGTGCGCGAGATAGGAGCACGTTATTCGGGTCCGCCTTCAAGGCTGTGGGCGAAGCCGTGGTGCTCATTTGATAAGTAGCACTGCTGAGGATGAGCGTGTTGAGTTTTTTGACCGACCAACCGTTGTCCATGAACCACGCCGCCAACCAGTCGAGCAGCTCGGGATGCGACGGCTTGTCCCCGAGCAGGCCAAAGTTGTCCGTCGTAGCCACCAACCCGCGCCCGAAATGCCAGCGCCACACGCGGTTCACCATCACCCGCGCGGTGAGCGGGTTCTTTTCATCGGCAATCCAGCGCGCCAAGGCCAGCCGCCCGCTGGCCTCGCCGGCGAGCGGTTTGCCATCGGAAAACACCTGCGGAAAGCGCCGCGGCTGCTTGGTCTTCGCCGGCGTGTTGTGGTTGCCTCGTACGAAAATCGGCAGCTCGGTGGCGTTGCCGTCGGTCACGCCCATCGCCGAAACGATGGGCGGCGGATTATCCTCTAGCTGCTTCAAAGCCGCCCGGATTTTTCCAAGCTCCTCCTGCGTCGCCTTCGGGTATTGCGTCTCCGGTTTGGCCGGCAACTTGTCGGTCTTCAACAAAACCAGCAGCTGTGCATTGGCCTTTTCTGTGAACGCCGCCACCCCTTTTTTCTGCGCGGCGATTGACGCGGCGTGTTTCTCGCGCAACTGCTTCTCAGCCGGCGTGGCGACGGGATTCTCGTGCCACTTGGCGATGGTCTTCAGGCTCTCCATCGTCTTGGTGCTCTTGAAAATGCCAGCCAGCGCGTAGTAATCGGCGGTGGGGATGGGATCAAACTTGTGGTCATGGCACCGCGCGCAACCGAGCGTGAGCCCGAGCAACGCCTTACCGAGCGTGTCGATCTGCTCGTCGATGATGTCCATCTCCATCTTCACCTTGTCTGGCTCGGCCAACACCTTCGGCCCCAGCGACAGAAATCCGGTGGCAATAAACAACTCGCGCCGACGCGCCGCATCGTTCGTCTCAAGACGGTCGCCAGCGATTTGTTCGATGAGAAACTGATCGTACGGCTTGTCGGCGTTGAAAGCGTTCACAACATAATCGCGATACCGCCAGGCATTGGCGTGCGCGGCATTTTCGTCCAGCCCATTGCTGTCCGCGTACCGCACCACATCCAGCCAATGCCGCGCCCACCGCTCGCCGTACTGCGGCGTGGCTATCAGCGTTTGAATCTCCGATTTGGGGTCGGCCAATTTAGAGCCCGCCTGCGGCAGCAACCCCGTCAGCGCATAATGCAGTCGCCGCTGCAAATCCCGTGGCGATGCCGCCGGAGCCGGCTGAAGGCCCGCCTGCTCAAGCCCCGCGAGGATGAAATGATCAATGCCGTTCTGCGGCCAGTCCTTGGTTTGTACCGCCGGCAACGCCGCCCGTTGCATCGGCTGAAAGGCCCAATGCTCCCGCCCCTTGGCGAGATCGATTTTCTCAGCCGACCACAGCCCTCCCACTAGCCCCAGCGCACCCAATGTTGCCGTCAATCTCATGGGTTAATCAGGCAAGTTTGGACGCGCCGTTTTGTTTTTGCACGGCAAATATTTTACCACAGAGGCTTGGAAAACACGGAGAAAGTGGCGGAATGGGTGTTTTAGAAATTCAGATAATGAAACGATCGGGAGGATGGCTTGGTAAGGGGGCCTTGCCTCTGTGCTCTCTGTGCCTTTGTGGTGAATTAAATCACCCCCTTCAGGAGCCCAAGGCCTAGGCGAGATCCAATAAATCGTCCCCGGCAAAACCCCATTCAGCCGGTTCCGACAAGACCGTGAGATCCTCCCGTGTCCCCACCCCTGCGGCAAAGGCTTCAGACAATTCCAGTTGCGCCAGATCCAGCGTATGGCGAATACGCATGACCCGCGCCTGCGCCGGATCGGGTAATGCCAAACTATCCAGCAACCCCGCCAAGGCCGCACGGTCATTAGGAAAATGCATCGGCATCTTGGCGTTGTGAAGCGTGAGCGAGGTACGTACATTCACAAACGTGCTCTCGGCATCCATCGCTTCCGCCAGCCGCACATGAACCGCGTCGGCCAACCCTACCCCGATGGCGTTGCCATGCGTTTCCGGCGTCAACCCCCGCACATAAATGCGGCGAATAAACGGTGTCACCTCAAGCACGTTTTGCAGTAGGGTGCTGTAATGATGCGCATGTCGGCCGATGACGTTAGGATCCATGCCGCCGCCGCTGATATTTTTTCCGATCTGATCGACCACCAGCAGATCCGCGTCGTCAAACGGCAGCTTGGGCAACAACGCGGCGGCCTCGGCAAAGAGCTCGGCTTCGCGTGCCTCGATGTCCTCGGGCCGCACGGCCTCAATACGGGCGGTGTCGTGGTATTGGTGCTCCACCAGACCGATCCCAAACAGGATCGGTGCCTCGCGCAACACCACCCGGCCAAGCATCCGAAGTGTCTCCTCATACCCACGGTGCACTGCCGTGCGGTGAAAATTAGCAGCGCCATCATGTTTCCCCATGCCCACCACCATCATCTTGATCAGGCCGCTGCCCAGCGTGCGGCTGAAATAATCGGTGTGCGGTTTCACGCGGTTCAGCACCACAATGCCATCGGCCTCGAGCGCAACCGCGCTGGTGAATGCCCGAACACCATCGGCCGTGCGCCCCACTTCGCGCGTAGCCATGGCCGCCTCAATGGGTACGCCCATCGTTTCCTCGGTGATCCCATAATCGGCCAGAATCCGTTTCTGTCCCTCCGGAGTGGCGCCGCCGTGGCTGCCCATCGCCGGCAGGATAAACGGATGTACGCCGGCCGCTGTTAATGCATCGAGAACGGCCCGGACAATTTCGCGAAAATTCGCGATCCCGCGGCTGCCCACGGTGACCGCCACGCGCGCGTTGGGCTGGAGCCGGTCCTGCACCGAGGCAATTTGGGCCGCGACAGTCGCAGGAATGTCCAACGGTTCCGGCCGGGGAAACTCCTGTCGAACCTTAAACATGCGGGGAACAGTCTGGACATCCAGCAACGACATGGCCGTTCATCCAAGGCCATGCACGGACAGGCGACCAGCTTTTTCTTGCACGGCGGGCGCGGGCAACAGAAGCTTTCGCCGAACCTGATCGACCATGAAGGAACACGATTCCATTTCCCACTCCCAAGGCGCGCTAGATCGGCGCAGCTTTCTCGCTACCACCGCCACGGCCCTGACGGCCACTGCCACCGCGCTCACCGCCGCCAAGGGCACGCCACGAGATTGGACAGGCAAAACGCCCACGCGCTATCCCGAGCCGGATGTGCTCGTGCTCGATCCCGCGTTCGCCAAATACAAACTGGGCAACACCCCCATCCGCCGGCTTTACACCAACCCCGATATGCTTTGGGCCGAGGGCCCGGCCTGGAACGGCGTGGGGCGTTATCTACTCTGGAGCGATATCCCGAACAATGTTCAGCTGCGCTGGCTCGAGGAGGACGGACACGTGAGCACCTTCCGTCATCCCAGCGGCAACAGCAACGGCAACACCTTCGACTGGACCGGACGCCAAATTTCCTGCGAACACGGCAACCGCCGCGTGGTGCGCTACGAGTACAACGGCAAGATCACCGTTCTCGCCGACGGCTACGGCGGCAAACCCTTCAACGCCCCCAACGATGCCGTGGTGCATCCGGACGGCGCCATCTGGTTTACCGACCCTGGCTACGGCAGCCTGATGAATTATGAGGGTCACCGCACCAAGACCGGTAGTGTGCAGCCGCACCAGAAGGAAGCAGTCTACCGCATTGATGCCAAGACCAACAAGCTGACCAAGGTGACCGAGGATATTTTCAAGCCCAACGGCCTGTGTTTTAGCCCAGATTACAAAAAGCTCTACGTCGCCGATACCGGGGCCTCGCACTATGCCGAGGCCAAAAAGGAAATCAAGGTTTGGGACGTGGTCAATGGCGTGAGCCTCAAAAACGGCAAGACCTTTACCAGCATGGATCTTGAGATGGAGGAATTGGATGAGAACGGCCAGAAACAAAAGGTCACCAAGGCCGGCATGGCCGACGGAATCCGCTGCGACGAAGACGGAAATATCTGGTCCAGCGCCGGCTGGGTGGGCGACGGCTATGACGGCGTGCACGTCTTTGAGCCCAAGGCCGGCAAACGCATCGGGCAGATTCTGCTACCGGAAATCTGCAGCAACGTCTGCTTCGGTGGCACCAAACGCAACCGCCTCTTCATGACCGCCAGCCAATCACTCTACGCGGTTTACGTCGAAACCAAGGGCGCGCACATTTCGTAGCGCACACCAGAATTAAAAAAGAGGTGAGGGTCACCTCGCCTCTTTTTTCTTGGAAAGACTTTTAGTACAGCTCCCTACTTCGCCAAGTCAGCGTTGATTTTGCCGAGGAGATTCTTGATGTAGGCGCCCATGCGACCGGGGGTAACGGTGGCTGTGTTGGGGAGGGCCTTAATTTGAGCAGCGTATTTTGCAGCGCGCTCGTCCATGTAATCGAGCCCGTTCAAGGCCAGCATGGCGGTAAAGATATCGTTCTTCGACCCGTCGCCGTATTGGATCAGCGTTTCCGCTGCCAACGTCACGTCCTTACCCTTACCATAGCGTCCGAGGGCTTCGGCGGCCGTGCAGGCAACGGCGGTCGATTTATCCCCTAAAGCCTTGCGCAATGCGCCCTGCCCTTGGGCCACGGCCTTGTCACCGCGCATCAGCAGTCCCATGGCCGCCCAGTAGCGTACCGCGCTGTCCTGATGGCTGAGTAATTGAATCAGCCCCGGGGCATCCTCGGGCTTAAGACTGGAGGCTTGTTCGGCGGCGGCCATGATAGGTTCCATAGCGTAGAGCTTAGGATTGTGGCCCATGTCGTACGGGGCGCGATCGCCGGCGCGGCTATGGATTTCGCCTTCGGGCAAAAATCCAATGTCCCGAATGGCCACGGCCTTGGCCTGTTGCGCGGTGCGCAGGCGTTGAAGAATGGCGGCATGTTTCTTGGAACCGGCGAGGTTGTTTACCTCATCGGGATCGGTCTGCAGATCATACAATTCCTCAGCCGGTTTGGTTTCCCAAAAACGCCCCTGGGCGGTGTTGAGTTTGCCGGCGTGATACAGGTCATGCCAGGTGCGTGTGGTGGGCGTGGCGAACATGTAGCTGATGTATTGGCCGTAAATTTTATGCGGCATGTAATTGCGGATGTAGATGTAGCGCTTGTCGCGCACCACTCGCACCATGTCGTACCGTTCATCCATACGACCGCGGAAGCCGTAGTTGAAGGGCTGCTCGGGCGCGGCGTGTTTGCCCATGAAGGCATAGCCTTGCATGTGCTTGGGCGGTTTCTGGCCGGCGAGGCTCAGGAGCGTGGGGGCAAAATCAATGAATCCCACGAGCCGATCGCTCTGGCCGCCGGATTTGTAATCGGCCGGGGCTAGGTGCTTCCATTTTTCAGGCACATACAGGATGAGCGGCACGTTGAGGCCACTGTTGTACGGCCACCGTTTGCTGCGCGGCATGCCGGAGCCGTGGTCGCCGTAGTAAAAGATGATCGTGTCTTCCGCCAAACCGGCCTCGGCCAGCTCCTTGAGATTGGCCCCGGCTCGTTCGTCCATCATAGTGATGCGATCGTAGTACTGCGCCCAATCCTTGCGCACTTCGGGCGTGTCCGGATGATACGCCGGCACGCGGACTTTTTTGGGATCATGAATGGTAAACTTCGGATCAATCTTGTTTCGGATCTGGCTTTCGTGGCTGATGGTATGATTGAAGATCGCGAAAAACGGCTGATCGCCGGCGCGATTTTTCCAATGCGCCTTGCGGCTACTCTCATTCCACACCTCCCCTTCCTTGCCGAGATTGTAGTCTTCCTTGGAATTGTTGGTGCAGTAATACCCGGCCTGACGCAAGTAATCGGGGTACATCTTGAATCGCGACGGCAGACGGGTATTGCTGCGCATGTGCTCGGCGCCCGTGCTCGGCGGATACAGTCCGCTGATCAAGGTGGTACGAGCCGGCGCGCACACCGGCGCAGTGGACCAGCAATTCAGATAAAGCATCCCCTTCGACGCCAGCGCATCCAAGTTGGGTGACTTGGAATATTGATCACCATAACAACCCAGTTGTGGGCCGTTATCTTCGGAGGTAATCCAGAGAATATTCGGCAGCTTCTGCTCCGCCACGGCGCCAAACGCCACGACCAAGCCCAACAGGAATACGCGCATTATTTTCATGAATGGAATAACTCGCGCACTGTGCCGAAAGCCGGCGCCCTTGGCAATCTCGCTAATTCTGCACCGGGCGTGCTGGATTGCCCCAGTGGGCGTCCGCATCGCGGCCACTGAGGATAACGCCCTTGGCGTTCCAGCCTTGGGCGGCGCGAACGTAAGCGGGAGCGTAGCGCAGGGTGAGACCACAGCGGCGGCGGTTAGAGGCGTTGGCGTTGGAGCCATGTAATAGCAGATCGCTGTGGATGGACACTTCGCCGGCGCGCAGGCAGTCATCGACCGGCGTGCCATATTGCTCGGCGTTTTCAACTGTTTGATTGAGCACGTTATGTTCCTCCGGCGTGCTATCGCGCCAGGTGAGATGGCCATGATGATGCGATCCCGCGAGGAACCGCATGCAGGCGTTTTCCGCATCGGCATCATCAATGGCCAGCCAAACGGTCACGGTGCGGCTGGGCGTGAGCGGCCAGTAACTGGCGTCCTGATGCCACGCCACCGCCTTGCCGTCCCCGGGCATTTTGCAGAAGAAATGCGAGCCCCAACCAATGACATCATCGCCGATCAGATCTTTGACAGCAGCGACAATGCGCGAGTCGGACAAGATATCATGTACACAGCCGTGCTCCAGATGCGCGGAGCTAATGCTGTAACTGTTGCCACCAGCTGCCAGCGTGCGCGCCAGCAGATCATCGAAGTACGCACGCAGTTCGGTGATTTCCGCATTATCGAAAACCGGCACGGGCGCGACGTAGCCCTGCTCGTTAAAGTGCGCAATCTGCCCGGTCGTGAGCGTGGCGGGCGCGGAGTTTTCAACCGACCGAAAGCGCAGGTCGCGATCCTCGTCGGAGGTGTCAGGCAGAATGTCAAATTTTTGCCCGGCCATTACTCGTAAATATGATGCCCCTTCACCTTCAACGGAATACGATACAGGCCCCAACGAATCAACGGCTTGGGGACACGCGCGGTGATATACAGTACACCCTTCTCTTTGCCGCCGCCGAAGACGCAATTGGTCGGCGAGTCGCCGGTGGGGATCATGGCCAGCTGCTTACCAGTGGGCGAAAATACGTAAATGCCGGACAACTCGCCGCGACCGGCGGTGGCGTAAATGTTGCCGTTCTCATCCAACGTCATACCGTCAATGCCGCGGCGATCGGGCCCAATGTCGAAGAGGATTTTCTTGTTGGCCAGAGTACCGTCCTGTTGCACATCGAATTGCACCAGATGATGATTGCCCTTGGCATCGCTGTGGTTGTCCGCCACGTACACTTTTTTGCCATTCAGCGACACGAGAATGCCGTTGGGCCGAGAGATTTTCTTGGTAGCCAGCTTTACCTTTTTGCCGGTGATCAAAAATACGCCCTCGAAATCTAGGTCACGATCATCGCCACCCCCATAGCGCGGGTCTGTAAAGTAAATGCGGTTCTTCGCATCAATCGCCAGATCGTTGGGCGAATTGAAGCGCTTACCCTGCCAGCGATCAACAATCGTGCGTGTCTTGCCTTTCAGCGTGGTGAGACTCACACGCCGGTCACCACCATGGGCGCCCTCGCAGGCGATCAGGTTGCCCTTGCGATCCATCATTAGTCCATTGGCCTTGCCGCTCAGTTCGCGGAACACGGTGGTCTTGCCACTGGCCGGATCAAAACGCATTGTGCGCATTCCGATATCCGAAAAAAAGATCACGCCCTTCGGCCCCAAGGTCGGTCCCTCGGTAAAACTTCCTGCAGCCCACACTAACTCCGCCTTAGCCTCCTTGGCCACGATGGAATCCTGAGCCGTCGGTTTGAAGTCCGCCGCCGCCAGAGTCACCGCGCCCGCTATAAGTATCGAAAAAATCCGCATGCCCCATTGCCGCAAACCCCCGCCGTCGCGTCAATGGCATTTGACTCAAAAAACCCGCCGCCCAGGAGGACGACGGGGTGTTCGGAGAACCAACCAAAAAAATGGTGAGGGTTTATTTGTACCCGGCGTTCTTATCCTGCTGGTTGCCGACGGCACCGCCCAACAGACCGCCGACCACGGCACCAATAGCTGCGCCTTCGGCTCCGTGCCGGCCTTTATTATGGCCAATAATGGCCCCGGTAAGACCGCCCAGCACCGCGCCCGTGGCGGCACCTCGCTCAGTGTGATTACTGGGACCCGCACACCCGACCGCACCCAACATCAGAGCCGGCACGAGAAGCATCATCGCGAATTTATTTTTCATGACTTTAATCAATTCAATGGTTTAGACACAGGCACATTATTACGTACACGTACAAATTAATACGCATACGTATATTGTCAAGGGGTTGTGGGCCCTTTTTTTTAAAAAGTTTTTGACCCTGTTTTTTAAGGTTATTTGCCCGCTGTTTTGGTCGGTTCCTCGTCCTTAGTGGCAGGTTCGGCCGGTGCGGGTTCCACTGGAGGTGCTGGAGAAGGTGCGGGTTCCAGAGCACTGGGCGCCGGGGTTTGGTTCGACTCCCAGACTTCGACTCGTTGGGCGGATTGGGCGAGTTGATCGTCGGATAGCTTGGGTGCGAGTTGTTCCAGCGCGGCGGCGGCATCTTGATTGCCGCTCTTGGACGAAAGCGTCACCCACTTATGCGCCTCCACGAGATCCGCCTCCACGCCTTGACCCAGTGCCAGCATCATGCCCAAGGCCACTTGTCCATCGGCATGGCCCTGCCCCGCGGCGGCGGTCAACCACTTGAAAGCTTCGGATGGATCGGCCGCACCGCCTTCCCCTTCGAGCAACATCACGGCCAAATTTAGCTGAGCTGAGGTATGCCCTCCGAGGGCGGCTTTGCGATACCATTTTGCGGCGCGTGGGGCATCCTTCGGCAAGTGGCGCCCTTCGTGATGGAGGGTAGCCAATTCAAACTGCAATTCGGCGAACTGTCCGGCCCCACCCTGCTCAATGGCCAAGGCGATCTGCTCCAATGCCTCGGCTTTTTGTTCACCGGCGGGTAGACGATTGATGAGCCGCAATGATTGCTGCATGACCGACTGGGCTTGATGCTGAATGGCGGTGGCCGTCTTGAGCGATTGAGCCAACACCGTTTCCATGTGATCGACATTGTCCATGGATTCCACCGCGGCCACCAACGCACCGAGGGCGGTGGTTTGTTCATCAACGGACTGGATGCCATCCACGGTTTCCATGGCTTTGGCCAAAGTCGCCTTGGCCTCTTCGCCTCGTCCGACCAATGATTGGGCGGCGGCCAGATGGGTCAATGCCGGTGCCAATTGGCCGGGCGTCTCCAGGTCCTTTGTGATCTCCTGTGCCTTGGCGAGCATGGCGGCGGATTGCTCGGGATCACCGGTCAACGCCAGGGTGCCGGCCAGATTGCACAACACGCGCACGCGTCCACTGGGATCCTCCACGCCGCTGACCAGCCGCAACACGGGATCGGCCTGATAATGGAGCTGGAGCACAGAAGCCTGAATGCGCTCCAACTGCGCCGCCACGATTTCCTGCGTGGCCCAAGGAGCCAGTTCGCGGGTGAGTTTTCCGTAGGCAGCCAGTTGATCTTCGCTGGTTTCCAGCGCGGAAATCTTGGTGACCAGCGTCTCGATTTGCTTGGCGGCCTCAGGTTGGCTAATGTTCATTTGGGCGATGGCCATCGCTGTGTTGGCGGTGAGCAATTCGTTGGGTTCTTCCAACGCGGCTATTTCCGTGCGGGCCTGCTCCATTAGGGTTTGGGATAATTCCGCCTGACCCGCCGCGTGCAAGGCGGCGGCAATTTGAGCGAGGGCTTTGATACGTTGTGTGGGAGCTTCGATACCAGCGATGAGTTTTCCGGCTTGAGCCTGGCCGGGGTTCAGGACCTGCTCCAGCTCCACCAAGGCGGTCTGAAAATCAGTGAGGGCTTCATGCTCCGATAGCTCGGAAAATTCCTCATTCACATCGGCCAGTGCCTCGCGGCGAGCGGCATCATTCGCCAACGCCTCGAACTGCTCCAACAACGCCTCAAGCAATGGCGCCGCGTCTTTGCCGGCTTTCAGGTGGCTGAGGGCAATGCCGGTGAGCACGCGGATTTTCCCAGCCGGTTCGTCCACGGCATCAATCAATGCCATGACGGAAGCCTCGGTCGGTTCGGATTCGGCAGCGATTTCGGACTCCTCCGGCTTGGGCTTGAACGTCGGCTTTTCTTCCGGCTTGGGTTTGGTGACGACTTGCGATGGCTTCAGGGCTGCTGGAGCCTTTGCCTCCTTGGGTTTCTTGGGCTTAGTCAACGCGATTCCGGCGATGATTAGGACACCTAGCCCAAGTCCAATGATGAATGGTTTTTGATCTTTCATGTTATTCCTTTGTTCCGTCCGTTCAGGGACGCGGCGCGGGGGTTACCAATTGTTTTAAATGATCCTTCTCCTCGATGACTTTCCGGAAGGCGGCGATGTCTTTTTCCATCTCCACCTGCAGGGCCTGATAATACATCTCCGAATAGAAAAACGCGCGAGCGACATCGCCATCGACCAGTTCGATATCCTTGGCCGTAACACGCGGCATCAGGAGCAGGCGCCCGCGGGTAAAATTGCTCAGGCTCAAGACGAGTTTTTCGGTATTCATCTCCACCGTCTTCTTCATCAAGATGGCGTACTTGAGTCGTTCGACATCCTTTTTGCGACGCAACAGTACGGTGTATTGCTCTTGCTGCTGGGCCGTGGGTCGATTCAGTTCCCAGAGCTTCTGGCTCCATTCCTTTTCATTCCCGCAATTCAACAACTGCACGGATGGAGTCGGTTCATTAAAGATGGAAACCGAGTCATCCGAAAACCTCTGCATGGTATAGGTCAAGGCCACGGCCTGTTGCCCGCCTTGATCGGTTAAAACCGCCGGCGCCTTAGCGCGCAGGAAGGCGTCCAGAAACTGCACGCGATGGCCGGATTGAATGTTTTCATCGGCCTCGAAAAAGATGATCTTGGTTTCATCGAGATTCTTCTGGAGGTCGCGCCGCTTAAGTACCTCATAAATCTGGCGGTAACACAGGATACTCTCGCCCGGTACGGCCTTGCCGTAGAAATGCCGGTAGGGATATTCTGTGGCCAACGGCCGATTGCCGGCCACGATCCGATCGGCCAGTTGTTTCATGCGTTGAAGCTGTTTGTTTTCGTAGAGGTAATTCAGGTCAAAGGTGTCTTCAGCACGGATTCGGTAGGCATCGCGGAACAATTGATGACCAACGCTGTCGAAATTATCCTCATCCATCGGCATATTTTTACCGATCACATGTTCCTCCGGCAGGACAAACGGTGTGAGCACGATGATCACTTCGCGTTTCACAATGTTGTTTTTGCTGCTTTGAAACAGCGGGCCCAAAATCGGCAGACTACCAAGCAACGGCACCTTCTCCACCTTGCTTTGCTTATCCTTGGCAATCAGGCCACCGATGATAAACGGCGTGTTGTTGGACACGCGGGCGTAGGTCTTCACTTCGCGTTTGGAAATAGTAGGTGCACTTGCCAGCACCGTTGTACCACCGGCTCCGCCCAATACCTGCACATCCGCATCGGGCACCCTGGCGGTAACCTCGGCATTAACCTGCATACTGACCTCCTCGCCGTTGCTGCTCACGCGCGGGCGCAGCGTCAGTGAGATGCCGGCCTTTTTGGTTTCAAAACTGGTGCGTTGATAATTATTGCCGGGGGCATACGAGGTGTTAGCCACCGGGATATCCTCAGAAACATTGATGTACGCCATGCGGTTATCCAGCGCCAACACACTCGGCCGCGAAAGAATCTCCGCCTCGCCTTCCGCCACAAGCGCCTTGATCTGAGTGTTGATGCTGTGGAACACACTCTTGGTGGTCAGATTCAACGCCTCGACCGAAGCGGAGGTTGGATACTTGAGTGTGCCGATAGTCAGGGCACTAGTGTGATCGGTAATGGTACTCCCTCCCCCGTTTCCGCTGCGCGACCATTTCACGCCTATCTCTTTAAGGGCCGTGGAGGAAATCTCCAGCACCATGGCTTCAATGATGATCTGGCGCGCGGGGAGGTCCACGTGTTTCTCCAGTGTCGAGAGCACGCCGCTGAGTTGGGCGGGATCATTCTCGTTATGAAACACGACCAGTTCGTTGGCCGGATCGGTTTCGGTTTGGGGAAATTTATCTTCGGCCTTGGGAATGGTCTCGAGATTGATCGTCCCGGGCAATGCCAACACGACCGGTAACTGGGCCGGGTCCACGGCTGCTTCGGGCTTGCCAATCGTAACGCCGTGCAGGGCGAGCATTTGCACGGCACGCGCCGGATCAATGTAGCTGAGGGTAATACGTCGCGAAGCCATGACCACATTAGTATTGGCCGTGCCGGCGCCCGGCAGATTGGAGAGTTCGCTCAGAGCATTCTTCAGCCAAGGCTTCACGCGGTTCCCTGTGGATGGCGCGGCCGGCTGCGCCTTGGCCAAGGCAACGGCGGCGAGGGTGGCGGCCAGAACAATGGCCTTAAGATGGCTGCGGTTGATCCTATTTTTCATCGGTTGATTTCTCCTGCGATTCTTTGGCGCCCTCGAACATGCCGGGGAAGAAGGCCTGCACGACCTTCTTTACCGGCGATTTGTGAACGGTTTTCTTGCGTTGATCCTCAGCTTTCTTGCGCCGGGCTTCCCTCCAGCTATCCTTGATGCGATCGGTCTGCTGCTTGAGTCCCTTCTCCAACTGTTCGCGAAGATCCAGCCGCACATCGAGCAACGGCTCAATGACGTGGCGTTCGATCTCGTACACGAGTGAATCAGCCTCGGCGGTGACGGTGGTGGTACGACTGGTGGCCTTGAAGATGGTGCCTTCGCCAAAGTGTTGGCCGGCCCGCAGCGTTTCCACCTTCACCTCACCCTGCCCGCGCACGGTGATGGCGCTGGCAAGAAGACCTTCCACACAGATGAACATCGAATCCCCGGCATCGCCCTGCGCATAGAGCGTCTCGCCCTCGGCCAGATCGCGTTTGCGCATTTCGCGGAACACGGCTGCGAATTCGGCGGCATTGAGCTTGCGGAACAGTTCGGTGCGAGTGAGGAGCTGGTACAAATCCTCGTCGAGAGAGGCATCGAGCGCGCGACGTTCGCGGCGTTGCAGGAAGATCTCCTCCTTGGCATGCGCGGGGGTGATGCCGGAATGGATGAGGTGCTCGAGCACACTGCGGTTCACGACGTGGCGCGCTTCGTTCGGAGAAATTTTGGCGGGCAGAATAAAGAAACGGACCTCGTACTCGGCGCCTTCGAGAGTGGAATCCTTGATGCGCACCTCGGCGACGGGATCGTCCAGAATGCCTTCGCCATCGGTCACGGCCTTGAGGCCGGCGGTCATCACGCGCAACACCCGCTCGCTCGGCACCTCGAAGTCGATGGTGAAATCGAGATCGATCCGGAAGTGCGGCTTGGGCTCCATGTAGTTGGTGACGATGGTGTCGCCCATTTTGCTGTTGGGCACGACAACCATGTTGTTGCGCGTGGTGCGCAGGCGAATGGTGCGCCAGTTTATTTCGATGACCTCGGCTATGATGTGGGTCTCCACGCGATTTTGATGAATCATCAACCAATCGCCGATCTTGAACGGTCGCTCAATGTGAATGGCGAGGCCCATGAAGAGATCGAGGATCACTGTGCGCAGGGCGAGGCCGACGATCACACCGAACACACCGGAGGCAGCCAGCATGCTGGTGATGTCGCGTTGAAAAACGGTGGAGATGATCGCCAGCACGGCAACGCTGAAGAGCACCATCGCCGTGAGGTCGCGCGGAAGGCGCGGCACAGGCCGGTCCGAGAGCCGGCGTATAAAGCCGTCCCAAAACAGCACGCCAATCATCCGGTTCATCAAAAACGCCGCGCTCAACCACACGCCAATTTGCACGCCGTACTCGACGAAATTGCGCGTGAGGAAGTTGGCGTTTTCCAAAAACCGATCGACCAACTCTTGGCGATTGAACAACGCCAAGAGAAACACCGCAAACACCGTTGCGGGCAGCCAAATCCGTGTAAGTATACTCATTCCCTGTCAAGCCAACGCAAAAGGGGGCGTTACGCTGACAGAGTGATGTGGTTTTTCCTCCTTAAAACCGCCCATTTATGCTAAAAAAACTGCGAAAAAGCAATCGTTTTCAGCGCGAAAAGCGGGTGATTCTGCCGTTTTTTACGGCAAATGAACCGACGAACGGATTATGAGCCCTATTCACCGGGAAAATGAAATAATTTCGGGGTGCCCTAAACCAACTCCTCGATCGGCGAACCGCCGGTGATGATGTCGGCCACCGGCTTGGGCACGCTGTCGGCCACGCGCAGTTCGCCGATGTCGAACAGCGTGTGCATGATGGTGCTCATCAGGTGCTTGGGGGTGTACGGTCGCGTGGCCGGCTCGGCCGCCTGCCGATCGCTCTCGCCAATGATCCGGCCCATCTTCAGGCCGCCGCCGGAAACCAACAGCGACGTAAGATTGCCGTAATGATCGCGTCCACCGTTCTTGTTAATGCGCGGCGTGCGCCCCATTTCGCCTGTGACCACGAGCAAAATTTTCTCGCTGAGACCGCGTTGATGCACATCCTCGATGAACGCGCTCACCGCATGATCCACCTGGTTACCCATTGGGTACACGCCAGTCATATATTTCGGGCTATTGTTGTTTGCGTGATAATCCCAACCGCAATCGCTCACCGTCACAAAGCCGCATCCCGCCTCGCACATGCGACGTGCCATGAGCATCTGCAGGCCCAGCAGGTTGCTGGCACGTTTCATATCGTAATATCGCTGCAGCTTTTTCTGGTCGAACAACGGCCGCGTATCGTAGCGCGCGATGGTCTTAGGATCTTCCTGCGTCCAGTCAAACGCATCAGCCACGCCGCGGGAGATGGTGTCGAACGCCTGTTGCTGATATTTATCCGCACTCTCCAGCAGGCCCGAGGCATCCACATCGCGGCGCAGTCCGTCGAGACTGCCAAGCAATCCCTTGCGATCAGCCAATCGCTCCGGTGTCACCTGCAAGCGCATGTCCGAATTAATCTCCCCGCCACCGGCCGGGTTAAAGGCCGTGTAACTTGCGCCGAGATCACCGGCCTGAGTCAGCGTGGGCAGGGCACCGGTTTCAAAATTACGCCCCAACTTCAGCTCCGGATCAATCGCCTCGGGCAACACCAGCGTGTTGCGCGGCATGCCGGTGTCTGGATGATTCGTGCCGGCCACCCGCGCGTAGAGCGCGCTCATCGAGGCCTGCAACGGATTGCCCGCCACGGTCACCGGATGGTAGGTATGCCCACCATTCTTTGAGCCGTACGAGCGCACCACGGAAAACTTATCAGTCATCTTCGCCAGCTTGGGAAACGTGCCGCCGAAGGTGATGCCGGGGATGTTGGTTTTCACCTCGCCGGTGATGGAGCGGATCTCCTTCGGCGCGGTCATTTTGGGATCGAAAAACTCGATATGCGGCGGTCCACCCTGCAAGAAGAGGAGCACCACGCACTTGTCTTTCAGGTGCAAACCGGCCTCGGCGGCCAGCGCTCTGTTGGCCAGCAAATCCGGCAACGCCAGACTGCCCAGCACGCCCGCCTGCAGAAAATTCCGGCGCGATAATCCCGCGCAGGTTTGATTCGGGGCAATGTCCGATACCGTCAACATACTCTTAGTACTCCTTGGCTACGCCATTCGTTACAACAGCTGCTTGATCGGGGAGGCCCCGCTGATCACAGTGTTAACCTCGTTCGGAATCCCGGCCATGGCGCGTACGGCACCGGTATCCAGCAACTGCTCCATAAGCGTGGCATATAAATTGGGAATGGTCACACGATCGCTCGCCGGTTCGCCGCCATCCTTGGTCGAGCTGCCGATCACCTGGCCCATCTTCAGGCCGCCACCATACAGCATCAACGGTGCACTGCCGCCCCAGTGATCGCGCCCCGCCTTGGCATTCACCTTGGGCGTGCGCCCCATCTCGCCACAGCACACCAGCAAAATCTTGTCACGCAATCCGCGCGCTTCCACGTCCTCAATGAACGCGCTCACCGCATGATCAAACGGCCGACCGACATACTGCATACCCTCGGTCATCGTCGCGTTGTTCTTGTCCGCGTGCATGTCCCACACAAAATCCGTGGTTACCGTGATAAAGCCCGCACCGCGCTCGGCCAGCCGCCGCGCCATCAGCATCAGCTTGCCGAGATTGTTCACGTGATTCTGGTAACGCGGCCGGTTGTTCCAGCGTTTGCTGATCCGCTCCACATCCATCAGGCCGGCCGTATCGTAGCGGGCCAGTAACTTGGGATCTTCCTTCGAGATGTCAAACGCCTCGCTGACCCCTCCGGCCAACGTCTCAAATGCCTGCGATTGAAATTTATCCAGACCGCCAGTAGCCCGACCGCTCTCCACCGTGCGCCGAATCTGATCCAGCCCCGAGAGCAGGGCCTGACGGTCGTCCAGTCTCGCGGGATCCACCGCCAGTTTCATGTCCGCCCGAAAATCCCCCTTGCCACTCGGTTGGAACGGTGCGAAAGCCGGGCCCAACGGGCCGGTGACATCAAACCGGCCCAGCTTCATGATTGGGTCGGTCGCCTCCGGGTTCACCGCCTGCGGATGCAGCCAGATGTTGCGCGGCATCCCCGTCTCCGGATGACTGCCGCCCGCCACACGCGCGTAATGCCCGCCGATTTGGGCGTTGTAGGAATGTTTGCTGACGATCGGCTTGGAATCATGCGCGCCACTCTGCGTGGTAAACGAGCGCACTATGGAAAATTTATCGTTTAGCCGGGCCAGTTTTTCAAACGTGCCGCCAAAAGTCACTCCCGGCAACCGAGTAGGAATCTCGCCGGTCATGCTGCGAATGCCCGAGGGCGCGCCCATCTTGGGATCAAACGTCTCCGTTTGTGACGGCCCACCGTGCATGAAGAGGAACACCACCGTCCGATCCTTGGCCACGCCGCCCAGCTGCTTCACCGTCTCCTGCGCACGCAACAAATCAGGCAACGCCACGCCACCCAGCGCCAGACTACCCATGGAGAGAAAACTCCGCCGGCTCACCGAATTATCCGTTAAATGCAGCATCGCTCTTCCGCCTACGACACTACCTCAGACGTTCATTTTGAGCGAGTATTTAAACGAATTATTCCACGCGATAAACGGCGGATTTGGTACGTAAGATCAGGGCGTTGCCGGTGACGGCAGGGGAGGCCATGAAGCCTTCCTCAAATTCGCCGCGGGCCAGCACCTTGAATTCCTTGGGCGAAGCGGCCAGAACGACACATTTGCCGGAAAGGCTGAAGCAGTAAATGCGGTCCTGGCAGAGGATCGGGGAGGCGGCGAATTCGCCGGCATTGAGCCGTTCACTCCAGAGTACTTCGCCAGTGGCGGCGACCAGACAACTGGCCACGCCGTTGTCTGCCACCATGTAAAGATGCTCACCCTTGAGGAGCAGGGACCCTTTCTTGGGAATGTTGCGGCGCGTACTCCATTTGGCTTCGCGTTCGGCCCCGCCGACGGCGGGAATGGCGCCAAGTGAGCCCATGCCGTTATTGATGAAAATGAGGCCGTTGCCGTAGAGCGGCCGGCCGCTGGCGTTCATGCCGCCGGTGCGCGCGGTCCAGAGCAACTTGCCGGTGACCGGGTCCAGCGCCTCGGTGGCCACGGCGGCCGGGGCGATGAGTTGTTCCTGATCGCCTACCTTAATGATGGCCGGGGTGCCATAAGCCTTTTTGCGGTCGCCGTTGTTGGTGCCGAACTCAAAGGCGCGCTGGTGCCGCCATTGCGTTTTGCCGGTGGCCTTGTCCAGCGCCACAACAAACTGGCGGTCGGCGCCGTCAAATATCAGATACAACCGCCCGCCATGCAGGATCGGCGAACTAGCCGGCAACCGGAAATGATCGCAGGTCAGTTCATCATCCTGCCGCTGCCAAATGATCTCGGCGGTCTTGGTGTCGAGACAGGCCGTGCCGTGCGCGCCGAAGGTCACATACACCCGGCCCTCTTCAATCACCGGCGTGCATGAGGCGTAGCTGTTCATCGCCACCGGGCTCTTTTGCGGGCTCTTGATTTCAAATACGAGTTTGTTGTGGATCAACTTGCCCGTCTTGGCATTGAGACACACCGCCCAGAGCTTGTGACCATCTGCCTCCGCATTGGTAAACCAAATCTGATTATCCCAGACCACCGGCGAACTCCATGCCTTGCCGGGCATCGGGGTTTTCCAGATATGACCCTGGGCGGTCACTTCCATCGGCAGTTTGGCATCCGTATGGCCTTCGCCTTGAGGGCCGCGAAACTCATTCCATTGCGCCGAAGAAGCAACACTGACAAAAACCAAAGAAACTAAAACTGACATACGATTCATGCCTCAAAGGCTAATAAGGCTGGTGCCTTAACGCAACGCTGAGATGTAGAATTTAGGCTATACCAGAGACAAAAACCAAATTGAGAACAGCCCTACCTTGTTTCCATCAATGTTTCCCGTAAGCTAAAACCCACATGGTTTATATTATATTGCTAGCGCTAGTGAATGCTTTGAATTTAGCACAAGCCGCTAGTCGAGGCCCTCTTCTACCGCGGCCTGATCAAGTTGATAAACCGGAGAACATCAAATTCATCGTGCCGGACAAATCCAAGCTGGCCGGCACAGTGGTGGACAACACCGAGGCCAAACTCGTCGGGGAATGGAAACACAGCGTGCACACCCCGCCCTTCGTCGGCGTGAGCTACATTCATGACATGAAGGAAAATAAGGGGCAAAAGAGCGCCACCTTCACGCCGGACCTGCCGCGGACCGGCCTATACGAAGTGCGCGTGTCGCACAACTCGAACATCCGCCGCGCCAACGGCGTGCCCGTCACCGTGCATCATTCCAAGGGCAAAACCGTGGTGAAGATTAACGAAGGCGAGCCGGCGCCTATCGCCAAGCTCTTTCGTTCCATCGGCCTGTTTCATTTCAAGAAAGGGCGCGAAGGCTCCGTCACCATCAGTACCGAAGGCACCGAAGGCAAATATGTGATTGTCGATTCAGTGCAGTTCCTAATTGTGATGCCTTGAGGTTATTTTGCCTCAAGACAATAAAGATGCTCAAAGCCGCGAATGAACATTCGCCCATTGCTGACGGCGGGTGTTGAGTGGATTGATTCACCGAGTTGACTTCGACCATGCATTTTAAATATCGGGTTAGCATCGATCACCGTGAATTCCCCAGTCCGCGAGCTGCAATAAATCTTCCCATTAATACACACAGGCGAGCTGGAAAAATCACCACGCCCCACCCGCTCATTCCATTGCTCGGCGCCTGTCTTGGCATCCACACACACCACGATGCCGTTATCCAGCCAGAGGTAGAGATGATCTCCATAAGCAATCGGCGTGGGCACATAGGGTAAGGACCGACTCCGTTCCCAGGCTACGTGTGTTTCGGTTACCTTGCCTTGGCCGCCAAGTTTCACTGCCGTCATCAGCTTGCCTTTGCCGCCGCCACCGCAGCTGCCGAACACATGGCCGTTCCAATAGACCGGCATGGCCACGGTGCGCAGCGTGTAGGTGTTAGGCGTGGTCCAAAGGATTTTTCCGCTGCGCGGATCCAACCCCATCAGGCCGTCATTCAGACAGGCATTGATCAACTGCGTTTGCCCGCCATACTCCACGAGTATCGGCGTAGAGTACGTCATCTTGTTAATCTTGCGATCAAGCTTCCAACGCACCTTACCCGTCGCCTGATCCAACGCGGCGATATAGCCGAGGCTGGTATCATGTTCATTAAGGATAATCACGAGATCCTCAAATAAAACGGGGGATACCGCCGTACCGTGGCCATCGTCACTAAGTGAAACTCCCAGTTGCGTTCGCCACAACTCTTTGCCGTTTTTTAAATCATGAGCCATCATGAAGAATTCATCGTTATCACCCCAAGATACAAAAACGCGTTTTCCATCTGTTACAGGCGTAGCGGAGGCGTAGCTATTAAGCGCGTGTTTGGGGTGAGTTTCTCCGCCCAGCGTTTTGCTCCACACAGGCTTCCCTGTGGCTGCTGAGTAACATTCAATAAATCGTTGCGCACCTTTTTTGGCGGCCGACGCCATAATCACATTGTCTTCCCAAACGATCGGCGATGAATGCCCGATACCCGGCAGCTTGATCTGCCACGCATAATCCTTGGCCGTCCATTTAACGGGCAGCCCTTTTTCCATGCTGATGCCCGCCCCATCAGGCCCACGAAGTTGTGGCCAATTCTCTGCGCTGGCGAAAACTGTGGTTATAATCAAAAGTGAGAGATATTTTTCCATATATATTATTTCCTTTCCGCAGCTCGTTTGCGTTCTGCAGCTCGTTCCTTTTCGTAGCGCTCCTGATGCTCATCGAGCAACGTCTGCGCTTCCTTTAGTCGACGTCCCAAGTCATCCAAGCGTAAAGCTTTTTGCGATTCATTTTTCGCCCGTCTGGCATAATCTTTGGGGGACATATTTTCGACTCCACTAGATTTGAAAGGAACATCCTCAATTTTCCAATCATCACTGCGTTGAGTTGCGAAAGGTAAATCTTTATTACCGGCTGCCTGCAAATTACCCATTGGATTACGTCCCCAAGCGTAGCGGAAATGAATGGGAGCTGGAACGTGCGGACTGGAAAGGACAATTACCTGGCGATCGTACTGAGGTCGATTGTGCCGGTCCTTGCCTTTTATCAGCCACTCCGCATCCGCAGGCTGAAATCTCTTGTCGTTACCAGCAATGGCAAAACCGAGAATCGGCCCATCGGTCACAGGACGTACCCAAGTATCCATCTTGAGGATGATCTTCCCTCCCTCAATCTTCATCTCCTCATACATGGGCGGTTTCCAATCAACCTCGCGTTCGAAACCGTATTGCGTAGCCAATGCCCAGCGCGCAATACGCTCACCGACAGGAATCTTGAGTTGCGGATGATACCAGGAACGGCGCTTATCAAAGCTACTGGCGAAACCGACATTTTTATCGCCAGCCTTATAGAAATCCAGAAATGTCTTATACTGCGCTTCGCGGATGTATATGCCGTCATTAGCCATCATTTCGAGATAATCATCCCGTGTTTGCGGTTGGCCGGCCGTGCATAATGAGATGATACCAAAAGGCATGTCCGGATCATTAAATGCGGATCGCCAAGCGGTGATCATTTGGCCGAAAACCTGATAATACATCGCTGATCCCACTGAACCCCCATTCGCATTATTATAGCCCTGATGAAAGATGGCTCCCTTAACTGCAAACCCGGCAATCGGCGCGATCATACTAGCATAACAATTACCCGGCCGGTTTTTATCCATGGCTGGACCGGGGCGTAAATCAGTGGGAGCTGTTCGTCCTTTAGGGATCTCATTGCCCTGCTCTTTCATATTCTTGATCCAGTTATGAAAGTTTTTGACACGGTTTTCCAAGTCTTCCTGTGGATCAAAGTCCGCGATTTTCTGGTTCCACTCCGTTAGCAATGCCTTCACTTCCGGAGTATCAATCTTCTCCAAAACCGGTGTAGGAGTCCAACTCTCCACAGTCGTACCACCGCGGGATGTATCGATTACCCCAATGGGCACTTGGGCCGCCATATGCAGGCGCCGGGCAAACACGTAACCGATGGCTGAAAGTTCACGGGCAATGTCAGGGGTGCAAACATCCCAATCGCCTTTTCGAAAATGGCGGCTAAACCAACTGCTCCACTCATGGAGCCGGGGAAAACCTTCCTTGATGTCAGACCCGTTTTGGGCAGGCACAGTAAGAATTCGGATCGAATGAAAATTGGCCGACACCACTTCCAACTGCCCATTCTCTACTTGGCGCAACGGTTCCTCCATATTGCTTTGCCCACCAAGCACCCAAACATCACCCACAAGAATATTCTCCAATGAAAGCGTCTGTTTATTACCTTTAACCGTCAGTGTTTGCGGGTCGGCATTGGCCGGCATAGCCCTCAACGTTATCCGCCAGACGCGATCTTTCCCTGCTTTAACCTGATAAGTTTGGCCCCCAAACGAAACGTGAACCGGCTCATTCGGTGAAGCCCATCCCCAGACTCCGACCGGTTTATCCCTTTGCAGGACCATGTTGGATTGAAAGAGATTGTGAATAGAGAGCCTCTTCCCAATGGATGGAAATTCGATGACATCCTCTTTGGGCATGCCTTTTTTGTCTGCCGCAAAGGCCATTTGCCCCAACAACAGAATAGATGCCGATATAAAAATAAAGCGCTTCACGCGCGGCAGCCTACGCCGACGACGTGACCGGTCAACGCGAATTGCTGCAGGCTTGTACCTGAGCGATATTCCGCCAAAATCAAGGCCATGCCCACGGCTGATCTCAAGAACCTGCTGAAAACCACCTTTGGTTTCGACGAGTTCAGGCCGTTGCAGGCGGAAATTATCGACGCAGCGTTATCAGGTAAGGATGTGATTGTGTTAATGCCGACAGGCGGTGGTAAATCACTCTGCTATCAGCTACCCGCGCTTGCGCGGGACGGACTCACGATCGTGGTGTCGCCGTTGATCGCCCTGATGAAGGATCAGGTGGATGCGTTACAAGCAGCGGGTGCGCCGGCGACTTTTCTGAATTCCACACTGGACGCGGAGGAATCACGGCGGCGCATCGGCGGACTACATCGCGGCGAATACAAGCTACTCTACATCGCGCCGGAGCGATTGATGCTCAGCGGCACGCAGGAAATGCTCGAGAACTGGAAACCGCAATGCATCGCTATCGACGAAGCTCATTGCATCAGCGAATGGGGCCATGATTTCCGGCCGGAATACCGCCAGATCGCCGATCTGCGCCATCGTTTTGGCCAGATTCCCATGATGGCCCTCACCGCCACGGCCACCGATCGGGTGCGGGAGGATATCGCAAGCCAACTACGCCTGCAGGAGCCGGCGCGGTTTATCGCCAGTTTCAATAGACCCAACCTGCAGTACCGCGTCACGCCACGGCGCAGTGCCTTGCGGCAGGTATTGGAGGTAATCGGTAAACACGATGGCGAGAGCGGCATCGTGTATTGCAACAGCCGCAACGGCACCGAGCGATTGGCCGCGCGGCTCAAGGAAAATGGCGTAGCGGCCGCGCCCTATCATGCAGGCATGGACGCCGCCGCACGCAGCCGGAATCAGGAGGCATTCATCCGCGACGACTTACAGGTGATCTGCGCCACGATCGCCTTTGGCATGGGCATCGACAAACCGGACGTACGCTTTGTCATCCACCAGGATCTCCCGAAAAATCTTGAGGGCTATTATCAGGAAACCGGCCGGGCTGGACGAGACGGGCTCAGCGCCGATTGCGTACTGCTCTTCAACGCCTCCGATGTCACCAAGCAAACCGGGTTCATCGAGGAAAAAGATGACGAACACGAACGCGCCGTCGCCCGCCAGCTGCTCCAGCAAATGGTGCACTACGCCGAGAGTCGCCACTGTCGTCGGCACGTATTGCTCGATTATTTCAGTGAATCATTTGAAGAAGAAAACTGTGGTGCCTGCGACAATTGCCTCGAGCCCAAGGAAACCTTCGACGGCACAGAGGCCACCCAGAAACTGCTCGCGTGTATCTATCGCGTGCGCGAACACGGCGGGTTCAACGTGGGACTCAACCACATCGTCGATGTCCTGTGCGGCGCGGATAACGAAAAGATCCGCCGCTGGGGCCACGAGCAACTCAGCACATACAACATCGGCTCCGAGTTCGGGCGCGACGAATGGAAAGTGATCGCCCGCGAGCTTGTGCGACTGGAATTAGCTCACCAAACCCCCGGGCAAATGAGCGTGATCGAACTCACCGACGCCGGCCTAGAATGGCTGCGCAACCGCGATCGCCCGTCGCTGGAGCTCACCCGCCCCGCGCCCACCAAGCCCGAGAAAGGACCGCGCCCGCGCAAAGCCCGCGCCGGCGAACTGACCTGCGACGAGACCCTCTTCGATCAGCTTCGCACCTTGCGCCGCGAACTGGCCAGCGAACGCGGCGTGCCGCCCTACATCATTTTCGGCGACGTCGCTCTCCGCCACATGGCCCGCGAATACCCCGCCAGCCTCGCTGAATTCGGCCACATCCACGGAGTCGGCGAAAAGAAACTCAAAGAGTACGGCGAATTATTCACGCAAGCCATCGCCACCTATTTGGAGACAAACCCAAAGCAGGGATTCGAGAGCTGAGGGCAATAAAACCCTTCCTCTTCCACACACTCTCTGAGAAGGAAGACATGATCATAGATCAATCAGCCGATTGACGCGCGGGTTTGTTGCGGTGGGCGCGGGGGTAGAATTGTTTATGGAGTTTGAGGAGGCGGGCGAGTTCCTTGACGGGGGTTTTGTGATCGTCCACACGAATATCAATGAAGCGATCATTGAGGCCGGCATAACCACCCTTGTCGCGCACAACTAGGAGGGCGGCGGATTGCCGACCTCGTTTATCGCCCCCGGCAGCCTCGGCGGCCGTGACGGCAGCGATCAGCCAGTCGGCGAGTTGACTGTTCGGTTGTTTGCGAGCCTTTTCAAACGCAGTGGCCATGTCGGTCACCACCGCTTCACCGGCGAGGAGGTTGCCTTGCGCGGCATAGTGATCGCCCGTCTTGTGACCGGCCCAGGGAGTACAGCGTTTGCCGGTGAAACTGGCGGCGCGGCCCTGAGCATCGACCATGCCGACCTGACGCAGATCGCGGGCAGGATCGGTTTCAGTCAGTTTCTTAAGCACATTCTCAGGCGCCTGGCCGGCAGCCATGAGCTTTAGGCCCTGAGGTCCATAGGTGGTGTTGGCATAGGATTGCGTGGCCACCGCTCCGATACCGGCTCTGGCCCAGGGTACGACGGAGCCGACTCCGAAAAATTTACTCTGCACCGCCACGCCCAAGTCGCCGGTGGCGGGATCGAAAGCAACGATGGAGTACGTGGCCACAGGACGGTCGAAGGCCTGTAGGGAAACACAGATGAACACGTATAGGAAAAGGGCGATTTGATGCATGGCGCTAGTGTAGTTGGGTTTCTGCGAGGCGCAATGGTTTGTATTGTACGGATTTAAAAATCCTTGTTCGAAGTTATCTTCGGAAGAAGTTTTGACACTTTGGAGGGTAACGGTACAACAAGCCCAAGCATGAATAATTCTCTCAAGGACAAGTGGGTTTTCATCACGGGCGCTTCGACGGGGTTTGGTGCAGAAGGGGCACGGCTCTTTGCGCAGGAAGGCGCGCATGTAGTGATCGGCGCGCGACGGATGGATCGTTTGGAAGCGGTGGCGACCCTGTGCCGAGAGGCCGGTGCGGCCTCGGTACATTTTCATGAACTGGATGTCGCCTGCACAGACAACGTGAACGCCTACGTTTCCTGGCTCCAGGATCTCACGCCGCAACTCGATGTGCTGGTGAACAACGCCGGTGGTGCGCACGGGATCGACACGGTGGCCGAGGGCAAGGACGCCGATTGGGAGGCTATGGTGCAGTCCAATTTCCTCGGGCTGATGCGCGTGACACGTGCGTGTTTGCCTCTCATGATAGAGAACGCCGGCAGCACCATCATCAATATCGGATCGATCGCAGGCCGCGTGGCCTACGAGGGCGGCTCAGTGTATTGCGGCGTGAAGGCGGCCGAGAAACAAATCACCCAATCGCTCCGGCTGGAGCTTAATGGCACCGGAGTTCGCGTGGGCACGCTCGACCCGGGCCTGGCGGAGACAGAGTTTTCCATGGTCCGTTTCAAGGGCGACCAGTCGAAATCCAACAAAGTGTACGAGGGCCTCGATCCACTGGTGGCGGAAGACATCGCCGAGGCAATGATCTGGATGGCTACGCGCCCGCCGCACGTCTGTATCGACGAAATTTTGATCAAATGCACCGCCCAAGCCGCCGTGCACAAGACCCATAGAGTGACAGACTAATACTAATATGAAAAAACTAACCCCTATCCTGCTTCTTTCGCTCACGTGGACTTCCCTCGCCCAGCCGCCGGTGTCGCCCATGCGGGTGGCGATGAATGGCTTTGTGAACGCCAACGTGATCGCCGGCAGCGTCACGGCGGTAGCCACCAAGTCGGATGTGCTCAGCCTCGAAACAACCGGCTACGCGAATCTGGAAACCAAAACCACCATGCCACCGAACGCGATGTTTTGGATCGCCAGCATGACCAAGCCGATGGCGGCGGTGTGCGTGCTGCAATTGCAGGAGGCGGGCAAGCTGTCGATTGAAGATCCAGTCGAGAAACATCTCCCGGAATTTGCCGGGCAATGGATGGTTGAATCGCGCGCGAAGGGCAAGCTCACGCTCAAGAAACCTGGGCGCGCCATTACCATTCGCGATCTGCTCACCCACACCAGCGGGCTGCCCAATACCAACTCGCCGAGGCCGGAGAGCACTTTGGCTGAGCTAGTGATGAGCTATTCCAAAACGCCGCTACAGTTTGAGCCGGGCGATCGCTGGAGCTACAGCAACGCTGGCATCAACACGCTCGGCCGCGTCGTGGAGGTCGCCAGCAGCACGCCGTTTGCCGATTACCTACAGACGCATGTACTCGATCCGTGCGGCATGAAGGACACGACGTTTTGGCCTTCCCCCGCGCAAGCCAAGCGCATCGCCACCAGTTACCGGCCGGATTCAGACGGCAAACTGCAGCCGGTGGAGGTGTACTTTCTCAAGGGCGGCCTCTCCAACCGTAAGCGCACACCCTACCCCGCAGGCGGCCTGTATTCCACCGCGGCTGATGTGGTGGCGTTTTATCAAATGATGCTCAACGGCGGCACCTACAAGAGCAAACAGGTGTTGCAGAAAAAAACCGCGGCACTGATGACGCGGACACAGACCGGCGATATCAAAACCGGCTTTGTCGACGGCATGAGCTGGGGGCTCGGCTTTCAGGTGGTGAAGGCGCCGATAGGCGTGAACGAATCGCTCGCGGCCGGCACCTACGGGCATGGCGGCGCGTACGCCACCCAGAGCTGGGCGGATCCCAAGACTGGCCGCATCGTGGTGCTGATGATACAGCGCGCCGGCTTCCGAAACGGCGACAACTCACCCGTGCGCAAGGCGTTTCAAGAAGCCGTTCAGCAACAGTTCGGTCGTTGATGGACGCCACGGACGCACGCTTCGCCGGCATTGCCCGCCTGTACGGCACGACCGGTTTGGCCAAACTACGCGCGGCGCACGTGGCGGTCATCGGTGTGGGCGGCGTGGGCTCGTGGAGCGCCGAGGCCCTGGCGCGCTCGGGTATTGGCCGGTTGACGCTGGTGGATTTGGACGAGGTGTGCGTGACCAATACCAACCGCCAAATCCACGCGCTCGAGGGCAGCATCGGCCGAGCCAAGGCCACCGAACTCACCAAACGCATCAGCCGTATCAACCCCGACTGCATCGTACAGGCGCAGCAGGAGTTTTTCACCGCTCAAACCGCCGAAACCATTTTGGGCGATGGCTTTGATTACCTCATCGACGCCATCGATGGCCTCACCAACAAATGTCTTCTGCTTGATGAATGTCGAAATCGAAAAATTCCCATCATCACCTGCGGCGCGGCCGGTGGCCGGCGCGATGGCACGGCTGTCCGCGTGGACGATCTCACTCGCGCCAAGTACGACAAGCTCCTATTCATGGTGCGCAAACAATTGCGACAGAAACACAGCTTCCCGCGCGGCACCCGCAAATGGAAGCTCCCCTGCGTCTACTCCGCCGAACCTGTGCAACACCCTCAACCCGACGGCAGCGTCTGCGAAGCTAAGCCGGAAACCGACGGCTCACTGAAGCTCGATTGCGAAGCTGGCCTCGGCGCCGCCACCCACGTCACCGCCGCATTCGGCTTAGCAGCAGCCGGACATGTGATAAGAGAATTGGCTTAATCCAAAACGCGTTGTCAGTTCGGTTCCTGAAACAAACCTAGAGTTTTGCATCCGCTACCGCCCAACAGTATTTGGCCGCGAATGACCGGTAAGGGCTCCATTTCTGGCTATGTTCCAAAATAGTTTTGGGCACGGCGATTTCCTTGCTTTTAAAAATGATGGAGTAACCTTTTCTGACCCCCAAGTCGGTAGCAGGCATCACATCCTGCCTGCCTAGTTTGAACATTAGAATCATCTCTACTGTCCATTGCCCAATGCCTTTAACGGCTGTGAGCGTTTGAATAATCTCTTGGTCACTCATGCTTCTCATTTTTCGAGATGAAGGGATGGCTCCATTCTTTGTCATTTCA
>Ga0315321_10000294_pt1 | contig 35645 bp, 51 predicted proteins | sample M180m21515metaG_FD_203464 | JGI IMG/M metagenome (GOLD analysis project Ga0315321, IMG submission 203464) | Ammonia-oxidizing marine archaeal communities from Monterey Bay, California, United States - M1 80m 21515 | ecosystem: Environmental > Aquatic > Marine > Intertidal zone | place: USA... | reverse complement strand
GCGCGGTAATCGCTAGCGTTAAACCTAGGGTAACCTTTCCTAGCGCTTCTTTAAGGCGCGCGATACCTACTAGCGTATCTATATCGTCGGCGGTCGCGGTAGATCCCGCTTCGCGTAAATCCGGTGACAGTGTTTGACTCATATAATTAATAAATTGATTGTGATTCATAATTAGACCCCTTATGCCTTTCGGCTATCTGATAAAGCTTCCTGTAATGTCTCGCAATAATTGCCGCACTCAAAATGCGCGGGTATTCCGCTGCGAGTCGAATCGATGGCGCGCCATGCAACATAGGGATGCAACGGATGATTGCGCTTTACGACGACAATAGCCGACGGGTAACAAAATTGATCGCCAGCGCGCTCATTGAGTACCGTTATTAATTCCCCATCTACTGCCTTTAATGCGTGATCTAGGTTGAACATAGTTTGATTCCTTTTATATAGGCGCGACCCAGTGCCGCGCCGTTAATGAATTATAACGGCCGATATTCCGGAAAGTAAACGCCAATCGATAACTATTTACCCCTTCTTATATAGGCAATCAAGCAACCTACCCGCTGGCCTACCCGCCGGCCTAGTCGCGCCCATACCGTCGGCCTAGTCGGTATCGGGTATCAATGCGGCCTATCCAGCGGCCTAGTCGCGGGTCTAGGGTCGGCCTATCCGGTCGGCCTAGGCAATCGCTGGCAAGGGGTGGCGGTTGGCCTGTATCCGGTGCGCTATCGGTCGTCCTTTTGCGGCCTTATCTAGAACGGTCATTCCTGTAAGTAATCCTGCGACGCGCTGGCATCGCTACAGGCCGCGAATTCATTGGGTCGGTCGTAGAGCGAGCGTTGGCGCGATGATTCGCCGCTGATCACGCTCAGGCGGCAGGCATACCAAAAAGTCTAATGAAATCAATGAGTTGAGGCGAGCCAAGGTACTTTGACCCCCCCTAGCCGTGAGTGTTTCGCGCCGCGATCTTTTCGTAGCGATAGAAAAAATAATTTCACTTTAGCCGAATCATTGGTAGAATCGATTTATGCCTAAGAAAAAAGACAGATTTGACATCCAAGGCGATCAATTGATCGTCAATTCAGACGTAATGCTTGAGATCATGGACTGTACTCCCACTATGCTGACTCAGTATAAGAAGGACGGAGTGATGGTTCAGCCGCTTTACGGCGTATACGACCTCATACCAAGTATGCGTAACTACTTGAAGAAGCTAAAGAATAAGGCTTCAGCGGTAAGTACCGAGGGCGTGTTAGACTTCCACGAAGAAAAGGCTCGTTTGACTAAGATGCAAGCGGATAAAGCCGAGATGGAAGTGTTAGAGATGTCTGGCGAACTGGTTCGTGTAGACGATGTATTGCAGGATTGGGAGTCTATCCTTATGGATTGTAAGGGTAAGCTGTTATCCATCCCAAGCAAGTTAGCTACGTTAGTAACTGACATTGAGAACCCTGCTGAAGCGCAGGAGTTGATTGAAGACCATATCAGAGAGGCTCTGGAGGAACTAGCCAACTATGCAGCCATTCGGGAACGTCAAGGAAATACTACTGAAGGGGATGGACGTACTGCGGCCTCCTCCGAAGTTGACAATCTCTGAGTGGGCTGACAGAGAGAGAAGGCTAGATAGTCAATCAAGCGCAGAGCCTGGTCGTTGGTATACTTCGCGAGCGGAGTACCAGCGCGGCATGATGGATGCTTGTAGCGACCCTAAGAACAAAGAGGTCGTCATTATGTCTGCGGCGCAGCTTGGCAAGTCAGAAGCTCTGCTGAATATCATTGGTTACCACATAGACAACGATCCTTGTCCTATGCTGATGTTGCAGCCTAGCTTGGACATGGCACAGGCGTTCTCAAAGGATCGTGTAGCTAATGGTCTGCTTGCGTCCACTCCCTGCTTACAGGATAAGGTTAGGTCGCCTCGCTCAAGGGACTCCGGTAACACTACGCTACATAAGATGTTCCCAGGCGGCGCAATTACTTTGGTAGGAGCGAACAGCCCATCTAGCCTTGCTTCGCGTCCTGTGAGATTGGTTCTATGTGATGAGGTTGACAGATATCCGGTCTCTGCTGGATCTGAAGGTGATCCTATCCAGCTTGCTAGAAAGCGCGCCTCTACGTTCTGGGACAGGAAGATCGTCATGGTATCCACTCCGACGATCAAAGGCGCTTCTCGCATTGAGGAAGCATTCGAGAAGTCTGACCAGCGCCATTATCACGTTCCGTGTCCTCACTGCGACCATAAGCAGAAGCTAGATTGGGGTCATGTCATCTGGACTGACAATGATCCAGAGACAGCAGGTTATCGCTGCGAGTCTTGCGCTGTCATCTGGTCAGACTCAGATCGTCGTAAGGCTATTCGCAATGGTGAGTGGATAGCAGACGAGCCATTTAATGGCATAGCTGGTTTTGCCATCTCCGCGCTATACAGTCCTTGGACACCTCTTTCTGACGGCGTTAGGGAATTCTTATCTGTAAGGAAGAATCCTGAGCAGCTTAAGGTTTGGAACAATACTTACCTGGGGAAAAGTTGGGAGGACGAAGGTGAAAGTCTAGACCTCTATAACTTACAAGAGAGAAGAGAAGACTTCGCCAATAAGATACCTGAAGAATGCATACTTCTTACGGCAGGAGTTGACGTTCAGGATGACAGACTAGAGGTTAGTGTAATTGGCTGGGGAAGGGACGACGAAAGCTGGGTCATTGACCATGAAGTCATGTACGGAGATCCATCTACGCCTCATCTTTGGACTAGTTTGGATACTCATATCTTTCAGACCTTTGAGACTCACGATAACAGACAATTACCGATACGAGCCATCTGCGTGGATTCCGGTGGTCACTACACAAACTCTGTTTATGCCTATGCCAAGAAGAATGCTGGGCGTAGAGTGTTTGCAATCAAGGGTGTTGGCGGCGAAGGCAGAGCAATTGTGTCTAGGCCATCTAAGAATAACATCGGAAAATGTCCACTATTCCCTATCGGTGTAGATACCGCTAAAGACTTGTTATTTGCAAGACTTAGGATTAATGATCCTGGCGCGGGATTTATTCACTTTTCTGATACACTTAACGACGAATACTTTAGACAACTCACGGCAGAGAAGATTGTTACTAGGTATCATCGTGGATTTAAGAAGCGGATGTTCCAGAAAATGCGACCTCGTAATGAGGCTTTGGACTGCTTCGTCTACGCAATAGCTGCTTATGCTATAATCGGGATCAATATAAATGCGCTTTCTGACAAATTGAGTCAGACAGAGCAGGAGCAGGAAGAAAAGCCCAAAGCTCCTATACGTCAACCGTTTATACCCAAGGTTGGCAGGAACTTCGTAAATTCTTGGCGCTAAACAAAGGATCAATTCATGGCGAATGTATTTGACGCGACAAATGCGCCAGAGGGAGAACCTCTAGAGATAGTAGCGGGCGATTTTGTTCAGTGGAAGATATCAGATCTAGTTGCCGACTATCCTACCGCTGATTATACACTTATTTACACAGCTCGAATATCGGGTAAGCGTGATGAGTTTCAGATTACAGCCACTGGTCAATCAGACCATTACTTAGTTTCAGCGACTAGTTCATCAACCGGATCTTACACACCAGGCAAATATGAATGGCAGCAGGAGATCGTTAGAAATAGCGATTCTGCTCGTCGCATACTTTCGCGTGGTCAATTTACCGTTTTAGCTGACTTAGATATACCAGGCACTGACCTAAGAAGTCATGCAGCAATCATGGTAGAGAAGATTGAGAGCATCTTAGCGGGTAAAGCCGACTCAGATGTGTCTTCTTACTCAATTGCAGGTCGCTCTTTAACCAAGATGTCCTTTACCGAGCTTTTAGACGCTCGTGATTACTATAGGGCTGAGGCAATCAAAGAGAAAGCGGCTGAAGACGCTAAAAACGGTCGTAAAGGCGTTTCTACAATAAAGGTGAGGTTCTAGATGGCGATTTTCGACATATTCACTAAGAAAGTGAAGCCAGAGCCTAAAATATTCAAACGAGCTTACGCTGCTGCCAATCCTGGTCGTTTGTTTGCCGACTTTAAGTCATCTGAGCGTTCCGCTGACTCTGAATTAAGCCCTGTCCTGAAAGTTATACGCAGCCGTTCTAGGGATTTAGTACGCAATAACCAATATGCAAAACGCTATATGAACTTGCTTAAGACCAATGTGATTGGCGGTAAGGGATTTGGCTTGCAGGTTAAGGCGCTAGATACAGTTGGTAAGCTCGATGAGACAGGCAATTCTGCGGTAGAACAGGCATTTATGCAGTGGGGTAAGCTAGGAAATCCTACTGTAGACGGCAGAATGGCTTGGGCTGACGCTCAGAGGCTGTGTTTAGAGGCTTTGGCGCGTGATGGCGAGGTCTTTGTAGTAAAACATCGCGGAAACGGCTTTAAAGACTCATTTGCAATAGAATTCATTGAGTCTGATCAGGTTGATGAGACCAAGAATGAAAAACTAGCCAATGGTAACGAAATTCGCATGGGCGTTGAGCTGAACAAGTTCAAGAAGCCAGTTGCGTACCATTTCCTTAGCTACCATCCAGGCGATTACGACTTTACCACGATGTCTGTTTCTAAGAAGACGATTCGTATTCCTGCGGACAAGGTAATTCATGTATTTATGCCTTTACGCTCTGGTCAGACGCGAGGCGAGCCTTGGATGTCGCCAGCAATGTCTGGACTTAAGCAGTTAAGCGCTTACATTGAGGCTTCATTGGTTGCTGCTCGTGTTGGCGCGAGTAAGATGGGATTCTTTACTAGCCCAGGCGGTGATGGGTTTATTGCTGACGACCTAGATGGTCAAGTGCCAATCATGGACGCAGAACCTGGCACGTTCCATCAACTGCCTACAGGCGTAGACTTTAAGACATTTGACCCGCAGAACCCAAACAATGAGTTTGAGAGCTTCCATAAGTCAGTACTAAAGTCGGTCGCATCTGCTTTAGGTATCTCTTATACCTCTCTCAGCAACGATTTAGAGGCTACTAGCTACTCTAGTATTCGCCAGGGCGCGTTAGAAGAGCGTGATTATTACCGTGATATCCAGCAGTTTATGATAGATCACTTCGTTCGGCCTGTGTTTGAAGGATGGCTAGAAAGCGCGATGGAGATCAATTCATTCGGTATCCCGCTGCGCCAATACGACAGATTCTCTAATTCTGCTGAGTTCAGGGGTAAGGGATGGTCTTGGATTGACCCTCTGAAAGAGATGAACGCCTCGGTAGTTGGTCTTAAGAGCGGAATACTCTCTATTCAGGACGTAGCAAGCCAGTATGGGAAAGATGCAGAAGAATTAATGGCTCAGATACAACGCGATAAGAATCTTGCTGATCAGTTTGGCATTAAGTACGCATTAGAGCCTTACGGAGCGCAGTTCGTACCACAAGAACCGGATTTGACTGATGACTAAGTATAAAGGCGTAGATATCAATACAAAGCCAACTGACGGCATGGTATCTGCTGCTCGCAAGGCACTTGATTGGCGTAAAGAATACGGCAGGGGTGGTACTGCGGTAGGAGTTGCTAGAGCTAGAGACATAATCAATGGTTCTAATCTTAGTATTAGTACTGTAAAGCGAATGTACTCGTTCTTTGCCAGGCATGAAGTAGACAAGAAAGCAGAAGGCTTTAACTCTGGTGAAGAAGGATTCCCTAGCGCAGGAAGAATTGCTTGGGGTCTCTGGGGTGGTGACGCAGGACAAACATGGTCTAAGCGCATCGTGGATAGAGTCAACTCTATTGATGATCGTAGCTATGATATAATCAACGACATAGCTGAAGAGGATTCAGACATGACGGATTTAGTAAACGAGGTGTTGATTGACGACACCGAGGAAGAGATCGAGCAACGCGCTGAACCAGACGCTTTAAATGTCGGCGACTTTGTGAGCTGGAATAGTTCAGGCGGTCGCGCTCGTGGACGCATTGTTAAAATTGAAAGAGACGGTGAAATTAATGTCCCTGACTCTGATTTCAGCCTTGAAGGCACTGAAGAAAACCCAGCGGCCTTGATTAGACTTTATGATGGAGAGGGCGAGGAGACAGATCGCTCTGTCGGTCACAAGTTTTCTACGTTAACTAAAATCGACCCTATTCGCGGCAATTATGATGAAGATCGTAAGGGTGATGTAGAAGTTCAGCATCGCGCCATGTCGCTAGATGCGTCTCCTATTGATGAAGAGAAGCGCACAGTTAAGATTGCTATCTCATCCGAAGAGCCTGTATCTAGGTCATTTGGTAATGAGGTATTAGAACATTCAGCCGAAGCGATTGATTTATCATTCCTCGCTTCAGGCAGAGCGCCACTGTTGCTGGATCATGACCCAGAGAAACAGATAGGCGTAATAGAATCGGTAGACCTTGATGGCTCGGCTCGTAGACTGCGAGCGACAGTACGCTTTGGAAAAGGCGCACTTGCTAGAGAGGCGTTCGATGATGTGTTGGACGGTATCCGCGCTAATATCAGTGTTGGTTATTCGATCAGCAAGATGCAGAAAGATGCTAGGGATGGCGAAACGTATATCGCTAAATCCTGGCGACCAATGGAAGCAAGTTTGGTGTCTATTCCTGCCGATGTGACAGTTGGCGTTGGACGGTCGAGCGAGCAGCCAAAGAAACCCGAAATCGTAACTTATGTGGAGGACAGTAAAATGTCTGAAGTAGATATCGCGGCTGTAGAGGCTCAAGCCCGTCAATCAGCCAGTAAGAATGCAGCTCAAATCCTTGAGCTTGGTCAGCGTCACGGTCAGAGCGAGCTTGCTCACAAGGCTATTGCTGAAGGTACATCAATCGAAGAGTTCCGTGGTTCGGTTCTTGAGAAGATCGGTAGCGAACGCGCTCTCGAAGCTCAAGAGATCGGATTGACTAAAGAGCAGACTAAGCGCTTCTCACTAGTCAAGGCTATCCACGCTCTTGCAAACCCAACTGATCGCCGCGCTCAAGAAGCTGCTGCGTTTGAGTTCGAGGCTTCACGCGCTGCTGCTGAGCAGTACGGTCGCTCAGCTCAAGGCATCATGCTCCCTGCGGAAGTAATGAAGAACTGGAAGCGTGACCTGAACTCTGCTGATGATTCAGCGATCTTCGGTGATGATTTCCGTGGCGGTGACTTCATCGACGTACTGCGTAACGCTTCAAGCGTAATGCAAGCTGGCGCAACAATGCTGTCTGGGCTCTCTGGCGATGTCAAAATCCCTAAGAAGACTGCTGCTGCAACTGCTGCTTGGATTGCTACTGAAGGTGGCGCGGCTGCTGAGAGCGAAATGACAGTTGGTCAGGTCTCAATGACTCCTAAGACTCTTGGTGCGTTCACTGACGTTACTCGTCAGCTACTCATCCAAAGCTCTTTGGACGTTGAGGCTCTTATCCGTAACGACCTCACTTCTGCTATGGCTCTTACTATTGATAAGGCTGGCTTGGAAGGCGCAGGTACAAGCGGAGCGCCTACTGGTATCCTGAGTACTTCTGGTGTGAACACTGTCTCTGCATTCGCTGCTGCTAACCCAACTTTTGCGGAAGTTGTTGGCCTTGAGACAGCAATTGCAGAAGACAACGCTCTCATGGGTAACCTTGCTTACATCCTCCCTGCGGGTATGTACGGCGCTCTGAAGACTACTGAGAAGGCTTCTGGTACTGCTCAGTTCGTCATCGAGCCAGGTGGCACTATGAACGGCTACCGCGCAATCGTTTCTAACCAAGCGACTGCTGGTAACCTTTACTTCGGCAACTTCTCTGACCTCCTTATTGGAATGTTCGGTGGACTAGATATAGTAGTAGACCCATATACAGCGTCTACAACTGGTACTATCCGAGTAGTTGCTCTGCAATCAGTAGACGTAGCAGTACGTCACGCTGTGAGCTTCGCCTTCGGTAACGACGGCTAGTAAGACTTGAATAGGGGCGGGTTTAGGCTCGCCCCTTTTCTTACGAGGTATTTATGAAATACGAAGTCTTAAAGAATTGCGTCATCGACCGAGTAGCTCGGAAAAAAGGTGATGTAGTAGAAGTAGTAGAAGATATAAATGGACTACTGGGTATGGGACGTATTATCCCTGCTACAGAGCCAGAGATTAAGGTTGACCGATCAGTAGGTCTTGAGACCTCTATTGAGCAGCCTAAGCGTCGAGGAAGAATCGCCAAGTGACAGTAGAAACCGCAGCAGAGAGAAATGCAATGTTAGCCGACTTTGGTGTTGATGCTATCTTTGATCCTGCTACGAGTTCTCACCGGACGGTAAAAGGCATCTTCGATAATATCTACGAGGAGGTTGAGGCGGGTGGTCGCGTTGGTATTGCGATGCAGCAGCCCAGGTTCTTTTGTAAGACAGCCGATATTTCTGGCGCTGTTGAAGGTGACGCTTTAGAAATTGGCTCAGTTCCATATACAATTAAGGTTATCATGTCTGATGGTAACGGAATGAGCGAATTAGTATTGGAGCTTGATTAATGGCTCATATGCGAAAGCAAATACGAGATGCTGTGATTACATTGTGTACTGGTCTTACTACGACAGGCACTAAGATATTTAATCACCGAGTCTATCCGCTAGGTTCTAACAAATTACCTGGCCTTTGCGTATATACTCAGGACGAGAGTACGATCTATCAATCGATCAGTCCTCCTCGCTCTGTTATGCGAACATTGAACGTAGTGGTTGAGTCTTATGTTAAGGCGACGACAGGCTATGATGATACAATAGACCAAATTGCGCTTGAGGTCGAAGAGGCTATAACCGCAGACGTTACATTAGGCGGTCTAGCTAAAGATACTAAGATTCTCGGATTCACCAGCGAAGTTTCAGGTGATGGCGAACAACCTGCGTGTGTAGGCATCATGCAAGTCCAAGTCACCTACTGCGTGGCTGAGAATGACCCAGAAACGAGTGTTTAGGAGGTATAATGGCTAAACGCATTACGATCTACAAAGGCAGCAACACTCAGATAATATGGGAAGAAGATCTGCCTAACATGGAGCGAAAGGGTTGGTCTGATGAACCTGCTACCGCTCATAAGAAACCTAAAGCTGTTAAAGTAATTGATATTATTGAGGAAATAGAAGATGGCGACATTTAGCGGAAGTGGCGGGACAGTATTGGTTGGAAGCGATCCTATCGCTGAGATCAAGAGCTATTCCGTTGAAGAAAGCATGGACACACTTGAGGATACTTCTATGGGCGACACTAGTCGTACATACAAGGCAAGCCTTAAGACTTTCTCTGGTTCATGTGATGTCATGTTCGATGACACAGATACGGCGGGTCAAGGCGCGCTGACGGTTGGCTCTGAAGTGACTATGTCATTCCAAATGGAAGGCAACACTACAGGCGACCATCGTTTGTCAGGAACTGTGTTAGTAACTGGTCGTACCATTAATTCATCATTTGACGGACTAGTTGAAGCTAGTTTATCATTCCAAGGCACTGGAGCATTAACAGAGGGTACAGTAGCCTAATATGAAATTAATCGATGCAGCGGTCACTCATTTCAGTTCTCGCGCGATTCGCACAGTAGAAGTACCAGAGTGGGAGACTACGCTTTATAGCAAGAATCTCACTTTGGATGACAAAGCCAAGTGGCTTTCTAGAGCGAACAGCGATACTACTGATTACATGGTTTATGCCGTAATCTTTGGACTCACCGATGAAAAGGGTGACCCTGTATTTACGATTGATGACAAGATTAAAATCAGGAAGTCAGTTGATCCTGAGATTATTCAGCGTCTAGCAAACTTCGTTCTAATACCTGACCCAGAGTCAGAGGATGATCGAAAAAAAAGCTAGTAGATAATCAGGGAAAGCCAACGGAGCTTTACCTTATGTATGAGTTGGCGTATGAACTGCGCCAGCCGCTGTCAGCCATTTTTGAGATGACCACTGAGGAGTTCACTCATTGGTTTACCTTCCTTAAGATAAGACACGAGAGAATTAAAAATGGCGGCAGACCAAAACATAATCCTAGGAATTAAAGGCCAAGACCAAGGCGCTATAGCTTTATTCCAGGCCGTCCAAAAAGAGCTTGCAGACAGTACAGCAGAGCAAAAGCGACTAAATACCCAAGTCAAACAATACGACAAGATTGCTCAACAAGCCAACAAAGTCACTCGTAATTCCAACGGCAACTACAAAGAAGCTAACCGTAGTATGCGTACAGCTCGTGGCGCTGCTGGTCAACTTGGTTACCAAATTCAAGATATTGCTGTACAACTTCAAGGTGGACAGAACTTAGGGCTTATTATAGGTCAGCAGGGTTCTCAAATAGCATCTGTGTTTGGTACTGGCGGTATTGTTGCTGGTGCGATTATATCTATTGGCGCATTGTTTGCGACCATGATGGTTCCTAAGCTATTCGAAGCTGGACAGGAAGCCAAGAACCTAGAAAAGATATTTAAAGACCTAAACGACACATTGCTAACAGTTAGCGATGAGGGTGTAAGTGTACTTGCTGATGATTTTGTAAAGCTCGCTAAAGCTAATAAAGACTTTGCTGAAGTCGCGCTTGCTGCTGGATTAACTAAGGCAGTAGAGGGATCTACAGTTGCGTTTGAAGGGTTAAGTAGAGCTGCTGGCGAATTTAACTTTGTTATTGATAATGTAAGTAATCAGAATGATACAGCGGCAGTACAGGCTAGAGCAGCTCAGCTTCAGTTTGCAAATTATGCTAAACAACTGGGAATTAGTACCGAGCAAGCTGTTGCATTAAAAGCAGCTTCTGAAGCGGTAATTAGTGGTGTAGATGGGTCTTCTGAATCAATTAGCGAAATGTTGGCAGAGCTTGTTATGCTTCCTGGCGCTACTGATAAATTCAAAACGCTTGCCAATGAAGTTGTTCAGTTTGCTTACTCTCAAATTGAAGCTCAAGATAATGTAGACCGACTTACAGAGCTACTAAATAATCTTGATGTAGCTTTAGACGAAAACACTTCAAGCTACGTTGATCAGCAAAAAGCGGTTGAAAAGACGCTTGAAACCATGCGCTTAGAAGTTGGCGCTTATGGTATGAGCGCACGAGTTATTGCTTTGCGTGATGCTGCAATAGAAGGCGCTAATGCTACTCAGTTGCGTGAGATAGACATTCTGCAAGAACGCTTAGAGGTTATGAAACAGCAGGAGGATGCTGAGAAACTCATGACTGATATTCTAGGCAAGACAGGAACAGCTAGAGATCAGTACCTTAATAAATATCGCGAGCAGTTAGATGAGTTAAATCAGTATCGTGATGACGATATTATTAGTGATGAAGAATACACTAGGACTATCAACAATCTAGCTAAGCAGCGATCAGATAACCTAGCTAAGTATGCAGAACAAGACAGAAAGACCAGAATGGAGTCTATAAACTTCATTGGTCAATCTGCTTCTATTCTTGAGTCAGCGTTTGAGGAAGGATCTAAAGCGCAGAAAGCTGCATTCCTTGTAAACCAAGGTGTGGCAATGGCTAATGCAATTGTATCTACAGAGCAAGCCGCCGCTCAGGCTCTAGCGACATTTGGAGCAGGTGGCGTTGCAATGTCTGGCGTAATCAGAGCAATGGGTTACGCAAGTGTCGCAGCAATCGCTGGTCAGACTTTAGGCTCGTTTGAAGGCGGCGGCTTTACTGGCATGGGTTCTCGCACTGGAGGCGTAGACGGTAAGGGTGGATTTGCTGCCATATTGCATCCAAACGAAACCGTTATTGATCATACTAAGGGTCAAGGCTCTGGAATGAACGTCACTGTCAATATAAACGCAGTGGACACCAAAGGCTTCGATGAGCTGCTGTACAAGCGCCGAGGTCAATTAGTCAGTATAATCAACCAGGCCGTAAACAATAGAGGCCGAGCGTCAATAGTATGAGTGGAACTTACCCGACAAGTCCTGTTTTCACATCTGCAAACTTCCGCAGCGAGTTCTTTAATCTGAGCAGCCAGACAATCTCTGGTCGCACTCAGGTAAGGAACATCGGCGGTCAGCGGTTTACGTTTACGGCTGCTTATCCTCCTATGACCAGGACTGAGTTCTCTCCTGTCATGGGGTTCCTTATGGCGCAACGAGGAATGGCTGAGACCTTCACTATCGTTTTACCGGAGGTTTCTAGCTCCTCTGGGAGCGTCTCAGGAACGATCTCTGCTGCTGCTTCTGGTAGTATAGGTGATACGTCAATTGCCGTAGACGGCTTCACAGGCACGATAAAGGCGGGTGATGTGTTTAAGTTCGCCAATCATGTCAAAGTCTACATGGCTACCGCTGATCTAACAGGCTCTGGGACTCTAGCCTTTCAACCTGCCTTAGTAGCGGCAGTCTCTGATAATGAGGCGATTACGCATGATGACGTACCGTTTACTGTACGCCTTAACAATGATGTCCAAGAATACGGTATTGCTACCGACCTATCCTATAGCTACGAAGTAGACTTTATTGAGGCAATATGAGCAGAGAGATCGATTCGGCAACGATTACTGCGCTGAATAGCGATAATCTCAATATTGCCAATTTAGTACAGATGGATTTTGACACGCCAATCAAGATTACTAATTGGGCGCGTGATGTTGTGGCTCTTAGTACTACTTTTGATAGCAGCTCTGATTTACTAGAGATTGATCAATTTACCGAAAGTTCAGAGCTTCAGGTTAACTCTTCTACGCTTAGATTCTCAGGTGTTAGCCAGACGTTTGTATCTCTATTCTTAACTAATGATTACATTGACGTTAGAACTAGAATATGGAAAGCAGTATTAACAAATTCTGACACCGTTATTGGTTCTCCAATATTAGTTTTTGATGGCAGGATTACATCTTACTCTATCGTAGATAGCCAAAATGACAGCGCTGTTTCTGTAGAAATCGCAAGTCACTGGAAGGATTTCCAACTTCGTAACGGAAGGAAAACAAATAATAATACGCAACAGCTTTATTTCTCTGGAGATAAAGGTTTTGAGTTTGCCTCAGAGACAAATAAAGAAATTAAGTGGGGTAAATCATAATGTGGCCTATTTTAGCTGCAATCTTTGCTGTTGCAAGTGGCGCGGTATCTTATGTACAAGCTCGCAAGGCTCAGAAAGCAGCCAAGAAGGCGAATGATGAGCAGCGCGGTGTACTGGTCAACAAAGAAAGTAACATCGAGCAGATCCCTGTTATCTATGGCGAGCGCAGGGTCGGCGGTGTTCGTGTATTCGTATCTACTGACGGTACATACAAGACCGTAGGCGGCTCTACAAGCTGGTATGCTGGCTACCATCCTGACACTGATAGCTATGATGATGTTAGCCCTACTCCAACGAATGAGTATCTTTACATCGCATTGGTTATGGCTGAGGGCGAAGTAGAAAGCATCACGGATTTTATCATTGATGATCTTCCTATTACTGACCCTAAGTATTCAGGCTTGGTAGGCATCGATGTGTATCTCGGCGGCGATGATCAAACCATGCCTGATACAGCGTTGCTTAGAGAGGCAAACGAGTTCTGGACGGCAGAGCATAGACTTAGAGGCGTGGCTTTTATTGGGGTCAGGCTAAAGTGGGACGAAGAGGCATTCTCAGGCATCCCCGATATTACTGCTGTCGTTAAAGGTAAAAAGGTATATGACCCGCGAACAGCTACTACTGCTTGGTCTGACAACCCTGCTCTGTGTATTCGTGACTATCTCACCAACACTCGATACGGAAAGGGATTACCAGTTAGCGCCATTGACGATGTGGCAATAGCTGCCGCTGCTAACGATTGCGATGAGTCAGTTACTCTGTACGATGGTGGCGGCTCTGGGAAGCTATTCACCTGCAACGTAGTCTTAGACACTTCTAAAACGCTCTTTGATAACCTTGGTACTTTGCTTTTAGGATGCCGTGGCTTTCTTCCTTACTCTCAGGGTAAGTATCGACTTAAGATTGACGGTTCGCGTAGCAGTGAATTCACGTTTACTAATGACACGATCATTGGCGGGATTGAGATCCAGGGCGAAAGCAAGGACGAGAAGTTTAATCGCGTTACGGTTAAATTCCCTAATCCTGATGCCAACTGGCAACCTGACACTGCGATATGGCCTCCTGCTGACTCTGCCGAGGAAACAGCTTATCTTGCTGAGGATGGCGGTGTTCTGCTGCATGAAGAGATTGATCTAGACACTATAACTAACTACTACCAGGCTAGAGACCTGGCTAGGGTTATCTTGCTGCGTTCCAGAAACGCAATAACCTGCGCCCTAACTACAACTTCAGAGGCGTTGCAGCTTGAGGTAACAGACGTAGTATCTGTTACTCACTCTACTTTAGGCTGGGTAGCAAAGCCGTTCCAGGTCATTGGTATGCAACTCAATGATGACGGAACAGTAGCCCTGGCATTGCTTGAGTACGACTCCACAGTCTACACATGGGAAGAAGGCACAGAACAGACTGCGTATCCAGATACGAGTCTGCCTGATCCGTTTACGGTTGGCGTGGTATCTAACATCACGGTTACTGAGACCACTACGCTAAGTTCTGACGGTACAGTTATACCTACTGGTTTGATCGAGTGGGACACATCATACGACCGTCTGGTTAATCAGTACGAGATACAGTACAAGCTGACCTCTGAGGCTGACACAGAGTTTAAGAGCCTGTTTACTAGTGTGCCTAAGTACGAGTTCTACAATGCGGAAGTGGGTACAAGCGTTACGATTCGTATCAGAGCGATCAATACGCTGAACGTGAAAGGCGAGTTTACTACTGCTACGTTTACGGTAAATGGCGATCAAGACGCTCCCTCTATCCCATCCAGCTTAGCTGCTACAGCAGGGGCTTCCAATATTCGCTTGGATTGGACAAACCCCACGGAGACAGACCTGAAGATTATTGAGGTGTATCGGCATACCTCTAATGTCTCAGCGTCTGCAACTAAAATTGCTAGTATTAATTCGGATTATTTTGTTGATCAAAACATAGCAACCGCGACTACTTATTACTACTGGGTCAAGGCAGTGGATTTCTCAGGCAATGCGTCTGGGTTTTCTGCTTCTGCAAATGCGTCAGCTACTACCCTGACCGCTGACCTTGGCAGCATTGAAACTGATATCAGTACATTGCAAACGAATGTCGGTAGTTTGCAAGGCTCGGTCATTAATTTAAATTCTAATGTCAGCACTGCTCAATCAAATATTACGCAAGCGCAAGCCGATATTAATGCCGCTGAAAACGACATTGTTAGCTTAGAAACGATAAGCAGCAGTCATACGTCTTCAATTAGCAATTTGAATACTACGGTAGGTAATAACAGTAGCAATATCACCACTCTTCAAGGCACGACTGCTACGAATGCATCTGATGTAACGGCGCTTGAAACCAGAGCGACCAATATTGAAGGTGATATTACTGCCACATCTACTGCTCTCAGCTCCTTAGACACGCGAGTAACTACGGCTGAAGGGACAATCACCACTCAAGCCTCTAGTATTACGTCTTTGGAATCTGATTTAACTAGCTTGGATGGGACAGTTTCAGGGAACGCGACAGCTATTAGTGGCTTAGATACACGAGTGACTAGCGCCGAGGGTACAATTACTTCTCAGTCTAGTGACATTACGACTCTGGAAAGCAATTTAACAACAGCAGAAGGAAATATTACTGCAAACGCCACAGCAGTGGGCGGCTTAGACACTCGCGTAACATCAGCAGAAGGGAGTATCACAAGTCAAGCTAGTGATATTACTACGCTAGAAAACACAGTTAACGATCCGACGACAGGATTAACCGCAACAGTAACAGCAGTCGGTGGATTAGATACACGCATCACTTCTGCTGAAGGAACTCTGACTTCTGTATCAAGCGACGTAACAACACTTGAAAACACAGTTAACGATCCGACCACAGGAGTATCAGCTACGGCTACAGCGGTTGGTGGCTTAGATACTCGCATCACAACGGCAGAAGGCACGATAACTTCTCAATCTACTGACATCACAACGCTAGAAACCACTGTCTTTAATCCTACCATCGGCGTGACAGCTACAGCTATCGCTGTCGGGGGGCTAACGACTAGAGTGACATCGGCAGAAGGTACGATTACTTCGCAAGCCAGTGACATTACTACTTTAGAAACCACTGTAAATAATGCGACCACCGGAGTGGCAGCTACAGCTACCGCTGTAGGAGGTTTAGATACTCGTGTAACGACTGCTGAGGGAACGATAACTTCTCAATCTACTGACATTACTACTTTAGAAAACAGTGTCTTTAATCCGACCACAGGAGTATCAGCTACGGCTACTGCTGTAGGCGGGTTAACTACTCGTGTAACGACTGCTGAAGGCAATATAACTTCAATCGCATCTGATATTACTACGCTGACAACGACTGTAAACGGTAACACGACTAGCATCACCACTAACGCAAGCAGTATCAACGGCGTAGAGGCGAAGTACACAGTAAAGATAGACAATAATGGTCACATCTCTGGTTACGGTCTTATCTCTACGGCGAATAATGCCACGCCAACTTCAACATTCTCTGTCAATGTTGATGCGTTCAAAATCACTAATGCCGCTCAAACGTCTACCCCTTTTGAGGTACTTACAACCGCCACCACGTTAGCTGACGGTACGACAAAACCTGCGGGGGTTTATATAAAGACCGCAAATATCGGGGTCTTAAATGCCAATCAGCTTACAGCGGGATTCATCAACGCTGATCGTATTAACGCCAGTACCATTACTGCGTCAAAGCTACAATATGGCACTTCTCTGAGTTCTGGCAGCACTACTTGGGGCATAGGAGCAGGAGCTAGTGTAGCGGGTGTCACAGGGGTGGGGGCTTTTGGTACAGGAAGTTCAGCCGCAGCTCTAGCCGCAGGGTCAAATGGTGGTTTGTTCGGCGGGTCTGTTGGCGCGACAGGATATGGTAATGCGAGCATCTCTGGGGGAACATGGACTACAGCAGGTGTTTTAGGTAACGGGTCAGGTGCGGGTGGGTACTTTGTTAGAACAGGGAGTACGAACGTCACTCTCGCCAATGCAAGCTACGGACTTGAAACCGCATCAAGCATTTATGTCGGCGGCTCTTACCTGCCATTCACCGGAAGTCACGAGGCTATTGTCAGTGATACCGTGAGCTTGGAGGCAGGAGACATCATGGTAGATGTATCTGTAATAGCTTCCTTGGGAGTGTCTACAGTATTAACTGAGGTATCTTTGTCGAGCGCTCCTAATCAAAAGACTGCAATTGGCGTGTTTAGCTATGCCGCTGAATCAGATTACGTCTCACCTACACTGCAAGAAGATATAACGGTACTTTCTGAAATTGAGGTTGTCACTCCTGTATATCAGACCAAAGCTGAATACACAGACACTATGGCTGGGAAGAAAACTGTCTATATCAATGCGGTCGGTGAAGGCATGATTAACGTCTGCGGAGAAAGCGGCGACATTGAGCAAGGAGACCTGATCGTCACCAGTTCTATAGTTGGGAAAGGCATGAAGCAGGGAGATGATATAATACGCTCATATACCGTGGCTAAGGCTCGTGAGAGCGCTACATTCTCATCCAGCGAAACCAAAACTATCGCTTGTATATATTTATGTGGGTAATCTATGGACACTTTGTACTTAGTTCAATCGGACAATGGCACTCAGCTTAAGGTTGAAATAACCAGGGATGACACAGGCTTGCCTGTAGATTTAACTGGAGCGACTCCAACATTAAGATTTAAGAAAAAGAATACCGGAGTCATACTGACTGACATTAATTCCTCTTCTTTCAGTTCTAATGATCTTGAGGCTGGAATAGCTGTGTTTCAGTTTAATGCGGCTGCATTAGCCATTACCGCAGGGGATTATGTGGCAGAGATTCAGGTCACATTTACTGATGGCACTGTCGAGACAGTATATGAAGAGCTGCAATTCGTGGTAAGAGAAGATTATTAATGGCTAAGATGCATATTAGCAAACTGTTATCTCAGAGGCTGCGCTTACAGGCTACCTCTCAGCGACTGCGTATTGTTGCCGAAGTAGTCTTAGGTTCGTTTATTGGTCAAGGAATGAACTTGATTCATACGGCGACAGCTACTGACTTGCTTAGCTTTATCCTCAACAAACTTGCCGCTGATTCTGTCGGGACAACTGACCAAGCAAACTTTGCAATAGCTAAGGGCTTAAACGATCTTGCTGGCGTGACGGACAGCACATCTTTTGATGTATCTAAACCTGCTGTAGACTTGTTCGCTGCTAATGATGAGTCGGCTATATCAACAGGTAAGATAGCAGAAGACACCTTTAGCATGACCGATAATGCCTTTTTTGGTATTGGGCGCAATCCTGCTGACACAGTTTCATTGAACGAACTGCTTTCGTTCGATGCTGGTAAAACGCTGTCTGATTATTCCATAGCTTCTGATGTGGCTGGATTATCACTTGCAAAGTCGTTTGCCGATACCGTGGCTATGACAGACTCTGTAGAAGCGTTGTTGTCTACTCTTCAATCCGCTACTGATGCAAGCTCGATCTTAGATCAACAAGTATTGTTACTCGGTAAAGGCGCTACAGATTCAGCTAGTGCTATCGACGAACAGTTGTTTGTCGTAGGTAAATTGTTTAATGACGCTCCGGTGGCGATTGATACTTTAGGTGTCAATTTGACTAAAGTGCTAGTGGACTCTGTTGCTATGTCAGACACATTGTCCGAGCTGTTGACGCGAGAGCAAGCGGCTTCAGACTCCGGTGTGTTGACAGATACCAATGTCTTGCTTGCAGGGAAGAACCCTGAAGACGTAGTTGGCACGATTGATACGCAAGCATTTGCGGTAGCCAAAGCCATTACCGATACGCCTATAGCTAGTGAGCAAATTGGGTTAAGCCTAGCTAAGACCTTGTTTGATGTAGTCAGTATGACTGACTCGCTCACAGCCTTGCTGTTGAGAGAGCAATCGGCCTCAGATTCTGGAGCGGTGACTGACGCTAACGCGCTGACCTTTGGGAAGCAGCCGCAAGAAACAACTATCACAACGGACACGCAAGCGTTTGCAATTACCAAGGGTCTGAATGATGCGGTGTATGCGACCGATGACATTGGCGCAGAAGCTACGCTCGATGATGATCAAACCCTGCAATTCCAAAAGCGACTGATTGATTTTGCAGGAATTAGCGACTCTGCGGAATTGGAAGCTGCTTTCACTAGAGGTTTTGCTGACGCTGGATCTATCACCGATTCTGTAAATGTCTTTTTACAGTACGCCAGACCACAGGTAGATGCGCTGTCTGCGTATGACTCTGTAAGCATCAGTGCTGAATATGACAGGCAGATCGGGGATGGCACGACTACTCAAGACAATTTGGTCTCATTGGTTGGAAAAGTGAAATCTGATATACTTGGCGTAGAGGATTCTGGCTTTCTATTAAGTCAGGACTATATTGACAACAACCTGTACTTTGCTAACGATTATGTTGGTGAAAAACGTACTTTTTAGGGATTTATTATGATTAACAGCGAAATTAAAGCTACAGGTCGTCTTTCTGTAGTTCTGAAAGATTTAGACGGCAACATCAAAGATTCTAGGGATATCAATAACCTAGTTGTAACTTCTGGGTTAGGGTTTATTGCTTCACGAATGAAAGATACCACTGCTGGCGCTATGTCGTACATGAGTATCGGAACAGGTACAACTGCTGCCGCTGCTGGTGATACTACGTTAGCAACAGAGCTAGACCGCAACGCTATTACTTCTACGACCGTCACAGGTAATGAAATTGCCTATGTCTCGTCTTGGGCGGCTGGTGATGGCAGTGGCGCTATCACGGAAGCGGGTATCTTTAATGATTCTTCAGCCGGAACTATGCTTGCTCGCACCGTGTTCTCTGTCGTCAACAAGGCTGCTAACGATACGTTAAGCATTACTTGGACAATTACACTGTCAGCATCTTAATATTTGAAATGAGGCGAGCATGGCTACAATTACCACAAGGGCGGGTAAAGGCTCGCCTCTAACAAATACAGAGGTTGATGCTAATTTCACCAACCTCAATACTGACAAGCTGGAGGCGGGGGACGACTTAGGGACTCCCTCGGCTGTAGTTCTCACTAATGCTACAAGTTTGCCTAGCGGCTCTCTAACAGGGACTGTCGCGGTAGCTAATGGCGGCACAGGCTCGTCTACTGCTTCTGGGGCGTTAACGAATCTGGGGCTTACAGCCACGGCAGTAGAACTAAATTATATTGACGGCGTTACCTCCGCAATTCAGGATCAGCTAAATTACTCTGATGACCGCACCATCAATGCGCTAGGCAGTGTCAGCGGCACTACTGACATTGATTTAGCTGATGGAACTAACGTCACTGCGACGATAGCCGCAGCCACTACATTTACGATTAGCGGCATTACTAGCGGGTCAGTGAATACAGTGACCTTGTATCTCACGAACGCAGGGGCTTACACAATTACATGGCCTTCCGGTACGACATTTAATAGGAATGCCGCGCCTGTTCTACCTGCTTCCGGTGATACGATCATCGTTCTTGAAACTTATGACAATGCTACTTCTTACGCAGGTATACAGGTCTGGAGAAGTGTTTAATGAGTCGCAATTTATTGGCAGGAGGTGACTTTCTTACAACTTTTGATACGAGTTGGGTGACTTCGTTTAATACTCTTAGAGCCACAAACACTAGCTACAACACTAATCGTGTTACTACCTTTGCGACATCTAACGCCACTACAACAAGCTATGCGACAAATGTAACGACTACGTTCTCAACTCTTGTCCCGACTAGCACAAGCAACTCAACTAGCCGTGTGACCAGTTATCTGACTGCCGTACCCGCGACATACGCCAACACTTCGCGTGTTACGACTATCACAACAACTTACAATACTACTGTCCCTGCGGTTAATCAAAATACAAGTCGTATCACACAAATAACGACAACGTATAACACGACAGTCCCTGCTACTTACGCGAATACTTCTAATGTAACGAATTTCACAACAAGTTATTCTACCTATGTGCCTCCGACGTACAGGGCAACAAGTCATGTTACGTCCTACACTACAACTTACGCGACAACCTATCCTGCTGTGTATAGGTCAACAAGCAACCCGACAGGAGTAGCGGCCTCTCGCATTACGTCATATTTAACATATTACACAACAACGTATTCAACATTGGTAACTGCTGCTTCCACAGTTTCTACGTCTAACGCGACGACTAGAACTACGACATTCAACACAAGTTTTACCGGCACTGCTTATAGATATTTTACAGACTCAGGTTGCGGCTCAGAAGCAGGGTTTAGTCCTGTCTTTAGCGGTTGTTCGGGAACTAAATCACCAGGCGGCTGCGGCGGCTGTATTCCGACTCCTGGCGGCAGCGGTTATGAGTCTATTCAATCATGCTCTTCGTCTACCTGTACGAGCAGCACTAGCAATTCAACAAGCTACACAACAACTTACAATACAACTGTTCCTGCTGTTTATCGAAACACTAGCCATGTTACGTCTAAGACCACTTCAAATAGCACGGCATACACTAGCACTATCACGACAACCTATAGCACATTAGTCAGCGCGGCATACAGCCAGAACACAAGTCACACAACTAGCAAAACAACTAGCTACAGCACACAGACTGCCGCAGGATACAACAGAACAACGTCTCATGTTACAAGCAGGACAACAACTTACAGCACTCAAACTGCTGCTGCATTTGTTCGTAGCACTAGCAATGTCACTGACATTACCACGACCTTCAGCACTGAGGTTGCGGCATCGTTTGTTCGCAGCACTAGTCACGCAACCACGATTACGACAACTTACAGCACTCAAACTGCTGCGGGATTTGATAGGACTACAAGTCATACTACGACTTATACAACGACCTTCAATACTGATGTTCCGCAGAACACCTCTAGGTTGACTGCTAGAACAACAAGTAACGCTACAACGACAACTTATAACACAAGCAACACCACTACGTTTGCTACGTCACGCTCTACGAATACCAGTGTTTTGACTAGCCGCACAACCACTTTCTCAACATCCAACTACACAGGTTAAGACTTATGCTTTATTTAAAGCTCAACGCAGAAGGTCAGCCTAGCGAATATCCATTTACGGAAGAGCAGGTCAGGGCTGATTTATCTCATGTAACTTTAGCTGAATTAACTGATGCCAATTTAGCCGCTCATGGATATGCTCTGCTGCATCCGACATCAGTTACTCCTCCTGCTCCTTCCAAAACGCACAGAGTGATTGTAAATGGCGCTGAATTTGATGGCGGGAAGTGGGTACGAACTTATAGCTCAGAAGAGATAACTAGTGACCAGATTAAAAACCTTCGCATGGAGAATAAATGGAAATCTATTCGCCAACTGAGAGATCACTACATGGCTATGACTGAGTGGCGTATACAAAGAAATCTACGAGAGACTCGCATGGGAATCACTGTCACGGAGCCTATAGCTGATCTTGATGCTTTGATGCAGCGACTTGCTGATGTTACTAATGTTGATGACCCTTATTTGGTTAATTTTACGGATGTAATTAACGGATGAGATTAGCCCACGAACGAATGGCTGACCAAAACATTCAGGAGTCTAAAATAGGCTCCTTGGTGCGATCTGCTCGCAATTCTTGGGCTGAAAGCATTGAGGGTATTATTCGTAAGCATAGCCCTTACCCTATCACTTATGATGTTGGGCAAATACAGACCACACGTTTTACTGAATACACCTACACTGAGCTATTATCAGGGGCATGGATAGCCACGCAGTCTAGGGAGATGAATTGTCGTATTAACAGCTTACTAATTAACGCTGACGAGACAATTAAACTGGATGATTTGGCAGCTTGTCTAACGGATAAGTACAACTTAAAAAGTGTAGAGCATACTCACAGTGGCGCTAAAAAGGTCGTGTTTATTCCCGGTCATAATATGCTAGATGTTTCATCTGTGGAGCTAATAACTCGGCTTGTACATGAAGACCAAGATGTAGTTATCAAGCCTCACCCACTGACTAATGATGAGGCTTTAGGTTTTCTAGGTACAAGGTTTGGTTGGAACCGCATGGCTGACAAAATGGCAAGTGGTCACAAGATGCTATTAGATGCTGACATTGTATATACAACCTCTGCGTCAGAGTTCTCGTTATCAGCTACCGCGCTTGGCAAGAAGGTTGTTAATGTCTCCAACTTCTTTAATGAGTTGGTAGGCGCTTATTATCCCATATCACGCTTCTTGTTTCTGGCGCACAAGGAATCAGTGGCTAAGGCACAGTCTGTCCTGAGCTGCTTAGTTAATTCTGACAAAAGCGGCTTAGTATTTCCGTGGCAGGACAACATAGAAAACCGGATTGAGTCGTACTATGCCAATAGCTTAGATGTGAAGCAGCGTTATCAATGCTTCACTGATAAGAGCCAGAAGAATGTTATTCAAGGTGAGAAAGTTAATGTCTGACAAAAACCCACAAGTGGCAAAACGAATCGCTATCTGTAAATCATGCCCAGAGCTTACGATTATAAAGACCTGCAAAAAGTGCGCTTGCTTTATGCCAGCCAAGATTCGTATTCCTTCAGCTTCATGCCCAATGCTGAAATGGCTTCCTGCTGAAAAGCCGTAAACCTTAAGGAAAACAGCTATTGGTATCTTTAATTGATTACGCAAAGACAGAACGCCAACGCGAAGCAATAAAAGCGTGGCAAGACTGCGGAGAAGTGGTTGCTCAAGCGGCGGGGGTTTTGGGTATTTCTCCGTCTACCCTGCGCGACCACATTGGTGCGGTTAAAAACTATGCCGCCAGTGCGGGTTACTCAAACAACTGGGATGCGACTCGACACGTTCCTGAAGGCGAAGTGGTCATCGGTCGTTCTATCTACACCTCAGATGATGAAGGTAACAAGGCGTGGCTGAAGACTAAGCGTACTATGACCGAGGCAGCGCGAGACAAAGCTCTGCAAGGTTTTGTTGACGGCCTGGTTAAAGGTCTTCCCAAGTACAAGCCTAAAGCCAAGCCAAAGACTGAGAAGTTTGCGACAGATTTATTACCTAGCATTATCATAGGTGACGCACATTTCGGTATGAGGGCTGACTCTCGTGAAACTAAAGAGCAGGATTACGATACCAAGATAGCGGCCAAGTCTCATCTTGAGGCTATAGACTATCTGGTCAGCGTATCTAGTGCTTCTGAGCATTCTCTGTTAGTAAACGTGGGCGATTTTATTCACGCTAACGGATCAGCAGGTACTACTTTTGGCGGCACTAGACTAGATGTAGACACGCGCATTGAAGTTGTTCTTGAGACTGCGGCTCAGACGTTTATATTTGCGATAGAGAAAATGCTATCTAAGCATAAAAACGTCAGCGTGATAATGGCTCGTGGTAATCACGACTCGGATACAGCTATCGCTCTTGCTCTTATACTGAAGTTTTACTACGCAAAAGAACCAAGGGTAACGATCCTAGACCCTCACGGATTCTTCCACACACTTCAGTTTGGGGCTACTTTGATTGCTGTACATCACGGCGATAAAGTTAAAGCGCCTAAGCTAGCAGCTATTTTGCCAAGGATGTTACCGGATCAATGGTCGTCTACTAATTACCGAAAATGGCTAGTAGGACATATCCATCATCAGAACGCGATAGAGACGGATAATGGTGTATTTGTGGAATCCTTCGGGACGTTAGCTTTTCCAGACTCTTACCATGCAAGTCACGGCTATTCCGCATCTAGCGTAATGACACAGATTACTTTTCATCGTGATGGAGGAGAGGCGCTTCGTCACGTTTACCAAATCAGGGCTTCTCGCAAAGTCCCTGACCTGACGCTATAGGCATGAAGATGGAAGACCGATTACACCGAGTAGAAGCTAAAATTGACAAGCTACAGGAGGCGGTTATCTCTTTAGCGCGTGTTGAGGAGCAGTTAGTGACTGTGTTTAATCGTCAGTCTTCCATTGAGTCTAAGGTAAACGGTCTCGATGATAAGGTAGATCGCCTATCCGAAAGCGTGATAAAAGGTAAGTCAGCCGAGCGTATTGTATGGCTAGTCGTAGCTGCCGCGATTGGCGCAGCGTTTAGATTCTTAGGATAACTATGGAAACCATCCCTTTCCCAGACAAGATAAGCGACAGATTGACCGAGGAAGCGATGGATAAGCTCGGTGAGTGGGTCGAGGAGTATGTAGAAAAAGGGGTGAATCAGGTTAGCCTTATAGGTCTGATGGAGATATACAAGACCTCTCTGGCTTATAATCTGCTAGAGGACGAATACGATGATGAAGAAGATTAGAACGGCGTTTAAGGCGCTACAGAAGGGTAAGGCAGTTGCTGACCCAGCTAAGTGGAAGAGTCGTCAGATAACCGCTACAGCGCTCACAGGGGCGATCTGGGCGGCTATACAGGCTGCGGAGGCATTTGGGTATGCGATACCAGTGGACGAGACTACCGTTGATTCTGTGGCTGTTGGGGTTCTTGCTTTGGTCAACTGGCTGCTCACACTATCAACATCTGAAAAGGTCGGGGTGTAGTCTCGGCGTTAAGCCTGTAATCGTGAACCCTCACTGGGTTGAAGTCGTACCAAACATCTATGGCATTGAGGCCATCTTATTAACTGTGGAGTGTAAGATATGAGTTTATTTGAATACTTAGGTTGGGTTAAACGTCTCTGGTCAATGGTAGTAGAGATCGTCAAATTGATAGAGGAGACTATCCCTGATGATGGAGCTGGTAAAGAAAAGCTCGCTGCTTTTGATCTCATGCTTAAGGCGGCTATTGAAAAAGCTGATGATATTGACGCTGAGTTTGATAAGTTGCAGCCTGTTGCTCACGATATCGTTTCTAGCGTTATTACTCTCTTTAATACCGTGGGAATATTTAAACGATCCTAATGACTAGACTAGAAAAGCTACTCATCAAGCGTGAGGGCTACCAGAAGAAAGCATATGAGGATTCTGTCGGCGTAGTCTCCATTGGAGTCGGCAGAAACCTTGATGATCTGGGTTTATCTGACGAAGAGATCATGTATCTATTGAACAACGATATTATGCGTTGCGATAAAGAGCTGATTAATTGCTTCCCTTGGTACTCACAACTGAGTCGGGTTCGTCAGGAAGTCATGTTAATGCTTTGCTTCAACCTTGGATTGACTCGGCTGCGTAAGTTCGTCAAGGCTCTGTCTTGCATGGAGCGTGGAGAATTCAGCCTAGCTGCTGATCATTTCCTAGACTCCAAGTGGGCGAAGCAGGTCGGGTACAGAGCAGTAGAGCTGACTGAGATGCTTATTACCAACAGGTATCCTACAGAGTAACCTTCTTAGACTTTTCTATCTCAGATTCGATGATAAAATCGCAGAATTGCTTAATCTTGCGTAAATCCTCAATCCCGCCCTTATCTCTCCATCGAGTAGCGTACTTCACTATACAGCCCTCTGCGAACGGTAGCTGATTCGCCATAATGTATTCTATGGGTTGAATCTTTAGCTTCTTGTAGTGATCGCCAGCTACCTGATAGTCAGTCGATTTCATTAGTCACCTTTGTGTTATTAATGAGTTTCTCTATGGGCTGTATATACTTCGCGGATGCGCTAAGGCAGTCGTAGTGTGTTGGTTTTGCGTATTTTACAAATCGTTCCCGACTCATGCAGCCTAAAATATTAACGCAGTTCTCTTTTTTAAATTGCGCTAGTATTGCAACTTCAGCCTTGAATGCTGATTGACGTTTAAACACTAGGTCATTATTGGGATAAGACCTAGTTTTGACATCTACAGTGTAGTTGTTATAAATAAAATCAATCCCATAGTCTACGCCTACCTTTTCAAAGTCCATGTCAAGACCTAATGCCTTTGCTACAGCCAGTTCTCCGACCATGCCTATATAATCAACATCCTTATCCGACTTAGACTGATCTACTCTTTGGTTTTTGATTTTGCTAGATCTGGCGTAATTGCTTCTATTTGATGCTGCGTGTTTACATTGGTCTAATTCGTCTTGAGTTAGAATTACTTGCATTAAATAATTATCCTTTGCTCGTGGTATTTAATTTGCTGTTGAAGGTGGGACAATATGTCTTCGTACTCTGGCAGAGATATCTTCTTGACGACATTAGGACGGCTGACCATATCGTCTACATAGTCTTTCCCATAGTAGTCATACATGAACTTCTGGTAGTTATGAGCTACTGTCCCTGCGCCCTTACCCATCTGTAGATTGCATCCTGCGCACTGGGGATGGACGTTCTCTATCTCTAACGCGAGATGGTGAGTACCTCCTTTGCCCTTTGCAATGTAGTGACCGCCATGCATCCCATCCCGATAATGCTTAACCACTCCGCAACTGACGCACTCTACATAACCGTATTCGTCAGCAGCAGATATCCTAGCTAACAACTGGATAGCCACTAAGCATTTCTTTCTTACCTGAGCTAGAGTCGGCAAAAGTAACCTGTCCTTAGCGCGTCCATAACCTTCAGCGCTCGTCTTTGTGTCTCATCATCAAACTGATTAAATCGCATAGACAACAGTTCTAGTGAGAACTGACGCTTTGTCACTGGTACAATCTTTTCGAGCTGTCTAATATCTCTGGGTTTAGTCCAGGTTATCTTAGATTCATTTCCGCTCTTGTCGTTGCCTGAGTTGATCGCCATTGCTCAAACCTCATGTTAAATACTTGTATCTTATGTTTAAGCATTACTGCTTGTTCTATTGCTACCTTAAGACCTTCAAGCAATTGTAGGTACTCAGGATGCGAATAGGCGTAACGCTCTTGTTTAGCTATTGGCATAGAAGGGTTAGTCCTTTCTGCCTCTGCCATAAGTATAGCCTTTTTGGACTTTCTGAACTCCATAAGATACATTCTGTTGGCTTCAGCCTCAGAGTATTGTCTGGTGATCTTCTCAAGCTCTGCGAGAGTATTTCCTGCGCTCGAATTCGTTTCTGACATATAGTTCAACTCGTTCACGTTGCTCTGTAGGAACTTCTTTTAGAGCAGCCCTTCGCTCTTCTACTGTCTTAAGATCAAGGATCTCAGCAGCGTAATGCCTTGGGCGTTTTTGGTTATTAAACATCAGGCGGTCTACCCAGCGTAGCGTATTTAAATCCAACTTCGATATGCGTAGTCTGGAAGCGTATAGAGTTATGTTTCTTACGCACCACATATCTATTGTCTCTTTGAAATACATAGTATTTGAAACGCTCTGTTTCAGCGCAGTATTTGGCTTCCTCTAACGCTGACTCAAGATCGTCAAATGTCTGCATTGTTGACTCCTAGTCGCAAGAACTCTATAGGGCTGAGTTCTAATTCAGTCGCCACTTTGCAGACTAGCGACAGAGGCGCGTCTTCCATATGCCTCCATCGCGAGATATGCTGCTTTCGCACATCAAATCGCTGCGCAAGATCAACAGACTTAATGCCGTTGATCTCCTGAGCGATCTTCAGTGATTTGCCGAAGTTAAACTTGTACATCAGAATGGCAGGTCGTCGTCAAAGTCTACTTCAGCAGACGGAGCGGCCTGAGCAACTGGAGCAGGAGCAGCGTCTCGTGGCGGCATCCACTTAACAGAAAAATAAGAGCTGCCTCCTCCTTCTGGCTTATTTACATACACCTTAAGAGAAATATTACCGTTTTTATTTAGGGATACCTGATTAGTATCTAACGCTGCAACAAGCTCGCGCAAAGCGTCAGGCGTTATCTGACCGTAGTAGGAATCATCGTAAGTGGATTTATTGATGCTTGTTAGCGTTTTGAATTGACTCATAACAACCTCTTGGTTTCGGATTTTATAATTTCAGCAGTCTCTATTAGTAAAGGCTCTGCCAGTTTTAACAGTTTGTCGTCTCTCTTTACCTTTATTAGAAGTGGCTCTAAGTCAGGATGGTATGAGAGAAACCAGTATTCGGATAAGTCCAAAACGAGCATAGTTCCTTGGACTTGCTGTGTATAAATTGTTGGCAACTTACCCTTACGCAAGTATGCAACGTGAGTACTAGCGTTAGGACATTTGATCTCGATGCCTGTGTCATTGAACAGGCCGTCAACTGAGCAGCCTATCTCATGGTCGTCCATCTTAATCAGACCAGTTTCTTCTATGTCTACCCCTAGCATCAATTCTGCTAACGCTCTAGCCTCTGGCTCCAAGTCGTTACCTCTTTGCATCGCGTCCGACTTAAACGTCTCTGTCGGCTTCTGTAGCAGGTTCTCGGCAATCAATTGATTGATTAGTCCGTCACGGCTAGTAGACAGTTTCCCTGCGGTAGTAAATACCTTAGAGAAGTTACTCGCTGTCACGACACCAATGCGTTGGATGAGCCAATCGGTCGTACCCTGTACTGCCATAGATATTCTCATTTGGTTTCCATAAGCTGTTAAGTAAACGATAGAGCCTTAGACAGTTCTTACACATGGTGTCTAATGATGCTCTTCTCTCTGAGCAAGCTCGGCACTTTATCTGGTCGGTCATTGTAAGTTCGCTATAATTTCACAGGCAGTATCGTAGTCTGTCACGCGAAGCTCAGTGAGGTTCTTGATGTTTTTCCACTTGAGGATTCGCTTTTCATCAATGCTTTTAGCTGCCAAAAGATTCTGGATTTTACCCACTTGTTCGGCGCTGATCGTAGGAGATGGCGACTCATGCGACACTTCGTCAGCGTCAGTGTCTTCCTGCGTACTTACTCCAGCAGCAGCCGCTAGGGCAAATTTGCGAACGTAAGTCAGCAGTGATCCGTATGCTTGTGGGTCATGCTTAGAAGATGGAACGCCAAATCGTGAGCGCATCCACTGACCGCTAGAGTGGATAAGCATAGTCTCTACGCCTACTTCTCCGTTAATAGAATAAGGGTGTTGGGTATAGCTGATGCCGTTCGCAGTGAGAGTTTCTTTAACCGCATCACGGATATCATCAAGGGTGGCGTAAGCGCCAGTTTTGCCAGTTGCCTTGTCAGCGAACCGACTATTGATGCCAGACATCTTAGCCTTTGGCATGACTGATTGAGCCTTGGCGAGTGCCGCTGCAAGTTCGTTTATTTGTTCTGATTGCTTCATAAGTAATCTCCTTGAGTAGACTAATCTACCTAATATGATTACCAACTGCAAGAAGTTTTTAGGAGGCAAAACTAATTATTTTTGTTTTGTTTTGTCCCTACTATAGATAAAAAAAAGCCCTGAGCGTTTCACAACGTGTCAGGGCTTGCAAATCTAACTCAAGGGGACTACTATTGGCTTGTCGGTGGGTTAGCAGCCCTAAATTCTGACTTGACTAAGGAGAAGTAGAAACCCGACAAGGGATATTCTACACCATCCTGTAAGATCCTACCAAGTCCTATACCGAACGTGTGGCAAAGCCTGACGTACTCTGGCTCATGTGGTAGCTGACCCTGAAATTAGCCGCAGAAATGTGAGAAGCAAGTGACCTAACAACCTGCGCTGACTCGCCCATGTCAACAGGTAACCGCAAACACACACAACCAGGTCGCGAGCTAGGCATTGAAATAACTTCCAGTTAAGTCTGGCGGGGGAGCGGTTCACCACTGTGGATCGTTGCAATGAGTACCAAGTCTTCGGACTTTCCGTTTTGGAGCGCTAGGACACCTAATGCCGTGGGTGTGTTTGCGGGGGAAAATGGGCGCTTGTGCCTGTAATTTGGAGATCAAAATGGACGACCTATCAGAGAAGCCATGCCGCTGCGGCGAAGTCATGGGAGAAGTCATAGGCTTCAACCATCGTCAAACAGATGACACATATCAAATGTACCGAGTCTGTTGGTACTGTCCAGAGTGTCACGCCACTGAACAGGCGATTGGTAGAGAACGAGTTGTTGATACAAAATGATATAACAAGTAAACAAAATATGTTGACTCCTGTGTTTTTGGTAGGCAGTATTATCCCAACCAAAGGAGAACGACATGACTTTAATTGACGCGATTGACGAAAATCTGGACGACTTGGTAGACCCAAAGAACCGATGTGTAGAAGCAACGGACGCAGCAGCTAACGCGCTAGTCATTGCCTGGACTGAGGAAACCCCTTACGAATTGCAAGAGATGATGTTTTGCGACAGCTCAGAAGCTGACTGTCAGCAGTTCCATGTTGACATGGCAAAAGCATTCGCTGGCGAGATCACGCATGATCAGTTCTTCATTAAGTACGAAAAGTTCTATGACATCGCTAAGCGCGAAATCATGGATGACCTAGATTCTAAAATCTGGAATAGGTACACAGACCTAAACGACGTACCGCCACTAGATATGTATGACTACAACGGCGTTCGCAGGGAGGACTTCTAATGTGGATTTTAACGAGAAATGGTCAAAAGTTTGGTTATGCAACAACTGATAAGGCCGCGATAGAAAAGTACCGTGGATGGTACATCGAAGACCATTATAAAGCCGAGGCTGCTCAAGTTCAGCTAAGGCTGTGGAATGCTTCAAAGACTACCATTCTACAGTCAGATGCAGAGCAGATAGCTCGTGACACGCTTGAAGAGGAAATCGGCGTAATGCAGATCAAGCAGCATGATTGAACTAAGACCTCACCAAGAGTCTGCCGTAGAGCAGATCAGGCAGTCTCTGAGAAAGGGGAATAAACGCCCTCTCTTGGCAGCTCCTTGTTCTATGGGTAAGACAATGATAGCTGCGTTTATCATGATGAGGGCGGCAGAGAACGGCGTTAGAAGTATCTTCTTCTGCGACCGAGTTAAGCTCGTAGGCCAGACGGTTGAGACGTTCGAGAGGCTCGGCGCTGACTTTAGCGTAATGCAAGGCGATGACCCCAGGTACGACCCTAACAAAATGATACAGATCGCATCTATTCAGACAGCGGTTCGCAGAAAGCATCTAAACTTTGGCCTGGCGATAGTAGATGAATGTCACACAATGTATAAGGGTCTGGTAGACGGCTTTATGACCAGGTATGACAACGTACCATTTATAGGGCTGTCAGCTACCCCTTACTCTAAGGGTCTGGGTAAATACTGGGACGATTTACTCGTACCCATCACGCCAAGGCAATTAATCGACCTGGGTTACCTATGTCCCACTGATTACTACGTTGGTGAGACCATTAGTACCAAGGGGATCAAGAAGAAAGCCTTGCCTACAGGCGGTAGCGACTTTGATGCAGAATCTCTTGGCGCTGCGATGATTGATTCAGAGACTTTCAACGGTGACGTAGTAGAGAACTACCGTGTCCACTCTGGCGACCTCACTAAGCGAGCGATAGCGTTCAGTCCTTCCGTGGCGCACTCCAAAGCATTAGTAGAGAAGTTCAACGCAGCAGGAATCCCAGCTCTACACATAGACGGCTATATGCCTGAAGAAGAGCGCAAGTATATCTACTCAGATCATCGAGCAGGTAAAGCGCTTGTACTGTCATGCAGTCGATTGCTCGGTACTGGCTACGATGACCCCTCAGTAGAGATATTGATAGATTGTTTCCCTACATCTAAGAACTCTAAGATAAGTTGGATACAGCGAGCAGGTCGCATATGGAGAATAGCGCCAGGAAAGGAACGCGCTATCTACTTAGACCACGCAGGTAACCTTCATCGCCACGCTATGTTCCCAGAGGATGTTATCCCTGACTCTCTTCATAGCGGAGACAAGAAGTTCGATGAGCGAGAGCAGACTAAGAAGGAAGAGAAAGAGCCAATCATGCGTGACTGTCCGGTATGCTCCGCGACATTCACTGGGCGTAAGTGCGCCTGTGGCTATGAACTGGCTATGACAGAGCCTGTATTTAAGGACACAGGCGGTCTGTTGAAGAAGGTAGACAAGCTGACCTTGAGCCAGGACAAAAACAGATGGTACGGAGAACTGCTCTATCACGCCAGGTCTCGCGGATGGTCAGATGGATGGGCGGCTCACGCTTATAGGGATAAGTTTGATGTCTGGCCTCGCAACGTAGATAAAGTTCCAGTAAAAACAGAATCTAAGGACGTAAAGAATTGGATACAAATGCTGACGATAAGAAGGGCTAAAAGCAATGCTAAATATCTCAATAGTTCTAGAGCGATTAGATAAGGTTCGCAAGACCCCTAATGGATGGACTGCTTGCTGTCCTGTTCATGGTGACAGAAATCCCTCGATGAGCATTACTGAGAAAGACGACGTTATCCTATGTCACTGTCACGCCTGTGGCGCTAACGGCGTTGACGTAGTTGCTGCGGTTGGTTTGAAGCCAGAGGTCTTGTTTGATAAGCCGTTTGAACGAGAGGAAGACAAACACTGGCTGCTCAATAAAAAGGCTGATTGGGATGAGTGTATAATAGCTATGGCAGATGAGACGATTAAGCGAGGCGAGAGGATTGCTTACGGTGACTACAAAACTATCAAAGAGTCTCTAGCCAGGCGAGAGCAAAGAAGGAAGATTGGCCTCCCGATAATTTTTAATATGGACATAATCCTATGAGTCTTGCAGATATAGATAAAAACACAGTCATCCTTAGCCGCACTCCCTACAAAAGCGAAATAACCGAAGCGAGTAAGACTGAGCTGCAAGCAATCATCGATGCAGACATTGCTCGGTTTCTCAAAGCTGGCGGTAAGATACAGAAGATAGATTATCAGCTAACTAATATGAAGCAGAAGGAAGGGCGTTCGACTTTGGACTTCAGGAATAAGTTCTTGTAGTTGCGCGTTGGCTGGGTAGGCCACAAAGAGTAAAAGGAAGGCAAAACTCACCGCGCATAATTAATTATGCCTATACGGAATAAGGATAGCAAGATGTTTCATGTCACAATGGACACAAGACGAATGCATAAGTTCTTGGATGACCACTCTAAGAACCAAGTTCCTTATGCTACCGCCCAGGCCATCAATAAGATGCTATTTCAGGGTAAACAAGGCACTAATAAAGACATGGATAGGGTTTATGATGGGGGAGCTACTAGATGGACTAAATCGGCTGTACAGTACCTAAAAGCGACCAAAGAGTTGCCATTTGGGTTCTTGTACATTAAAGATGATCGGCCTTATGTGATGACTACCATTGATGGAGGTCAAGTCACGCCGAGTAAGCAGGTATTGATTAAGCCGATGAATATCTCTACAAACCGCTACGGAAACATAGCTAAAGGCGCTATTGCAAAGCGGTACGATAACCCTAAGTTCTTCTCAGGCAAGCCATATAGAGGCACAGCTCCTAACTCTGCTCGTAAATCAGTATCCCATAGCGCTGATGACCCAGATGTTGGCCTTTGGGAGAGAATGGGTAGAAAGGGTAAACGTGGCGGTATCGCTCGGCAAACCATTAGAATGGTAGTAAAGTTCGGTAACACGAGAATGCAAAGGCGATTCTTTGATGCCAGGAAAATGGCAAAGACTAGATTCCAAAAAGATTGGCGCAAGACATTCGCTAGAGAGTTAGTGAAAGCTAAGGTCAAGGCGCTCCAGCGTGGCAGGTAAGTATCCCATGGCTATCCCATGGTTATATATAGGTGAACAGGTATGAGTAAAGGTTCAAAACAGCGACCCAGGAAGGTGAAGAAGAGCCAGTTTGAAGAGAACTGGGATAAGATATTTGGCAAGCCTGGTGAAAAGAAGCCGCCGAAGAAATCGTGAGTATCCCATGGCTGCGGGTGAGCATCCCATGGCTATGGTTCAGCATCCTATGGCTATCCCATGGCGCTATGTGGCTATCCCATGGCTATCCCATGGCTTTTTTGGTCGGATCGACCTCGGATCGGCCTCCGCAAGCGACCCTGAACGCGAATTATTCGCATTCCGCTTTGAAGTCCTGTCCTCGAAAAGTCTATATAAAACAAGCGCTTAGGGATTGCCAGTTACTGATTATTGAAATGCGCGAGAATGCCGCTAAAATCGCCTAGGCGCGCCGATAGTCAAAAGCGGCTGGGTGACAGCGGTAAACAGCAAAAGGCGCTCAAATCGGCTTATATGCGCGACAATGGCAAAAGGCCGCTATTCGGCTAGATAGGGGAAAGGATAGGGGAAAGGGTCGGAATGCGTAAACGATAGGCAAAAAAAAGGCCGCTATCAACGGCCTTTTCAGTATTGGGTCGCTAGTAATACGCGACTAGTAGGATCCCCTGTAGGATCGAGAGCGCAATCATTAGCGCCATATGCTGGAAATCACTCATTGTCGAAATACCCCTTAGCGTCCGCGCAATCGTCACAAATTATGCCGCCTTGATCATCCGATCCGAATTCGCTAGATAACTCGCCGCAATGGTCGCATTCAATAGACCAGCATTCTACACACAGGAAACCGTCGCGCTCGCCATTGTCGGCGGGGATACGGTTTACGAAAAGGCCGCTACCGAATGAGGTATCGCGGTCGCATTCAATGCATAAGTCACTCATTAGATCACCTCGAAAAAGGTTAACAGTATGAGACCGTAGATCGTAAAGACCGCCGCCGATACTAGCGCCGTCGACCAAAATCCAGCGCGCTTTTCGGCCTGTACTTTTATGACTAATTGATCGCGACGGATCGGCATATAGTCGCGCTCGAATTCGGGAACCTTGCGCGGAAATTTGATTACATTACTCATAATTAACCCCTCGCAATAATATCAACAACGAAACCGGATTGATCGCGTTTCGCCGCGCCTTTTGCCAGTAATCCCACAATCACGTTATCGGGATCGGTGAAGCGTAGATCGTCGCGGTCGCCATTAATCACCCGACGGCCTAGATATTGGGCGGGTAATTCGCTTCTGAATACGACGCTAATATTGTGCGCGCTCTTGCTCACTTTTTTAGCATAGGCG
>Ga0315321_10000290_pt1 | contig 35777 bp, 13 predicted proteins | sample M180m21515metaG_FD_203464 | JGI IMG/M metagenome (GOLD analysis project Ga0315321, IMG submission 203464) | Ammonia-oxidizing marine archaeal communities from Monterey Bay, California, United States - M1 80m 21515 | ecosystem: Environmental > Aquatic > Marine > Intertidal zone | place: USA... | reverse complement strand
AATGGGAGGGAATAATAATTTCACTTCTATTCCGATTAATTTGGATGGCAATCAATCCTACAAGATGGCGATTGCCCATGGCGAATGGGGAGGCGGTTCACGCCTAAGGCCTTGGTTCCTAACACCGAGTTACGACTGGCGAGTCATTGACCCAAGTGACACTGGACAAAGCGGCTTTTTTAAGGTGCCTTTCGGCTCAGGCATTTCATCCCGCCTCAGTCCATTTCTCCTCTATCAGCATGGAGCCAACGAAAAGGCATTTGTCGGTGGAGCACAGTTTGGAGCTACCCATTACTTAACGGGTCAGTATGCCACGGCTAGTGCTGCTCAAGGCTTACCCTACTCTCAATGGAAGCATTTGTTCGTAAATGTTGATCATGTAAGTGGCTCTGTTCAGGTTTTCTTGGATGGTAACCTCTCTGCCACACAGAGCTTTCCTGCGGGTTCAATTTCGCCGTCTATCCTTGGTCAGGATTGGTTTTTGGGACAGGGAACCGTTCCTTCAAGCATGGACGAAGTTCGGTTGGCCAATCAATCACGATCCGCTGATTGGGTGCAAGCTGCTTACGATAACCAAAAAAGCGTTCCCGTTTTCCCCTCTATTGCCTCGGTGATAGGTCCCCCGAGCTTTACCTCCGTTTCGACCTTTACCATTCCAGCGGATCAACCTTTTGAGCATAATGCAACAGCCACCGGAAGTCCCATAGCATTTACTGGCTCGGGTTTGCCCGGTGGTCTCATCCTCAACCCAAGTGATGGTAATCTTTCCGGTACGCCCTCTGTTGCGGGTTCCTTTCCTTCCGTGATGAGAGCCCTCTATTCGGATGGGCAAAAAGCCGAACAGAATTACCAATTTACGGTTTTGCCGGCTCTTCCCAAAATCTCAATCGGAACCCCGCAAATTATTGATTCTGGCAGCATATCGGTTCCCTACGAAGTTTTGGCAACCGGCGGAGTTGACCCGGATGTATTTGTGCTTGCCGATGTCGTGGACCAAGGAACCAACCTCTATTCATGGCAATATCGGGTACATTTGGGAAAAGTAGGTCTTGGTGCTGGTGTAGCTACCGTTAGTGGGCTGGCTCCTGATCAACGGTATTTCGTTCGGCTGTATGCTGAAAATGTTTCCGGTTTCGACTGGACGGGCAAGCAGTTTTCATCACGTACTCAACCTGAACTGGAACATCTTCCATTCGGCTTGGCTATGTGGTTTGACGGAGACGATGTAAGCGGTGATAAAAGCAAAGCCCCCGACGGTTTTTCGATCTCACGCTGGTGGGACAAATCAGGCAAAGATCGCCATATGGAAAATGTCTTAGGTGACCCTATGGTCAAGCATGATGGTTTAGGAGGTAGGTCCGTTGTTGATTTTGACGGAAATGATCGAATGAATACAACTTACGATCTACGTGCTTTAGGCGAGAGAGAGATCTGGAGACTGAGTGGTTATTCCGCATTCGGCGTCTCGCGCTACAAAGGTGGAGATAATGAGCGGGTTATCACCTCGGTTGGTGGTAATTGGCTCTTCGGTCATCATGGGAACCGGATCGGTCGTTATTATTTCGATGGGTGGATTGACCAAGGGTTTGAGGCTGATACGAATTTTCACATCTTTGAGACCGTTCACTTTGGTCGTGCTACTAGTAACGATCCTTCCGGTACGGTCTGGACGGATGGAATTGAAGGGGCCTACAATCGTGGATCGAAAACCGGTTCAAATAATTGGAATTTTATCCCATCGAAGATTGGCTTTGGTGCGTATACCAATGGTGCTACCCATGAATCATCCAAGGCACAGGTCGCTGAGTTCATGTTGTTTCAAGGGCAGGTTCAAGAAGAAGATCGACTCAAGGTCGAGGGTTACTTGGCTCATAAGTGGGGGATTGCCCTCCCCTCCAATCACCCGTGGTATTTGAATCAGCCTACCTTTGGAGAAATTATCGTTAGTGGATCGACGCCGGTCATCGACACGAACCGTACGAATGGCCCGACTGTGGCAAACCGGGCACCATCTGGACTTAAGAAAACCTCCGCTACTTTGAACGGCAGGCTAGTGGATGCCGGATTGGGTACTCTTTACACGGGGGTCGGGCAATCCGACTATGACCCGAAAGACATATCTGGCTTAAGGTTGTGGCTTGATGCTTCCGATATCGATGGTGATGGCGTGACTGGTCCTGCCAATCCTCCTACTCAGATAGCATGGGATTTGTCGCAAATGAGTCCAGAACTTTGGTTGGACGCGAACGCAACTTTCAATGGTGCGACCTGGGTGGACCGCTCGGCCAATGGTAATGATGCCAGTGCCAATGGCAGTCCTTCTCTTACTACAAATGCCCAAAACGGCCTTCCGCTTATGAGTTATTCCGGGGCAAACGGCGAATACCACAGCTTTCCCAATATCACCGATATTCGAACCGTATTCTGGGTGGTTCGCCGGCAAACCAATAAGTATTCTTTCTTCCTGGGTCATACCAGTAGCTATCACTTTCACACCGATGGCGGAAATCGTTTTTGGAGTAACCAGCACGCCCATGCCAATGTCAAAAACGGAGACCTTTGGGTTAATGGTACCGTGACCAATGGCATCGACACAAATTCCGCACCATCGGGTTTGTCTGTCATATCTTTGCGTACAACGGGTAATGTTGCTGCCAACACATTTTCTAGAGACCGCAACCAAAATGGGAGATACTGGCAAGGAGACTTGGGTGAGTTGATTATTTTCGATTATGCAATGACCGATAACCAAATTCGGAAAGTGGAAGGTTACCTCGCACACAAATGGGGCTTGGTCGGGGATTTGATCACGGGGCATCCCTATGAGATCAATAATCCGGCCAATGAGTTGATTACGATTCATGCCCCGGTTGCCATAGTAAAAGACAAATCAGATTTGGGAAATGATGCAATTCAGGCAACTCCAGCTAATCAGCCGGGTCTTGTGGTTGCCGGACAAAACAACCTACATCTTGTCAATTTTGATGGGATGAATGACTTCTTGGCCTTCGATGAAATCGACCCCATCAAAACCGTCCTGATGGTCGTCAGGCGTGAAACAGGAAACCAAGGCTACATTCTTGGGCATGATACACGCTTTGATTTCCGTTCAGGAAATGGAAGAGTTTGGTCCAATGTGTGGACCAATCCCAATGTCTACAATGGCTTATTGCATGTTGATGGGAATTTTAGGGATGGTTTGAATAGCGATTTTTCCGATGATGCCTTTGCTATTTTGGCTGTCAGAACGAAGGGGATCGGTGGTGCAGTGGCATCCAATTTCTCCAAAGACGGAAGCAACGGAAATACTTGGAAGGGAGACTTAGCCGAATTACTTGTCTACAACGAAGAACTTTCCATTGAGAATATTCGGAGGATCGAGGGATACCTCGCCCACAAATGGGGGATAACCGGGACTCTAGTCGGTTCGCACCCCTATAACGCGAGCCCGCCTGTCCGTTCACGCCCAACTGCCCAAACTAAAATTTTCTGGGGAGGTACCGATGGGGGTGGTAATCCTGCGGCTTGGGATAATGTAATTGATTCGGGAGAGGTATATGTTGGATTGCGGAAGCTTACTTCAGGCGTATCAGTGATCTCATCCCCTCTTCCGACTCTTGACGGAAATGCTTACCCTGCATCCAATTTGTTGGACGGCAATCTTCCTGTTGACGGTTTCCGTTCCACTTGGACTGCATGGTATAAGACAGATCCACTTTTGACTTTCAACCTCGGTAAAGAAAGGGTCATGAATAAAATCCGAATCTATTACCAACCTTATGAACGGGCCGATGAGTTGATGGAAATTGGAATCTGGGTTGCGGATTCGGAAATGCAATTTACCTTGTGGAATAACATTCCTGGTCCCTTTAACCCCAAGGGAGTTGGAGTGTACGAAGAGTACGACATGACGGGAGTCAATACCCGAGCCATTCGCCTGGAGCCAAAGTATCAAGGTTGGGGACATCAGTGGGGCGAAGTCGAATTTTGGGTGAATGACCCAGGTGATTTTGAAGCAAAAGTGGAAGGACTAGTCGAGGGGCAGACTTATTACTACCGCACTTTTGCAACGAATGATGGTGGTTCCGACTGGGCAAGTGATACGATGGTTTTTACTTCCTCAGACAGAGCGAGCTATGATTCCGGTAAATTGACCATCAATACCTCTCTGGGTACTTGGAGTCACAGTGATGGAGATTTCAGAGCAGGTTCAATCCAAAGAAAAGTTTTTACCGACCTACTAGGAAATCAGTTCGAATATTCGGTTTGTACCTTCACTTTTGATTCCGTTGATTTGAGAGGAAATTTAGAAGTTGAGATCATTGGGGACGCTTCCCTTGAAATCCACGCTGCGGATGGCGACGCGTTCATTGGTGTGCCCCTTTCCTTGAGCGGTGCGAGTGGAAGTGAAGATGGTCGTGGTTTGGCCGGAGCCGGAGGCTTTTCGGGAGGTAATGTGAACGCTCGTGGATTGGGACCAGGAGGAGGAATCGGTGGGTCACTCGCTGGTGGAGCCGGGTACGGTGGCGCTGGTGGTCGGGCAACGGCTACTACAGGACTGCCTTATGGCGTTGGTAGTCTCGTTGATTTTATTGGCGGAAGTGGTGGTGGTGGCAGTGACAATACCTATTCTGGTGGTGGAGGCGGTGGAGCGCTCAAAATCGTTGCTTCGGGTAAGTTGACTATAGACAATTATCTTTTCTCACTGGGTGGTTCGGGCCAGGTCGGCTCGGGCGGTGGTTCAGGTGGAGCTCTTTATCTCAAGGGAGGCGAACTCGAACTCACTACAAATTCCCTCTTGGACGTATCTGGTGGCATTGGCGGTGGAGGTGGAGGAAGGATTTTCCTTGAAGGTTCAAGCTCACTGACGAACGATGGCCGCAATAACTTGCGAAAAAATGGAGGCCAAGGTTCTAGTGGGGGAACAGACGGAACTCTTCGGTATGTTCGCCCTTCCTACCTCGAGTCTCTTGATTACACAACGGGAACCATTCTGATCGATACGGATAGTGGTACCTTGACGCATTCCAATGGCGATTTGGCCTATGGTCTCATAGAAGACCGCTCCTATGTTGATCAAAGCGGTTCCGTTTGGCCTTACTCGGTTTGTCGTTTTAGTTTTACTCAGGTGAACCTCGGTGGTGGTGTCGTAGTCAGTGCTCGTGGAAAAAACGCCTTAATGCTGGAAGCATATTCGGGAGATCTTGTGATCGGAGCAAATATACGAGTTGATGGCGATGACGCAAAGGGAGACGAGGGGGGTATTGGTAGCTTAGGAGGTTATTCAGGGATGAATGCTGGGGCTGGTTATGGTGCTGGACCAGGTGCTCCTGCGACCAGTTCGACCGCTGGTCATGGGGCTGCTTATGGAGGCCATGGTTCGGGTAATGCAAAGATCTACGGGGATAATGCTTTGGATAATTTGTTGGGAGGTAGTTCCGGTGGTCCTACCTCAACGGAAGGTTCTGGTGCAGGTGGAGGAGCTCTGTGGTTAAAGTCAGCCCGTGAGGTATTAATCAAGCCTAATGCAGTGCTTTCGGCTAATGGCGGTAACGGAGCAGGCGCCAGTGCATCAGGATCAGGTGGAGGAATCCGATTGGAGGGTATTCGTATCAACAATTATGGCAGGCTCGAGGCCAAAGCTGGGTTTGGGGTAAAGGAGGACAACGGGAATCAAACCAGAGGGTCTTCCGGGGGAAGGGTGTCTTTTGTTGCTTTAGGCGAAGTTTTTCTCGGTGAAATCGATGTATCGGGTGAGTGGTTGACTAATGAAGGATCGATTTATGTTGGAGGTAATTATTTGAACGCCAACTTAGTCGCCGAGAATGCAAAAATTACTTTCGACACAAAATCAGGATATTTCTCCATTGAGGGCGGAGCCCACGGAAATGGTGTTTTCTCTTCCCACACTTACACTGATAGCCAAGGACAATCTTGGGATTATGAAATTTGTACCTTTGCTTTTGGCCAAGTTCGCTTGACCGGATCAACCAAGGTTACTTTGCGTGGAGATAAATCTTTGTCTATCAAAACTGTTGCAAATGGAGAAATCTACCTCGAGGCCGACTTAACTTTGGATGGTGGAGATGCTTCGATTGTGGATGGCTACGGTGGTCTTGGTGCGTTGAACCCCTGGGATGGAAGAAGTGCAAACAAGCTTGTTGGCAATGGTCCCGGTGGACCTCCGACTTCCGGCAATTGGGGCGTGAGTGCCAGTTACGGTTATGGGGATGAACAAATTACCCATCTTTTGGCAGGAAGTAGTGGTTCGAGCGGAAGGTATTACCAAGGTTCCGGAGCAGGAGGTGGTGCTTTGGAACTGAATGCCGACGGTGACCTCACGATTGCTCAAGGTACAGTAATCAGTGCAAATGGTGGGGATGGTCGCACCGATGCAAACCAGAACGACCATGGAGGAGGTGGATCCGGTGGAGCTATTCGTTTAATAGGAGATAATATATATAATCGAGGGCTGATTCAGGTCATAGGTGGAAACCGTGGTGCTGGAGGTGGTCGGGTTGCGATGGCTGCCCGTAACACAATTGACAAAGGCGTTGTTGCTCTGGGAGGAGGAAGCTTCGTTGAAGTTAAGCCACCCGAAATAACGGCTCCCGAAGTTCTTTACTTAGCCTATCGTGGTTCGGTGTCATCCGAATTTAGAAAATCCGTTGAAACCCGCCCCGTTAATTTGGTCGCTTATTGGCCTATGGATGAAGGTGATGGAACCGTTACTCAAGATGCCTTGGGGCGTTTTACTGGAAGCTTAGTTGCCGGTGCAACTTGGACAACCGGTCGTTTCGGTAGTGGACTTAGCTTCAATGGCACCGATGGTCATGTGACCACCCAAGCCACTGGAGAACTTCTTGGAATTGACGGGAAAAAACCTCGGACCATTTCCTTTTGGGCTAAAGCAAGTAATAATAACCCCATGAGTCAGCCAGGTTTTTATGGCTACGGAGACACGAATTGCCCCAACGGCTTAAATAAATATTGGGGTATACGTAACATCAAGGATGGTGGTTATACCCAACTACTCAGTCAGCACTGGTGTTGGGACCCAAGATCAAATCACGGTACGGATATTCGGGTCGATTGGGTTCACTTCGCTCACATTTACAATGGATCCGATGTTTCGGTTTCCATTAATGGCGATTTGGTTTCCAATTGGACGAGATCTCAAATCAGCACAGGTAACGGACAAGCTTTCCAATTTGGGAGGTGGCGAAACGATACGAATGCCTATTATGGAGGTGAAATGGATGACATGCGTGTCTACGATGACGCGCTTTCCGAAAATGAGGTACAAAAGATTTTTCAAGGTGAAGACCTTAAGGAGGAACTGGTTCATCTTCAGTTTTCGATTGATGCTACGCAGTCACCGACCTCATATGGCGTAAGCTTTATTCCCAATGGTCTAACGATTGATCCTCTCACTGGAGAGGTTACGGGTAAACCCCTCCAGATCGGTGTATTCGATGTAAATCTTACTGCCACCAACTTGGCGGGAACGGGTATTAAGCAAATCAAGTTGGTCATTGATCCCACTGCTCCGACTCTTACCACGGATAGTCCCAAGGATGTCTCCTCATCCTCGGCTCGGCTTTCTGGGCGGGTGGAAAACGATGGCGGTGCACCCCCTGCCCTCTCTTTTTTCTGGGGAGACAACGATGGAGGTGAAAACCAGTCGGTCGACTTAAATAACTCGGGGCTATGGGATTATCGAATTGATCTGAATGGAACTCATGCCAACGGACTTGTCTCTACTACGATCAATGGATTGCAAAAAAACGGCACTTATTATTACCGCTTGTTCGGTGGTAATTCCGTGAACTCCGCTGTCTGGAGTTTGCCCTCACAGGAAGGACTTTCTTCCTGGTGGTCATTTGACGAAACGACAGGAAGTCAAGCCTTGGACTCGGTCGGTTCGCGCAATGCAACCTTGGTTGGTGTTTCCGAGTCCGATCGTATTTTTGGAAAGGTCGGTCGAGCTCTTAGGTTGAATGGTTCGGGCGAACATGTCTCAGTCAAAGGGTTCAAGGGGATCGGTGCGGGCAAGCAGCGTTCATTGGCCTTATGGTTGAAAGTTCCTCCCTCCTCAACGGGTGGAAGCCTCGTCTCATGGGGGGGAAGCGGGAACGGTGCAAATTGGGACTTCATGATTGAGAATGGACGTCTGAAACTTGCCGTGGGCGGAGGTCAATTGACGGGTACTAGCATTCTCAATGATGACGCTTGGCACCATGTCGGACTCGTCTTTCCTGCCATTGGTACGGGGGTTGAAGATGTCGTCTTGTATGTGGATGGTTCAGTAGAAAGCAATCCGATCAAGAATCCTCGTACGATCAATACTGGTGACCAATGGGACTTTCGGGTTGGGACAAATGAAAACGGGAATCATTTCACAGGTCTCATTGACGAGGTTAGGTTGTACGAAAAAGACATTTCTTCCAATGAGATGGCGAGCATCTTCCTTAATGGGACGATGCGTTTTCAAACATCAGCGGTATCATTACCTCCCGTGGTTGAGGTTTCAAGCATTACTCCAACGGGTGGAGGCACCGCAACGGTTAGCGGTGTTCTAGTTGCTTTTGATTCCACGCAACCAGCCTTGAAGATATACTGGGGTAATGAGGATGGTGGTTATGATGTGGCCAATTGGGATAACTCCGTTGATGTTGCTGGAGGTGTAACTCAGGGCTTGGGTGAATTCAATGCTACGGTGAGCGGTTTGTTGCCGGGGGAAACTTATTATTTCCGGGCCTTCGCTTCAAGTGCTGATGGATTGGACTGGTCGAACGGTGATCCGGAGGTCCGTAAATCGCTTGTGAGTCATCTTAGGTTTGATGAAAGCAACGGTTCGCTCGTTTATGATTCCTCTCCCATGACTCATACCGCACTTTTCCAATCTAGCGATCCGAATGCCTCCCGCCCGGATGGGTTTTCCGGTCGTGCTTTGTCGTTTAACGGAAAAGACGACTGGTTAAACCTTGATGCGAATTCAAGCGGTTTCCTCTCCCAGTCTTTTGATGGACGAAGCGTCAGCTTTCGCCTTCGGCCTGCTTCCAAAGTTTACGCAGGGCCAGCCACGACGAAATATGAGGACTTGGTCGCCTACTATCCTATGGATGAGGGGACTGGTTCGGTCTTTGGAGACCTCGGGGTTGAGAACTTGGACGGTGATTTGTTTGGTGCCCCTGCTTGGACCTCCGCTCAGTTTGGTCAGGGACTGGACTTGGACGGAACCAATGATATCGGAGAGTTAAGTGCCCAAGGGAAGCTTCGGGATTTGCACAAAAATTCCTACACGATTTCCCTTTGGGTCAATGCAGACAGCGAAAACCTTGGTGATTACACGCAAGGCCAACTCTACGCACATGGCTTTCTCGAAGCCATCCAAGACGATTACTACACGAATATTGAGAACATGTTCAAACTCACGCCCAGTGGCTCAAGCACCTTGACCAATGGACCAGGGGGCAGAGGATTAGATTTCAATAACGACGGTGATTACAGAAATGCGGGAATTGGCATCAATCGAAATGACAATTACCTGAGTTTATTCAACGGAATCTTTCATGCCCAAGTGAGTGGACCTTACGGTTGGGAAATTCGCGGAAATGACGACCGTGGGACAATATGGATTGATTTAGATCAAGACGGGGTCTTTGAGGTCGCAGGAAACAAGGGGAACGAGCAATTGGTTTATCAACCCCAATGCTGTGGGACCCAATCGACCATCGTGATGCTTGAGGCTGGTTATTATGCGATTGCCATTGCCCACGGTGAAGGCGGAGGCGGATCAAATCAGGAGGCATATTTTTACACACCTGCTGGCGGAGGTGCAACCACCCTGACCAAAATTAAGCCGAGTGATTATCCTTCTCTTTTCATGACCTCGAATGAAAGAACTCTTTTGAAGCGTGGTCCAATGAAACTTGCTCTTGATGGGAACAATACCATTTCTTACACCCATGGAAACTTAACTGGTCAAGTCACGGTAGACTCGAATCAGTCACTGGGCCAAGGCAACTGGGCTCATCTTGCCTTGGTTGCGGATTACAACTCTTCGACCCTTCGTTTTTATTTCAATGGGGTCAAAACGGACGAAGAGTTGTTACCAACGGGCGACCCGATCGACCTCCTCGCGACCGAAAAATGGAAACTCGGTGGAACAAACCAAGTGTTTAGCGATTACTTCGATGGAAAAGTTGATGACTTGCGTTTCTACGCTTCCGATTTGAATGACTCGGAAGTGCTTGCCATCTTTCAAGATGACCTCAGCGGAGCTGCCCAAGCCGGCTACCAACAGCAAATCCTTTATGACGAGGGTACTTCGACTTCTGGCTTGTCCATTTCACTGGACTCCGGTGTCTTGCGCACCAAGATCTCCGAAGGTTCAGGAACTGTTGAATTAGTTGATGTCGGTGCAATCAATGACGATAAGTGGCATCATGTAATCGTTACCTTCGGGGATTCCCCAAAGACCTTTAAACTTTATGTAGATGGCCTTCTCAAGGCAGGCCCTTCCCTACTAACGGAGTCCACTGTTTCACTGCACCAAGAAGTGCCTTCTTTTGGCGTGACTCAAGGTTCATCTCAATACCCAGGATATGGTTATTTTAAGGGCGAGCTTGATGATTTCAGAATTTACGACAGAGGATTGGCTGATTCTGAAGTTAACAATATTTTCTTGGGAGATGTTCCCAATGATGGATTCCTGGAATTCCTGGGAATAGAAAAGCCTGATGTGGAGACGAAAAGTGCCATCGAAGTCATGCCCTCACAGGCCATCATGCGAGCGGAGGTCAATTCCATTGGCGGAACCGTTACGATTACTGAAACGACCACCGACCGTTCTTTCAAACCTGACACTATTGAAGGAATGGCTGCATGGTTTTCTGCTCAGGATATGAACGGTGACCTCACCGAGGATATAGGGTCTGTTCTGGGCAATGGTGAACTGGTGAACACTTGGAATGATGCATCGGGCAATGGGCGCCACATGAGTAACACCCTGGGAGATCCGACTTATTACTTGTCCTCTTTTGAAGGTAAGCCTGTGGTCAATTTCGATGGGGGTGATTTACTCTCAAGCACATCTAGTTTTGATTTTCTGACCAACGACGGGTACACGATGATTTCGGTTGCCCGTTACACGGGTGGATCGAGTTTCCGGGTAATCAGTTCTCGTAATAGAAATTTTCTTTTTGGTTACCATGGTGGACTCACTGGTCGTTGGTATGCCGAGGGTTGGATTTCTACGGCAGGTCCCTTTGATACGGATTGGCATTTGCATGTCGGAACAATTGAGGCGAAGGGAGGCAATCCCCGGGCGTCTTTCTGGAGAGACGGCTCTTCTTTGACTGTAGGATCAACGGGATCTAATAATACCAACTTTGCCCCTGGTGTTCTTCAGTTTGGAGGAGCTGGTAGGGGTAACGGATGGGAGAAATCAAGTTGTGAAATCGCCGAAGTCATGATTTTCGATCGCGAGCTTAACCCTAGTGAAAGAGCGAACATTGAGGGGTATCTCGCTCACAAGTGGCGTTCTGCTGAAGAACTTCTTGCATCTGGACACCCACACCTTTCGACCAATCCATATGGTGGGGTAACGAAGGTTACGGATGTTGTGACGCAAGGAGGAGATCCTCCCATACTAAAGATCTTCTGGGGAGATGATTGGGTGGAGAATAATTCCACTGCAGTAGATGAAAATAACGCATCCAAATGGGATCATGTAATCGTGCTCAACCAAGGTAACCCTGTTACTCTTGGCACCTATGAAACAGTAGTTGGAAACCTTGTTCAGAACACACGCTATTATTATCGAGCCTATGCGGAAAACCTCGGAGGTGGTTCCTGGGCTCCTTCGGTCAAGGCTTTCACTGCAAGTGATACTCGTTTCACCAAGCATACCATGGATGGTCTCCTTCTTTGGTTGGACGCGACGGATCCCGATGGGGATGGAGTACGCAACGATTGGCTCAATGAGCAAAAAGTATCCCTTTGGGTTGATAAGTCTAAAAACGAAAAAAATGCCGTTCAATCGGTTCCTTTAGCTCAGCCCATTTATGCTCCAAGCGTTTTCGACGATATGCCAGCGATGAGATTTGCTTCCGGAGAATCTCTCAATATCGGTACTTTGACTCTTGGATCTACTCCTCTGAGCGTTTTCGTAGTGGCCCAGGGATCGGGAGTGGTCATCGGGAGTAACGATGGCTCGATCGGTTGGAGCTTAGATGCAAAATCAGGAATCCGCTTAGGTTCTTACCGTCATGAATCAAATGTTCTTCAGCAAATCACTCTTGGTTATGATCCAAGAACTGGATACGGACAGCTGATAGGAGAAATTGGTGAAGTCATGGTTTTCGACCGGTACTTGGAGGCGGACGATCGCGAGCGAATCGAGGGCTACCTAGCTCACAAATGGGGGATTACCGAGGATTTGGCCGGTACGACCTTCAAGGTTAAGGAGGGACTTTCCTTGTATTTCCCCTTTGAGGAAACCGATGGTGGTACCGTTTACGACTCATCCAAGGCCAAACGTAATGCAACTTTAAATGAAATTGCGGGGACTGACCTTTCCGTCGCTGGTAAATTTGGATCGGGTATCAAACTAGGAGACCACCCTCGTGCTCGTATTTCTATGGGGCTCAATTCCGTTGCTCTTCCAAATAATTGGACCATTTCGGTCTGGCTTGAAGCACCTCTTGTCGAAAGAGACTCGATGGGGGATTTATTAATCGATTACTGGCATACTTTGGCCTCTGGTGCAGGTGGTGATGTGAGGCACGTGTTGTTTGATAAAGAGGGGAATAAGGAACTTGGAGTCTATAATCCTGCTACAGTCGACTGGGTGACTTCTGGCTATGGCGGGAATTCGATGTCGGCTGGTTGGCATCACCTCGGGGCAGTAGGCCAAGGCTCGAAGACAGTTTTTTATGTAGATGGCGTCGAGGTTGGAACTTCCAACTTCAAGATCAATGCCGCCATAGATACCATCGGAAACATTCCCGCTGGATTCGAAAGGTTTACTGACAAGATCGATGAATTTCGTGTTTATGGTCGGCCGCTTTCTTCACCCGAAATCCTAACTCTCTATGGGAACGGATCAGGTGATTTCGGAGGGCATCCTTACGACACCGAAGCGCCAACTTTTGATAATGTCCCAGTGATCAAGTTGCCTAACAGTCCCATTGTCCATTGGAGTTTTGACGAGTTAAACGGAACCAGCATTAGTGATTCCTCCGGGCTTGATCACAATGGGAGCATAGTTGGGAATTCGATCACTAACCTGTACGATCATTCCGAACAGGGAAGGAGTGGAACTGCGTTGCGTTTTGACGAAAACCAGTCGGTCTATTTTCCGAAAACTTCGAGCTCTAGCTTGAATAATACTTTCACTCTTTGTTTTTGGCTCAACACGAACGACGTTGATGCGGTTATTCTTAAAAGCGACCAAATGAAAGTAGAGGTTTCAAATGGCTTTATTTCCGCTGGAGTTTACTTGGGTTCTTGGATCAATACCGCGGAGATTCCACTTACGACTGGAGAGTGGGTTCATTACACCCTGATGTGGGATGGATCAAAAGTTAGGTTCTTCGTTAATGCAAGTGAGGTTGGTATTCCTATTAGTGTCTCCAATGCAACTCTTCAGGGAACCGGAGGCGATACCAACACTTACCTCGGAGCCCATTCCAGTGGCGGGGAAACCTTGGGTGGTTTATTTGACGACTTGCGCATCTTCAACCAAGCCTTGACGATGAAAGAGCTTCAAGGTGTCTTTGAGTTTGCCGATTCACAGTTAATTGCCCGCTTCGGTGAAGAGTATGAATACCAGATCGAATCAATCAAGGGTCCGACTGAATATAACGCGACTGGTTTGCCACAAGGGTTGGAAGTTGATTCCGCTACAGGTCTTATTTTCGGAGAAGCCAATCAGACTGGAATCTTTTCGGTTAATCTTCGGGCGGCTAATTCCTCGGGCGAAGATTACGCCCTAGTTGACCTTGTCGTTTTAAAAGGCCGCCAGAGCATTATATTTGAAGAAGACTTAGGTATTATCGTCTACGGGGATTCGCCCATCGATTTGAATGTTAGTTCGACCTCTGGCCTTCCTATTACCTTTGATATTTTGGAAGGAAATGAATCTGTAGACCTTAATGGCTCGATCATGACGATTAAGAAGCCTGGATCGGTGCGCGTATTGGCCAGGCAAAACGGAGACCCGCATTGGTTTGCTGCAGAACCACTGCCATTAGAGTTTCAAATCATGAAGAGTGAATTAGTGGTGACCGCTATTGATCAGTTCAGAAGTACCACAGAACCCAATCCAACCCTCACTTATACGATCCAAGGCTTGGTCAATGGAGATAGCGTCAATGACTTTAATCAATCAATCTTCATATCCACAACCATAGGGGACGGCAATTTCTCCTCCCCTACTCCATCAGGTGTTTACCCTGTAACTGTGAGCAATGCCTTGTCCGAGCTATACTATTTTGTTTTCCTAAACGGTAGCCTGACCGTCTCTGATAAAAGCCTGCAAACCTTGGTCTTCGATCAAAACCTTACTTCGGTTCGGGCAAACTTACAGTCGGTCAACTTGCAAGGGTATTCTCTTGATGGAAACGCGACTGCGACTGGTCTCCCCCTTCTTTATACAGTCGAGGATGAGTCGGTTGCCCGCCTCAAAGTTACCCGTAAAGACAGCCTCCTCGCCCATTGGAAATTAGACGAGGAACTTTATTCCACTGCCCGAGATTCGGAAGGAGGCTATCATGGAACATTGGTTAACTTGGTTAACCTCGGGCCATCGAATTCCTGGACAAGGGGACTCTTTTCCAATGGCCTTGATTTGGGTAGTCCATCCGGAAGGGTTGAGCTCGGAAGTGTGCCTTTTGAGGGAGCCTTTTCCTTATCCTTCTGGTTGAAAGCTCAAGACGTTAATGGTAGCTCCTCGACCATTCTATCAAAGGACGGTTTGCTGGGCATGAACTTATTCAAACTGCAAAAAGATGCTGGTTCTGGAGGGGTCGTGTTTAGTTTCTTCGGCGACGGTAATAACACCGCCTTTGACCTGAATTCATCCACCCCTGTGCTCAAGCAGGACGAGTGGGTTCACTTGGCTTTGACTTTCGACGGTAATGCCACCTTGTCGATGTATGCGGATGCGGTACAAGTCGCCCAAGCCACTGGGCTTTCTATCTCGGGGATGCCCCTAGATCAAAGGTATTCAAATCTTAAACTTGGGTCTTCTACCGATCCTTTCGATGGTCTTGTCGATGACTTGCGCATTTATAAAGATTCATTGAGTCTTGCCGACTTGTCTCAAATCTTTGGTCAAGGAGGAGGAGACTTTAATCAGCTTGAATTAGTCGGCTCCGGCACCACGAAAATCGTAGCTTCCCAGAGTGGGAGTGACTTATATGCTCAAGCTGTTCCCGTACCCAACTACTTGACCGTCATCAAGGTTCCACAGAGCATAAGCTTCGCGTCAATCCTTGATCATTCGGTTGGGGATTTCCCATTCTTGCTCGAAGCTAATGCAACCTCCGGATTATCGGTGAGTTTTTCGACCTCCGACCCGACACGGGCTGTAATCAATGGCAATCAAGTTCAGGTTTTTGGTCCTGGTGATGTAACCATTACAGCCATCCAAACCGGTGACTCCCGCTTTGAGCCTGCTCAAACAGTCAGCCATACCTTCACCATTGGATTTGGTAATCTCTTTTCAGATTCCGCTCCTGGCCTCAAGCTATGGCTGGACGCCAATGATGTGAATGGGGACTACGATCGGGACGACCAGTATGATTTCATTTTTGGATACAAGGTCAGCATGTGGGCAGATAAGTCGGGTAATACGAACAACCCAATTCAAGCTGTTGACGGCAATATGACCCGGTGGTTGCCTAACACCTTAAATGAAAAACCGGTAGTCTCTTTCGACGCGGGTCAGAGTTTTGATATCCAGAATTCGGTGCCAAGCCCGCAATTTGTATTTATCGTTCACCGGCAAAGCTCGACGGGAGCATCCTATGTGCTTGGAGGCGATTTGGCGACCACTGGGCCCGACGGCTTCTTTGAGCTAAGTCATGCTTCGGAGAATGTAAGAATTGTTTCCGAGACGCCTAGTAATTATTGGGCCGTCAATTCCCTTCGGGTCGTGCCCAATGGTCAGTCCTTGTGGATCAATGGAGAAATTATCGGAGCTGACTCCTACTCCCAGGGAGCCATTCCTTTCGATCAATTAGGTCAGACCTTCATGGGTGAAATTGCCGAAGTCTTAGTTTTCGATCAAGCTGTGAACTCGGTTAACCGCAAGAAGATTGAAGGTTACCTTGCCCACAAATGGGGACTGAAAGACCAGCTTGGTCTTCTTCATCCTTACCATACTGACCCCCCTGCCTTTGGAGGTCCCCAGACTATTAGTTTCCCTGCCCTAGTCGACAAGGCAGTGGGTGATTCAACCTTCCCCCTTCTGGCCCTTTCTTCTTCAGGCTTACCCGTCAGTTATGTATCATCCAACCCCTCAGTCGCTGTGGTGGTTGGGGATTATGTCACTGTTTTGGGTGCTGGATCCACGACCATAACGGCCATGCAAATGGGGGATGATCGATACCATCCAGCCTCCCCGGTCAGTCGGGTCCTTCATGTTGTTCCTCCCGGGGTCAAGGATGATCAATATATTACTTTCCAACCTATTCCGGAAAAAGTAAGAGATGATCCTGCCTTTGAACTCAATGCTACGGCGATATCTTCGGGTCTGAACCACCCTGTTTATTCACTTCCAGTAACCTTTACGGTTGTTTCTGGTCCTGCATCCGTAAATGCCGCTGGGATATTAGTTTTGGATGGGATGGAAGGAAATGTAAGCATTACCGCCACACAAAGCGGAAGTGCTTACGTCAAGGCGGCAGCCCCAGTAACTCAAATCTTTGAGGTCAGTTCCCGGCAAAGGCAGGAAATTCGTTTTCCCGCACCCGGTACGGGTGGCTTACGTTTGACGCCTCGTGGGCATCGTCCTTTGGTGTTGCAGGGGGTATCTGTCACGAGTGGTCTCCCTGTTCAAATTACAAGTTCGGATCCTTCCGTCGTTCAAGTTTTCAGAGGAAGTAGGATTATTCCCCGAAAGAGTGGTACGGTTACCTTGACTTTTAATTCTCCCGGTAATGCCTTTTTCGTGCCTGCGGAACCGCAGACGAAAAGTTTTACAGTCGTTGAGCCAAGCAAGAGTGTTTGGAAAGCTTTCCGACGTGGAGATGTCCGTTACCAAAATATCACAAGCCGATTTTCTAGCAGGTTGCTTTCGCGCAATCCCGGTCTGACTCAAGTGGAGGCCCTAAAGATTTTTGACGAAGACTACAGCGATTCAGACGGTGATGGATACAGCAATCTTTTCGAGCGTGCCTTGGGCACTGATTCTCTTGGACCCGACAGAAGGCATGATCTTCCCATGCAGCCTCTTCACGCTGACAACCGTCAACGGATTTCATTCATCCGCTGGAAAGCCGATCCGGTAACAAATTCCACCTACCCCAATGTGGGCGAGGTTTTCGAGTATCATGTTGAACAAAGCGATGACTTGGAGACATGGGAAAGCGCCGGTGTCGTACTTGAACAAGTAGTGGACCTTGGAGGTGGAATGGAGCGGGCGACTTATGTTACTTCAGCCCCCCTACCTTCTGGGCAGCGCAAGTTTGTCCGTTTGAGGATTACGATTCCTTGACGGATCAAGGCTTGATTACTCACTTGCCCGCTTGGAGCGGACTGCTTTGCCTTTAGCTTTCGGGAGTCAGACCAAGAACAATGTTGAAGGTAGCAGCTACTTCTCCGAGTTTCGATCCAGACACTGGGTCAAAGGGGATGATGAGAGAATTGCGGGCTTTCTTGTCTTTTACTCTGTTTAAAATGAAGTCCTGTTTATTTTTGGGCTCCCCTTTTACATAGCATTGTGTAGTCAAATTTTTTAATCCTTTAGATGAAACGCTCATGTGGATATGAGGGGTTCGACCTGGGTAAGGACTTGGTTTGATTGTGCGAAAGAAATATCTTCCTTGGGAATCAGTCAGAAACCTGCCATAGCCCTGAAAGTTTGAGTCTTGTTTTTCCCTACTACCTCCCCTGCTGTGGAGATACACGCCGTTTCCGTCGACTTGCCAAAGTTCGACAGTTGCATTCCGGAGTGGATTTCCCTTCGTGTCAGTTACGCGTCCACCCAAGTAAGCTATTGTTCCAACGGATGGGGTGAGCGAATCGTTGATAAGAACAAGGTCGTTGTCTGTATCTAAGGGGAGATTGTCTGGGTAAAATGGTCCTGGTGTTTGCTTTGGGGTGATCGTGAGTTGTTCAGCCATAAGTCCTGGGACCAGAAAGAATGGAGAAAGCTGGAGGGATCGATTTAGAAATGAGCGGCGGTTTGATTGGTGTTTGTTCATTTACCAATGATGTTTTCAAATTCATGGAGTGGAAAGTATAAAAAGGATAAAAAATAAAACTCGTTTGGTCTTACTTTTGAGATTGCGAACAAGAGATATCAATCATCATAATACTCCTTTATTTAACCCTCAAAATTATCACATATGAAAAAATTCATTTCTCTGATTATTCTTTCCCTCTTTTCCACCACTTTGTTTGCTGGTGAGTTTCCCGATATAAGTATTAAGGAACTTCAAAAAGCCATCAAAGACGGTAAAGTTGCCGTTATCGATGTGAACGGAGCTGGTTCATACAAAAAGGGTCACATCCCTTCTGCAATTTCCTTTGCGTCGAATGGTAAGCAGCTTTCGAAGCACCTGCCCAAGGACAAGAAGACCTTGGTTGTTGCTTATTGCGGAGGACCAGGATGCAGTGCATACAAGCGTGGTGCCAGTGCTGCCGCTAAGCTCGGATACACAAATGTGAAGCATTTGTCTGCAGGAATCTCTGGTTGGAAGCGCTCCGGTGCTGAAGTTGCCAAGAAGTAACTTTTTTTCAGTTTCTTATAAAAAAGGGCGTCCTCGGACGCCCTTTTTTTATTTCAATGCGGCATACCGTGATGAAATCGTTTCGAGAACATCGTTGATTTCTTTCCTTTCGGTTTCTCCCAAATAGGAGAAGCTTGGGTTCAGTTTTGACCGTGGCGTAGTCATTATTAGTCTGATTTTTGAAAAAACGGTCTCCTTTAATTCCTTGGGCAGACCCTCAAAGGATAGGCTTTTGATCATGTAGCTACACCTTCTTTGCATAAGTCGATCCTTGAGATTGAATTGGCGGAGGAGATCATCTTTTCTCTGGAAATCCTTGGCAAACCTCGAATTCTCAAAAGAAATTACCTTCGGTAGGGGCACTTCGTCACGAAAAAGCACATAATCAACGATCCGGTTTGCTTCCCTATTAATTTGATTGCTTCTCTTAGTTGGCTCGCGGGCATCTTCAAGCAGAAAGAACTCTCTTAATCTATAGGTTGCTCCCAGGCATCGGTTGATAAAACCCACCTGATGCTCGAGGACTAAGTTGGCGATCACATCACTTTGGGAAACAAGGTATTGATTCCAGTTGAAAGAAGTCCCCGGCGGATTGGCAATTTTGGTAACGACTGATTTGGACATTACGCCAGTTGAATTTGCCCAACTCGAAGGAAAAGTATGATTCCCCGTAAGGTGCCACCCACCAAACCTTAGTTCGTAAGGAATGGCATGTCCTGTCTCAGTTTGACGAAATGCATCAATCGAACCTCCTCCTGGACCTGGAATGACTGAACTGATCAGAAGCCCGGGAACTCCTCCAATATCTGGACTTGCATGGCAATTCATGCATCTTCTCGAACGTATTGCCTTCAGACGCCATGATTTTTCGTAGGTCGTGGGGGGGGAAAAAATATATGGAATGGCACCGATATCTGGGTCTATGCCAATAACCTCGATTTGCCCCCCTGCAACATATCCTAAATAAAGATCCTCGTTGAAGTATATAGCCCGTGGAGTACGCGGAGAAATTCTACTAAGTTGTAAGCTTGTAGTCGAAAAGACCAATTGTTGGGAGTATTTACTTATTTTGAGTCTTTGGAGGAGAGACTCCAAATAGCTATGCGGTTCTTCGTGCTCATAGAAAAGATTTCCTGATTCAAGCTCTGCCTTGAGCAAGGTGAAGGGGTCCCGTGGCTCCTTTTCAAGGTACTGATGAACATCAGCTCGAAAACTTACGAGAGGGAAGTTGTTTTGCTCGTTGGATGCTACAAGCATCTGCCCAATCAGGTAGATGCTAAGCGCGGTAGCGTGGATAAAGCTTGGCATTTATCTTTCTTCAAATGGATAATTTGGCATCTTTGCAACAAAAGTTGCTTCAAAAGATTAAATTTCTCTTTGCCTTATTACTTATTAGCAAGCATGTTTAAAGAGTATTGAAGGAAAGAGTATGATAAAATTTTCTGTAAGTAATTTAGGCTTTCTTGCCTTATTCTGTATTTCGGGAATTGTATCTTGTCTTGCCTCTACGGGAGATCTTGCTGATCCATCTGGTGCCTTGTCCGTGACCCTGCCCGCCGGCACTCCTTCTTCCCCCAGCTATGTTGTTGCTTCTTCTGGACTAAAGGGTGAAGCGGTTTTCAGGGGGCAGGTCAAACTGAGTTCTGGTAACGATGTCACTTTTCATCGAGTCCCCGATTTACTTGATCCATCAAAGAGTAGTGCTCCTTTCAGCCCTGGGATGCTCGCCACTCAAAAAGCCCGAGCGACTTCCGCCTTGGACGCAAATCAATCGCTTTCCCAAGTCACCCTCACTTTTTCCGGATCGGGGTATCTTTCCGCGCCAAAAGTCTATGTTGACTTACCCACCGATGGGAATGATTCGGCAGTGAATTACGAATTGGCTTTCGTTTCTTCCGAGATCAACGCTAGCTCGGGTATTGTGACAGGCTTTAAGGTTGAGGTTGGCGGCAAAGGTTATTCCACCATTCCTAAGATTAAAGTGGAGGGCGGGCTTCATTTTATTAGGTGTGCAGAAAGCAATTCACCTGCTGAAGGGAAGTTCTATCTGGTTCAGTCAAATACTGGAGATATGATTACCTTGGCGAACCCACTCGGAGACGATCTATCTCAAGTTTTCAAGAATGAGTCCCTTGTTGAAATCTTCGAGGCTTGGACCATCGGTTCTCTTTTTGGATATGAATCTACTTTTTTAAATGAAGGAAATTCATCGGTTGCCGATTATGTTTACCTGCTCAAGCCGCCTAGTCAGCAAAATGGGACTTCCAATGACTATCGGCCCTATTTTCATGACGGTTTATCTTGGAAAGAAGTGGGAGGTTCCGGAGCAGACGCCTCGGAAACTGTGATTTACCCAGATGAATCCTTCATGGTCGCTCACCGAGGAAATGCTCCCTTGGATATCGTATTATCTGGAACTGTCCTCACTCAAAATACCTTTTTCAAGATACCTGAGCAGGGAAAAAGGTTGCTTATGAACAATCCTTTTGGGGTAGACATCATGCTCTCTGACTTAATTTCTTCCGAGAATATTGACGATAATGTGTCCAATGGAGTGAAATGGCTCTCTGCTCCCTCGCAGTTAGTCGCGGATAATGTGGAGATTCTCAACCAAGGGATTTGGCATACTTATTGGCATGACGGCACGAACAAAGATGTGACCAGCAAGGCCCGTATTAGTGCTCGGCCAGGTACAGGAGTAGCCGGTTCAATAACTCAACAGGACTTGTCCATGGACTCGAAGGCCATCTCGGCGATGTCGAATCCAGTAACAGGTTCTAACATTGTAGTGACTTCAGTTGGTCATGGTTTGAGGAGTGGTTTTTCCGTCCGAATTATTGGAGCCCGAGGAAGAAAGACCAACGACGCAAAAAACCAAGTCGATGAGGACGGTAATGTCACTGCTCCTGGTGCTGGATTGTTGATCGAATCGGCAGCTAACGGAATTTACGAAATTACAAATGTCACAGTTGATTCGTTTGAATTGAATGGAAAGAGCGGAAATTGCGACTTTGTAAGCACGGGTACTGCACTTTGGTCAACCGGACGAACCGGTAGCGGTTATTCCAAGGATGCCTTCGTTTCTTTTGTTGGTGGTGGTGGCCAAGGAGCCATGGGCATTGCAGAGGTTCAGAACGGATCTGTGTCTTCCCTTATCATCACAAGTCCCGGCTCGGGTTACATCAAAGCTCCCAAGGTCAAGATACATTCCGGAGGCTGGAGACGCTTAGGTGCTGGCAGGGCTCCCTACAATGATATTCTTATTCCTGCCGGAGCAGGTATTCTCCTTGTTCGTAAGCATCCAAGCGGAGTTTCCTCAAACCTCGCCATCCGTAATCCGATCAAACTGGACTAAGAGAGTTGGTGGCAGTCGACATCGATGACATCATGGACATCCTTATCCAATGGGAATCCATCCCGTTTCGAATGAAAGTGTTGAAGGAAAGGACGAACTGATCCGGTCAAATAGAGTAGATGGTAGCGGTAGAACCCCTTGATCTTTTCAAGTGGAGCTGGTGCAGGTCCTTTCACATCGACTTGGGGGATCGGATCGGAATCCAGTAGTTTTTTCCATTGTTGGGCGTAAAACTCTACTTTCTCTTCGCTCCTTCCCTTGAATAAATGCCGAATCAGATGACGATAAGGTGGGTATCCGAATTCTTTTCTGAGTTCCAGTTCTTCTTCTGAAAAACCGTTCAAGTCTGCTTTACGGGAATACTGAATCGAAGGTGCATGAGGGGCATAGGTCTGGACGAATACTTCCCCTGCCCTATCTCCGCGACCGGCCCTTCCCCCGACTTGAACGAGCAATTGGAAGGCCCTTTCCGACGCTCTGAAGTCTTCCATCCTAAGAGGAAGGTCGGCGTCTATCACGCCGACTAGCGTGACATTTGGGAAGTCAAGGCCTTTGGCAATCATTTGCGTGCCGACTAAAATGTCGATCTTTCCTCTTCTGAAATCGTTGAGAACTTCACGAAAGAGGTTTTTCTTGGTCATCATGTCCGCATCGATTCTCATTACTACGGTCTTTCTCGGAAGCAGATCACGCACGATGTCTTCGATTCTTTGAGTGCCATGCCCTTTTTTTCGAATATCGAAAGACTGGCATTCCGGACAAGCTCTTGGAGCTGGTTTACGATAACCGCAAAGATGGCATCTTAAGTAGCCGTCGGTTCGGTGAAAAGTCATCGCGATACTGCAATCTTTACACTGCTCTACAAAACCGCAGTCTGGACATAGCATGGTGGTGTTGAATCCTCTTCGGTTCAGAAAGAGAATGCTCTGCTCTCGATCGGTATACCTTTGACGGAGTGCTTCGACGAGGGGCTGTGATAAAATGGGTGGAATTTTCTCCTTCAGGCTTTCCCTCCGCATATCTACGAGGTGAATGAGTGGAAGTTCTCTTCCGTCTATTCTCTTTGTTAATGAGCTCTTGGCATATTTTTTTCGTTCGACGTTATGAAGAGTCTCCAAAGATGGAGTCGCAGAGCCCAGCAGGCAGACTGCTTCGTTGAGCATGGCCCGATAGACCGCGACATCTCTTCCGTGATAACGCGGGTTTTCATCTTGCTTGTAGGCCGGTTCATGCTCCTCGTCGACCACCACGAGTCGGAGGTTGGAGACTGGGGCGAAGACAGCAGACCTCGCTCCCACAACGATCCTTGCTTCCCCTTGGGTGATTGAACTCCATGCATCCAGTCTTTCCCCAGCAGACAGGTGGCTGTGCCAGACGACAACTTGTTCTCCCTGCCTACTGAATCTGTGGCGCAGGCGTGAAACTGTTTGAGGCGCGAGAGCGACTTCGGGTACAAGGAATAAAACGCTCCCACCCATTGACAAAGCCTTTTCCATAGCCTCGAAATAAACCTCTGTTTTTCCAGACCCGGTAATACCAAGGAGGAGATGAGTTGAAAAGCGGTCCTTTTTCAAATTATCCTTTATTTCCTGCGAAGCCTTGCTTTGTTCATCGGTAAGCTTGACCTCTGTATAAACTTCATCGGTCGAATCTTTCAGGTCATCTGAATAGGCAACCCGCATAACCGAGTCTTTGGTTTCTCTGGCTAATCCTTTTTTTATTAGGCCCTTGGCAACACTTTCCCCTATTCCAAGATTCTGGATCGTTTCGTTGAGGGCTACGGGACCGGCTTTTATTGTGAGGTGCTCAAGAAGGAGGACTTGCTTAGGCGATCTAGTAACGAGTTCCTTGCCTTTATCTGTTATACCGAGCTTGGTGATTTCGAGCATTCTTTTTGTCTTCTCGCTCGTTCCGTCTCTGACGGCGGCGGGGATCATGCCCTCCAATACCGACTCGATCGAAGTGGAGTAGTATCCGCTCATCCAGCGAGCCAAGCCTATTAAGTCGGGGCTCAATACTGGGTCATCCCGAACCAGGGATAGAACGAACTTTAATTTCCCGACGGATGCGGGGGGGGATTCGGGATCGAGTGAACTTACTATTCCCAGAGTTTTTCTGGGTCCAAGAGGGATTTTGACCAATGATCCCAAGCGTATCAGCGGGGCAAGCTTTCCATCTACTAGGTAGGCAAGAGCTTTCTTGAAACCAGAGAGTGGTTGGACTTCGATGGTTTTGGCAGCGTTCGTCACCTTTGTCGCAGGTCGTAGCACAGGAGTCTCGGACCTTGCCCCTGGCGCCTGTCGTTTTCGTTTTGCATGACATAAAGCAAGCCCTTGCTAAGGGCAGGCAAAGTCCAAGTGCCGGGAGCGAAGAAAAGCTGGTGCTTGCTTATTATCTTCCAACCCTTCTTATCCATTTTAACGATTAACAAAGATCCTATTTCGGATAAGCAGATGAAGAAGTCCTCCACTTTCAGGAACGCTCCCCTGAATAACTCCAAGTTGAGGGATCGTCCATCTATCTCATCAGTCCAATGTATGCGATCACGCCAGTAAGTTTTTCCATTGATGGGGTTTACGCAAAACACATCAGCTCCCTGCTGGTGCCTTCCCGCTACACCATATAAGGCTTTATCGAAAACGATTGGAGTCATCCAATGCACATTAAGCGTTTGATCGGACCAAACGATTGAAGGCGTAAAGCTTTTGTCAAATTCTAGGACAACACCTCCTTTTTCGTAGCATTCGGAAAGAAAGACCCGATTGTCTCCCATTGGAAGAGGTGGAACTGCGTTGGCGGATTCGTATCTGGCCGATCTCCAAGGGAATCGAGCCAATTTGTTTCCGTTCGCTGGATCGATTACGAGAAGTCCTCCTTTAGGGGGACGGCTTTCTCCGCCTGTAAATACTAGGCAAACTTCCTTTCCGTGGATCACAGCCCTTGACGGCGAAGAATAACTGGCTCCCCACGAATCTTTCGTGATCCATTTAGTTTTTCCAGTAAGCCTGTCAAAACCGACCACGCACCTGTCTTCACTTCCGCCCACATTTACGATCAGGGTATCTTTTACAACAATCGGAGTGGAGCCTTTGCCGAAAAAATATTGAGGGATGTTAAACTCTTCGCCCAAGTTTCTTTGCCAGACCTTTTTCCCATTCTTGCTCTCCAGGCAAGTTAACCAAGCGGTCACTCCGTGAGCATACACATGGTTTCCAGCAAAAACTGGGCTTGCTCGGGGACCATTCGAGTATCCATATCGATCTCGGTATTCGACAGGGTATTGGAAGGTCCAAATTGGTGTCCCCCTCGTTGCATCCATGCAATCGATTCTCTCGTGCCCATCCTTCCGGTGAAAGATCGTAAGCAAATTACCTTGGATAGCAGGTGAAGCATAGCCTTCCCCCTTCTGTATTTCCCACAAAAGCTTGGGCCCTGAAGCAGGCCATTTGCTTGCAATAGCCGTTTCGGGGGATTGTGCATTGTCGTTAGGACCATTGAATCGAGGCCAGTCTGTTGAAACCGCATCATCGGGCAAGGGGCTTGCTTCAGCGTGGAAGGTCAAGCCGGGGTGAGTCCTATTTTCTTCTGCCGAGCAAGGCAAGTGAGGCAATCCAAGCGGGATGAAGCAAAGAAGGCTTCTTACCGCTCTGCCCAAAGGGGGCATTGAAATTGGAAATCTAGAATACAAAAGGACTCGCACTGGTTTGTTTTTATGCTTATTGGGTTAGCTAGAAATAAGTGAAAGAACTCATTAAGTCCACCCCTTCCGTTTTCAAACAGAGGGAAAAGAGCAGAAACATCCTCAGGTTTCTTCGTTTTGCTTTGGTGCTCTTTTTCTTCGTTGGCGTATACATGTACATATACCGCCATCTCATGGAAGCCGAAAGACAAGCCACAGTAGGCTTAGTTGAATGCTTCTATTGGGTCCTAACAACGATGTCCACCTTGGGCTATGGAGACATTACTTTCAAGGGAGATGCCGGACGATTATTTTCCATGGCAGTTATGTTTACGGGAGTCTTTTATCTCTTTATTGTTCTCCCCTTTGTATTCATGGAATTTCTCTACAAACCCTTCATGGAATACCAGACAGGGGCAAGTGTAGCCCGAAAGTTCGAGCATCCCGGAGGAAAGCATGTCATTTTGACTCATTACGATTCAATCAGTCATTCGTTGATGGAGAAATTGGCCCAGTTTGGCTATCCGTTCGTTTTGATTGTAGAGAATTTGAAAGAAGCCCTTCGGCTACACGACATGGACTTCCCAGTAATTTTAGGCGACTTGGATGAAGAGGAAACCTTCCGCAATGCTTCCATTGAGGATGCCGCCATGCTCGTTGCGACCGATGACGACATCAGAAATGTCAACATAGCCTTTCGGGCCCGGGACATATCCCCCAACCTTCCCATAGTCACTACTTGCTGTAGCGATGCCTCGGAAGATATTCTAGATTTGGCTGGTTCCAGTCATGTGATCAAGTCTGCCCAACAGATGGGAAGCTTTCTGGCTAGGCGTATCTGCTTTACTGACAATTTCACTCACATAATAGGATCATTCGAGGAAGTTCAAATCGGTGAAGTCAATATCCATGGAACCCCCTTAGTCGGACAACGGCTAATGGATGCGAACTTGCGGGAAGAATATGGAGTGAATGTGGTTGGAATGTGGGAAAGAGGTACCTTCGAGTTGCCTGAGCCCGATGCCATGCTGAATAATCATACTGTGCTTCTTCTTGCCGGCACAGAAGCAAATTTCAAAAAATACGATTCCGCTTTTAAGGAATTTGCCCTCAATACTGCACCTGTGATCATCATTGGTGCGGGTCGTGTTGGTCGGGAAACCGCCAAAGCACTTGAGGAAATGGGCATCCCCTACCGCTTTATCGAGCAGGATGAAAAGAAAGCTCAAGATGTATCTCACGCAATCGTGGGTGACGCAGCTGACAAGTCCGTTTTGGATCGGGCCGGAATTAACAAGTCTCCGGCCGTTGTAATAACTAGTCACAATGACCAGAGTAATGTTTACCTTACGATTTACTGTCGCAAGTTGCGTCCCGATATACAGATTGTCGCACGATCTTTTGTTCAGCGAAATGTAGAACCCCTTCATCGGGCCGGCGCCGATTTCGTTATTTCTCAGGACCACATGGGAGCGACCTCGATCTTCAACCTTTTAAGAAGAGCTAAGATCCTCATGGTGACTGAAGGACTTGATGTTTTTAGTCAGAAAACCCCTCGTAGTCTTGTAGATATTAAGGTCAAGGATTCCAAAATTCGTGAAAAAACCGGTTGTAGTATTGTCGCGATCAGAGGCACCGCGGGGACCGTCATAACGCCGTCTCCCGAAGATCAGTTTTGTAAAGAAGGTGAAATTATCCTAATTGGGGATGAAACCGCAGAAAAGGCTTTTGAAGAAAGGTTTTGCTCCACCTGATTTTATTGCATGCTTTCTCCCTCCCTCCTCTTTCTCAGAAGGTTGACTAACCCCTTCTTTCATGTGTACCTAAACTCTTTAATTTTAGACACAAAAGGTCTTGCTTGCTCTTGCTCTTCACGATTTCTACTAGCTTGTTGCACCACGGCTCCTTTATCTCAATCTGAATTTTGCGACATGATTGAATTTTCCAACTCTTGGGTGATTGCTTCATGAGTTTCTCTGGCACATGGTTTTGCGTTCTATCTTCCTTGATCTTAGTGACTCTCGGAGGGTGCTCGCGCAAGGAGTTACAGACGCTTCCTCAGGTGAACGATTTTTCCCGTTTTTCGGGGGATTATTATTCAGGTACACCTCAAGTATGGGGGCCTGCGATGAAGGAAGTCCGTTCAACTAAAAAGGCTCAAACCCTTCTGCTTGATCATGGGGAAGACGCTTTGGCGCTTCGGGTTAACCTCATCCGCTCAGCTCAGAAAAGTGTCAGGATTCAAACCTTCGCCTGGGTTTTTGACGAAGTCGGCAAAGCTATGGTCTGGGAACTCGTTCGGGCTCATCTTGACCGAGGAATTAAAGTCGAGATTTTAGTCGATCATATGTTCACCGATCATGACCCGAAGGTGGTCGCTTATCTTTCCTCGCTCGGGCCTGGTTTTCAGTTGAAGTACTTTAATCCCAGTGTTAATCGCCTCTCCCCTTCACTTTTGGAGAAAGTAACCGATGCAACCGTTGATTTTCATCGGTATAATGCGCGAATGCACAACAAGTTGTTCGTTGTAGACGAACGTATTGCAATCACAGGGGGTAGAAATATATCCAACGAGTATTACGATCAGTCGATTGGCAGAAATTATAAGGATCGGGATGTCTTGGCCATACTCCCAGACGCTGATGATATCACCGATTGTTTGGATCTCTATTGGAATGATACCCATGCGGTATCTTCGAGCGAGATGCTCGAGGTCTCCAAATATCTAGCGGATCCATCTTTCGTCCCCGATTTGAACAGAAGCCATTTCTGCTCTTTCTCTGTTTTGGAAGAACTGGAGGCGAATACAAGCGACCCAAATTGGATACGGAGAAAATTTGCCGAAAAGTTGAAGCCGACAGAAGGCGTTTTATGGATCTACGATTCCCCACAGAAAATATCTTTAGCTCCGGTCCTAAGGTCAACCGTATCGCAGGCATTAACGGACGCTATCGCGGCGGCTCGATCGGAAGTGGTAATTCAGTCTCCTTATTTTGTTTTGAGTGATGATGCACAAAGGCTTTTGAGAGAGATCAAGGTAACTCATCCCGACATTAAAATGATCGTCTCCACAAACAGTCTGGCCGCCACCGATAATTGGCCAACCTATGCCGCGCACTATGGAGAAAAGCGGATTTACCTTGAGGACTTAGGCTTGGAAATGTGGGAGTTTAAACCGATTCCTGAAGCTATCGATGTGATGATGAGTTACCAGAAGCTACTCCGGCGTCTCCCCTTGCCCCGGGAAACCATCCGTTATGGAGAAAAAAAATTCAAGATCGACCAAACTCTTCCTCCGACTCTCCTTATTTCCCATAAGTCAGGATCCTCCTCTAAGCGAAAAGGCGATAGGCTGAACCCTCACTTGGAAGTGGCACCTTATCTCTCCATGCATGCAAAATCCTTGGTGGTTGATGGCAAGTTGTCTTATGTTGGCTCCTATAACTTAGACCCTCGTTCCGACTCTTATAATACCGAGGTTGGCGTGTTGGTCGTGGACCATGATTTTGCCACACGGCTTCGAGGTAGCATACTCACCGATGCCTCTCCTTCCAACAGTTACTTAATTGGCTCGAAGAAAAAAAAACCGATCCTCAGTGCGGTCAATTGGTTTTTTAATGTATTGTCAGAAAAATTCCCTTTTCTTGATCTTTGGCCGATCCGCTCACATACCTCCTACCGTTTGAGGAAAGGAATGGAGCCAGTACCCGAAGGTGATCCCTCCTTTTTTAAGAACTGGGAAGATGTTGGGAACTTCCCAGGTCTTAGCCTATGGGCCAAAAAACAAATTTCAGCGAGGCTTTTCAAAACGACAGGGATGATATTTAAACCCCTTCTTTAGTTGCGTTTAAAGGGGTGTCTTTTACATCGGTTTGGTTTCATTTTACTTCCTCGTTGACTAAAGAATGATTCCTTCTACTTTTGATATTATATGAAATTATCTTTAGTTGCTCTCGCTTTGCTTTTCATCGGCTCTTTTTCTTTGGATGCCAAATCAAGATTAGGTGAATATTACCTTGGTTTTGGATATTCGATCATTGACGGAGGCAAGTCTGCTGACCTCGAAGGGGACGCCTTCCATATCTCTGCCAATAGTTTGGCTAGTGACTCCACTGATTTTATCTTAAATTTAAGTTATGGGAGGGCAGACAGCTCGACCGATGTTAATGGTACGAAGGCAACTTCTGAGGGTACGACTTTCAATATTGGTTTGGATTATGTTTATCACTACGACGAAAACGTATTTCAAAATGGTATGTTCAGACCTTATGCGGGGTTGGGAATAAGCTATCTTAGCGATGACATGGGTGCTACCCTCGCTGACGATGGGTTTACTTGGAGCTTTTTGGGCGGAACTGAAATCCTTTTTACCGACAACCTTTCCCTTATGCTTGGAGGAAGGTTTATTGGACTCTGGTCTGACTTTGGGGAAAACGATTTTAATTTTCATACCAACCTCAGTTATTGGATCACGGATGTGCATGGGGTTGCCCTCGAATATAACCGGGCCCTTGACCGAGAAGTTGACTTCATCACACTGAAGTACCTCTATTCTTGGCAATAGCTCTCATCGGGCATGTGGGGTTTTTGATTGAGTAACAAGGAGCCTTATTTCGAAGATATCCCTGACCGAAGGGATACAAACAGTCTCAAGTGGGGCAAGTACGCAGGTAGAGACATCCTGCCCCTATGGGTTGCGGATATGGATTTTAAGTCGCCACCTGGAGTGCTCGAACGGGCCAAAAAAGAGGCGAATTTTGGGAACTTTGGTTATGCGAATTGCCCAACTGGCCTCGTCGATGCTGTCCTTGAAAGATCGATGGAGTTATATGGATGGAAAGTCAATTCATCATGGCTTGTTTGGTTACCCGGTATGGTATGTGCGTTGAATGTATCCTGTAGAGTCTTTGAAAAGGAGAGTTCACAGGTTTTTACGCAAACTCCCGTTTACCCCCCTTTTCTTACCGCCCCTGGAAACTTTGATCTACCCTGCACCCGTATCCCCATGTGCCTTGATCAAGGAAGGTTCAGTATTGATTTCGATGCATTGGAAGCCCTCCCCTCGAAACCTTCCGATCTGTTCATGCTTTGTCATCCTCACAACCCCGTTGGTAGTGCCTTCACGAAGGATGAGTTGAAACGATTCGGAGAGTGGGCTTGCCGAAAAGAACTTTTTGTATGCTCTGATGAAATTCATTGCGACCTTTTGCTCGAGCCCGGCTTAACCCACACGCCACTCGCCTCGATTAGCCCGGAACTCGCGGACCGCGTTGTTACCCTAATGGCACCGAGCAAGACCTTTAATTTGCCAGGCTTCGGTTGTTCATTCGCCGTCATCTCGAATGGTCAGCTGAGACGCAGGTTCAAAAAAGCGATGGCGGGAATCGTGCCTGACCCTCCCGCCATGGGGTTCGCTCTTGCCGAGAGTGCATACCGTACGGGTGAGTCTTGGAGGATGGAACTCATCGATTATTTAAGAGCGAATCGGGACTTTGCCATAAGTGAATTATCAAACATCCAAGGCCTTGTGCCCTACTCTCCACAAGCGACTTATCTTATGTGGCTGGACGCCCGCAACCTCCCGGTTGAAAATCCTCAGGTCTTCTTTGAAAATGCAGGGGTTGGGCTTTCCGACGGAAAGGACTTCGGGGCACCGGGCTTCCTTAGGCTTAACCTAGGTTGCTCTCGGGGACTCCTGAAGCAAGCGATTGACCGGATGGTCTCCGCTTGCAAAGCACTGTAGTTTTTTATGCAGAAAAGTAAGGACGACCGTCTACGCGAACTTCGCAAGTTGATTTGTGCTCACGACGAGAAGTACTATCGAGATACAAACCCAAGCATAAGCGATCAAGAATATGATCGATTGAAAAAGGAACTTGATCACTTGGAGGTCGAGCTTGACCCCCTGGGCTTATTCAAAAGCGAGCCAGTTTCCCCAGGTAAAGAAAAAGAGAATCTCCCGGAGGTTGGAGATGATCGTCTCGATTCATTTGTTTCTCATAAGCATCTTCTGCCTATGCTGAGCTTGGACAATACCTATGATGAAGCCGAGTTTTTTGACTTTGATCAGAGGTTAAGAAAACTCTTCGACCTAACCGATTTGCCTTATGTAGTTGAGCCGAAAATTGACGGAGTTGCTGTCTCGATCACCTATATCAATGGGAAGCTGGAGACAGCTGTTACGCGTGGGAACGGTGTCGAGGGTGATGTCATTACCCAAAACCTTAAGCACATATCCACCCTGCCCTTTGATTTATCTTCTTTTGATATGCCAGAAGTGATCGAAATAAGAGGTGAGATCTTTATGAGTCACGAAGAGTTTACCCGGTTGAACGAAAACCGAAAGCGGGAAAACCAGCCTTTATATGCCAATCCAAGGAATTTAGCTGCCGGCACGGTTAAGTTGCTTGATCCCAAGGAGGCTGCTTCACGGAAGCTTGAGATTGTCCTTTATGGACTTGGCTCATGTACACCCTCATCACGGTTTTCAAGCCAGTCTGACTTTCATCAAGCCATTCGAACATGGAACTTACCGACCGTTGAGTTCCTGGAATCCGCTCCCTCTGCAACCGCAGCTTGGGATGCGATAGGGGAACTTGACAAACTCAGGCATGGTTATGGATATCCGACTGATGGTGCCGTGGTGAAACTCGATCCTTTTGAGATGCAAAGGCTAGCTGGAAGCACCGCCAAAGCACCCCGCTGGGCCATTGCCTATAAATTTGAATCGGAAAGGCAGGAGACGGTTCTTAAAGAAATCGTTCTTCAAGTTGGAAGGACTGGAGCGATTACTCCCGTGGCCTGTCTTCGTCCCGTTCAGTTGGCGGGCACGACTGTATCGAGGGCCAGTCTCCATAATGCGGACGAAATCTTGCGCAAAGATATCCGTGTCGGGGACTTCGTTCTTGTTGAAAAAGCTGGTGAAATCATCCCTCAAGTCCTCGAGTCGGTACCCAGCAAGCGAAAACCTGAATCGATCCCCTTTGAGTTTCCTTCCCATTGCCCGGAATGTTCTACGATTCTGGTGCGGGAAGAGGGAGAATCCGCATGGCGTTGCCCCAACCCTGCATGCCCTGAGCAGATTAAGGGAAGGTTAAGGTATTTTGCATCCCGTAACTGCATGGATATTGATCATCTCGGAGAGGCCGTAATCGATCAATTGGTCGATCAGCAAAAGGTTCAAAAGGCTTCCGACCTGTACGAATTGAGTAAAGAGGATTTCCTTGAACTGGACGGATTTGCAGAAAAATCAGCCGAAAACCTTGTTGAATCAATAAACACAAGCAAACAAGCAGGACTCAGTCGACTCCTTTGTGCCCTAGGGATCAAGCATGTCGGCTCATCCGTGGCCAAAGAATTGGCTCGGCAGTTCTCCAGTCTTGCTCAGCTAGGTCGAGCTTCCCAAGAAGATCTTGTTGTGATGGATGGAATCGGTTCTGTGATGGCAGAAAGCATATTCGATTACTTCGACGACCCAGATGCTCAATTGATGGTTGAAAAGCTTCAGTTAGCTGGCGTGGTAACGAGCCGTCCCGAAATCGATGCGAAAGAGCTTCCGTTTTCAGGTAAATCTTTTGTTCTGACCGGCACGCTCGAAACCTTTTCCAGGCTCGAGGCAACTAGTAAAATAGAGGAAAAGGGAGGCAAAGTCTCATCCAGTGTCAGCAAAAATACTTCTTTTGTAGTGGCTGGCCCCGGCGCTGGGTCCAAGTTGAATAAAGCTCAATCACTGGGTGTGGAAGTTATGACGGAAGATGAATTTGTGAGTCTTTTAGACCATTCTTGAGAAGCTTTCGAGTTATCGAACGAATAGCATTGAGGAATCGTCGTTCTTTATGTAGCATGATCTATTGCCTTCGAACTTGCTAATACCATGACTAAATCTGAAAAAAAGGGCTTTGATCCCGTTGAAGATGCCATTGCCGAAATAGCGAAAGGTAAGATGATCATTGTCACGGACGACGAGTCGAGGGAAAATGAAGGGGACTTGATTATGGCCGCCTCCAAGGTTACGCCTGAGGCGATTAATCAAATGATCGTTCATGGCCGCGGTCTCATCTGCGTTCCGTTGCTGAGCAATCAATTAACGCGGTTGGGCGTATCTAGCATGGTTCCTCATAATCGGGAGGCTCAGCGGACTGACTTCACTGTTTCAGTCGATGCCGCTGAAGGCATCACTACTGGAATTAGTGCCTACGATCGTTCCAGTACTATCCGAATCCTTTCCAATCCGACCGGTAGTCCGGAGGAACTTGTTCAGCCTGGTCATGTCTTTCCATTGCGTGCTCGGTCTGGCGGAGTTTTAGAACGAGCTGGACATACTGAGGCTGCGGTTGATCTTGCTTCCTTGGCTGGGTTGCATCCGAGTGGAGTCATTTGCGAAATCCTCAAAGAAGACGGAAGTATGGCTAGGTTGCCCGACCTTCGGAAGTTAAAGAAGAAATGGAACTTAAAGCTTATCTCCATTGCATCACTTATCGAATACCGTCACCAGCGGGACCGTTTGATCGAAAAGTTTTCCGAGTCCGACTTTCCCACAGCATTCGGCACTTTTACACTTCATGTTTTCAGAAGTATTCTGGACGGCAGAATTCACTACGCTCTAACCAAGGGAAAGATCTCTTCGCGTTCCTCAACATTAGTCCGTGTGCAGACGGCAAATGTCATGTACGATGCCCTCGGACTGAACCAAGACAAGGACAGCAAAAGGCCTATTGATCAAGCTCTCCATGCCATTTCTGAAAAAGGCTCTGGAGCTCTGCTTTACATGGAGCCCAGACGGGCTGAAGCTGCAAGTAAAGATATCTCTTCCCCGGCCCCCGAGCTTGAGTCTCTTGCGGTTCCCAAAATGGATTTCCGAGATTATGGAATAGGCGCCCAGATCTTGGTCGACCTTGGCATCAAAAAACTGAGCTTACTTTCCCGCGACCGCAGAAAAGTTGTAGGACTTGAAGGTTATGGCCTTGAAATTACTGATTACATTCTTCTTCCCAAAAAATGAGCCAATCTCCCCCCCCTGACCAAAAAATAAATCCCCGAGGTTTTTCTATCGGAATTGTTGCCGCATGCTACAATGAAAGCCTAATCGATTCCTTGCTCGGCAAAGTAACTGCAGGGATTAGTGAGAATGGACAACCAGCCGAACTACTCATCGAGCGTGTCCCCGGCTCCCATGAAATTCCCTGTGCCATCAACTTGATGCTCAATGCTCGTCCCTTCTCCTGCATGATCGGTCTTGGCGTAGTTATCAAGGGCGCGACCTCTCACCATCATCTGGTTGCCGAAAGTGCAGGTAATGCCCTTCAAGCCCTTTCTTCGCGTCACGGAGTACCGGTCATCAATGGTATTATCGTCACCGATGACTTGATCTCGGCCGAGGAAAGAATCACCGGTGAGTTGGATCGAGGGAGTGAATTTGCCCGAGCTGCCTTGGAGATGTCTCAACTACACGAAAAATGGACGAAGACCTAGTTACCAATCCCGATTGGAGTCAGCGTCGGCAAAACCGGGCTACCGCGTTCCGCTTTCTTTTCCAGTGGGAAATGAATCCGCCTGATGATTTGAGTTCCGCTCTGACAGAGTTCTTAGAGCGGCTTGGAGGCAAGGAGGATTATTACTCATTTGCAATTGAACTAGTTGACGGGGTGATCGAAAAGATTGAGGTCTTAGATTCGATCATTCGCGATCTAGTTGATAACTGGGAGTTTTCCAGAATAGCCAAAGCTGACTTGGCCTTGCTCCGGGTTGCGCTTTATGAGCTCAAGTACCGATTAGATAT
>Ga0315321_10000289_pt1 | contig 35786 bp, 34 predicted proteins | sample M180m21515metaG_FD_203464 | JGI IMG/M metagenome (GOLD analysis project Ga0315321, IMG submission 203464) | Ammonia-oxidizing marine archaeal communities from Monterey Bay, California, United States - M1 80m 21515 | ecosystem: Environmental > Aquatic > Marine > Intertidal zone | place: USA... | reverse complement strand
CCAGCTTCCGAGCCACCAGTTCGACTGCAGCCACTGATGGCGCGATTGTTCAATCAACTCCTCACCCCGTGCAGCCTGAACCAGGCGCGCTCATTTCTGACCGATTACCGAGACTATTTGCAGATCTTTCTAAAGTTGAAAATATTGACCCCGAATCCGTTACCATGCGTGTGGCAGGGTTTGGTCAAGTGCCTTGCTCATACAACCATGAAACTAATGGGGTGTCGTGGAAAGTATCGCGACGATTGCGCTCGCGTAAATGTTCGGTTACAGTGCAATGGCGAAACAAGGGTTCCACACAATACGAAAAGCCAATGAGTTGGACTTTCCGAATCAACCGCGAAGCCGCCTACCAACCTCAGTAATATTTCAACTCACCACTACCACACACTCGGTATCAACCCCACCAAATCATTAATCTTTAGCTTCTAATTTAATATGTTTAGTTCCCTATCAGACAGCCTTGATAAAACGTTTCGCAATCTTCGCGGTGTCGGCAAAATTTCCGAAAAAAATATCACTGATGCTCTTCGCGAAATTCGCATGTCGTTGTTAGAAGCTGATGTCGAATTCAGCGTTGCCAAAAAATTCATCGCCAGCGTAAAAGAAAAATCAATGGGTGAGGACGTCCTCAAATCCATTAAACCAGGCGAACAAATCGTCAAAATCTTCAACGACGAGCTCACTTCACTCCTAGGCGGTGATGCCACCCCGCTCGACCTCAACCCACCAGCACACATCATGCTCTGCGGCCTCAACGGCGCAGGCAAGACAACCACTGCAGGTAAACTCGCATTGCGATTACAAAAAGAAGGTCGTCGGCCACTACTCATCGCCTGTGATCTATATCGCCCCGCTGCGATTGATCAACTCGCTACATTAGCAGAGCAGGTCGGGGTGCCATGTTTTACACCAGATTCAGGTGAAAAAAATGTCGTCAAAGTTGCCAAACAAGCAATCAAGTGGGCAAAAACCCAGAACGGCACCGCTCTAATTTTCGATACCGCAGGCCGCCAAGAAATCGACACAGTATTGATCGAGGAGCTCAAAGAGTTACACAAATTTGTTCAGCCCAATGAAACACTCTTAGTAGCAGACTCCGCAACTGGACAGCAGGCAGTTTCTGTGGCACGACATTTCGATGACGCCGTAGGGATCACTGGCATAATCCTAACCAAACTCGATGGTGACGCCCGTGGCGGCGCAGCCCTGTCAATGCGAGCCATAACAGGCAAACCCATTAAATTCATTGGTGAGGGTGAAAAACTCGAGCAACTTGGTGTGTTCCACCCCGACCGTATGGCGAGTCGTATTCTCGGCATGGGTGATGTTGTCAGCATGGTCGAGACTGCCGCTGAAAACATCAACGAAGACGAAGCCATAAATGCTGCCAAGCGATTGCAATCTGGCAAATTTGACTTCAATGACTTCCTCGACCAGATGAATATGATGCGTAAACTCGGCCCACTGGATGGAATATTAGGTATGATGCCAGGATTCAGTAAAATCAAAAAACAGCTTCCCGCTGGCGCACTCGATGAGGGACGGATGAAACGCATGGAAGCCATTGTGCTTTCAATGACTCCACGCGAGCGAGCTACTCCGATGCTTATTAAAGGAACGCGCCGCAAGCGTATTGCAGCAGGATCAGGAAATAGTATGCTCGATGTAAACCGATTCTTAAAACAATTTACTCAAATGCGCAAGATGATGAAATCCAAGGGGAAAATGAAGGAAATGATGAAACAGCTCGGCGGCATGGAGGGAATGGACGACATGATGGGTGGCGGTGGGGGCAAAATGCCTAAATTGCCATTCTAACTGAGACCCGTAAAGACAGCATAGCCTTTTGTCATGGATTGGCTAATCGCTACTATTTGTGCGGTATTTCGTTTACCGTGTAATATGCCTTGGTATGAAGTAATGATTCACCTTTGTTGGACTTCATCGTATTAAGGTCAAAATCGTGAATATGTCCCTCAATGATCTTATCTAAGTGGAGCATTACTGACATTCCGTCCGCTGACGGCACGGCCCTAATCACTTTTATACTGGTCTGATCGACCTCTGGACTTCCGTATGCTCCATGGTAAATATGAGTGTATGTGTTAATGCTGTAAACGTCTGGTTTTGAAGCGATGACTTTGTCAACCGGCATAGTAAAATTCAATAAGAAGCCTTTTTTCCTGATATTGATTTCTTTAATTTCGAATGGAACCTTACCATTCCAGTCGATACGCTGTATGGCGAATGGTTCAGTTCCGCGCACTGGCCACTGCCTAGTAGTGGTGAATCCTCCAGCGATAAGCTGGCCCTTGGGCGAAAACTCAACATTCATAATACCAGTAGATAAGCCTTCACGGAAAGGGTAACATGCACCCTGCCACACACCATTGATCTGCTCTGTCGTGGCACGCATGATTAGACTTAGTGTGTAATCCCCGAGAAATAATTGGTCCTCAAAAGGCCCAAACTTACCTTTCGTCTGGTTCAGCTGAAAACCAGAAATTGACCGACCCATCTTAATGTATGGGAAACGAATAACTGGAGGCACGAGTTCCTTGACGCGCTTTTTCTCAACTTGAAATCGTGACGCGGTGTTAGGAGTTACACTGGGTGTATCCATCTCAGGCACGAAAGGATACCAATTATAACTAGCGGGATGCCCCAAAAACCCACCTGGTTTGAGATGCTTAAGTGAGCAGCTTCCATTCCATGGCCCCTGACTTTCAATAGTAAACATGGCTCCCTCGGCATTTGCTGCAACTCCACCTGGGCTTCGTAAACCACTGCAGACAGGAATCATTTTTCCATCAGGCGTGACTTTTACCGCCCAGCCACGAAAAATATTACGAGAGTGATACGAAGCACTCAACCCGAGTGCCACCCAGATATTGCCATCAGAATCGTGTTTTGATCCGAACGCAAATTCGTGCCCTTCCGCATAACCCCAATTGTTCGTCAGCGTATCGTATCGATCTGCAACATCATCACCATCAACGTCAGAAATTTTAGTCAACTCGCCAAACTGAGTGGTCGTCATTACGCCATCTTTCCATGATAACCCAAATATCTCATCCTGACCCGTAGCAAATAAATGATAGGATGGGTCTGGTCTTGTATCAAAAGCACCCTTGATAAAGTAAATATCGCCCTTACGCGTTCCAACGGCCAAACGCCCGTCAGGTAAAACTTCAAAACTACCTGGCCGCATTGGCAAACCCTTGGGAATTGGAATATTAACGATTGGATAGTATTTCGCTTCCTCTTCAGCCGTGCCCCACATTTTACCAAGCTCTTCAGCTCGCAGGGAAGCTAGGAAAGGCAGTAAGACAACAACAAATATTACATGTAATTTTACCATTGGTATTCTAGAGTGAGAGTTGATTTACCCTTGGGAAGCTCAATAGGGATGAGCAGGTCACCAGGGTCGCCCTTACGAGCAATCACTTTATGTCCGCCCAGAACAGTGACTGTCAGACCATCTATGCGGTACACCCCATCGGGCTGTTGTATGATATTTTTACCTGAGCCTGCACGGAAATAAAACATACCTTGGGCCTTGGATGCATCAAATCGGAAAGTGCGGCGGAACTTGGCATTTCCTTTTTCTTTTTCGATCGCTTGAACAAAGTCTTCCACTTTTACATCACCGTATTGATAGAAGAATGTGGGTCTCCGTAATTCATCAAGTCGATAGCCATAATACTGATATCCGTGATCGTGTGGAAACGTGTAGTTTGTCTTCCCCTTATACGGCCAATGTGCGTCCATTGACTTTAGCCGGTGGAAGGGAATCCCTTTAGGAAAAGTAATCGTATCAGATCCAGCCACACGGAATGATCCATGGTTGACCTTGGCAAAGGCTCCTTTCCAAAGTAATCGTAACGCCATTTCTTCTGAGTCAAACGCAAGGTTGATCCTTTCTGGGTAGCCAACACCAATAGCACGGAAGCCAGCTGGGGTGCCACGCCCCCGAACCATTTCTGCATGATCAAACACGCGAATTTCATCAGACTGTCGCATTAAGCCCAATGGCTTTTTAGCCCGCTGACCATCCTCAAGGTATGTCCATAATGCTTCAATTTGTTTTGATGCATCACCCTTAAGCACATCGGGACGGATTGATTGCCCCCCCGGCCAAAAGCTTGGCATGATTCCCGTTGTATGGAAACGCGAGGGGTTTCTCATGAAAAGATGAAACCACCCTTTTTGAAGGCGTTTAGTTGTATGCGCCAGATCAAGAGCACCTGCTCCACCTGGATTTTCCCCATTGAAGTTATGACAAGCAATACAGCTAAAACCCTCGGTTCCCATCATCTGATAACCCGCTCTTTTGGACTCTCGGATGTTATCGATTTTGGGAATTACAGCCTCCTCAAGTTTGTCAACCTGACCGAATAGCTCTACTAAATGCCCAATATTATTTGCTCCATAACGCGGCATCTTCGAATTGATATAACTACGTTGTGCTTGCCCATCTAATAAAACAGATTTCAGCCACCCTGGTGTAAGTTTAGCACCAACATGCGATAGCGTCGGTGGTATACGCCCTTGTTCGCCCAATTCGGGATGAGTGCCTGTGAAGTAAGCATCACGAGTCTTGTCAATTCCGCCTAAACCCTCACGCTCATGACAGGCAGTACAGTTGAACGTAGTTAGCGTCTTGTGAATATTATCACTCGGGGAAAGAATAACATTTTTAGATTTTGGCAGGAAACTATTCAACAAATCACGTTGTTCATTGCTTAGGTTGTAGTCAGGCGCTTTACTTTTTTTTGCTTCGCTAAGACAACCTTGGCCTCCGGTAAGATCTGCAAACAAATGGCTGTAATTCGTTTCCACTTCAAGGTCCGTGTGACAGTTTGCACAGCCTTCTAATTTAAAATGCTTACGTCCAGCCGCGGCCAAAACTGAGTCAACCTGCAACGGCTCATACTCCACCGGTGGTGTTTTCCAGACAGTAAGCATCGATGATTGTATTGGCGCACGTTTAAGGCCCGGACCTTCCATATCAAAAGAGAACTTTCTGTTCCGCCCCGCATGATAATAAGTCATCATCAATTTTTTCTTACCGGCACCCAGCCGAACAGTCTTCTGCATGGTTTTAGGCCGACGCATCTGACTAGGCTCTAGCGATAGGATTTCATGGTCACCAATCACCAATGACCCTCCATTCATCGTCACAAAAAATGTGTAGTCACCGGGTTTAGTAATGTTGATCCATCCATCATATTCGACCGCATAAGCCCGTGCAGTCCGACCAAGATTTTCTAATATAAAATCTTTCACGTGGCCTGCCCTGATCGGTCTGACTTCATCAGAGCCGATACCCTCCCAGACATTTCCTTCGTAAAGCGTGTAGCGTAAGTTACCTGGCATCTTAGTTTCACGCATTAGATAGTGCGTGATGTCTTGCAACTCATTCGAGGCTAATTGAGGGGCGGGCATACGACCAGATGGTCGAACAGCATGCGGGTTTTTCAAAAACTCCAAAAGACTCTTCCCGCTGTATTTTTTGTGCAATTCACCCAGCGGCGCAGATGTTTCCTTAAGTAATTCCTTACCATTATCGTCACGCGGTGAGTGACATGCAACACAACCACGCATGTGGAATAGCTTTTTTCCTCGCTCTGCAGCAACATGATCTGGCACCTGATGTGAAAAAGTATTTTTTGTCTGCGACATCAAAAAATGTGTAATTGACTCAGCTATTTCTGCTCTCTCTGCATCTCCTTTACCTGACAAGACATCTGGCATAGTGGTTCCAGGTTTTGTATCGTGCGGGTTTTTAATAAAGCTCTCAATATAATGATGATTTACTCTTGATCCTATATTTGCCAGTCGAGGTGCTTTTTTAGAATTTTCAGCAAAAGATTCATCACTCTGATGACAAGCAACACAATTCATTTCCTCTGCTAACACCATGCCTTTGAGTTCGCTCTTGAGCTTACTATCTACCAACCCCGAGATGACCGGGCTAGCTGCGGCAGAAGTTGCCGCCAAGGCAAATACAGCAAGCACACTTTTCTGATTATTAAATGACATCACGTGTTTGAGTGGTTTATCATATTAGCCTAACTGATGAAACCACATTAGCGCCCCCAAATCTGCTGCATCACGTCGTGCAACAACGGGTCGTGGATCTTAAGTTCTGCTCTCACAAACGGATAAAAATCGTTACGATAAAAATAGGCTTCAACTCCCTCAGCAAAATACTCTTTGTGATCAGTTGCGGCATAAGCACGGACCATCTTACCATTGAAGAGCAGCACTTTATCATAGAGCTTTGCTTCCATGGCACTCTTGTAGGCCTCCATCACGCGCGGCTCATCAAAACCAAGAACTTGATCGTGATATCCGTGTGCCAGTTCATGAAGAATGACGGCTGGATGCTTGAGAAGCTGATCACGCTTCAGTAAATTCTCAGCATGGGTGATATGCACCTTCTTGACTAAACGCGCATCATAGCCACGTGCAGTGAGCCATTTAACGCCAGGATGATATTGCATACTCGTCAGCTCAGGATGCGAGTGCTCAATCCAGATTTCTACTTTTCGCATATCTTCGAGCTGTTTGCCAGTCACTAAGATTGAAATTCTTTGTAAATGGTTTGCTAACATTGTGAGCGCCTTCGCCCCCTGCTCAGCATGTGCACCTACAAGAAGTTTTGGATCGATGTGCACTGTCCATCCTTCTAAATTTTTGATAACTGGGTCAAATTTTACTACTTTTACAGCCTCTTTAGTGGCTATTGTCTGCGTTTCATGAGCGCTTACGATAGATGTCATTAAGATAATGACCGTATAACAAAAGCCAGCTATAATTTTTGTGTTTATTCTCATATTAAGTAAGTTACGCGTCGAAATACTAGGATGGCATCTTCATCATTTCACCCTTAATTCAGCGCATTAATATCTCAGAAACATGGCAATTGCGACCTATAATTATTCAGGGATAACTAAAACACAACTCATCCATGTCATGATACGACTATGAATTCTAGCGTTTAAGAATCAGGGTCTTCTTGATGTATGGAGTTGGGTAAGATGTTTGCCACACATCTGGCGTAAACGCCAGGTTTTCAGGATCAAACGCCAATACAACCACCTCACATTCCTTACCTAACATGTCATCCGTGACAGGAATATAAAAGCTGTAGTTTTTATCACTTTTCCTGACAGGATACTCCCATGGGTTTGCAGCAAAAGATGGCGCGCGGTCGGGGGCCCCAAGATATTGACCATCAACGCGAAGACCCACCCACACTGCCTGGCTGCCGTGCTTGCCGTTACAAGCAACTGTGAGATAGCCGCCCTTAGGCGCTTGATCGACGGTAAATGGTAGCGTCCATGCCTTTTGAACCTTCTTGAATGGAGGAAAGAGCCAAGTCATTTGCCAACCAGTTCGATCAAGTTGCTTTGAGGCATCTTTACTGGAAAAACCACGGATTTCGACAAGCTTTCCGGGGGTGATGTTTGTGCGCACGTAGCGGATGGGTTTCGAGGACTCACATTCAATACGCATGTTGCTGCCATCCTTAACGAGGCGTGCTGTAGACCATGTTTTCAGATCGGCAGAGACTTGTGCGTATTGTTTGCCATCGACTACAGGACTTGCTGCCTGCGAATCTGGCGCGGCTTGCAATAAGATGTGATTTACCATGGTGGGTTTACCGAGATCAAGGCGAAGGCTGCGGCTCTGAGGCGCTCTCACGCGCTTACGCTCGAAGTCGTAGACAGTCGGTTTTCCATCGAAGAGGTAGTCCTGAAGTATTCCACGTTCTGCAATGATCGGCTGGTTAAGGAAAATATCACGGGTTTTCTGCACCTGCGGAATTTTCGTCGGTCCAGAGCGCCTCAGAGAGCGAATTTCAAGAGGGTCGTTATCGGCGGTGAAGCAAGCTGTCTCAAAAATGGTCTGGGCATCCGTCGGCACTGCCGTCACTGTAGGTGCACCGAGTCTTTTATGCCATGCATTGCGGTTTTGTTTACCAGGGAAGGTAATATCAACAGAACCACCGGAAGTCAGTGTTGATTGGGATTTGGAATCAAGTGTCGCACCAGAAAACTTCTGCCCTCCTGCCGCTAGTGATATTTTTACCGTCTCCCCTGCTCCGCCAAGCACGTTGATCACGACATCCTTGCCTGGCACATCACGAACCACTTCGTAGTCGGAACCGTTGACACCAATACCACCTGAGCTTTTGGTATCGACCAATAATAAGCAGCTACGGAAGGGCTGCACAGTCACTGCAACCTCATCGCCTTTTTTGAAATTACCGATAATGCGCTCTGTGGGATGAAACTGGCGCACCTCCACGGCACCGTCGACTTTGAGACCGATTGAGTCATCAAGCTTTACTTTGTGGGTAACAGGCTCCCAGGTGAGATTACGCAGACTGACCAGCCGAGTAGCATCGTCGCCACGTGATACAGCACGCGGCCCGTAATTTTGTTCATCGAGCACCATGCCCTTGACCATGATTTCGCGGTAACGCCTGTGCAGGTTATAGATACGCGCCAATTTCGGAAACTCATCATCACGCAGGAACCATGGGTTCGCATAGATTTCTGGAGCAAGAATCAGGTTACGATTGAACGCCTGAAGGATCAGGTCGTCGTCCCAGAAATCGAGACAAGAGGAAATGCAAACACCATGGTCTTCGGTGAGTCGTTTCAAGTCTGGGACCAGTCCGCGTGAGATTGCCTTCACCCGATTGTGCGTGCCGGTCATTTCCCGATTCGCCATGTGCACATCGATGTAGGTCTCAGCACCACCCCAGAGAAATGTTGTGGCATGTTTCTTTGCTTCACCCAGCTTAAGCCGGTGATTGAGTAGAATTAGGTCCGGGCTGTGCTTGCGCACCTCGGTCATCAGTCGGTCAAATGCCTTCTGTTTGTCAGGTCGGAGCTGGGTGCAGACGGCATCCATTTTGAACAAAGCAAATTCGTAGTCGCGGCAAAATCCCACAAGCATGTCGATTCGCTCCTGCTCTTCTTTTGCTGTGTCACCAAAACCATCTGGCCCGAGCCAGACTCCTAACCGGCAGTCAAAGCTTTTTGCATACTCGTAGATAGGCTTAAATCCGCGTGGATATTGTTTCTTAAACTTATCTGTCTTGGTACTACCGTAGTATCTGGGACCATCAATAGTTCCCGCATCAAAAGCATAGATGTCGAGTTTCATGCCGTATTCATCGTGCAACCATTTGAAAAATGCCAAGTTGGCTAGTGTGTTTTCTTCGGTTGATCCCTCGTTGGTATTATTAATCCATGAAAAATACTGGGAATACGAAGGCGTTGCTTCGGTAGCTCCCGGAATGACCTTAGGATCTGCATTTAGCATTGTTATAGCCCCCCAAAAAGCGACGATTAAAAATGGTTTGATAAAAATAGGGTAGGTCATGGTTAGTTTGATTATTCAGGATTTTGTGTAGGGTTGATACGCCTTGAAAAATAATGCCCTGCGTTTCTTACGAAACTCGTATCTGCCAGATTCATCCGAAAAATACGAGGGCTATCTGATTCAATTTTCTTCTCTAAGCTTATATTGTCGAGTGTGATCTAGCAAACTTTCCTGTGAGCATTCCACGTCGACTGAGTGATTTTTTTTTGCTAACTTTCAGCCTACCTTAGTGAACGATATTGATCACTATTCAGGAGACCCCATGATTTGTATTGACGCTCATGGTGTGTTGTTCAACAAAGCTTTTGGCTTTGTCAAAGCCCCCCCTTCATCCGCCAACACCCTTTACCAAAGGACAGCTGTTTTCCAAGTGGTACAACATCCACACCCTAGAGCGCTTTTTCTCCATCCGTGCTGAGGTTAAGTTTTTTCAACTCGATCTTACGAATCGCGACCGGACCATGGTCGCCTTGAATATAAAGTGAAGCCGGCTTGGCAGACTCATCGCCGAATTTCGACGAGCGTGTTGGCCCTTTGGCAATTTGGTTCACGTGTACCAATTGGCCATTAACCAGCACCTTAATAAACTTGGCATGGTGCGTCTTGCTACCATCTTTGGCAAATCGTGGAGCACGGAAGACGACCTCCATCGTCTGCCACTCGCCTGGCGCTTTCGCTGCGTTAACTTTGGGCTTAACCCCATCGAATCCTTTCGGATCTCGGTTCACATCCCATCGCTGGTAGAGCCCGCCGAGGTCACCTGACCCAAATCTTTTTCTACCAAAGCTATCGAGGATCTGGATTTCATATCGACCCATGAAATACACGCCAGAATTAGACCCCTTGGGCAACATGAATTCTAACTTCATATGAACGTCTTGAAATTTCTCCTTGGTGCGAAGAAAATCCGCCTTCTCAAGCTTCCCAGAGGCAGAGATATTCGCGACCATACTATCGCCTCTACTCACCACGTTCAGATTGCGTCCTTCGTGCTTGAGTTCACCGAAGTAATTCCATTTTTTTTGCGGCTCAAATTGTTGCTGTAGCTCATTGGCCGCCAGCGGGCCAACAATAAAACACATGATCGTGGCTGGTATAACGAGTGGATTCAATTTCATAAAATATTAATACTTTTGAGTGACAGGGGCATCACGACATTGCATACGCTCAGGCTTACAAGAAATTTCAAAACAATGCTCAATCTACAGTCTAACGACCGAGCATTTTATTCGTGTCCTTGATAGTCAAGCCCTCCTGCTTTTTCCAGTGGGTAATGTCTGGCTGCATGAAAACACGTCGACGGGCTGCGGTTTCGGCATCGGCTGGTCTGATGATGCGCCTACCGCTTTGCTCCGTGGCAGAAGCAGTGCTAAAAGGATTCATGCCGAATGCTTTGCCATCGGCACGTGCCTTCTGGCCACTCGCGCTTGCTTGTTTTTGTACAAACCATGGCTCTCGTTTGAAGCGACTGGCGTCCGTGTTGTCTTGATATTGCTTTTTGCCGAACAGAGAATTACCGAACCAACGTTTCTTGCGATAGGACTTTTTGGTGTAGTCTAGGCCGTTAAAGTCACGACTTCCAGCAATGTTGCTACGTTTACCCTCAAGCGAGCTTCGGCGATCCGACTTCATCACCGGATTCCCATTCTCGTCTTTTCCGACAGAAAACGACTCCGTTCTGCCGCGCCAATCTGACCTCACCTGCTCCTTAGTCACTGTCTGCACGCTGCCACACGCACTGAGGAACGTTACAACAGCCATTAAAACAAATATGTGAGAAATCAATTTCATGAAAACTAATAATAGATTTAGTCACACCCACAAGGGCAATGCAAGCGAACAATTGGCAACCAAAATACATCAACGCGCTGCGCATAACTGCACTATCACGGCCTCGCATCGGTGAGTTTCACCCAAGAGATTTCCCCATGATCGATACGGCGCACTTCTGCCTCGTATACCGCATCTTCGTTACGTGGATCTATCGTTGCAGCAAGCGCGATTAGGTATCGTGCCACCAACAAATTACTTGCCCCTTGGCGTTTCTCAAGAAGTTGCCCACGAGTAAGCAAGAGACGCGCAAAAACTTCTGGGTCATAGTCGCAGGCAATCAACTCAGGCATGATGCCGCGCGCAAGCTGAGCATTGGCCACAAGACTTTTTTTATTTCTGGGCGATAGGTGTAATGCAAGCCCGATGATTTGGCGGGTTAGATCAAGCGTATCTTGATCCCCTTTCTTGGCACGTAATATTTTCACAGCATAGGAAACTAAATTAGTTGCGTATTCATCTCGTTCATTGCCTACCATAGCAAGATCCGCACCAAAAAACCGCTGGTTGATAGTAGGCTTTTTATATTTCCCCTTTAGTTCTGGCGGGTTGGCTTCTACTGCTCCCGTAAGAACCGCTCCTATCATTAGTTGGATCCATATTCGTTGCACACAAGTCATCACCGACATTATCCGATATTTAGAGCTGTCTATCAAGCGACATTTTAACCTCACGTTTGTGAACCCACTCGTCGCAAAGGATTTACTTTTGCTGTTACGATCGATAATCTCATGTCAAGCATGGCACAGGGAAATATGATCTATGAAGGCAAAAAGCGGTTGCGCGCACAAATGCGGGAGCACCTAAAAAGTACCACGACGGATCAACTTCAGCAGTTTTCAGCTGCTATTTGCTCACATATTGCCTGCAGTAAGGATCTGCTTTCCAGCACAAATACCATTGCTATTTTTGCCGCTCACAGCAAAGAAATTGACCTGTCTGAATTACATGAGTCGCTTCCCGATATGCGCTTCGTTTACCCGTTTTGTCATAAAGATAAAATACTTTCATTTCACACCGTAACTTCCCCAACCAAACTAATACTTGGCTCATACGGGATTTTAGAACCTAAGCTCAGTGAACACTCCGAGGTAGACACCGTAGATGTCGATTTGTTTCTCTGTCCCGGATTGGCTTTTGCCATTAATGGAGCACGACTGGGGCATGGCGGCGGCTACTACGATCGTGCATTGGCCACAAAATCATCAAGAGCAATGGTCTGGGGGGTTGGCATGAATATGCAGATAGTTGACCATATTACTTGTGAGAAGCACGATCAGTTGATGCAGGGAGTGATTACGGAATCTGGAGTTATGGCTGCCAGACACGACTAAGTAATTCATTTTGATGCAAGTCCATAGCGGCGTAGCCAGCGTCTGATGCGTCCTCATGCCCGGCGAGATGGAGAAGCCCGTGCAGAATATATAACATGATTTCCTTTTCAAAATCTTGGAAATATTCTGCCGCTTGCCGCTGCGCAGTCTCAACGCTGATGTGTATTTCCCCATGATCAAAGGTAATAACATCAGTCGCTCCAGCAATGTTCATAAATCGCTCATGCACGTCTGCAATCGTAGCATCATCGACTAAACTAACCTCAACAATCTTTAGGCGAGACAATGGTGAGTTAGAAAAATTACAACGATCTAACACCATTGGCATGGCCGCTGACGCTGTTTTTTCCAGCTTGGATACAAGACCGTCATCGATCTCTATCAAGTGCTGGTGATCATAAACCGCGAGTTTGGGTATTTCGGACATGATTTAGAGGCACTCTGTCTATGATTTTGTCCTCGTTAGTGAGTTTGTCTGATCGGTTGGCACACCATTACCATTTTGCCTTTTCACAGCAGATGGATTATGGGTTTTTCGAGTGCCTGGATCATCCTTGGGGTAGTCGATACGTGTGTGCATCATACTCCGCAAAGTAGCAGAGAAACTGTCACATACCCTCTTAAGATCACGCATTGTAAGACCACTTTTATCGAGTTGCCCGCTGGTTACTCTGTCCATCACGATCTCCTGAATCAAATTCCTGATTTTCTGCGGGGTTGGCTTTTTCATGCTACGTGATGCACTCTCAACGCAGTCCGCAAGACTGATAATACAACTCTCACGACTTGTTGGGCACGGTCCAGGGTAGCGGAAGTTTTTAACATCAACTTCGGGAAGGTCGTCTTGATTCTCGATCCCCTCTTCGATTTGATGCTCGGAGTCCAGCCGCTGTTCACGAGCCTTGTGATAAAAATACTGCACTAATGAATCCCCGTGATGCTCGCGGATCACCTCAATGATCTTTGGATTTAGTTTATGCTTTATTGCCATATCCACCCCGTCTTTTACATGCGCGATGATAATGATCGCACTCATGGTTGGCGTGAGCGAATCGTGTGGGTTGATTTCACCCTGATTCTCAATAAAATATTCTGGTTTTTTGAGTTTACCAATGTCATGGAAATATGAGCAGACACGGCACATGGATGCATTTGCACCAACCTCCTCGGCAGCGGACTCGGCGAGCGTGGCGACGACCATACTGTGGTGATAGGTTCCTGGTGCCTCGAGCTGTAGCTTACGCAGCAGCTTGTGGTTAAGATCACTCATTTCTAGCCAGCTGATATTTGTTGTAAGCTTAAATAGACTCTCGAGTGCAGGCAGCAAACCACTTACAACCATACCGGTGAGCAAACCACCAGCAAGCACAACAAGCACTTTCGATGCCTCATCAGCAAATCCATATGGAGTCATTATTTCCGTGAGACTTATCTTGTCGAAAGTTATCGCCAAAAGAAGGGTTACGACACCCACATAGAAGCCAGCCCGCAACACGCTGCCTCGTCTGCGAACCTTGCGCGTGAGCGCAACGGCAATAGAACCAGCGACCAAACTCATGATCATAAATTGAAAAATCTCCTGCACCGGCATCAATAAGCAACCAAAAAGGCTAACGCTAAGAGCAGAAAAAACGCCAGCATATCTGCCCACTAAAACCGAGTGGACCATTGGAGCAAATGCCAACGGCGGTAACAGCAAGCGGTAGTCCATGGGCCAGTGATTCGCATCACATAGATAACACACAATCCGCAGCAATGTAAGGTGCACCAAAATTCCGCCAAAAACCAGAACCACCTTGCCGTTGCCAATCTTGAGAGAATTGCGAATATGGTAAAAAAGAACAACCGCTGCCGCCAGGATCAAGCAGATAAGGGAACGTCGTAACCCCTGACCATGAAATAATGTATCACCTGATACATAGAAGGCCGTGATTAGGCAGGCAAGCGCAGCAAAAATAGGATAAATAAGTAATTTCATCCAAACACTACGCTCCATAGAATCCACCACCTTATTCTCGCTGACGGTAGATGTGCGGCGCTTTTTACCCGATGACATCCCCTTACTGGCGAGGCGCCACCTCTTGAAGGCATCAATGAATCCCATAAAAAATTTCAGGTGATTAGTAATCAACCAGCATTGGTAACCTTTTAATTAATCCAGTTATCAAATTGGCTTAGACGGAGAAAGGACGCGAATGCGTCCCCCTACCGGTGTGAATGATATGCGGAATTAGTGTGGAAAGCAATCTTGAATTTCCCTTATAATATCAGGGATTACCACCGATATGACAGTCCTCATCACGCTCAATGGACTGGTTTTTAGTGGTGCCGGACACAATCAGCTGGGGTGGTGGCTCTGCTGGAATATTTAACTTAGGTGCTGCCAGCCACTCTGGCGCTTTTGGTGTGCTATCGGCAAACCATGCAACAAGCGCCATTCCGATCAGGCCGACAAATCCACCGAAACCTAGTGTCATAGCTGTCACAATCGACACCACCAGAGGAGTAAATATGAGCAAGCCGATAACCATCCAGCTGGGCTTTACTTCATACTGAGATACCACCAGCCGGATACGCGATCGAGCCAGCGCGAGACCAAACATGGTGTAACATACAAAGTATGCCAGTGCGTTGGCATGATAAATCACACCACACACTTTTGTCTGGGCAAAACTACCCCACATTGGAGCTAGCCAAGATAGAATCATTGAAAAAACAAACAGCAGCATCATACAAATACGTCCAAGGTTGGTGCGGTATGAGGAGGCCCCAATAAAACCCGCACATAAAATACCAGAAGCCGTCACCACAGTGAGCGCCATAACAATATTTCTCCATGCATCTATTCCGCCAATGAAATAACGAACAATCATGTATGGAAGCAGTGAAAAAAATGTTATCAAACACAACCCCCACAGTGCGACAAACTTGCCAGTAACAACCCGCCAACGAGTCAGAGGAGTCAATAGTAGCAGCTCATGGTTTCCCTCGTCGAGCTCCTGCCGCATAAGTGCCAACCCACCAAGTGGCATTACGATGATACAAATAAATCCAGCGACCAACCAAAATGGCCCAGAATTGAAGAAGAGCATAGGGTTGAGTAGACCAGTCATTTTTGAATAACTCTCTACATCTCCCATGCTAAACTCTGCAGCCATCGCCAAAACGGCCATTCCCTGAATGGCAATAAATGGGATCATAAACATGCCACGCCGTAATCCCTGACGTAATTCCTTGACCGTCATGGCACCAAAACGATCGGGAAGATTATCTTTCTGGTAGATTATTTCATTCACAAAGCCCCCAAACAATAAATTAACATAATAATTTTCCAACACTTAATGTCAAATGACCACGGCCAACAGAGAGGAGAGATGCCGCTCCCCTGTAAGCCGGATTCTGTCCCTTCTGCTCTCACAGAAATGGACGGCCATTTATCTTACCCCACCGAGGTGAGGAACCTCCCTTGCAGGATGGTGCGACTAATACCCGGGGATCCTGGTCGGGCGGGCTACCCTTCCCCTGTTATGTCTTGCGCCGTGCGGGGTTTACCGTGCCTCCTAAGTTACCCTTGGAGCGGTGGGCTCTTACTCCACCTTTTCACCCTTACCTGCCGAAGCAGGCGGTTTGTTTTCTGCTGCACTTTCCGTCCAACCAGCTTGAACTGGTTGTCCCTCGTTTTCACGAGGCACACTGCCCTGTGGCGTCCGGACTTTCCTCGATATTCCGTAAAGAACACCGCGACCGCCCGGGGAGCGGCAAATCAAGACTAAACCCATCAGGCAAAATTCCAAACTCCAAATTTGGAAAATACTCCGCAGTTTAGGATTTAGTTATTTAATATCTGTGCTTAGAAAAAAGCATGTCCCATTTACTACCCACTTATGGAAAATTTCCGCTCACCGTCGTTCGGGGAGATGGTTGCCGTGTATGGGACGATACCGGTAGAGAATATCTTGATTTTTGTGCCGGCATAGCAACGTGCAGTATCGGTCACTGTCACCCCAGCCTGACCCAAACAATTTCCGATCAAGCAGCTACTCTAATCCACTGCTCAAATCTGTATCATATCGAACAACAAGAACAACTTGCTCGCGTGTTAGTAGAGGACATTGTCAAAAGCCCGGGCAAGATCTTTTTTAGCAACTCAGGAGCCGAGGCTAACGACGGCATGATTAAGGCCGCACGTAAATTTGGAAATACCAATCCCTCCAACAATGGAGCCCCTCGATACGAGGTGATTACTTTCTCTAGCTCATTCCACGGTAGAACGCTTGGGTCTATGGCTGCCACGGCACAGAAAAAGATCCAATCTGGATTCGAGCCAATGCTCCCCGGATTCAAATACGTACCATTCAATGATGTTGATGCCCTTCGCGCATCCATTTCGGATCACACCGTTGGAATTATGCTAGAGCCCATTCAGGGTGAGGGAGGCATTAATGAAGCAACACCCGAATTCCTTCAGCATATTGCCGCACTATGCAAGGAACACGATCTGCTATTGATGCTCGATGAAATTCAGTGTGGCATGGGAAGAACTGGCACCATCAACGGGTGGCAAAGTATCTGCCCAGAGCTTCAGCCCGATACCATTTCATGGGCCAAGGGCATGGGAGGAGGATTTCCTATTGGAGCATTCTACGTAAGCGATCGACTCATCAATCATGAGCGCATTGAGCTCTCATCGCTCATGAATGCAGGGTCTCATGGGTCAACCTACGGGGGCAATCCCCTTGCCTGCGCCGCTTCCTTAACAGTTATAAACACGATCCTCGAGAACGACCTTTGTGGGAATGCTTCTTCTCAGGGCAAGCTAATCCAGGATGAGATCAAAGCATGGCAACACCACGCTATAAAAAACACAAGAGGCAAAGGGCTTCTGTTGGGCATCGCTCTGAACCCAGAAGCATTTCATCCCAAAGAGGGAGTGACTCCTGCGCTTGAATTATGCCTTGCACTGATGCAGAACGGATTACTTACGGTTCCTGCTGGACCCGATACACTGCGCCTATTACCACCCCTCAACGTAAGTGCCTCAGAAGTCGCCGAGGCCCTTAAAATTCTTAAAAACACTCTCGATTCTCACAGTAAAATCTGAATACTGTTTGCTCACTTCATTTATCAATTCACTTTCATGACTCATCTACTCTGTATCGAAGAACTCTCCAAGGACCGGATCTGGAAACTCATCGACAATGCCGTATCGTTAAAAACTGAACGCAAAAAACATGGCAGCCACAAAGTCAAACCTCTCGATGGACAGACATGGGCAATGATTTTCACCAAGTCATCTACACGCACACGTGTCTCATTTGAGGTTGGGATTCGCGAGTTGGGTGGCTCTGTGATGTTTCTCTCCTCGAATGATATCCAGCTCGGGCGTGGTGAACCCATCAAGGACACTGCGCGTGTTTTAGGCCGTATGGTCCATGGTGCAATCATTCGCACTTTTGCTCAAAAAGACGTGATCGATTTTGCCAATTACTCCGGCATACCCACCATTAACGCCCTCACAGATGATGCCCATCCGTGCCAGATCCTCGCCGACTTACTTACTATACGTGAGCGCTGTGGCACATGGGAGGGGAAAAAAATAGCATTTGTTGGCGACGGCTTCAATAACATGTCACGCTCGTGGATGTGGGCCGCGAAACAGCTCGACTTCCAGCTAATGATTGCCGCACCCGAGGGATGCCTTCCAGATGAAAATTACCTCGCACATCTCGATGCACCAAACGTGAGTGTTACCACTGACCCCATAGAGGCAGTCAAGGATGCCGATGTTATCAATACAGACGTATGGCTGTCTATGGGTGAGGAGGAACAAACTGAAAAAGAGGCCCTGTTCGGTGATTATCAGGTTAATTCCGAACTACTCAAACACGCACACGCATCCCATATTGTTCTTCACTGCCTTCCAGCGTACCGCGGCAAAGAGATCACTGAAAAAGTGCTCGAAGCGCACTCGGATATCATTTTCCAACAAGCGGAGAACCGTCTCCACGTACAAAAATCTATCCTCTGTCGGCTGGCATCATATGGCCAGACGTTTCGCGGAATGCTTTCCTAACTTCTTATGCACGGTCAGCTCCTTCTTCTCGGCGTTCCCGGCACGGAGCTTACTCCACAGGACGCGGCACTCTACAAATCCATCCAACCTGGCGGGTTTGTTATCTTTGGCAGAAATGTCGAGTCGCCTGAACAGGTGCGCAAACTGACCGATGACCTTCGGGAAATATGCAACATCACCCCGGTCATCGCCATCGACCAAGAAGGCGGGCGCGTGACCCGCACGAAAGAAATCGGGACAGAGCCACCTTCTGCGCAGGATTTGCGCAAGAAGGGCGACATGGGACTCATCGCCCGCCACGGGTTGATCACCGCAGATCTACTCCGACTGCTAGGATGCAACATGGACCTGTGCCCTGTTCTGGATATTTCCTACGATGACCAGGCGGACAACGCGTTGCGCGGACGTTGTTACGGCACCGACTCCCAAGAGGTCATCACCAACGCGGGGATTTTTAACCGCAACTTGCGCCATGCGAAGGTGCTGTCATGCGGCAAACATTTTCCATCCTGCGGGCTAGCCGGCACTGACCCGCACCACGAGCTTCCTCACGCAAACAAAACCGTGGAAGAAATGCTCGCTAGCGATTTACTCCCCTACACTACCTTAATGCCGGAACTCGATGCCATCATGAGTTGCCACGTGCATTTTTCTAACATTGATCATGACTCCCCCGGCCTCCCTGGCTCCCTATCCCGGAACCTCCTAACAGGTTTGTTGCGAAATCAACTTGGCTTCGAGGGCGTCATCATGACCGACGACCTCGATATGGGTGCCATCGTCAATACCTACGGCCGAGGCCCAGATGTGAAACTTGCCATCACAGCAGGCAACGATATGGCAATGATTTGTCACCAGATTGATACAGCAACAACTGCGCTTGAATCGCTCAAGGAAATTCCAAACAGTTCAATCGACGACTCTCTACGCCGCATTGAAAAGATGAAACAAAGACTCGCCGGCCCGTTGAAATTCAGCATGAAAGAGTGGGACGCGATCGATGCCGATACTATGCAATTGCGTACTGATGTGTTGGGCAAGGAAGCAGCAAAGAGCAAAAGCGACAATTCTAACGTGAGAAACTCACCCGTTGAAGATTATTAATTGAATCAATTCTAACTTCTCAATTATATATTATCAATTTCTGAAGCTCATGCTAGGTTCAGCTCATAATACAAACCACCCACAACTGATTACGCTTAACTCCAAACTCGGCCGTCTAGGCGTACTTCGACCACCGATGCCGTGGCACAAGCCCATCGTACGTGCAGCAGATGGTGAAGTCGTTATTCTTCTGCACGGTCTCTGGCGTAGCCTCTGGGCGATGGACCCGATGGCTAAACACCTTAACCAGCAAGGTTATCACACCATCAATATCCCATACCCATCTTTTCGAAAAACCATCGATGAACTTGTCGATTTTGTCCACGAAGCTGTGCAGCTATACGCAGGTAATCGAAGAGTTCACTTTGTCACTCACTCGCTGGGTGGCATCATCGCCCGTAATCTCCTGCCTGCCATAGCCCCCGAGCAGACCGGCCGGGTCGTTATGCTCGCTCCTCCTAATCAGGGCAGCGAAATCATCGACTGGGTCGAGCACTGCGCGCCGCTACGTGCCACACTTGGCCCGGCAGGCAAGGAGCTCGGAACGAATCAGATCGACGCACCACCGATCCCAAATCACACAGACACTGCTGTGGTTATGGGCAAACGCAGCTCCATTCCCTTTTTTCGCACGTTTCTTGATACCGAAAACGACGGTATTGTCTCGGTTCAAAAAGGTAAAGTAGATGGAATGAACGAGTTTCATATCATCAATAGCGACCACACATTCATCGTCACCGAGCCCGAGGTGATGCAACTAACTTCTGCATATCTTAGAGATGGCAGGGCTATATGAAAATCTGCTTCCTCTTTTTGCTCTGAGCGACTAATAATCTGCGCACATGAGTGCAGCTGATAAAAAGGAGAATACAGACTTCATCCGCGATATCATCGCCAAGGATCTGGCTAGCGGAAAACATGATACCGTCATTACCCGCTTTCCGCCAGAACCTAACGGATACCTGCACATTGGTCATGCCAAGGCCATCTGCATCAGCTTTGGTATCGCTCAGGAAAATGCTGGCGTCGATGCACATTGCCATCTGCGGTTTGATGATACCAACCCAGAAAAGGAGGAAACCGAATACGTTGAGAGCATCAAGCGGGACGTGAAGTGGCTCGGCTTCGACTGGGGTGAGCACCTTTACTTTGCCAGCGACTACTTCGGCTTTTTTTTCGACTGCGCCAAGCACCTGATCAACGATGGCCTCGCTTATGTCGATGAGCAGACGCCCGAGGAAATCAAAAAGAACCGTGGTGACGTAGTCACTCCCGGAACACCCTCACCCTTCCGTGATCGTCCCACCGAGGATAGCCTCACTAGGTTTAATGAAATGAAAGCCGGTGACCACAAAGAAGGCGCCATGGTCCTGCGCGCTAAGATCGACCTCACGTCATCTAACATGAATATGAGGGATCCAATTCTCTATCGTATTGTTCACGCCTCCCATCACAACACGGGGGACGACTGGTGCATCTACCCGATGTATGACTTTGCACATCCGCTCGAGGATGCTCACGAGCATATCACTCACTCGCTGTGCAGTCTTGAATTTGAAAACCATCGACCACTCTACGATTGGTTCATCAATCACTGCCCAGTGCCAGCGCAACCACGCCAGATCGAATTTTCTCGTCTCAATATAAGCTACACGGTGATGAGCAAACGTAAGCTTCTCCAACTTGTTAATGAAGGACACGTCAGCGGCTGGGATGATCCACGTATGCTTACAATTTCGGGCATGCGCCGCCGCGGTTACCCATCATCTGCCATTCGCAACTTCTGCGAGCGTGGTGGAGTTACCAAAGTTAACAGCGTCACCGACATGGCAATTTTGGAATCCGAAGTGCGTGACGAACTTAACCTCTCAGCCGAGAGACGCATGGCCGTGCTCGATCCACTTAAGGTGGTCATCACCAACTGGCCATCTGTTGAACATAAAGAAATAGTCGAAGTCCCTAACAACCCCGCCAACAAAGAGGCTGGCACGCGTCAGGTATCACTTGGAAAAGAACTTTGGATCGAACATGACGACTTCATGGAGGATCCACCCAAGAAGTTCTTCCGGCTTGGGATAGGTCGATCCGTCCGACTGCGCGGTGGCTACATCATCACCTGCACTGGCTTTGAGAAAAACGATGCCGGCGAGGTCACTGAGGTCCACTGCGAATTCATTCCTGAAACCATTGGCAGGGATGCACCAGAGGGTATCCGCTGTCGTGCAGCAATTCATTGGGTGGATGCCAGCACCGCAATCGATGCCGAGATCCGACTCTACGACCGATTGTTTTCCGAAGAAAATCCAGACGCCGCGGATGGTGGATTTCTAAGCTGTCTTAATGACGCCTCTCTCTGCGTGATTACCAATGCAAAACTGGAGGCATCACTCGCCAACACAAAGCAAGGCACCGTCTACCAGTTTGAACGCATCGGATACTTTTGCGCGGATAATGTTGATCATGGTGTATTCAACCGCACTGTGGCGCTTAAGGACTCATGGAGTAAGAGGAAATAAGGCGATGGGACGTATCAACGCTGGCCTCACACCTAATTTCTTACAAAACCAAGTCACAGCGAATCGCCACTTCCCTATTGCGCAGCTAGTCGCCTGAGCTTTCTTTTCATACTCACCTTGGCAGCAGGACTGATGCGATCAACAAACAAGACGCCATTAAGATGATCCACCTCGTGTTGAATGGCACGAGCTAACAGGCCGTCGGTTTCCAGTTCGATCACAGAGCCATCCAGCTGAGGAAGCTTTGCATGAATCGCGCTGGGTCGTCTAACATTGGCACGAATGTCATAAATACTCAGACATCCTTCTGACTCACTTTCACGCGGTCCGTTGAGCTCCAGCACTGGGTTAATAAAAACCAGCGGCATGATATCCTCCATTTTGGTATCCACACCATCAACTCTGAGGAAGGAAACGCAATCAGGGTCGTGTGCAACATCTACCACCGCCATACGAATATCCTGACCAATCTGTGGAGCAGCAAGTCCAACACCATTCGCATCCACCATAGTTTCAATCATGTCGTCCGCAAGCTGTAGCAATGCATCATCAACACCTTCAACGACACGGCATTTTTTTCTAAGGACGGGATTTCCGTATTGAGTAATTTCTAACACCATTATTCTATTATTAGTTTTCTTTTTCGAGATCGGATTCGGGAAGCTTAACACGCGTGTAAACTTCTTTAGGATCAATACCTGCCTTGATAAGCGCGTACTGTATTTTAATAAAATCTTGCAGCGGTAATTGCTTATCCGGCTCAAGCTCAAGGCTTCTTTCAGGGAATTGCTCCTTAAACACCTTTAAGTAATCAATCAATAAACCGTCGTGAATACGGGTCGCGTCTAATGTCACACTACCATCTGCCGCAATAGCAAGGACAGATGTTGATCCAGTGACCTCGATAACAATCGAGTCCTGCGCCAAAGCCAGCTCGATAGGCATGGTGTGGCGCTCCACCTTAGTCACCGTGGTCACAGCAAAATAGATAAGTAAGATCGACAGGATATCAATCAACGGAATGATCGGAACCTGAGGTATCTTGCGATTGACTCGTTGAAACTCCATTTATGTGCAGTTAACTATTCTTGAAAAAAACGTGTTGATGACATGCAGAAGTCACTTTCCCCATCAGCACCTCTAATCGCGCCGCCATCGTTTCGATTTTTCTATTGAAGTGGCTGTGCGCTATTACGGTCGGAACCGCAACAGCGAGACCCGCTACAGTTGTATTTAAGGCCATTGCTATTCCCTGACCTACCTTAACAGAGTCTGCGCCTGAACCAACGTTGGCAAATACAAGCACAAGACCACTCGCTGTTCCTAACAAACCGAGAAGCGGCGCAATAGTAATTACAACCTCGAGCGCTGGCATCCCCGTATTCATTTTCACAATCTCCTCACGTGCAGCCGACTGCACAGCCTCTTGCACCTCTGCTTGAGTTCGTCCCGCGTTACGAAATGCCACTGCACACAGTCTTGCCAATGCTGACTCCCCCGCTGTGAATTTATCTTCTAGCCCATCCAATGTATCATTCTCCAGGTGACTCTCGATTTTTTCCACTTCGGCAGCTAGACTACTAGGGACAATGGTGATTCTACCCAGCGTACTGAGCTTATAGATGATAATTGCCACGGCGATCATCGAGCAAGCTAGGATTGGAATCATAAACCAGCCACCTTGGCTGAAAAAATTCCACACTACTTCCCAAGCAGGAACAGCGTCAGTGGCAATGATGGATGGGATGTTTGTCATAATAGATTGAACGGGGTGATCCATGCACGGGCTGAGCATGATTTTCCAGCGATTAAAAATAAAAGTTGTAGATTAGCTCTAACGGATCTCCTTCAAGCTCCTTGAGCACAGCCTTGGGCATCTTTGGAATCTTTGCTTGCCGGATCGCACGCTGAGTAAATCCACGTGTGATATAGCTACCCTCAATGACCTCCTGAAATTTAATCCCTGAGACATTACCCTGCTTATCAACGTAAAAGCGAATCGACATCACACCAGGCACTATATGATCACGATGTTGATCACAATTCCTTCGCCACTGAAGCTCCACCGACTTACTGATAAGTGCTTGATATCGCCCAAGCGGAGAATTTTTCACGTTTAGTGCACTTTTACCACGACGAGAAATAGATCCTGTCACTCTGGTCTTTCGTGAAAACCCACTAAAGCCATCTTTCTTCGGATCCTGATCAAGAACGTCGCCTCCCCCGTCTCGCACAGCTCCTCGGTTGGGTTTTTCCTTGGGCGCCTCCTCAGCCTTGGGTTTTTCCTCGATTTGCTTGATACCCGTGCCATCAGCTATAGATGGAAGCACTTCACCTAAGTCGATGTGTTTATCCTTAGGTCTGGCAGATTCCTTGGTATCAGGTTTCGAAGACTCTACCCGCGGGGCATCATCAACTAGTGTGTTGTCTTTGCGTGCCGTTGCCTCTTGTGGCCTCTCAGTATCAGCACCTGTTTTATCGCCAGCTAGAGAACCATCAGTAAAATCCCTCTCAACTGTCTCAAGATGTTTAGCATACAGTGGATCTTTTCCTTCTTGAGATGGTTTGTTAGGATCAGCACCAAGCACAGGGGCACTGTCCGATGCCGCACGGGTATCACGCTCGCCTAGCAGATCAGTCGGGGCATCCGGTTTTGCCTCTTGGTCAGATGATGTGCGGGCAAACCGGCGTTTTTGTTCTGGCAGTGTCTTGCGTTTAGCCGGTGGTAATGGCGGCTGAAGATCGGATATCGGCTTAATAACCTGATCCAATGGTTTAGGCGGTTTCGGTGGATCCGGCATCACAGGCTCAACCGGTTGCTCAGGTAGACGAACAGGCGGCGGCGGTGGCTTAGAAATCATAGGCTTCAATACCACCACAACATCAGGTTCAGGCCTCGGGGTATTTTTGCTTTCAGGAGGGGTAAATACGGCCAAATCCATCGCAATTACTGAGACCCAAGAAACAAAAACGAGACCATGAACTCCAATGGCCGCAACCACGGAGAATATAGCTCGTTTTTCTAGCATTGTGAAATTACTCACGCCCACAGAGTAATTTCCGAATCCGAAATTGCAAACTAAGAACTAGCCCGCCATGATCATCTCGTGAAGATTGAAGTGAATAGCATCCAGGCTCAGCGGATTGATCAGTTTCTGGTCAGTCGGCTACCCGAGCTCTCGCGCTCACGCATCCAGAGCCTACTAAAATCAGGCGATATTCTTCTCAACGGCATTAAGGCTAAAGCCAAGCAAAGCGTCTCTAGCGGCGATGAAATTCAAGTCGTTATACCAGAACCCGAAACGTCCAAAGCCCAACCGCAGGAGATCCCTCTGGAAGTTCTCTATGAAGATGCAGACATCATTGTAGTCAACAAAGCACACGGCATGGTTGTGCATCCAGCAGCCGGAAATGCAGATGGCACCCTGGTGAATGCGCTGCTTTTCCACTGCAAGGGGGAGCTCGCTGGTATTGGTGGCGTGGAGAGGCCAGGCATCGTGCACCGACTCGACAAAGACACATCAGGCTGTCTAGTTGCTGCCAAAAATGACGTGGCCCACCAATCGCTCTGTGAACAATTTGCCTCACGAACGAATGAAAAACGCTACCTCACAGTGGTGCAGAGCAAACCAAACCAGCATGAGAGTAAAATCTTTACGAACATCGGCCGCCATCCTGTCAACCGACTCAAAATGGCGGTGGTTAATCCAGGTAGTGGCAAGTCCGCGATGACAGACTACCAAGTGCTTTACAGTGCAGAAAATGGCACAAGCCTCATCCTGTGCCATTTACACACGGGGCGAACTCATCAGATCCGCGTGCACATGGTTCACATCGGCACACCTATTTTGGGAGACCCTATTTACGCCAAACCTGCGCGCCAGCCAGTGCAACCAGGAAGACTGATGCTACACGCATGGCAACTCGTAATCACCCACCCAAAAACTGGTGAACGGATGAATTTCGAAGCACCCATTCCCGATGAGTATAATCCGTGGGCGCAAAATATGGAAGGTGGACAATCCTGTTCACTTACTTAATCTAGTACAGGCATTATGTTCCAATCCACCTAATCATGAACGACGAAAATCTCATTGAATCGCTTCTACCCGCTGTCGAGCAACAACTGGAATCGCCCGACACCCCGTATGTCAAAAAAACATTTACACGCCTTGTCGAAAAGGAAGCACTCAGCCCAGAAGAGGCGAAGGAGCTAATCGCTCTATGTCTTGCTGATGAATCTAACAGGATGTTTATTGATAAGCGGGATTTTGATGTGGCGCGCTACCAGCAACTATTAGCCGGCCTTCCGGCTGAAGAAAATGCCTAGCAGATTATTTAAAGACTGGGGCGTTTATGCCTAATCCTCTTCTTCCTCCTCAGCTGGGGGCGCCTTGGGGATTTTATCGACCTCATCAAGCAGGTTGACCATCTCTACACCCCGTGATGCAGAATCATCAATACGAAACATGAGAATGGGCGTGCAACGCATGGTAATACGTTTTGCGATGCGACTTTGGATCAATCCACGCTTCTGCTCAAGTTGCTCAAGCACACGACAGCTGTGCCCACCGAGCACACTAACAAAAATTTTGGCCTCACGGAGATCTTGAGTGATTTCTGCCGCGCTGATCGTTACTAATGCGTTGGTAAATTCAAACTCACGCTGCACAACCCCACTGATTTCACGGCGAAGCAGCTCGTTGATTCTTTCAAGACGCTGGCTCATTAAGCAATCAGGAATTACGTGTTAAAATTTACAAAGTTTGCTCAACCTTCTCGAGGATATAACATTCTATGACGTCACCCTCCTCGTATTCGTTAAAGTCGCCCAAGCGAATACCGCAATCGATACCTTGTTTAACCTCTTCAACCTCTTCTTTAACACGGCGCAGTGTCGACATCTTGCCATCGAATACGGGAATTGAACCACGCAGCACACGAGCGTGTGCGGTGCGAGTCACCTTGCCATCCTTGACAATACAACCAGCGGCACGTCCACGCTTCACTCTGAAGACCTGCTTCACTTCTGCGTGACCAATGATCGTCTCTCTTGTGAGCGGATCAAGTAATCCAAGCATCGATTCTTCAACGGTATCGATCAGCTCGTAAACGATTGAGAAAAGCTTCACCTGAACGTCTTCACGTTTCGCAGCACGCACAGCATTACTCTCAACCTTAGTATTAAAACCTAGTATGACGGCTCCTGATGAACTCGCCATAATAATATCGTTTTCCGTAATCGCACCAGCAGCAGATTTGATAAAGCGAGGCTCTACCTTGTCGCTCTTAATCTCGTTGATGGCATTTTCGATCGCCTGCACAGAGCCCTGAACATCACCCTTGAGGATGATGTTGAGTTGAATTTTATTATCTCCTTGCACCATGGACATGAGGTCTTCCATGCGGCTTTGTTTTGGACGCACCAGTCGCTTGTTACGTTTTTCCTCAAGACGTTCTTCAGATAGTTTTTTGGCAGCACGATCATTTTTCATTTGCACCAATTCGTCACCAACATGGGGCAACTCAGCAAATCCAATGACCTCCACAGGTGTAGCCGGACCAGCCTCTTTAACCTGATCACCCAAGTCATTGATCATGGTTTTGACCTTACCTCCATATGGGCCACAAATAAAGGGCACGCCTACCTTTAGAGTGCCTGCCTGCACCATAACCGTGGCAGTCGGGCCCTTACCTGCTTGAATACTTGCTTCGATCACAGAAGCACGAGCGTTGGCAAGCGGGTTGGCTTTTAACTCTAGAACCTCAGCCTGCAATGCCATGAGCTCAATCAATTCTTCCATCCCCTGCCCAGTTGTGGCTGACACTTCAACGCATTCAATATCTCCACCGAAATCAACAGGCTGTAGCTCATATTCCATAAGCTGCGTTTTAACCCGGCCGGGATCAGCACCTTGGGTATCGCATTTGTTGATAGCCACGATGATTGTTTTTCCTGCCTTCTTCGCGTGCTCAATCGCCTCGATAGTTTGCGGCATAATGCCATCGTCTGCTGCAACAACGAGAACAACGATGTCTGTGATATCTGCACCACGGGCACGCATCTCGGAGAAGACCGAGTGACCAGGGGTATCAATAAAACTAATTGGGCGGCCATCGTGCTCAACACGGTATGCCCCGATGTGTTGCGTAATACCCCCTGCCTCGCCTGAGGTCACACGACTCTTACGCACAAAGTCCAACAAAGACGTCTTACCGTGGTCAACATGACCCATGAAAGTAATAATCGGAGCACGATACTCGAGTTTTTCCTCGGGCTCGTCCTCAAGTTTTTTCGCCTTTGGCTCTTTGATCTTTTTCTTTTCTTTATGGACTCCACCACCTTTCTCGCGCTTCTCACGTTCAAAGGTAAAGCCGTGCATTTCACAGAGCTTCTCCGCAATGTCTGGCTCAATCGCCTGGTGTGGTGCTACAAACACCTCCAGCTTAATGAGATCCGCCATCAATTGAAACGGCTTAAGATTCATCAAATCCGCAAGCGCGCTAACAATAATGGGAGGCTTAATGGTAATAATATTACCCTCCTTCACCGCCCCGGCCTGATCCTCCTCAGAGGAATCGTCATCACTAGCAGATTCACTTTCCGCCGCAGGCTTGCTCAGACCTAACTCATCATCTTTATTATCTAACAGCTTAGAAATAGTAGGCAGGTCTTTTTTAACTCCACTTTTCTTGCGCACCACTGAAGTCTTCTTTTCTCCATCCTCATCCTCAAAAATATCAAGTGCTTCTTTCTTCTGATCACCAACAGTCTTGACCTTTGCTGCTTCGACACGCTGGCGTTCACGCCTTGACAACTTGTTTGCGGAGTCATCGAGAAGATCGAGGACTTCTTTGTCTTTTTTCGGCTTATCGCTTGATTCGGGCATACTGGATGGTCTTGGGATGGGGCTTGGAGGGAGATGATTAAGTGAATGAAAATACTGCTATGTGACTTTGCTTAAGCTTCAGCCCCTTCAGACGCCTTGGTCTCGTCTTCGGTTGCTAGCTCTTCGGCTGCTGGCTCCTCGGCTGCTGGCTCCTCGGCTGGAGCTTCTTCCTTAACAGCAGTTACATCTGGTGCCGCGTCTGCGGGAGCTACTTTACTAAGAATAATAGCGGCTTCATCTTCGGGAATCTCGAGTGCTTGAGCAATATACTCAGCAGGCATCTGGGCAACAAGATCAGCAGTTGCTCCACCGGCACGGAAGAGTTTCTCAGCCATTTCATCGTTAAGACCAAGCTGCTCGGCAAGGGTGTGGGCAGCATCACCGACACGTGCCTCAAACTGCTCATGCTGGCTCTCGTCCTTACTGACCTGAACATCCCAGCCCATAAGCTTGGCGCTGAGGCGGGCATTCTGACCGCGACGACCAATCGCCTTGCTCAGTTCCTCCTCATCAACAGTGACAGAGACAACCTTGTTTTCTCGGTCTAAATTTATCGTGCGAATAACCGCCGGCTTGAGCGCTTCAACCACAAAAGTAGCAGGATCATCGCTCCAACGGATGATATCGACTTTTTCGTTGTTCAACTCACGAACGATGTTTTTAACACGCGCCCCACGGAGGCCAACACATGCACCGACAGGATCAACTTTTTCATCATTACTGGCAACAGCCACTTTGGTGCGGTAGCCTGCCTCACGGGCGATGCCTCGCAGCTCAACCGTGTTGTCAGCAATCTCAGCAACCTCGGATTCGAACAAACGACGCACGAAGTTTGGATGACTTCGGGAAAGAATAATTTCAGGACCTCGCGACTCATTTTCAACCGCCACAACATAGACGCGGATACGATCTCCGATGGTGTAGTCCTCCGTAACGACTCGCTCGCGCGACGGGATGCGGCCTTCAAATTTACCAAGGTCGATCATGACGTCGCTTTTTTCAAATCGGCGAACAGTTCCACTAACAACGTCACCAGCACGATCTTTATACTCGTCGTAAATCATTTCCTTCTCAGCCATGCGAAGACGCTGCATCATTGTCTGTTTGGCCGTCTGGGTTGCAATACGACCAAAGTTTTTGGGCGTCACATTGAAGTCCACTGTGTCGCCTAGCTCGGCATCAGGTTTACCCTTGCGAGCAAGGGCCAGCGGCACCTCATTAAACTTGTCCACGTAGTCATCATCAGCGACTACCTCAAGCGAGGCAAAAATAGAGGTATCACCTCTACGCTGGTCAACTTCTGCACGGATAGTTTCGATGGAATCAGCCCCGGGAACCATTTTACGGTAAGCCGAAATAAATGCAAATTCGAGCGCCTCGAGAACTTTGTCTCGGTCGATGCCTTTTTCTTTTTCGTAGTAGTCAATGAGAGCGACGATGTCGTTAGTCATAGCTGGTATGTTGAAATGATTAGTGGATAATGTTTTAACTATTCCCTGAGACACAAAAGAGTGGGTCATTCGACCCACCCCCCGAATGCTCGTAGAGTTGCTGGAGATGGGATAATACTGAAACACTGTAATGACAAGCAGAAACTCCGCCTTTTCTGGGCTTAGGACTGGTTTTTAAAGCTCCCACACAAGGATCTTTTAAACTGAGACAAAAAAAACACTTCTACTGGAGAAAAATATCTTGCCAACAGCCTCTAGATCCGTATTTTGCGGCGCGCCAAGCACGCCAACAGGCTTGCAGGGCAAAAATCCAACCAAAGCGCAGGTAGCTCAGTTGGTAGAGCAGTTGGCTTTTAACCAATTGGTCCTGGGTTCGAGTCCCAGTCTGCGTACTTTGTTTCTTAATCAACCCGCCTACACCAAGGCGGGTTTTTTGTGTCTACGTGTTACCCACCATTCACCCAAGCAGATTGGGACGAGAACCTTTCGGAATGCCCTACAAGGGCGTGGAGAAACTTGGTTCGACTGCACAAGTGTCGTGCATCACGTACAATGCATCGACAGCAAAGCCAGAATCTGTACACGATAAACTCAGGCGTCTTCAAAAGTTCACCCGCGATGCCCCACGCTACTCCCCTATCAATCAAGCTGTCCAACAAACGACCAACTCACCTATACTTGGAATGGTGAGGTGGTAATGTTTATTCGGTATCAGAAAGCAATCGCTCTTTGATTTCACTCAAGGTGAATCGTTCTTTTTTAAGTTCTTGGATTTGCTTGATACGAGATAGCGTCTCCGGGCCATAGAGAGCGTAGTTGGATGCCGTAAGCTCTGCAACGGTAAGCAAGCCCTCCTTCGTCCAATAGCGGATGGTGGGCACTGTTTCTTCAGACGCTTTAGCGATAGCACCTATTTTAAAGAGTTCTTGATGATCATCCACAGGGGCAAGATTCTCTCCCTTGATGGCCTTGAGGTAGATGTCCAGCGAGCGGTCCACAGCCTTGGAGATGATCTTAAGATAGTCATCCAGTTCTCCTCCTAGCTGGGCTTTCTCCAGGGACTTGATGTACGCCAAGCGATCCCTCTTGCTGATGATGGCAGGAGGATAACCATGACTGATGAGGATCAAGTTCATCAGCAGTCTTGCTGTTCTTCCATTACCATCAATAAACGGGTGGATGGTAACGAGACGATAGTGCGCCTGCGCCGCCAATTCCACAGGATGGAGGTTTGTGCTGCTAGCAAGCCATTGGATGAACTTCTCCATCAGCTCTGGCACTTTGAAGGGATTGGGAAGCACCACACTGGATCCGGAAATCATCACGGTGACATCCCGGTAACGTCCCGCATGCTGGTCATCGATGCCTCGTAAAATAAGCGCGTGAAGCTGTAGTAGTTCATTTTCTGTAGGCACGGCATCAGGCTGCGCTGCAAGCTCTCTGACCCAATCCAATGCGTAGGCGTGGTTACTTGCTTCAAGGTGCTCCTGAATGCTCTTACCACCCACAGTAAGACCTTTCTCAACGACAAGTGCCGTCTCGCTCCGGGTCAAGGTATTACCCTCAATGGCATTACTAGTGTAAGTAAGCTCTACGCGAAACCAATCCTCTAGGTTCTTTACCAACGCAGACGGCAACCCTTCACCATCATTACGGTAATTTTCTAGCTCGGTCTTTTTCTCTGTCAAGTGGCTGAAGTTCATGCTTTTGCCATAAATCATAAAGTGTGACGTAACGCTTTGCAAGAGTGAAATAGCATCCTCGATTAGTGATTGCTACAGATAATTAAGTTCAGATCGCTTGCTCTGAGTTCGCTTGTTTAACTTGGTAGATCAGGCCTGTGACTTCTTGTGTAGATCCACACTGGGCCGCCTCCAGGAAAAGTGGTCCATGTTGAGAGAAAAGAGTTGAAGAACAACAAATCCAAAATCGCCACTAACAACCGAAAGTGTAGACTCTAAGTAGTTCCAAGTAAACACATCTCCAGAGACAACCCCTATATACCACTAAGGCTAAGCGACTTATATCAATTTGGTCCTGGGTTCGACTACACAAGCCGTCGCGCATCGCGACGAACCTTATCCTCAAGGTCGACGGAGGAGGAGGCCTGCTAGCCAGTAGAGCGCGAATGGATGAGCGCAATCCCAGTCTGCGTACTTTGTTTCTTAATCAACCCGCCTACACCAAGGCGGGTTTTTTGTGTCTACGTGTTACCCACCATTCACCCAAGCAGATTGGGACGAGAACCTTGATTCAACTTCACAATCGCCGCGTATCAAGCTGATGAAGTGATTTCTCACAATTATCCGCTATTTAAGTAATAGCCGATTGATGAATTCTTGGCGACTTATGGCGGGCTTGGGTTTGTCTTTTTCCCAGTATTGCAGGTGGCATTCAACACCGATTTTCTTACAAGCTTCGAGCATAATTTCACCGAAGATCGGGCTGTGTATACCGTTGGATGATTTTGTTGTCGGGAACTCGCGGTTGACGTTGTAGAAAAGATGTATTGGCGGATCGTCTTTGCTGAGATGGGTAACCGGGGAGCACCTCAAGACCAGTTCTTTGTGTTTGTCCCAGTTGTCCATGAGCTCTTGGGCGGTCGCGAGCCCAAAAGGTTTGTAGGGCATTGGATTGCCGAAGGTCATTTCGCCGATATGTTTTTTGATCACAAAGGGATTCATAGTCGTCTGCGCTCCGGCAACAGCGGCACCACTCACCCGTGATGAAAATCGTTCCACTGGGTCGCTGCTTTTCAGGTTTGCCACATCATCATGCAGGGCCACAAGCAGGCTGGAACATCCTCCCGCTGAACCACCGGTTACGACAATACGTTTGGGATCGATGTTCCATTCCTTTGCTTTGAATCGTAGAAATTGTACAGCACGTAGAGCCGAGTGAAGCATGGCTGGCTGCACCGCCCCTTCGTTGACAAGAGGATAACTGATAGAGGCCAAATGGTAACCTTGTTTGAGCTGATGCGGACGCATCGTCTCTGCCTTTTTACCACCCATCCAGCCGCCCCCATGAATATCGAGTAATACGCCTGCGGGTTTCTCGGATTCACATTGCCAGAAGTTGACCAATTCCTTTTTATGCGACCCGTATTTAACATCTTTAGAGGTGGGAGCGACCCTGCTCGGCTTTTGATCCGCCGCATCACAGTCGATAGAAACAAATAGAGCAGCTGAAATACAAGTAACAAGCGAGGCAAGCAAACGAATCATACTTCTACTTACGTGGCGGATGGGCATCCCATTATCCCCATTTCATAGGATAATAAATACATATCGATTTTCAGCTCGCACCCGCCTTGCGTATGGAGCGATCCTTACTGCTGATGCGCGAGTAAAGGTAACGCGGAAAGCACTGGATGAGTTTCTTCTTCCGATGAAAGCCTTTCGCGATTCCGTTGTTCTTGGGGAAACCCCCATTTAATATCACATCGACAGTGGTCACGACGCTATGTCAGGACAAGGCCGCCTCGATGAGCTTGGTAAAGGCGGTAATGATTTTCTGCGGGGCATCTTTGATGCATGGTGCCCATGCCATCACCGTTCAGCGGGTTTTCTATTTTGTGGGCACCCCACCAATCATCCAACGATCGCCAGCGGTGCTGTGGTCTTCCACTGGCCGCGTGTGAAATCGGGAAAATCCTGCGGCATACCATCTTCAGCAACTGACTTGCGTGATAGAGGAGTCACAGCGGACCAGAGGCACCCCTCATAGACATTCTGATCAAGCGGCTGACCTTTGCGCAAGCACTCGACCACGCGAAAGTTCATGATTGCATCCATGCCACCGTGTCCGCCCATTTTTTTGGCAACGTCAGCCATGCGTTTGTAGAGTGGGTGGTCAAACTCATCGTAGAACGCTTGTTGATCCGTGGACCAGCCATGGTAATTGGTATGATTCTTTTTGCCTGCGAGTTTTTGGAATAGCTTCTCAGGGAGTCCTTCGTTTTTGCCGTAGTCCAGTGCGATTCCAAACGGGAATCCTTTTCCGGTTCCCTTGGTTCCCTGGATCAGGTTGTGACGGGTGTAAGGGCGTGGGCTACTCTCATCCCACTGCACCATGATGGTTCGCCCAAGATGGGTCTTGATGATGGAGGTATTCATGTCGCCACCTTTGGAGTAATCGATCTTATTAAGTTTGCTGTCCGGTTTAAAGCGCTTCTTGGCATAGATCTGATGGTTACGAGCGGGAGATGAAAATGAAACGAGGCGACGGAAGTTGTCGTCGGTCCGACCAATATTCATGTACTGGGCCACAGGTCCAAGACCATGGGTCGGGTAGAGGTTGCCATTTTCCTTAGCCCAGTGGTGGGTGCGCCAGCTTCCGGTGCCGCGCCCCCTTTCGACTGCATGCATCTGGCCACGCAGCTCATGGATGTAGGCTGCTTCACCGTGAAGAATTTCGCCAAAGATTCCTTTGCGGCACATGTTAAGATACATGAGTTCCTCACGACCGTAGTTCACATTCTCAAGCATCATACACTGCTTCTGTGTTTTCTCAGATGTGTCGATAACGTTCCAGCACTCCTTGATAGATGTGGTTAATGGAACCTCCACACAGACATGGGCTCCAGCATTCATAGCATCGATCGCCATAGGTGCGTGCCATTCCCATGGAGTAACGACGTAAACGAGGTCAGGCTTGGTTTCGGCGAGCATCTTTTTGTAGGCAAACTTATCACCAGTATAAAGCTTCACATTCTGGTGACGCGTGCCCTTGCCATTGGCTAAGACCTTCTTCTTGGCCCTCTCTGCCAGATCTTGATAGAGATCGCAAATACCTACAAATTCAGTGCCCTCAAAAGCTGATACATGATTATAATGTGTACCACCTCGGGCGCCGCAGCCGATGATAGCGACTTTGATTTTATCAAGTTTGGGAGCGATGAAACCACCCATGTATTTGGATTTTTCAGGCCGTGCAGGATCGGTGGCTCTGGCAGAAGCACTGGTAACTGCAAGACCGGTGGTGACACCACTGAGCGTCTTGATAAAGTTTCGGCGGGAATGTTTGCTGGATTTCATGGTTTGATAAAAGAATGTTGGGTGATGTATGCCCAACTCAAAATATCAATAATTTGATAATTATGACTGCATTTTAACGATATCGATCATGACCCCATTTATCGGTTCTGCCGATAGCTTCTTGGAGTGTCCCCCGTTTCC
>Ga0315321_10000288_pt1 | contig 35811 bp, 33 predicted proteins | sample M180m21515metaG_FD_203464 | JGI IMG/M metagenome (GOLD analysis project Ga0315321, IMG submission 203464) | Ammonia-oxidizing marine archaeal communities from Monterey Bay, California, United States - M1 80m 21515 | ecosystem: Environmental > Aquatic > Marine > Intertidal zone | place: USA... | reverse complement strand
CCCACCCTCTCTGACAGGCTCGCCTACCTAGCCCTGATCATCATTGAGAAAGTGCTCGGGGCTCTCCCTTGCTCCTTTGTCTGGAAACTAGGGGCATTATTAGGAGCTGCAGCTTATCCCCTATCAGCAAAAAGACGCGCCATTGTTCATCACAACCTGAGTATGGCTCACCCTGATGCCTCAACAGAAGAATTAGCACAACTAAGCAAATCAGTTTTCAGAAGCTCATATGCCAATCTCCTCTGCTCGCTTAATACAAGTGGTCGATCGCATAGAAACATCGAGCACATCCTCACTCTCGCAGACCTACACAATATCGAAAACATCCCCAAAGAACAGGGTGCCATCCTACTACTCTTTCATATGGGAAACTGGGAGATCCTGACAAAAATGCATGAGTTGATTCCTAACGAAAACCCCGTTGGAGGCATGTATCGCCCGCTTAAAAACCCGCTCATCGACACGCACGTCAAAAAACAAAGAGAATCCGGCGGTTCTCAACTCTTCTCACGTAAACGAGGCCTCATCTTGGCTCAAAAATTCCTCAAAAAAGGAGGATTCCTTGGTATCTTATGTGACCAGTGGGCGGGTGGCGCAGGCACTATGACTAAGCTCTTTGGCAAAGAATCCTCAATCACGCCGCTTCCTGCTATTCTGGCACTCAAGCACCAGTGTCCTGTCATACCCGTATCCCTATCGACCATCTCACCCGGGCACTGGGAAATGCGCTTCCATGAAGCCGTTCATCTCTCCCCCGAACTCAATAAGATCAGCGCTACAGAGGAACTTGTCAAAACCATGGAAAAGATGATGAGAACATACAGCAAAGACATTTTCTGGATGCATGATCGATGGAAAATAAAACGAAGGGAACGAAGATAATACAAAAAGTCTGAGCTTCCACTGCTTATGAAAGTCATTCAAATTTTACCAGAATTCGAGTCCGGAGGTGTCGAACGTGGCACTCTCGAAGTCGGCAAATTCCTTACAGAGCAGGGACACGAATCCATCGTCATCTCCAATGGTGGCAGACTTGTCGAGCAGCTCAAAGCTGAGGGAAGCCGGCACATCACCCTCCCGGTGCACAAGAAGAGCCTAGGCTCTCTAAGGCAGGTTAAAGTCTTACGCAGGATATTCGAGGCCGAAAAGCCCGACATCATCCACCTTCGCTCCAGAGTCCCCGCCTGGCTCGCATGGCTCGCATGGCGCAAAATGGACCCCAAAACCCGCCCACGTCTCGTGACTACCGTTCACGGCATGTATTCCATAAATTTCTACTCGAAAATCATGACCAAGGGCGAGGCCGTCATCTGCGTGTCCAATAGTGTCAAAGATTACGTACTTAAGAACTACCCAGACACACCAGAAGACAAACTCACCGTCATCCACCGCGGTGTAGATCCATCCAAGTTGATCTACGATGCCCTCCCCTCAGATGAATGGCTCACGGAATGGCATGCTCAATTCCCCGATACAAAGAACAAAAAGCTCCTCACACTACCTGGACGTATCACTCGATTAAAGGGACACGAGGACTTCCTACAAATAATCGCAACCCTTAAAGACTCCGGCTACCACGGACTCATTGCAGGCGGAGCACATCCAAAAAAAATACAGTATCTGGAAGAAATCAAGGCACTTGCACAGGAGATGGGGGTAGCACACCGTGTGACATTCACCGGACACCGCAGTGACCTTCAAAACATCATCTCCATTTCCTCCATCGTCCTCTCACTGACCCAGCAGCCTGAATCCTTTGGGCGCACAACCTTAGAAGCACTCGCTCTCGGCAAACCTGTCATCGGTTACGAGCACGGGGGTGTCGGCGAAATACTTGATGCGCTACTACCCATCGGAAAAATTCCTCTTGGCGATACCGAAGGCGCAATCAACCTTATCAAGGCATGGGAAACCCACCCTGTGAAACCAGAGAAAACATACCCATTTACACTCGCAAAGATGCTCTCTCAAACCACAGACCTTTATCAAACCTTGGCCGCTAGCAGCCGCTAGAACAGCACGGCAGTATTTGACAATAAGCTTGGCAACAAACAGGTCCAATCTACACTACAAAAAGATGGAGAACAAATCATCCCCTACACAAACCAAGCCTGAAACCATTGCTATCATAGGCCTAGGCTATGTAGGCCTACCTCTAGCGATCCAATTTGCTAACGCCGGATTGATGGTGATTGGTGTAGACGTTGACCCCCGTAAAATCGCAACACTCGACAAAGGAAAATCTTACATAGGTCACATCGAAACAGCCCGAATTAAAGAGCTATACTCTAGGGGCACCTTTTCCGCGACAACTGATTTCACTTCGCTGGCATGCTGTGATGCCGTGATCCTCTGTGTGCCGACACCATTAAATCAACACCGCGAGCCTGACCTTTCTTACGTGCTAGAAACCGGCGCCTCAATCGCCCCCTACCTGAAAGAAGGCACTGTCATCTGCTTAGAATCGACTACCTACCCTGGCACCACCGAAATTGATCTTAGAAAAGTCATTGAAGATAGCTCCGGAAAAACGGCCGGCGTCGACTTCCATCTCGCCTACTCCCCCGAGCGTGAAGACCCCAGCAACCCCGACAGCAAGGTCGAACGTATCCCTAAACTTGTCGGTGGCCTAACTCCAACGTGTCGAGAGAAAGCAGTCGCTATCTACAGTCACGCGATCCACACGATCGTACCCGTTGACAGCTGCAAAGTTGCCGAGGCCGCCAAACTACTCGAAAACATCTTTCGCTCAGTCAACATCGCCTTGGTCAATGAACTCAAGGTCATCTACGACGCCATGGGCATCGACATCTGGGAAGTCATCGAAGCGGCAAAAACAAAACCATTCGGCTTCATGCCCTTCTATCCCGGGCCGGGGCTAGGCGGACATTGCATTCCCATAGACCCCTTCTATCTAACATGGAAAGCACGTGAGTTTGATCAACACACACGCTTCATTGAGCTCGCTGGTGAAATCAACACATCCATGCCTCAATATGTCATCGAAGTCTGCACACGAGCACTCAACGAGGAAGCTAAAGCCGTCAAAAACTCAAAGATTCTCATACTCGGCCTCGCCTACAAACCAAATGTCGACGATGATCGTGAATCCCCTACTTACGTCTTAATCGAGAAGCTCGAGGCGCTTGGCGCAAATGTTAGCTACAACGACCCTCATATCCCTAAGATCCCATCAACCCGCGAGCATCCCCAGCTAGCTGGGCGCACATCTGTCGATATCAGCGACTCTTTCGACCTTATTCTGATTGCGACCAATCACAACCATTACAGCGACTTCGACTTTTCTGAATTCAAATGCCCTGTGGTTGACACCCGTAATTGCGCGAAAAATAGACCAGTAAGCTATTATAAAGCTTAGAGTCATAGCCAGCCCCCAAGACCCATCAATATTTTCAATAAATGAGCTCAACAGACGAATTACCAGTCAATGTTATATGTATTAAATGGGGGCAGCGCTATCCGGCATCCTACGTCAACAAACTCCATGCAGGAGCTCAGCGCAACCTAACACGCCCCTTTCTATTTCATTGCTGCACTGACGACGCCTCCGGACTAAACCCAGAAATCAACGTCATTCCCTTCCCCGAAAACCCGGGAATCAAGAGCTGGTGGCCACATGTTCTGGTAAAACTCATCACCACAAAAAACGGTTTTGGTGATCTCAAGGGTCCCACACTATTCCTTGATCTCGATGTGATCATCATGAACAACATCGACTGCTTATTTGATTATAAATTAGGTGAAAACTGCATCATCCATAATTGGGTTAACTGGCGAAAGCGTCTTTTAGGCCGTGTGCCTTTCGTCGGTAACTCCTCCGTCTTTCGCTTCGATGCCGGACCAAGTTCAGATTACATCTACCAAACTTTTCTCAAGGAAATGGCACGCGCTGAAGACACTTCGATCTTCAATACAGAACAAGCGTTCCTCACCTATGCAATGAAAGAAGTAAACTGGTGGCCCAAAAAATGGATCCACAGCTACAAGTGGAACTGTCGCCCGCCATGTCCACTCAATCTGATTCAAGCTCCAAAAGAGCCGAAAGAATGTAAAATCCTCGTCTTTCACGGTCGTCCAGATCCGGATCAAGCAATCGAAGGATTTAAAGGGAAGCGCATTTACCACAATACGAAAGCGGCTCCTTGGATTGAACAACATTGGCAAGAATAAGCTACCTAGCATCCCAGTTGTGAATCCTAGACTATTTGAGAGTATATTAATTTTCGGCCAATGCAAAAAGTCTCATCGCCTATTAAGGTCAAAATCATTGCACGTGGCGAACCAAGCTATCCTTGGAAATTACAAACTCCGGGAAACGCAGGCGTGTGGGGTAACTGCCAATTCATATTCGACCGCGATCAAGATAATTATGACTGGCTGGTAGTAATTGATGATTTGTCTCGCGGGTATACTTCCCAGCCTGAGGCAATCACCTGCGCTGACGAACACACCCTGTTAGTCACAACAGAGCCACCTACCATTACTCGTTATGGCCGCTCATTCGCAGCGCAATTTGAGCATGTTCTCACAAGTCAAAGCGAGCAAGCACTGCCACATGCCAGTCGAATCCATTCACATACTGGCAATCTCTGGTTTAACGGACACTCTTATGATGAGATTGTGGACAATGGCATACCCAAAAAAAACGTGCTCCTCTCAACTGTGTGCTCCTCGAAACAACAAAGGCACACAATTCATAAAAACCGATATGATTTCACATATTGGCTCAAGCAAAAGTTGCCCGAACTTGATATTTTCGGGCATGGCGTTCGGTTTATTGAAAGCAAATACGAGGCTACGGACGCATACCGTTATCACCTTGCCATTGAAAACTACATCGGGCCCCACCACTGGACAGAGAAGTTGGCTGACCCCTACTTAAGCTGCACAGTGCCCATTTACCATGGCTGCCCCAATATCGATAAATATTTCCCCAAAGATAGTTATATTGCCATCAATATCAATAATCGTGAAGAAGCCTACGATACTATAAAATCATGCATCACAGATCCACAGGACTATAGAAATAGACTCGATGCCCTCAGAGAGGCTCAGCGCTTGGTCCTCGATGAATACAACCTACTAGCCATGCTCGACCAGATGATCTCCACACACTATTCATCAACCCGCAAAACATCAGGAAGATTACTCTACAACCGCAAGCAAATGAGATATCGTAATCCTCGAGACTTGATAAGCCACTTATCCTGGGGTGCGAAAAGACACTTCGATACTCACATATAACAAGATGACTAAAGCCCACAAAAATAACGAAGAGCCTCCCGCGCACACGCTTCAAACCTTCGTTATCAATTTGAAAGATGCCACTAAACGCTGGGCTCACATGAAAGAATCCCTTGATAAGGTTGGCTTGGGCTACACTCGCATTGATGCTGTGCTAGGCAAAAAATTAGAGGAGCCTATTCACGAATTCAACGAACGTCGCTTCAATATTTTAACTGGAAAGCACAAAAACTACGGTGAAATAGGATGCTATCTGAGCCACATCAAAGCTCTTAAAGAATTCCTCAAATCTGGTTCGGATTACGCACTTATTCTGGAAGATGATGTCAATTTACCAGACCACCTGCCAGAACTCATTACCGAAGCGATCACCCATAGCCAGCATTGGGACCTTCTTCGCCTAAGTTCTTCAAGAGATGGGCAGTATATAAAAATTGCAAACATGAGCTCGGACTCAGAGCTCGTCTACAATACCAAGGTATTAAAAAACACTGGAGCTTATGTTATTAACCGCAAGGCAGCCAAAGCATGCGTCGATAAAATGCTACCCATGCGTCTTCCTTACGACGTTGCCCTTGATCGAGACTGGGACTTCGGCTTCAAAACCGCATGTATCATTCCTTTCCCTGTAGCCTGTGAGGATTTTGCCACGCAGATCAACAAAGCAAAACGTATCCGCCTCTACCGAAGCACAACCTTTCACCTGTTTCACATCCTGACCCGCTATCAACGCTTTAAACACCGTAAGCGGTATGCCAGCGAAGCCAGAAGTCTGTAAACCATGAGTGTTAAACCTAAAAAGCGCATCGCAATCGTTGACTGCGGAAGCCCTCCTCATGCCGCTCAAGGTCTGCTTAATCTAATCAATGAAGATTATGACATTGAGATCACCGATGACTTCAATGCCGATTATGTCATCCACTCATGCATGGGCTATAAGGTTCTGAAGTATTCAGGGATACGCATCTACGTTTGTGGAGAATGCGTCTCCCCTAACTTCAACACCAGTGACTATGCTGCGGCTTTCGATCGTATGGTTTATGACGATCGGAATCATTGGTTTCCACTCATCAAGCTCTATGTAGATGCTTACGCAGTCCTAAAAAATCCCCGTCCACCTGCGGATGAAATCATCAATCAAAAATCAGATTTCTGCGCTTATGTCATGTCCAACACCAAGTACAGCTCGGATGAGAGAGCCCAGATCTTCGACTTACTTAATGCATACAAAACTGTCAGTTCAGGTGGTAAGTGGCAAAACAATGTGGGAGGCCCTGTAGCCAACAAGTTAGAATTTCAAACCAAGCACAAATTCGCCATCGCCTTTGAAAACAATTCCCACCCTGGCTATCTTACAGAAAAATTTGCCGAAGCCGCCCAAGCCGGCGCCATCCCGATCTATTGGGGCGATCCCGAAATCGGAAACTATTTCAACAGCAAAGCATTTGTCAATTGCCACGACTACCCGACCCTCGATGAGGCAGTGTCACGTGTCATCGAGATCGACCAAAATGAAGCCCTTTACCGCCAAATGCTCGCAGAACCCTGGTACCCAAATAACACTGAACCCAAAATTTTGAGTGAAGACTCTATTAAATCATTTCTCAAGAACATCTTCGACCCACCACTCGAAGAAGCCTACCGGCGCAATCGTAGCCGCTGGGGTATGAAATACGAAAAAAGCCTGCATAGGATGTATTTTCACCCGCTAAAGCAGTACGGCCATAAGGTTAGGGCATGGTTTCGAGGAAAAGCATAGCCAAACTGCAATCAACTCACAACATGAGTATTTCCTACAAGGAGAGGAATGCCTCAACAAAATAACATTACGTTAGATCGAATCGCCACCAAACCACTGCGGCAATAAAAAATTTATTTATTAATCGGTTTACGTATCTTGAATCATCTCACCTTATTCATTTTCCAAGGTATTTTCAAAATCGAGATGAAAAACTTCAGCAACAATGTTTTGTCCTCTGAAAATTGGGGCTTAAAAAGCGAAAAGCTATACTTAATCATGGCTATACCTTCACCACGACGTCCATGCATTATATATTTTGCACCCTTCCAGACCAATTTTTTCCCAGCGCAACGAAATAAAAAACGGTAACCTGCTCGCTTGAAGTTTAGCTTTTCTTCTTCTGGCAAGAGGCTCAAATTTTGACGAATAACAAGCTCGGTATTATTTGCCATTTTCTCTAAATTTATTGAAGCATTAGAATCATGCACTCTATAATATAGGGCCAAGTGTTCGTACTTCCGTATTTCCCCAATACGAGACAAACGAATCCACAAATCCAAATCATCTACGCCCCAAATTGCTTCATTGAAGCCGCCCACAGCATCAAGCGCCGATTTCCGAATCATGACCTGGCCGGGAGACGCGAATGGGTTGCCTAGAAAAAAATCAATAGTATTCAATAGCCTAAACTCACCGCCGGCTAATGAGAACTCATCAGCATGATCATCATCTGAAAAAATATGACTAAAACCCCCAACCATAACAGCGTCACAATTTTCCATTTGATCAACTTGCACTTCTAATTTATCAACCGGCCAAAGATCATCATCATCTAAAAAAGCAACAAATTCTCCTGAAACTAAAGCGAGCCCATGATTACGAGCGGCGGCAACTCCCTTGTTCACTTGACAAACATACCTAATCTTACCTGATAGAATATAAGGTTCCAAAACAGACTCAGATGCGTCAGGGCTGCCGTCATTAATCACAATGACCTCAAAATCATCATACGACTGCGCTAGAACTGAATCTAGCGAATCGAGCACATACTCGGCGTGACCGTAAACAGGGATAACAACTGAAATTTTAGGCATGATTTTTTGATGCTCGGATAATGAAAAAAAACGACTTGCAAACAACACTCAGAATAAGAATAAACAATCTAACTAAACCTAAGCACTATCGGCTTGCATGCTTATACATAAACAACCTAATATACTCAAATACCAATAAATTTGAATCAGCTCAGAACAATCTTTAAAAATATATGATATATCTACTCGGGGGCTCTGGCTATGTAGGCCAAGCCTATCAAAAACTACTCACAATAAAAGGCATCCCCTTCAAGAACCTGAAGCGCAAGGATCTGGACTATACGAACGTCGGGACCTTGGTCGAGGCTCTGAGAACCGACAAACCCGAATTCCTAATTAACGCCGCGGGCTACACCGGCAAACCTAACGTAGACGCCTGCGAATCCGATAAAACAAATTGCTTATTCGGCAACGCAATCTTACCCGGACGTATTGCTGAGGCTTGCGAAGCGACCAATACCCCATGGGGCCACGTCTCCTCCGGTTGCATCTACACCGGCGCCCGCGTGGATGGCACTGAGTTCACTGAAGAAGACACCCCCAATTTCACATTCCGCCAAAATAATTGCTCCTTCTACTCAGGGACTAAGGCTCTGGGAGAAGATATCCTCGCAAACGCGAAAGACTGTTATATTTGGCGTCTTAGAATTCCTTTTGATCATAACGAAAGCCCACGCAATTATCTCACCAAACTCATGCGCTACGACAGCCTACTTGAAGCATCCAACAGTATTTCTCAATTGGATGAATTCGTAGCAGCGACATTTGCCTGCTGGGAAAAACATATCCCCTACCGCACTTATAATGTCACCAATCCCGGCTATGTCACTACTCGCGAGGTAGTCGAGCTGATCAAAGAAAGCGGCCTGTGCAGCAAGACATTCAACTTCTTCAAAGACGAAAGCGACTTCATGAACAAGGCGGCCAAGACACCTCGCAGTAATTGTATCATGTCCTCTGCAAAGCTCGCCGCTGCAGGAATCCAAATGACTCCCGTCAAAGAAGCCATCCGCCAAGCCCTATCTAACTGGACGCCTCAGAGCTAAAGCAAGCAATATAAGCACAGGATGAAAATACTAATCACCGGAGGTTCCGGCTTTATTGGCAGCAATTTAGTTCGGCACATTATTGGGACCACTGAACATTCAGTATTGAATGTAGATGCACTCACTTACGCTGGTAATCCACACTCATTGAGCGACATTGAGGTAAATCCCCGTTACGCGTTTGCAGAAGTCGACATCTGCGATGCCGCATTGGTTGAGCAAACGATACAAACATTCCAGCCAGACTGGATCATGCATCTTGCAGCAGAGAGCCACGTCGATCGCTCCATCGACGGGCCAGCCGCCTTCATCCAAACAAACATAATTGGCACGTTCAACCTACTTCAATCCGCCCGCTCGCACCACGAATCACTAGAAATAAGCGCCAAAGCCAACTTCAGATTCCTCCATGTCTCAACCGATGAAGTATACGGGTCTCTTGGGGAAACTGGGCTTTTCACAGAGACCACGCCATATGACCCACACTCCCCCTACTCTGCATCGAAAGCATCATCCGATCACCTCGCTCGCGCATGGGCTGACACCTACCGACTCCCAGTATTAATCACAAACTGCTCCAATAACTACGGACCGTATCAGTTCCCGGAAAAACTAATCCCAGTCGTCATTCTGAAAGCTCTCAGAGGCGAAGACATCCCAGTATATGGCAAGGGCATCAACATACGAGACTGGCTCTACGTAGAAGACCACGCTGACGCACTCTACACTGTAATTTCAGAGGGGCAAATAGGTGAAACCTACAATATCGGCGGCTACAATGAACAAACGAACATCAATATCGTTCAACTCTTGTGTAATCTGCTAGATGAGCTGCAACCGCGCGAAGACAGAAAGAGCTATCGCGAGCAAATTACTTTTGTAACAGACCGCCCAGGTCACGACTTGCGCTATGCCATCGACGCCTCCAAGATCAAACAAGAACTCGGCTGGACTCCCAAACAAGATCACACCTCCGGCTTCCGTAAAACAGTTCAATGGTATCTCGATAATACCGCATGGACCCAACAAATACTTGATGGCAGCTATAAACTGGAACGATTAGGTAAAGAATAATAGAAATCAGCTATGGAAACACGAAAAGGCATCATTTTAGCTGGCGGCTCAGGCACTCGGCTCTACCCACTCACAATCGCAATTTCTAAACAAATCATGCCGGTTTATGACAAACCCATGATCTATTACCCGATGTCGATTCTTATGCTAGCTGGCATTCGGGACATCCTAATCATATCAACCCCAACAGACCTTCCATTATTCAAGTTACTACTCGGAGATGGCTCCCAGTTCGGAATTCGATTAGAATACGCGGAACAACCTTCGCCTGACGGCCTCGCCCAGGCATTTACGATTGCAGGAGATATTGGCTTTTTAGATAATGAACCAGCCGCACTCATACTGGGCGACAACCTCTTCTATGGGCATGACCTTCCCGGGTCGCTACGTTCAGCCATGGAGCAAGAACATGGGGCCACGGTATTCGGCTACCGAGTTGCCGACCCCGCTGCCTATGGCGTAGTGGAATTTGACAAGAACGGAAAAGCTATCTCACTCGAGGAAAAGCCAAAACAACCGAAGTCGAACTACGCCATACCCGGCCTGTATTTTTACGATCGGGATGTTGTAAGCCTGGCGAAAAGTTTAGAACCAAGCCCTCGCGGAGAATTAGAGATTACTGACCTCAATCGCCTTTACCTAGATCGAGGAGACCTCAATGTTGAGCTCTTAAGCCGCGGCACCGCGTGGTTGGACACCGGCACACATGACTCTCTCTTAGATGCAGCTGAATTCGTGCGAGTCATCGAATCTCGACAAGGGTTAAAAATGGCTTGCCTGGAAGAAATCGCATTCAAACAAGACTGGATCAATCAGGCAGAACTTGAACAACAAATCGAAAAACTTGGAAAATCCGGATATGGCGCCTATCTTACCAAGGTACTAGATGCAGAGCATTGAACCTTTCTAAGTAAGGCTAAAATACTCTTTAAAACACAATAATTAGATTTAGATTGGGCATAAGAATACCCCTATCACAATATTTACTTGAAGATATTACACAAACAATCTAAATCGCTTCCCTCATCACTAACAAAACAATCTCCTCAAAAGGAAACCAACTTTCTGCTCATTGTATCTATACGATGAGTTTTTTTCACAATTACAATTTTTTCTGCAAGCTGAAAAATTAAAATAAATCAAATTTATATAGCTATCATCCAAATATGAACAAAGCACAAAAGGCGCGTATAAAATGGCTATTAACCATCAACATTGGGAAACGTAAAAGAATTGTGCGTATTTTTGGCATCTACATTCTCAATAGTAATAAACAATCAGCAATAAATAAAGCGCTGAATACGATCAAGCAAAAACTACGACGTTCATACTATAAGCACTACCTAACGAGCCTTGAACTATCAAAACGTAACAATCACAAAACGATTAGCGCCAAAATTGATGGGCCTTTTAGCGAAACATCCCTGATAGCTTTTTACTTGCCGCAATATCATCCAATTCCAGAAAATGATCAAGCTTGGGGTAGAGGATTTACGGAATGGGCAAATACAACAACCAGCGTCGCTCAATTTGTTGGGCATTATCAGCCCAGAATACCAGGAGAACTTGGCTATTACGATTTACGTATTAAGGACATTCAACTCAGACAAATAGAGCTGGCCAAGCATCATGGCTTATCTGGTTTCTGCTACTATTATTATTGGTTTGATGGCAAACCAATACTAGATACACCGATAAATAATGTCCTAGATAATAAAGACCTCGATTTTCCATTTTGCCTCTGCTGGGCAAATGAAAATTGGACCAAAGCCTGGGATGGTGCCGATAAAGAAGTCATAATCCGACAAAATCACTCAGCAGATGACGATGCAGCTTTCATTAAACATATCTCACCTGCACTGCAGGACGAACGCTACATCCGTATAAACGGAAATCCCCTGCTGATCGTTTATAAACCAGACCTGCTTCCTGACCCAGAGTCAACTGCCAAACTCTGGAGGAAAATTGCTCGGGAGAGTGGCATCGGAGAAATTCACTTGGGCATGGCATATACCTTAGAAACAAGCGATCCAGCGAGCATCGGATTTGATTCCCTAATACAATTCCCTCCCCACAGGCTACCAGTAGGCCAAAAAAATGTAACATTACTAAATCAAGATTACTCTGGTAAGGTTTACGACTATGATGAAACGAAACAATGTGCACTTGACCAACTTGAAATTCATCAGCACATGATTCCCGGAGTTATGATGGGCTGGGACAATTCCGCAAGAAGACCAGGGAAAGGTAATGTATATCATGGGTGTACGCCAGAATCCTACCAAGACTGGCTCGAAAGGGCTCTAAGGCACACTAATGCGAATAAAGATAGCCAGCGCATGATTTTTATCAATGCCTGGAATGAATGGGCCGAAGGAACATATCTCGAGCCTGACAGGCGTTACGGCTATGATTATTTGGAAGCAACCTCAAATGCCATCCAAAGAAGCGGACACCTACATTAAATTATAAAAAATCTACAGCTTTCTCATAATATGAGGGTTGAAGTAGCTCCATAAAATTTGCTAGCATAATCCCCTCATTCTTAATATAGCTGTTAACAACAGCCATGAAAAATTAAAGCATGATTACGGAGTCCGATCTGGAATGTTGCCTGAACATCGTGGCAAATTGCCTGGTCTTTCGCCAACCCTTCTCCTAGCGGCAAAGCTTAACTTTATTAACTTGGCTCTTTTACATAGGAGCTTTTTTCCGACCCATCTAAAAAGAAAGCGATTGCCGGCGGGCTCAAAACAACGCCTGTCTTTACCAGCAGAATCATACTAGTTATTCAGTATGAATTACTCAGCGTTTGCCGTCGTCCATATGATTTTAAAGGATGTATTATTATCATATCTATAATAATACTGGGCCGAACGATCATGATACAAGATGAAAAATATAACATGCCTCTAGTGTCCATAGTCATTGCCACCTTTAATGGTGAAGCATACTTAGCAAAACAATTAAACAGCATTATCAATCAAACGCACGATAATCTTGAGATTTTAATTCAAGATGATTGCAGCACAGATAACACACTAAACATATTGAGAGATTATTCGGCCAAAGATCACAGAATTACTTTATATCAAAATCAAAAGAATATTGGCATTAATAAAAATTTTTATGAACTTATTTCAAAATCCAACGGTGAATATATCGCAATTTCTGATCAAGACGATATCTGGTCGCTAGAAAAAATAGAAATATTGTTAAACAACATTTCAACCTCGAGTTTAATTTATACAGACTCTGAATTAATAAAAGATAGCGATGAACCCTGGGGCATAACTCTCCTTGAGAAACTTGAGCGCCACCCAAAGTCGGGCAGATGCATGATGAATTTATCTACAGAAAATACAATATCGGGACACGCTTGTTTGTTCAAAAGCGATATAAAGGAAGTGATAATCGAAGTAGGCAACGTGAAATACCACAAACAAAACGAGTATTATGATCAAGTCATTGCTATGATCGCATCTTTTAATGGTGGAGTTGCATACTATAATCGGCCCCTAACCTTTCATAGAATTCACAAACTTAGTCACTGCAACTATGATCTGCTATCAGAAAACGTTATAAAAAGAGACATCGAGTTAGATCATTATAATGATAATTTATCAGATCAAAAAGTGATTCATGAAAAAAAATTAGCAAAATGGCCATCAGCAGCTAATTTCATCCAGAGAAAAAGAAAAAGAATGGCCGGCAAAATTCAAGTTGCATACAAAGAAATAATAAAAGCTGAGAAACAGCTGAACAAATATCCAATAGATGCCAACAAGATCGCGAGGTATCCCAAGAAAAAATTTAAAAAATGTTTTTTTAATAAGGTTTTCTACAAGGAACTTTTGAAACGTGGAGTAGAGAAAAAATTTGCTAGAAAGCTATCATTAGGAAGGTTGTATTACATTTGGCTTAAAACATTTTGACGAGAAACTCGTTTATTCAAATCGAAAACCAGACCAATGAATTTTGAGCAGTCTATGAAATACTTCCATTTTGATTTAAAATCACCAGATCTTCTTACAGCGCTTCCTCAGAGATCTCAAAAATCGTCTGATTAGCCCGCGACGTTTATTCAAATTAGCAGGTAAATTTTCTAATAACTTTAGGCGAAGTTCTGATTCAATTTGCATTAGACGCTGAACCTCACCCTCGAGTTGTTCAACTGATTCAGCATATTCAGAAGAGTTATCCAACATACCCGAATATGGCACTGGGAGCTTACCGTTTGAAGCTAAGGCGATCAGATATGGCGCGCTATCCAACTCAGTTCTATCACATTCATCATGCCCCGTCTTATAATAAACAAACTGATCATGTTCGGCTCCGGTTACAATTGAGCCGTAAAAGACCTTCTGGGAATGGAAAACAACATTCTCAAAATAATGGCTAATAAGTGCCTCGAACTCATGCTTGTAGAGTTCCTTAACATGAAAAGGATTTTCATATTTAACACTATCTGAGTATACAAATTTGTCAGGGCTAGAAATTATAAAAATACCCTCAGGCTTTAAAACTCTGACTATTTCAGCCATCATTTGATGATGCTGATCGTGATGTTCAATTGTCTCAAAACTACAAACAAAATCTACACTGGAATCAGGAAGTGGTATTGCTGCACAACTTCCCTCTAAAAATTCAATATTCTTTACGCCAGCATATTTTATTTTTGAATAATTTATTGCCTCTGATGAGACATCTACTCCATAAACAAATTCTGAAACCTCTGAAATTAATGCAGTACCGTAACCTTCTCCGGAAGCAATATCCAGAACAACTTTTCCCCTCGCATACTCTCGTGCGAGAAAATAGCGGTGCTTGTGCTCCAACTCAATTTGCCCTTCCATACCAGGCATAAAACGCTCTCCTGTGAATTCCATTGTTATATTCTTTAATTACTATTTTCGACAGCTCAAAGCAAGCGCAGATGGCACTTCATATCCGAATATCCTGCAAGAACGAAAGCCAGCTTTCAGTGGTTCTATCCATGCATCATGTCATTGCAGTCATAACCGGCGTGTAACTCTTGGCAGGAGTCTGCATCACAAATTGCCCTGTTTGTGATGTATCCAATGGTGCCGCAGCAGCAGATTGCACCTTCAATAAAGGAAAGACACTAAGACATGCGATACATGTGTATGCTAACAGATTCATGTGTTATATTTTGGAGCTAGACATACAACAATCAAACAAAAAATTTACATTTTACTTTTGGTGAGCGAATATCATTAAGTTGTATGTAGTTTACCAAACTACTCTGAAAGTTGAAACTTATAAATGTTAGTTAAGTAAAATTAACTCAACCCCATATTACACTGTTATGTGCTAGTTACTATAACCGATCAATATAGGTGGATATTAGCTATATATGCTAATGATACATCAAATGTGATGAGTAAACGCTTAAATAGGCGCAAACTTTTGCTGGCTAATCGCAAATCAAGCTACTGAATCCTCCAGCCTTACTAGCCGCCCGTATCCCGGCACTGAACCCAACAAACCCTTATGACTACCATCCCCCGCAATCTTTCCGCCCTCAAAATACAAACGCCTCTCCACATCCTTCAGCGTACCCATCCGATGCGCGATGATCAGAGTGGTTCGGTCCTCTGCCAGTCGTGTGAGCGCCTCCTGAATCAATTGATCGCTCTGATTATCCAGTGCCGAGGTCGCCTCATCCAGAATGAGAATCGGCGCATTTTTCAAAAAAGCCCGGGCAATCGCAATACGCTGCCGCTGGCCTCCTGAGAGTGAATTCCCCCGCTCACTCAAAACCGTATCGAAACCATTTGGCAAGGATTCGACGAATTCCAAGGCATTGGCCTGCTCGGCGGCGGTCAGGATTTCAGCATCCGTGGCATCGGCTTTACCAACCCGAATATTATCCGCGACTGAAGCATTAAACAGCATTGGCATCTGCGGCACGTAGGCAATCTGTTCGCGCAGGTCTTTGAGGCGTAGCTTTCTAATATCGAGGCCATCAATCTCGATTGAGCCAGAGCTGACATCATAAAAACGAGGAATGAGGTTTACAAAGCTAGACTTACCCGCACCACTCGACCCAACGAGGCCAACACTCTCACCCGCGTTGATCTTCACATTAATGTCATGAAGCACCGGCTTGCCCTCGTGATAATCAAAATGCACACTCTTGAATACAATCTCGCCAAGCACCGGCTTTGCCAACGTCACTGGATCAGTGGGCTCCGGCACGGTATCGGGCTCAGCCAAGACCGACTCGAGACGATTCAGCGGAGCCTCAAGCGCTTTCAGTTGCCCATGGATATTACCCAGCTTCTTAATAGGCGAGTAGGCCATGTAAAGCGCCATAATAAGGGCCAAAAACTCACCCTGGCTCATGCCTGACTTGACACCCAGGTAGAGTGACAGCCCGATACCACAGGCGGAGACAAACTCAATACTGGGCGATATGAGTAGATTCATGCGCGTGCTCTTCATGGAGAGCTTGAAGATATCCTTGAGCCGATCAACGAATCGCTTCACCTGTGAGATTTCCAAATTATAAGCGCGAATTTCGAGCGGTGACTGCACTGACTCAATCGTGGCTGAATTAAGGTTCTCACCATGAACAACGAGCTGCTGCGAGCGTTTGGCAACATAGATTCCAATCCGGCGAATGGGGAAAACCAAAGCCGGAACACTCAACAAGCCGATGATGGAAACAAAAAAGCTTTCACTGACAAAAGACTTGTAGATGAGGTAACTGCAAGCCGAGAGCAGCGTCAGTGGCTGTTTGACGAGATCATTACTCATGTCAACAACCACCCCTTTGATTTGAGCAGGGTATCCCATGATACTAGCAATCAATTCACCCGTCTTATATTTCTGGAAGAACGCCATTGGCATGGCTTGCACCTTTTCAAAAACTGCAATTTGTATCGCCTGCACCACATAAATGCCGCTGTAGGTCATGAAGTAGCCATTACCCACTGCACTGACCGCTCGAATACCCATCATCAGGGGTAAAAACATGCAGCACAAAATCAAAAAGCCTCCTTGGGTGTCATTTCCAAACCAGCGCTCTACGATCACCTTCAACCATCCGGGCGCCTTATCCGGGCTACCAAACAAAACGGGGAATACCGTCTCTGCCATGATGGGTAGCCCCAGACCGCTCGACACAGAGAAAATAACGCCAAATAAAACACCCAAAGCAAACTTCCACCTCACGGGCTTGAGGTATTTGTAGTAGGGTAAAAATGGCTTGAGCTGATTCATATAGAGCGAAGATCCTACTGGTGTTTATGCTGAATCCCCTGCTCTAGCAAGTTGATATATCATCAGAGTATCTGGATCAGTGCTCTCACTTTTGCATGAGGAAATCCGCATAGGCCCATTAGGGGGCATGTTGGGAGAAGTCTACAAGCATACACAATGAGAAAATCCTGCAGCATACATACCTCTCACTCCGAGAAAGCCCTACAAACTGTGTCTATATCCCCCTCACTCAAGTAAGGATTCATCGGCAGGGAGAGGCACTGGTCAGCGACACGCTCTGTCACGGGGAAGTCGCCTTTCACATGCCCGAGCTTTGCAAAGACTGGCTGGAGGTGCAGTGGCGTCGCGTAGTAGCTGACGCTGGGAATGCCCGCATCTGCGAGTGCCTCGCTCAATGAGTCACGGTTTTCAGAAAGAATCGTATACTGAGCCCATACAGAGGTATTTTCCTCAGCTACAAAGGGAGTCACAATCTGATCTGCATGGGCATGAATCGCTTCGGAATATCGAGCCGCGACTTTCTGGCGTTTCTCGATCTCCTGATCAAAAATCGCCAGCTTGGGCATGAGTATCGCCGCCTGGATCGTGTCCATACGGCCGTTAATTCCAAGTATTGGGTGGAAGTGTTTACTGGCCTGCCCGTGCACACGAATCTGATGCATTGTCTCAGCGAGTTCACTATCGTTGGTAAACACTGCACCTCCATCACCATAACAACCGAGTGGCTTGCTCGGGAAAAACGATGTGCAGCCGATGATCGTGGTGGAGCATGCCTTGTGCCCATGGTGGGTGGCTCCAAAGCACTGAGCCGCATCCTCAATGACGGGTAAGTCACCGTGCTTCTCAGCAATACTACCGATAGCTTGCAGGTCAGCGGATTGACCATAGATGCCGACAGGCATGATTGCCTTTGTCTTATCGGTGATCGCTGCCTCCAACAATGCAGGGTCCATATTCCAAGTCTGCTCATCGATGTCCACAAACACCGGCGTCGCCCCTACCAGAGCGATGACTTCCGCTGTTGATATCCATGTGTAGGGAATGGTAATCACCTCGTCACCCGGACCAATACCGAGCGCCATCAGCGCGATTAATAGAGCATCTGTGCCACTAGCAACCGTCAAACAATGCTCAACTCCAACGTAGTCCGCGAGCTGTTGCTCTACCTCATCCACCTCGGGCCCAAGGACATAGCGACCGTGCTCCAACACTGCCGCGATTCGCTCGTCAATTTCACCTTTAATAAGGGCCTGCTGCGCTTTGAGATCAATAAATTCCATATCAGATTTGATGTTATCTTAGCCTACATTGGGCAGCTCGCTCACTTGAGGGAAACATCCCACGTGCTAAGTGGATTAATAAGTAGCAGAACAGAAAATAAACGCATCAAAGAAATCGCACTCGTTTTCTTTGCGAACACCATCTCCACAACCGCGAGATTACCACCCAAGATTCAATCAAGATCTTTGATGACGGCAGCTGCGCAATGCTCTGCTTCTGCGAAAGCAGCCTCCCCTTGAGACATCTCATGGCTCGCCTGCCAAGCCTCGTAGCCGCACAGCAAACCCTCCTCAATCAACCCCTTCACCCCCCTCGCGACCCGACCCGCTTCACTTTTTCGAGGCATAGGCAATAATCCAACCTGCGCTCCGGAGCTGAGCGCCTCATAAATCATCGATACACTGTCCTCAGTCACCCATACCATAATTGCTGATGAAAGGTGAGCAGGCAACCAGTCCGCATCAGTTTGCTGATGTGGAAATGCCGACATTTGAACATCCTTTAGGCTATCTAGAAATCCCTCCGGCGTTCTTCGGGAATCCGTGATACTCCATTTCGTGTCGGGATAATGTGTTACAATTTCGCCTATGGCAGAGGCTAGAGTTTCACCATCAAATTCAAATTCCTTGCTTTCCCCTCCAATCAAAAAGAGACCTGAGCCATCTTTTATGCTCGGGTCATATGTTACACGATTCAGGGCCCCCTTGGTCAGAATGACATTTGCGGGTATCAACCGCCCCTCTGCAAAATCATGCTCCGGAATAAGGCAATGATCAAACCATGCGCAAGGTAGGGACGGCCGCATGAGAACCAGAGACCGAGCGCCCATTTGATGTGCAAGGTAGATGAGCGGAATGTGCGTACGGTGCCCTGCCCCGATAATAAGACCTGGCTTTGTGAGCTTCTTCCCCTGTTGATGCAATGCTCGCATGCGAGAGAAAAAACCGCCCTCCTTGGGAAGGACAATGGTTTCTATTATGGCACCATGTTGGCGAACAATAGCTTCGGCTAAACCCAACGACTGATTGCGATGCCCGGGCTTGCCGTCATCAATAATCCATATCACCAAAGTTTGTTGTTGAGAATCCATGAGAAAAATACCTGCGTTGTTGCCCTCTCCCAACTACAACGAAGTATGTAAAGAATCACCCCCAACCGCTCAAACTGCAACCCTAGATTTCCCCTTCTCAGCAGCACTCTTTCGTCTTGTCGAAAACAAATAAATCGTTAGCGTATCGAAACTCCCATATGTGGAATTAAAACGACTTTGACACGCAGCCTCCTCATTCTATTAGCGCTTTTCAGCCTCACTCTTCAATCCTGTGTCTTCCGGCCCGCGATTGATGAACAAGGCAACATTACTGTGCGCACAGCGAACAAACTAATGCGCAGCCATGGTGCTCGCCAGTTTAAGAAGATGAAGCGCGACAAAGCCATCTCTTCAGATCCACGCTTCACCGAGCCTGTGGCACGTGTCGCAGAGCGGCTCAAGCAAGTCATCACCCTGCCCCATGCTGAGTGGGATTTTGTTGTCTTCGAAGACTTATCGCCCAATGCCTTCGCTCTCCCTGGTGGCAAAGTGGGGGTCAACACTGGTCTCTTCCAAATCATTGGTGATGACAAGCAGGCCGATGCGATTCTAGCAGCTATTCTTGGGCATGAGATATCGCACACAACTGCCGCACACGCCCAGCAACGCATTCTTCATGCTTTAGCCCTCGTTGCAGCCGCTCAGTTACTTTGGTATTCACTCGATTCAAATGATGTCGAGAATCCCGAGTATGCATTGGCCGGGTTTGCGCTCACCGGCTACCTCGCTGACGCCCTTCCCTTCTCGAGAAAACAGGAATACGAGAGTGACAAGATGGGTGCCGTATACATGGCCCAGGCTGGTTACGATCCACGAGCCTCGGTCGAGCTGTGGAAGCGCTTGCGCGATTATCACCGCATTAATGGTGGCCAGCACCCAGAGTTCCTACGCACTCATCCTCATGATGATTCACGCATCGAAGCATTGCAGGCATTCATGCCTGTGGCACTTCGCTTTTATGAATCATCCAAGTGACCCACTCGCTTACTTAACCCCATTTGACAGCGTTTGGCGCACGGTATAGACTCAAGTTATGAAACGATTGTTCACTACAGCCATTCCGATCGCAGCGATTGGAGTTTGCCTCATTTACTTTGCCAGCAACCAAAACCTTCACTCAAAAGAAACGATGGATAATAAAAAGCCCGCCGCGCAACCCACCATACCCGAAGGCCATCAACAGGCATCCCTGGCCGCTGGCTGCTACTGGTGTGTGGAAGCCGTTTACCAGCGTCTTGACGGAGTTCACTCAGTAACATCAGGATTCATGGGCGGACATGTGCCTAACCCAAGCTATGAGGACGTATGCGCAGGAATCACAGGCCATGCTGAATCTGTCCAGGTCATCTTCGACCCCGAAGTCATCTCCTACGAAAAAATCTTGGATTGGTTCTGGCGCCTCCATGATCCTACCACGCTCAACAGACAGGGAGCAGATGTTGGCACTCATTATAGGTCTGCCATTTTCTTTCACAATGATGAGCAAAAGCAGGTCGCAACAGCATCAAGAAACGCTGCCCAACAGAGCTTTCCTCGGCCGATTGTTACTGAAATTAGCAAAGCCAAAACATTCTATCCCGCCAAGCTTTCGCACCAAGATTACTACCGTATAGTTGGCGAGAAGAACCCCTACTGCAGGTCAGTCATCACACCCAAGCTCAAGAAATTGAAGCTCGATAAGGTGCCAGAAAAGCCGTCAAAGTGAGCTCATTATAAAAGTCTTCGAGGCACAGATCGTGACTTCGTTCTTCTGGTTGTCAGATAAATATATCCCCAGAAAATTGCCAATTACGATGCCCAACGCCTCAGCAAAGACCATCTGTGCGCTTACCGCCTTTGCCTTAGCCTTGTGTCAAGCAAGCGCCAACGAGATCAAGGTCGCCAGCGTAAACATTGACAAAATACTACTTCATTACCAAGCAGCAGACCAGGAGCTGTCCCGCCTCAAATCAGCACGTGACCGCTATCTAAAAGAGCGGAATACACGCCAAAAAAAAATCAATGGTTTCGCCATCGAGTTGAAAGAACTCCAAGCAAAGATCAAAAACAAGGCAATGCCTCGCGCTGAGCGAAATAATCTACTCAAGCAACGAGAAAATCTTATAGCCGAGTATCAGACACTAACTGGAGAGGTGAGGCAAGGCGACGATGATCAGACAAAAATCACGAAGCAAAAAATCACTTCGGCCACATTGCGCATCCTCAATCAATGCCAGCTTTCGATCAGTGAATACGCCAAAACCCATGGATATCAATGGGTGATAGAAACATCAGGCAACACAACCAGTCGCGTATCCCCCCTTGTCTACGCACGTCATACAGTCGACATTACTGACAACATCTTGGACCTCCTCAACGAAGGTTACACCCCATAGTCATGCAACCGGTGGTTTTCATCAAGCCCCCTGCAACCAGCCTTGGCAACTCTCTTCGCCAAGCTTCACATCACTCCATTGAATAGTCTCGCCCTCAAAGACAAACTTCCCGAGAAACTTATCTCCTTTGAGCATGTGAGGTAGCCAATAAGGGTCATCTTCCCACATCCTCTCCCATGGGATTTTGTTAAGATCGGTCCAAACAGGTATTGCCTCATCAGTAGACGTAGGCACACCATCAAACTCATGCGCGATAAAAACATGGCAATGAATGTCCTCCATGTCAGACATCGCAAACCACAGCTCACCCATTTTGACCGGCTCCTTAGGGGTGATGTGCAACTCTTCCTGACACTCCCTGATCACGCACTCGGTCGGCGTCTCGCCTGGATCGATTTTTCCGCCTGGGCCATTAATCTTACCCTTGCCTATACCGCGCAGCTTCTCGATCAGAAGTATTTGCCCATCTTGGACAACAAACATCAGTGTTGCTAGCATCTCACCTTGCCAATTAGGCCAATCCACGTTGCAATCCTTCATGCGCACCTTCTTAGACGTGACGACTGCATTATCCAACACAAATTGATGTCACATCAATATAACAACTCACAATAGAGACATTGAAGAACATAGCTATCATTGGAGGAGGCCCGGCAGGACTCCATGCAGCTGAAGTTGCCGCCAAGCTTGGAGCTCGTGTCGAGCTCTACGATGCTATGCCCTCTGTGGGTCGTAAATTCCTCGTGGCTGGCAAAAGTGGCCTCAACCTGACCCATGATGAGCCCATAGACGGCTTTCTCAAAAAATACTCAGGCACAGACCTTCCCGAACCACTGTGGCGAGACATCATCAAGGGCTTCGACAATCATGCACTGAGGAAATGGGCATCAGACCTTGGCATTGAGACCTTTGTTGCCAGCAGCGGCAAGGTCTTCCCCTCGCCCGAAAAAGGTTCGATCAAAGCTGCCCCCCTGCTGCGCAACTGGATTAAAAGTCTGCGTGACTTGGGAGTCACCTTTCATATGAGGCACAGATGGACCGGGCTCAAAAAACCCAATCAGCTCATATTCTCCCACCAATCCAAGGAGGTGTCGGTGATGCCTGATGCCACCATCTTGGCCCTCGGTGGCGCATCTTGGCCGCAAACAGGATCAACAGCAAGCTGGGTAGACATTCTCGAAGGCCATGACATATCGACCACTCCCCTCACCTCGGCAAACTGTGGCTGGGAGGTCGCTTGGCCCACACCACTACTCGAAGAGGCCGAAGGCTTGCCTCTCAAAAATCTCTTGGTAAGTAGCGGCAACAGCGCGCGCCACGGAGAGCTCGTTATCACCCGCCAAGGACTAGAAGGCGGACCTATTTACCACATGGGGCCCAGCATCCGCCAGCAACCAGAAGCTCACATCATCATCGACTTCAAGCCCGACACCAGCCACGAGGATCTGATATCACGCATGGGCAAGGTCAAGCGCAACTTCGTTCGTGAGGCCCGCCGCCGTTGGAAGCTTGACCCTGGCACATGCGCTATTCTCAAATTCATGCCGGATCGTGGCCCATGGCAGTCAGCCGAAGAACTTGCTAGAGAAGTCAAACACTGCCGCATCCCTTTGACCGGCCCGAGGCCTATTGCTGAAGCAATCTCTTCCGCTGGTGGTATTTGCTGGGATGAAGTCGATCACTCTCTGATGCTCAGAAAAACACCATCCCTCTATGTTGCTGGAGAAATGATGGATTGGGAGGCTCCCACAGGCGGCTACTTGATGCAGGCCTGTTTTGCCACTGCCGCCTATGCTGCTAGAAATGCTGTGCTGGTATAGTCAAATCGACAGAAGCGACTACACCATCTTCACGCCCGCTACTTTCCGCGGCCCTTGACCTTGTATTTCGGTTTTTTATTCTGTAATGGTTTTGAGCGAATACCTTTGGCGACCGCTCCTTTTTTACGAGGCGGCTTAGAATTCATCGGCTGATTAGCATACACAAATCCTTCCGCCGTTTTTCGTGACAAATCAAAATCTAGCATCTCTTCGAATTTATGCAGCGCTTGGATATTCTGTGTCTCTACTAAAGTAATCGTCTCTCCTCCGGCCTGCTGCGTTAATTCAATACGGGCTAGGTAGTCTTGTTTTAGCTCCGGAATATCATAATTGAGCATATTCTTTACACCTGAGAAATCGATAGCACGAGCCACGCCTTCTGTCATCACCAACACCTGAGTCTTACCCTCGTGAAAATCTTTTAATGCCCGTTCGCGCAGTTCTGCTTTCTTGTTGGCATGCAGTGATTGAGCAATCACCCCTGCATGGTTCAGAGTCGAAGTTAATTCATGAACCACATCGAGCTTACGGACAAAGACCACCATCTGGCCAAAACCTGAGCTAGCACTAAGCAAATGAACTAAAAGATCCGCTTTCTGGTGCTCGAAAACCTCGTAAATGGATGTGTTGCTTGGCATTGGGTGAGTGGTATTGGCAGAATGATGAACGCCGACGCACCAATGCATACATTCCTCCAGCCCTTATGTCGAGACTCTCGACCAATGCACGACTAATCAAGTGGCAGCAAAATCATAAAACATGTATTCTGGCCAGGAATGGAGCTTGCCGATATTTGTCCACCATGAGCTTCAATAGCCCTTCGAACGATGGAGAGCCCCAAGCCCGTGCCCTTGATCTCAGTCTGAGAATGATGTTTCTCAACTCGGTAAAAACGTCTGAAAATATATGGCAAGTCAGCCGCTGGAATCCCTACCCCATCATCACAGATTGAAATACGCACCTCCTCTTCGTGGCGCTCAGCCAGCAGTGATATCTTAATGGCACCATTTACATTTTGCTTCAGTGCATTCTCAACCAAATTAAAAAGAATCTGCGTCCAATAAAAACGATCTCCTGTGATCGTCAAACCCTCAGGCTTGGCACTTACTTGTATCTCTACGGATTGCTTATCGATAAAGGGCTCGAGACGATCGACCACGTCATTGATACATTCTTTAATATCAAAAGGCTCTTGATTAAGCGCCAAGGCATCACCCGACTCCATTTTAGAAATAACCAGCATATCCTCAACGAGACGGGAAATTCTCTGACCATGCTTTCGCATCACTTCTAAAAACTTACGAGATGTGGCTGGATCCTCCAACACGTCATCATCAATTAAATTCTCAAGATAACCATTAATAATTGCCATTGGAGTGCGTAACTCGTGTGATGCGTTAGCAACGAAATCGCGCCTTACTTGATCTGCTTGATACTCGGCGCTGATATCACGGATCACTACCCGAGTAAGCCCCTCCTCGCTGTAAGTTTCTAAAGGGGCTGCATCTATGACCCACGCACCTGCACCCTGCACTGTGGCTGAGCCCAGCGGAGTATGCGTTGAATCTAATATCACCTTTTCCTGCATCGACTTGCCCGTGCGCACACACTTCATAATGGCAACAGAGATCCGATCATCCAGGAAGGCTTCCATGATGCTTCGGCCAACTAACCTTCGCCCCTTTACCAACTTGCGCGCACAGGCATTAGCAAAAACAATCTGACTCGTATCGTTGACCAAAAGGAAAGCATCTCCGAGAGCATCGAGTAGCTGATCACGCTCTTGCAGTACCTTCTTACGAAATTCACGGCCCTTCTTTTCTTGTAATAGCCTCTCCTCCAAATGCTTCACATACTGATGACGCAACACCCAAGTAAGGACCAAGAGTGTTACTACAATGATGATGACTAGAATTTCGACCATACTACTTTACTTGGAAACAATGGTAACTTGATAACCAATACCTCGGACAGTTTCCAGAAGATCAATGTAGCCGCCAAGCTTACGACGCAGCCTCTTCATGTGTGTGTCTAAGGTCCTACTATGAACGTCATCGCTATACCCCATGACTTCTACTAACAAATCGGCACGATTTTGCACCACATTAGCTCGCTCACACAAATAGAGCATTAATTTAAACTCGGTAGCCGTCAGATCCACTTGCTCACCATCGATGTAAAAAAGCAAAGACCCTTTCACAAAACGAAATGGACCACATTCAAGCACAGACCCACTGGTCTGCTTCTGAGAGCGCTTAAGTAGATTTTTCACCCGTAACATTAATTCTTTAGGACTAAATGGCTTTGTCATGTAGTCATCAGCACCCATCTCGAGACCCATGATACGATCTTCTGTCTGGCCGCGCGCGGTCAACATGATCACAGGTATCTTTCGAGTAGCTGTATGTTTTCTGAGTTCCTTAAAAAGGGTGACACCGTTCATCCCCGGCATCATCAAATCAAGTATGATGAGATCAGGTAAAACTGATTGAGCTAATTCAAGCCCTTTGTGTCCATCACCAGCTAGCTCAACATGGTAACGATTACGCTGTAAATTGAACGCAATAAGATCAGCGATATCCACTTCGTCTTCAATGACTAGAATTGTTTGCATCGTTATATAATTAGGTCCCCAAGTATCTACAACAACCGGCTCTGATCTGAACATACTCATCTGTGACGAATTCGCCACATGATTAGCGCGAATGTGGCGCTTTTGTAACGCATGATTTTTTGCCTTTGAGTTGACTCCATGCGAAATAATCCCCCGTCGTCGACAAAATGAATCAAACGGCGACCAGCCCACTAACAAAAAAGACACCATGAAACGAATAATATCAAACACCGTAATCCTCACAAGCCTTCTCCTCGGCACCACCACCCTACTCGATGCCGACGATGCAAAAATCGATATCAAAGGCTCTGACACCCTCGGAGCCAAACTTGTACCTCAGCTCAAAAATGCCTACATTAAGGCACACCCTGCTGTGAAGATAGACATTTTAGCCCAGGGATCGTCCCATGCTTTTTCCAATCTTGATGCAGGAACAGCCGATATCGGCATGTCTAGCCGCAAGGTAAAGCAGCAGGAACTCGATAAGTTTGAAGCTAAAGGTAAAGCACTCGTAGAGCACATAGCAGCCTGGGATATGATCGCCGTAATTGTCAATGAGATGAACCCAGTTCGTAAACTTTCTTTAAAGCAGATCGAAGGTATTTTCACTGGCACTATCACCAACTGGGCTGAAGTTGGCGGTGCTGATGCCCCTATCTCGGTTTATACTCGTAATACTTCATCCGGAACCTACAAGAGCTTCTCCAAACTTGCCATGTCGAAGAAAGACTACGGAACGAACTGCCAGAAGCTCGAGGGCAACCAACCCATCGTTACCGAAGTCGCCAAAAACACAAATGGCATCGGCTACGTTGGTTACGCCTACGCCAAAGGTGATGACTTCAAAACTGTCAAAGTAGAAGGGGTATCGGCCAAGGTTTCTAAGATAGCCAAATACCCATTGGCACGAAAACTTTTCTACTACACCGTCGGCGAACCTAGCGGTGATGTCGCAAAATTCCTAGAGTGGGCAACTAGCTCAGATACTGCCAGCGACATCGTTGCTGAAATCGGCTTCATCCCTACCCCCGTCGCTCAAAAAGCTATGGGCACGCTGACAAAATAATTGATTTCATTGGCATCATAAGGAAACCCTCCCAAAACCCTAGGTAGCATTTACTACCTGGGGTTTTTCTATGGAACAGGACACAACTTACCCATGAGTCCTGTCTCAAATCGTCAATGTGACCAAATCGCCACACAAGCATCCTTCGGTTTGACCAAAAGCACATGCAGATTGCCGTCGTGTCAGCCAACAAGCCCACAACTAATCCAAGCCCCTCGTTTAAAAGCAAACGAGGTTTGCGCTTGATGGGCTTGAACATCACTGCCGACGGAGTGGTAAAAGGCTTCTTTGGTGGCAATGCCTACCTCGCCATCATCGCCTTACTTTTCATTTGCGCTTTCCTTTTGAAATCAGGCCTTGGCTTCATGCCAGGCTACCGTACTGAACTTGGTGAAGCACGCATCTCAGGTGTCGAACTCACCAACAAAGTTCGCTATGAGCTCACGGGCTACAAGGCCCTGCTCGCTCGCGTCAATCAAGCTTTCATTGCAGAGAAGCGCCACCACTTTGGTGAAGAGGAATCAGTAATCTACCTTTATGAGGAATTTGAGGCCCTAGTCGACGACGACTACGAAGACCATATTGAGACATACCTTGATACCCCTGAAGGAGCAGAAAAAGAAGCTGCTGCCATAAAACTACGAGCTGATATCGCCAGCTCCTGCGCCAACATTCCTGAAAAAAAATTACTCCATTCGCTATCGCGCCGACTACCCGAATTAAAACAAATATCACCCAATGCAAGGAAACAAGCGATCAGCCTAGCCCAAGAATATGCGCTCAATGATGCTGAGACGCCTGATGCCGTCGCAGCTATCAGCACTCGGATCAGCAATGAAATGGGCAGCTTTAATACTACTGTTCAGGCAATAAAGTCTGCTGGAATACCGCTTATTGAGCTTGAATCCAAGCTAACCAAACAAACTGCGGAAACTGACCGTATACTTAAGCTCAACCGGCAGACCGCAGCGAGCATCACAGCGCTAGAAACCGGCCTGAAAAAAGCAAAGCGGCGCGCTGAATCCTCCGAAACCCTCACCGCCATTGAGGAACGACTCAGAAAATCACGCTCAAGCTTTGTAGATATAGATACCGAGTCTCGCATCAAGCCAGTTTACGAGGCCCTCAAGACTCACGACCTCATTGTGGAAACTCTGCTCAACGAGCTAGCCGTTGCTTTCTCCTCCCTCCCATACGACTCAAAGAATAGGCAAGTCATCACCACGCTCGAGGTTGCACGTAAATTGAACGGTGAATTTGCCATCATTGTCGACAAGCAGAAGGAAAAAATCAGTGCCTGGCGTCACGACGAAAGCGTCTCTATAACGAACGCTCTCGCCGCTTTTTTCTTTGGCTCCGAATGGCAGACTGGAAGTCCTTGGCAAAATATTTACGGGCTCATGCCCTTGTTCACTGGCTCACTCTTGGTCGCTAGCGTGTCCCTACTTTTTGCGGTTCCACTCGCCATTGGCGCTGCTCTTTACGTCAACCAGTTCGCCCGCAAACGCGAAGCCGCGCTGATCAAACCAGGCATCGAATTCATCCAAGCCATCCCATCAGTCGTGCTTGGATTATTCGGGGTGCTGGTCCTAGCCGGCCTTCTCAAGGACTGGAGCCACTCCCCCTTACTCGCTTGGATTCCCGGCTTCCCCATCACTGAGCGACTCAACGTGCTACTCGCAGCTCTTTTACTCGCCTTCATGGCGGCCCCTACCATCTTCACCCTAGCCGAAGACGCACTCAATAATGTGCCCAAAGCATTTACTGAAGCATCGCTAGCCATGGGGGCAACAAAACTACAAACCGCTATCAAAGTCATACTGCCAGCGTCTATGTCTGGCATCATCGCAGCGGTAATGCTCGGCTTTGGCCGTGTTGTTGGAGAAACGATGGTTGTGCTTATGGTGGCAGGTAACAAAGCAAAAATCCCAGAGTTCCGTGAAGGTCTCGGTGTCATAGGCCAACCGGTACACACGATGACCAGCATCATCGCCCAAGAATACGGCGAAGTCACCGAGGGCTCACTACACTGGCAAGCGTTATTCATGGTCGGCCTGGTACTCTTTACCATTTCGCTTGTCATTAACAGCACCTGCCAACGCGTGCTCAAAAGTAAAAATTGATATCCATGATCGCATCAGAAAACCCATTCAAGGCAAAACGCAGCTGGACTCATCTACGCGGCAAGCTTGGCGTGGGCGCCTTCGGGGCTGCCACTTACTTTATCCTGTTCTGCGCCGTGCTGATTTTTGGCCAGATTGCCTATAAGGGTCTACCGACTTTTTTCAAATCAGATGCTCCATATGTGAATACTGAGTTTTTCACATCGAACCCTGAGATCCTTCGTGTCTGGCATGACGCCAATGGCAACGAATTCTCGATGCCAGACAAGCACTTTGATGTCTGGCGTGAAAAGAACCCAAACGCTGTGATCCTCAATCCGCACGCCCTCAACTATAGCGCTGGAGGAATTGCCGGACCACTCGTAGGCACCGCCTTACTGGTTTTTTTCTGCATGATCATCGCTCTTTCTATTGGCATTTCAGCAGCAATCTATCTCAGCGAATACTGTGGCAAGGGACGCATCATGTCGCTGATCCGCTTATCGATCTTGAACCTCGCGGGTGTCCCATCGATTGTCTTCGCCTTATTCGGATGGGGAATATTTTGCCATGCGGCTCCAATCATCGTCGATCACGTAGATGAGCGTAGCCTGTTCGCCTTTTCCATCGGGTCAAGCTACCTTAGTTTCCAAGGATGGGGCACCTCACTACTCGCAGGCAGCTGCACACTGGCCATCATGGTACTACCCGTCATCATCACCGCCTGCGAGGAGAGTCTGCGGGCCGTTCCTAAAGGATTTCGCGAGGCCTCATTCGCTCTCGGTTCCTCGCAGTGGCAGACGATCCGTAAAGCCGTGCTCCCCTATGCATTGCCCGGTATCCTTACAGCTACGGTCTTAGGAATCACCCGCGTCGCCGGTGAAACAGCGCCAATCATGCTTACCGCGACCTCTACGGACAAGACGGACATGCCCGTGCAAGCACTGCAAAACGAGGGTGTGTGGGCATTCTTCACTCAGTCCGTGCAAGCGCTTCCCTTCCACATCTACACCCTAGCAAAGCTGCCCGACGACCCGCTCAGCAAACCGATGCAGAACGGTGCGACCTTCGCCTTTCTACTCTTTGTCATGGGCTTCGCCTTCATCTCTATTTTACTTCGAAATCGTGTTCGCAAAAAACTCAAGTGGTAGGACTCATTGAGCCCAAAAAAACTAACCCAAAAATCAAATTTCAAAATCATGCACGACATGTCAAAAAAACTAACCGCTTTATCAAAACCGGCTAAAAAGAAAAAAAAATCTACTGTGATCGAAGTAGACGACATTGGCTTCAGTTATGACCACGGTAAAACCGAGACACTGAAAGGCATCTCCATGGCGATACCAAAAAACCAGGTCACGGCATTAATCGGACCTTCTGGCTGTGGCAAGTCCACACTCCTACGTTGCCTCAACCGAATGAACGACCTGATCGAAACCGCCAAGATCACGCGCGGTTCCATCCGAATCCTTGGTCAGGATATTCATGCTGCAGATGTTGATGCTATTGAACTTCGCAAACAAGTCGGGATGGTCTTCCAGAAATACAATCCATTTCCGAAAAGCATCTATGACAACGTCGCCTACGGCCTGCGTATCCAAGGTGTTACAAAGAAAAGCTTACTTGATGATGCCGTTGAACGCAGCCTCAAAGACGCAGCCCTTTGGGACGAAGCCAAAGACCGACTCAAGGACAGCGCCCTTGGTCTATCGGGTGGGCAGCAGCAACGCCTGTGTATCGCACGCACGATAGCCGTCCGCCCCAAAGTCATCCTGATGGATGAACCTTGCTCCGCACTTGATCCCATTGCCACTGCGAAAGTAGAGGGGCTGATGCTTGAACTTAAGAAAGACTTCACCATTGTGATAGTCACTCACTCCATGCAACAAGCCAGCCGTATCTCAGACCAAACAGCTTTCTTTTATCTTGGCGAACTCATCGAATATGCCTCTACCTCAAAGATCTTCACCAGTCCGTCCGTCCAACAAACAGAGGACTATATCTCTGGACGATTCGGGTAGAGCAAAGCCCAACCAAATTTTCACCAACTTAATCCCATGCAACCCAGCGAACACATACTCACGACATTTGACCAAGCACTACATGAACTTAGAGAAACAACTCTCACCATGGCTGTAGGTGCCCAGAGAAACCTCCAAAATACGATCAACGGGTTACTCCAGCGAGATAAACAGCTCTGTAACCAGGCTATTGCAGACGACGAAGACGAGGACCAGCTCGAAATCCTCATCGACAATCTTGGCATGCAAATCATCGTTCGCTTTCAGCCCGTGGCCACTGATTTACGGATGGTCATTGGGGCCATGAAGACATCTACCAATTTAGAACGTATTTCAGACCAAGCTGTGAGTATCGCCAAGCGATCACGAAAAATACTAAAAAATGAAGAAATACCTGAAGTGGGACGCATCGAAGGCCTCTATCAAGTAGCGGCAGCTTTACTAGCTGACGCCATCACTGCCTATGCTGATAGCAACACAGAGCTAGCACTTAGCGTCATTGAGCAACAAAAAGAACTCAAGAAAACACACAAGAAAACATCACGATTTTTCTCTAGAAAACTTGAAACAGAAACCGCCCATTACCGAGACTATCTGGACCTTGTTTTAATCTGCAGATGGCTCGACCGTGTTGGTGGATTAGCCACGAACATAGCCGAAGACATTGTTTTTGAAATCACGTCAACAGACATTCGCCACGGAGGAGAGCTTCCACGAGAGCTAACAGAAGATGGCAGCAACTCAAACGGCACTCCTCAGATCTGAAAGCTCACCGAGTTTCTACCTGTTATCCTTGATGACATCAGATCTTTCTCCACGGTAGCGTTAGGGTTGGTCATGCGCCCAGGTCCTATTTTACGACCAGGGTAAACGCAGGTGTTGACCCCTGTCCTTACTCCATCACCTATCACAGCACCGAACCTTTTACGCTGAGTATCGATTAAGCTCCCCTGCACAAGAGATCTGTGATTAGTCCCATCGTGTCGATAGTTTGCAACGACCGTGCCGGCACCAAGCTGAACGTGAGAACCCAAGATCGAGTCTCCAACAAAGCTGAGATGTCTCACATGTGTATGTGGATAGATGACTGAGTTGGCTATTTCAACGGCATTGCCAATACTGCAGTGATCTCCGATAGAGGTATTACCATGAATATAAGCATTAGGTCCAATCTGGCAGTCTTCACCAATGATCACATTACCCTCAATGTAAACGCCAGGAAGAATCTTAGAACCCTTACCCAAGTGAATATGACCGTCAACATAAGCCAAAGGATGGATATCACCCGATATTTCAGAGCTATCCAACATCCCCAACACCTCTTCGTTAAGGCGTAAGAGATCCCATGGATACTTAATCCTAAAACACGAAGCTTCAGTAATAATATCACTACCGCATCGCTTCGGCTTTTCTAGCCCCTTCCATGCGACGAGGTCACCACGCTTATCGATCAGACAAACCGCATTATCCGACTGTGCAAGCATGCATAGTGCCCCCACTTCAATCCAATGATCAACAGGCAGGTGCACGGTTTCGGCATTGGCCTTCGAGTTAGGAACGACTTCAAAACCAGCCTGTCGAAGCTCTGTCGTCATCAGCTCTCTAAGCTTATGATTGGCTACCAAACAATCACTCAGGGCCCTTCCATTAGTTAACGGTGCACAGTCTTGTGAGGTATCCGGTTCATGGAGAGTAGCTTGCATAATTAAAAATGGATTAAATCAATACCATTACACAACAAGCATCCGCAGATGCAAAGACTAATCGAGCCAAAGTTAGGCTCACGAAAAGCTCTCACCAAAATACGAGCTAATCTGAAAGCGCGTAAGTAATGTGAGGAGTATAGAGAGCCGGCTCCAACAAAAAGGAATCATGCCCCTTATCGGAATGCACGGTAATGTGCATCGTATCAACTCCTGCAGCCTCAAGCCCAGCTACGATATCAGCTTGTTCCTCAGGATAGAAACAAAAGTCAGAATCAATACTAAAGACCAAGAATTCTTGTTTGTGCTCGGCACATTTTTTGAACAGCTCTTTGACGGAATCAACCCCTACCTCTTTGCACGCATCAAAGCGCGACCACATATCAATAATGCGTAAATAAGTGTTCGCATCAAAACGCTTCACGAATTTTTTACCTTGGTGCAGCATATAGCTTTGGAACGTATCTTGAACCTTATACCATGCCAATGCCTCTTTATCCTGCCGCACCTCCTTGCGGGCACGCTGCTCGATAGCATCCAAATGAACAAAGGTTTTATGGGAAATCATTCTTGCCAGAGCCAAGCCATAATCTGGGTGTGGCCCATCGTAGTAATCGCCACCATTAAAGTAAGGATCATTTTCAATCGCCAGTATTTGTTCAAAGAGAATGAGGCGGTTAAGCACGGTTGTCTTGAGCCCACTCGCAATCGGAATCACGGTCTTTACCCGCCCAGGGTTGAGTGCCGCAAATGCGAGTGTAACTAGCCCTCCAACGGATGGGCCAACGGCAGCTCGCAACACATCGACTCCGAGCGCATCGAGTAATTTACCCTGCATTTTAACTTGGTCAGATACTGCAAGCTGGGGGAACTTTGATCCATACGCTTTACCCGTATCGGGATTTACCGACCGCGGCCCAGTCGTTCCATAACAACCGCCAAGGTAGTTTGCACAAATAATAAAGAACCGTTCAGTGTCCAACGCCTTACCAGGCCCCATAAATTCGTCCCACCACCCTGCATGCAGCTCCTCTTTCCATAGCTCTCCAGCCTCTGGCAGACTAGGATTATAACCACTGGCGTGATGAGACCCTGAGAGCGCATGAGAGAGCAAAATAGCATTTGATCCGTCCGCATTGAGCTCGCCCCATGTTTGGTAAGCAATCTCGATCCCCGGTAACACATCACCAGATTTGAGGCTAAATGGCTCATCATTTAACCTCAAGACCTCGGTTTTCACCGTGGCTGCTTTAGAATTCTTACTGTTTGTATCACCGGACACAGGCGCATTGTCCACAGATTGCTCCCGAATAACACCGTTTTTTTAGGATAAAAGCAATCTCCCGTGAGCACCCGCAACACCGAGATTTGACAAGAAGGATCTGAAACTGCACTCATGTGCTTCCTTAGCGAACGCATCTCAGTGATCGCATCTTAGTGATCGTATAACCGAGAGAAAAAAAATCCGCTGTGCCGTCCATGGTGTATGAGCCACGATTCCGTGCACTCAATAGGTTGGGGACATCCTCCGCTCCTCTGTCTTCCTAAAAAGGCATGACATCAGCTCGTAGGGGCCGCCCCCAGGTATAGTCTATCGGTTCGGGCGTACTACCATTAGTGGTCGCACACAGCAGACGTGAATACTCTATATTCAATCCAGAACCTTGCAACTAAATTCTATAACATGAGCCTGCTGGAGCCATTATTCCATCCTTGCATATAACAAGCGATCCACCCAAGTTTTCGCCATGCAATTCCCTGCTAGCAAAGCCACCAGCCACATCTTAAAAAATGGTCTTACTGTTATTCTGGATTCCGATTCATCAGCCCCAGTCATCAGCACACAAGCATGGGTAGAAACAGGCAGTATTCACGAAGGGCGTCATTTGGGTGCCGGCCTATCACATCTTCTGGAGCACATGGTTTTTAAGGGCACCGAAAACTATGATGGAAAAGCAATATCGGACACCGTGCAGGCAGCTGGCGGTGAGTGGAATGCATACACGACATTTGACCGGACCGTCTATTACATCGATGGCCCTTCCGAGAGCACTGAAACCTTTCTCAAAGTACTTACCGAGATGGTATTTAAACCCAGCTTTCCCATTGATGAATTTGAAAAAGAAAAAGGAGTCATCCGCCGTGAAATCGATATGGGCATGGACGATCCCGATGACCGCAACGGCAGGCTACTCTACTCAACGGCCTATAGTATCGATGCTCGCAGACAGCCTGTGATTGGCCACATGGATCTTTTTAATCAACTCACCC
>Ga0315321_10000287_pt1 | contig 35821 bp, 62 predicted proteins | sample M180m21515metaG_FD_203464 | JGI IMG/M metagenome (GOLD analysis project Ga0315321, IMG submission 203464) | Ammonia-oxidizing marine archaeal communities from Monterey Bay, California, United States - M1 80m 21515 | ecosystem: Environmental > Aquatic > Marine > Intertidal zone | place: USA... | reverse complement strand
TATCTATAAGAAAGGGACTCCTATTCATGTTCGTGGTGCTCTTCTCCACAACAACCGTATTCGCTCTTTAGCACTAGAAAAGAAATATCAGCTTATTCAGAATGGTGATAAGATTAAATTCATTTATCTTAGAGTGCCAAATACTATTCAAGAAAATGTCATTTCCTTCCCAGGCCATTTACCAGAGGAACTTGAATTGCATAAGTACATCAATCATGATTTACAATTCCAAAAAACATTCCTTGATCCAATTAAAATCATCCTTGATGCAATTGGGTGGTCTCCAGAACCACGAGCTGACTTACAGCAATTCTTCTTTTAGTATTTACATGACTGCGTAAATACTGTATAATACAACTAAATTAATAATATGAGTAAAGATTGGGTACAAGATATCAATAATATGCACGAGAAATACGGCGTCCGTCCTGTAGTTGAAAAAATGACTAGATTGGACTTACGCACATTTCTGAATTTCCGAGTAAAATTTCTTAATGAGGAATTAGATGAAACTAAACTAGCGGCAAATAATGCTGGATATATCGACGCAGAAGAAGTAGTTGACGGCCTTATCGACCTTTGTGTTGTGGCTATTGGAACTCTTGACGCGTTTGGTGTTGATCCCTATAAAGCGTGGGATGCAGTTTTAGAAGCGAATATGAATAAAGAAGTAGGGATTAAAGAAACTAGACCAAATCCACTTGGCCTTCCAGATTTGATTAAACCTGAAGGATGGGTAGCACCATCTCACGAAGGCAATCATGGTGATTTGAAAAAGATTTCCTAAGATGTATTCTCTCACAATATTCAATTCGATTTTCGATAATAAAACTCATCGAAGAATGACTTTTTCCAAATGGGAAGAGTTTGAAGATTTGTTATATTCACTGAGTAAACAACCAGGATATAAACCAAAGAAAGGCGAAAGAAAAGATGGATCACCTCTTATCACTCCCGCGACTTATGCTAAAGATACTACACGCGCTAATCGTAATGTTATTGAATGGGCTAGTTGGGTTGCTATGGACATTGATGAATATGAAGGCTCTTTTGAAGAAACGATCGAAACCTTTAAGGGTAATAGATTCGTGTGCTATAGCTCTGCATCTTCATCGAAAGAAAAACCAAAGTTCAGAATCGTCTTCCCATTAACAAAGCATGTAGAAGCTGAAAAGATAAAGCATCTCTGGTTTGCTATAAACAAAGAATACAATTCTCTTGGAGATCCCCAAACTAAGGATCTCTCGAGAATGTACTATGTTCCAGCACAATATCCCAACGCGTATAATTTTATATTTACGCACGATGGTCCTTTTTTAGATCCTGACCAATTGATGCGCAAACACTCGTTTGTCAATTCTTCCAGTAATAATTTAAGCGACAATCTACCGGAAGCAATACAAAAAGAACTTGCAAAACACTATGCAAATAAACTTACGAATACCAATATTCGCTGGTCTTCTTATAGGGATTGCCCATTTGTAAATAAACAACTTGTTTCTGAGTATGTCACTATTAATGAATCTGGTTGGTATCACCACATGTATAGAATTATGATGAGCATCGCTGCAAACGCAATCCGTAAGAAGTATCCGATCACACCAGCGGAGATTGAGTCTCTAGTACGAGAGATGGATTCCGAAAATGGTGGTTGGTATAAAGGCCGCCCAGTAAAACTTGAAGCTGCAAGAGCCATCGATTTTGCTCTTAAAAGTGTATCATTTTAGTAGAATTATACAATTCTGTTACTAATTTAGCTAAAAAAGCACTTATTTGCAAAAATGTTATGTACATTTGCTTAAAAACATGCTAGAATATAGGCATAATCAAGTTAGAAACTATGAGTATGAAAAAAGAAAATGAAAAGGAGTTCTTCGAAAATGTTGTCTTTATTGGCCTTGCTGCGTGGGTGGCGTTCATTGGTTTAATAGCAGCTTTTAAGTTTGCAGTCGATTTTTTCTCTAACCTCTAAATTATTACATTATGAAAAAAACAGTATTACTAGGATTTAGTTTAGCCATCCCTATTTGGGGAGTTACCTTCTGGTCAGCGCAAAATGCAAAAAGCGTAGAAGTCGTAGAAAAGATTGTCTTATCCGAACCAGAAAAAGTTGAAGCCCACGTCTTCCTAACTAAATGGCAGATTGATAAAATGTCATCTTCTTTTAGCGAAGGTTCGCACCCTTCCGATACCGTTAAATTTAACAGCATTGTTAGAAAAGACGGAAGCGGCTGGAGGATTTCTTCCACGCACTTGGTTAAAGGTTCAGAAAGGTATCCAACGCCAAAGGGCCCGTATTACGTGGTTGACTCATCATATGTTGACCACTCAGGAGATTTTAAATCTTGCATTGAATACGCAGATAGTTATAAAGAGTTCCATGATTATATCGTGGTAAGCCCTGAATAAGTAATACTATAACCTAATTGTATGGAAAACACAGTAGAGCTGTTGGGTCATTATGGATCTGACGAAACAATTGCGTGTAGCGCATGGACATCAACATCAAGAACGCTAAATGAAGAAAAAAGAAAGAGAATTCCGAAGCTCATCAACATGCTTTGGAGCGAAGGACACGAAACACCCTTTGAAAAATGCAGCGTTCATTTTCTTGTTGATTGTGACATCGCCTCTCATATTCACTTACTTAAGCATCGAATATCTTCGCTTAATGCTGAGTCGGCACGATACAAAGAACTGAAAGAAGATAAAATGTTCATTCCTGATGATTGGCCGGAGGAGTGGCAGAAGAGATTATCCAAATACACAGAAGACGGAAACCTCTTATATCATGAATGCTTGGCTGATCTTGAGCCAAAACTCGGTAGAAAAAGAGCAAAGGAAAGCGCTAGGTTCTTTAAAACTTATAATAGCCGCATCCAAGCAGACGTGCAATTTAATTTACGATCTTTCGCTAATTTTATTAAACTGCGTAAAAGCCAACATGCACAAAAGGAGATTAGGGAAATAGCAGCAAAAATGCTCAACTGCGTTATTCTTATTGAAGGTAGTCCCTTTAAACACACGCTAAACAGTTGGCACAAAATTATTTAAAAAAAAACATTATGAAAAAAGCAGCAATATTATCAACACTTATTCTTTTAACATCAATTTTAATCAAGTATGGAGTAGAGGCGTATGTTTCTCGTGCACCTGATTACCCAGAAGGACCCACAGTAAATGCCGATAATTTGTACACAGACTACGCAACGAGTACATTTTATAAATCGGCAAATATGGGCCGTGATAGCTTATTTACTGGAACATCTGTTAGATACCATTTTAATGGTGAAATGCTTGCAAAGGCTGGAATCAAAAATGGAAAACTTCATGGCCCTTTTGACTCTTGGTATGAGAATGGCCAGAAACACATATCTTTAGTTTGGAAGAATGGAGAAAAATTTAAGAATTTTAAAGCATATTTCCCCAGCGGAAACCGTATCCCTGGTGATGCTAATGATCTCGCAGAGCGAATTTTTTCCGGTGAAATCATTGAAGAGTAATTTCTTATTTACAAATAGCTTGTAATATTGTAAAATCAGATTATGCAAACTAAAGATATTCGCGATCAGTTTATTGAATTGTATTCTAAAAAAGAATATGTTACTGATAAAACAGGTGTAAAAACACTTGAAATTGTTGGTGCGTCTTTCACCGCTGACGAAGTATCAATATTTGGTACTCCTAACGAAGAGTATATCAAAAGAGAAATCGATTGGTATCTTAGTGAAAGTCTTTATGTGTATGATATTCCTGAGAAAACACCTGAAATATGGAAACAGATATCGTCAACAAAAGGGAAAATAAATTCTAATTACGGCCAGCTGATATTCAGTAAAGAAAATCATAAGCAATATAATCATGTGTGCCAACAACTTTTGTGCGATCCAAATTCGCGTAGAGCGGTGATGATTTACCAACGGCCTACTATGCACAACGATTTTAATGTCGATGGCATGTCCGATTTTATTTGTACTAATGCTGTTCAGTATATGGTCCGAGATAACTCTGTTCATGGTGTTGTACAAATGCGATCAAATGATGTTGTTTTTGGTTACAGAAATGATTATGCGTGGCAAAAGTTTGTCCTTGATCGTCTAGTAAAAGATCTAAATGATTTTGGTGAAAATACTTATTCGCCCGGTGATATTACCTGGCAAGTAGGATCTTTACACGTCTATGAACGTCATTTCAAGTTTATTGATAAAGAAATCGAAGCAAGAAAAAAAGCTGATGAAGTTCACTCTCTTGCTCAATCATCAATGGGCGACTCATGAAGTTTAATGCATCTCAACTAAATAAAGATTTTTATCTTGCTCGAGCTAAGGCGGAAGCAAATGAAATCTTCTCAAATGAAAGTACTCGTCGCGACAGGTCATTTCAAAATATCTTAGAGACGACACTGTATGGTCATGCAGCAGAGGTATTTTTAATACAAGAATGTGGCTTTAAAGATGATGAGCGAAAATACAAAGACGTAATTAATACAAATGGTTCTTCGGTTGAAATTAAAGTCACCGAAGGTGATTATTATGTTCCTTATGTTTTAGAGCGAGCAGAAAAAGCAAAGTCACAAGTATGGAGAGATTACCCCGATATTTTATATGTTTTCCTTGGAAATAAAAAAAGTGCAGATTACGAATTAAATGGCGTTTATAAGTGGAATAGTAAAAGATTTGTTTTACAAAGCAACGAAATTAGTGTATAATATCTACTAACATGGAAAAGGAATCAATTAAAGTACTTAGTGAATGCTCAGACATTCAATTGAAAAAATCTAAAGATTATCAAAATCCAAACTCCCGCATTAAGCAGGCAGACTATTATCCAAGAGGAGTTATGTCAATCATGGAATTGATCAACACAAAAACAATTAGATTGTGGTCACTTATTGAAGCTATGGAGAATGATCCTAGTTATGAACCCAACTTTGAATCGATCGAAGACTCTCTAAAAGATTTAATTAATTATGCGTCATTTGCTGTTGCATACTCTCGTGGTAAAATAGAAGGTCAGGATCCGAATAGAGACTTTCTAAATCGCGAAAAAGCGAAAGATTGATATGATCACTAATCCAATTTCAAACATACCTGTTAACGCTAAATCCCATGTTTTTGGGTGGGCTAAAAAATGGTCAGATCTTTTAGATCAAAGAATCGACCACAAATGTGAGCACTATAATAAAAAAGTGTATATTGATCATGGTGCAAACTTTGGGGGAACACTAAATTTATTTGGAGGTGCCAACAAGAATGTCTTTGATAAAATAAACCGGGTAATGACTGCTGAAGAAATTATTTCTTTAGATCGTGACATGCCTAATTATGGGGAGATGCTTAAAAAACGCATCGGCGCAAAAACAACGTATGAAGGAATAACAGAAGCTTGGTGTGATAGGTTGTCAGTAAAATGTAATTGGATAAATTCATTAAAAATGGAAGAACTTCCAAATGCATTTGATGGTATCACTGTTGGTGATTCACACTCAATCGCTTTTGCAAATAAAGGAGACGCTATATTTCGTAACGACGGCAAAACTCTTCATGGAGCTTTAAACGAGGGATTGTCGACATTTATGCGTGGCGTTTCAGCTAAAAATACACCGGTTACTTTCTGCTTTGGATCAATTGATATTCGCCACCATTTTTGCCGGCACGGAGGTTTATCTAAACCTATGATTGAAAGGTATGTTGATGAGGCACACAGCATTACAAATAACCCATTCTTTGCAAAGCCAGTTCCAGTTGAGTTTGAAGGAAGAAGGATCCCGAAAAGCGGCTTTTACAAAGGAGAGCCTTTTTATGGTTCATGGGAAGACAGGCATAAAATTACTGGTGAGTTTATCATGCATTTGCACGATCTTTTACCTAAAGAGAGAATTATTGGACCACCAGAAGAATGGTATCGCATGGATCCTGAAAAATATGCTAAAACACATATGGAACTCTCCTCAAGTTTTCATATAGGTCCTATGTACTATAGAAGTGAAAACTGGGGAATCAACGACTTTTTTGCATAAATGCCACACAATAATCACGTAACAGACGGTTTCAATAAGGACGTTAGTCCTCTATTCGATATTGAAGATGCTAAATCAGACTATCTAAAATTAGCAGAAAATTGGGAAGATCCGTATGGAATTCCTAAAATTCGTGTACACGATGGGATAAGAGTAGTTCGTGATGATCTTCTTACAGGATCTAAGGTTCGTGGCGGGGATTGCTTAATTTCATCTTTACCTGAGCATATTGACACTATTGTTTATGTTCAACCAAGAACTGGTTTAGCTGGTGTATCAATACTAGATGTTGCAAAAAGGCACAATAAAAACGTTATGTTATTTATGCCTTCGAGTAAGCGAATTTCACACCATCAGGCCTGCTGCATTGAGCAAGGCTGTGGTTATTCATTTCATCGCATTGCTGCAATGCCTAATTTAAATTTAATCGCAAAAAAATGGGCATCAGAACACGAAAACGCTTTTTTTGTCCCTCTTGGTTTAAAGCACGAAATGGTGACTGCCGGTATTGTTAAAACAGCTTCTAGTATTCCTGCACCTGATGAAGTTTATTGCGCGACATCTACTGGCGTTCTTACAAGAGCCCTTCAAATCGCTTGGCCAAAAACCAAATTTACTTCTGTGTGCGTGTCTAGAAATATGAAAGCCGGGGAACTTGGAAGGGCGAGAGCAATATCAGAAGCTCTTGCATTTACTGCATCAGAAAAGGCTAACAATTTACCACCCTTCCCTACTATAGATACATATGACGGTAAAGTTTGGAAGTACATCCCTAAAAATAGCGGTAAAGATATTTTATTCTGGAACGTTGGAGCTGAACCTGTTTTAGAAAACGGCGCTATATACGAAACAATTGACAGCTACAGAGATTGGCCAAAAAATGAAAACAACTAAGTACTACGAGGAGTTTAAAAGATATTATAAACTTGCTGAAGATCAACAGGGTAAAACTAATTTGGGTTGGAACGACTATGAGGGTTCAACGAGTGATGACTTAATGAATAGCGTTCAGTTATATGATGTTGTAGAAAGAAAACTAGCCGGCTTTTCGCAAATTGTTAACGATGCATTTTACGGTTCTTCCACGGATCATCCTTATTATGATAAAATCAAAGCAGGACATGCGGACAATAAGCGCAAATATATGATAGCTAAGTGGGATGATCGAAAAAATGTGTACGGTTTAAGAGAATGGCTATACGTATTTTTAGTGCACCGAATTACTGGATCTGCAATTAATTACGGCACAATTCCTTCAGGTTATCACAATACAATTTTATTTGATTTATATACATGCGACACGGTTGATGAAATGGCAAAAATGATACCGCATTATAGAAAAACATTTTATACGTCAATTGGCTATCAATTTCCAAAGTTCCCTAAACCTCCGGAAGGTTACAAACGAGGAGGAGATTATTATCTTTCAACATATGCACCTAGATTAGTTGATGAAATGGCATCATGGCTTGAGAGTGGAGGTAAGCGTGACTTTCGCGAAATGGGAGATTGGATGTTTGAATGGAATGAAAAAAATGGGCTATGCAGATATAAATTTCAATACGCAGCATTTTTAGCAGATCTTGCAGACTGGTTTCCTGAGTTTGTTAATACGGAATCGCATTTCTATTACGGAACAAACGCAGTAGAGTGTATATCATATTTAATAAAGGGTAAAAAGAAAGATCAAAATACTTTAGATTCTGTTATGGATATGGTTTATGAAGATCTAGGATCAGTGCCATATAACGCTGAAGATGTGTGTTGCGATTTTATTCGTTGGGTAGAAAACTATGTGCGGCCGGGATCCCACTACGACCATGTTGATCGTGATGCTGTTTGGTCATCTTGCTCAATTAAAGATCATCCTAGGGGAAGGCAAAAGGCAATGTTGGATTTGGGTTTAGTCGAATCGTTCAATACTCTTAAATATCATCCTTCTGATCTAAAAGTCCTCGAAATAAATAATTTAAGCATTGGCGAATATCAAGGCCTTTGCAAAAAACTTTAGTATCGCTGTAGTTTGCGATTTACAAAGTACTATAATTGTGCTATAATAGGCACGTACAAAACACGGAAAATATGTCATTATTAGATAAATTAAAGAAATCCTCTCGCTCTGCGGGAGTAGCAATTCTTTCAGAATCAAAACTCTTTTCTGAAAAAGAACTGACAACAACACCAGTGCCAATGATTAATGTTGCGCTTTCTGGATCGATCGATGGAGGCCTTGCGTCAGGGCTTACAGTTTTAGCTGGCCCATCAAAGCATTTTAAAACATCATTCGCTCTTTTAATGGCAGCTGCTTATTTGAAAAAACACGACGATGCTGTTTTGATGTTTTATGATTCAGAATTTGGATCTCCGCAATCATACTTTGAATCCTTTGGTATCGACACTTCTCGTGTACTCCACACACCTGTTACTAACATTGAAGAACTCAAGTTTGATATTGTTCATCAGTTAAATGAGATTGACCGTAAAGATAAAGTCATTGTTGTTATTGACTCGGTTGGCAATATTGCTTCTAAGAAAGAAGTCGAAGATGCTGAGAATATGAAATCAGTTGCTGACATGACTCGAGCAAAAGCTCTTAAAGGATTGTTTAGAATGATCACGCCAACACTAACTCTTAAAGACATTCCTCTTCTTGCTATTAACCATACTTACATGGAACAAGGTATGTTCCCAAAAGCTGTTGTTTCAGGAGGAACTGGTGTAATGTATTCTGCAGATAATGTTTGGATCATTGGCCGTCAGCAGGAAAAAGATGGTACAGAAATTAAAGGTTACCACTTTGTTGTAAACGTTGAAAAGTCACGGTTTGTTAAAGAAAAGTCTAAAATTCCTATTTCAGTTTCTTGGGAAGGCGGTATTCAAAAATGGTCTGGGTTACTCGATGTTGCTATCAAAGGCGAGTATGTTGTTAAGCCTAAAAATGGTTGGTATATGGCAAAAAACCCTGCAACAGGTGAAGAGTTGTCTGGAAACGTACGTGCTAAGCAAACCTTAGAAAAAGCCTTCTGGGAACCAGTATTTAAAAATACTGACTTCGCGGATCATATTGAAAAAAGGTTTAAAGTAGGAACAGTTGAAATGGTAACAGAGGAGGTTGAAGATGCCAGCGAATAAAGTAAATGTTGACCGATATATTCAATTTGTTGAAAAAGGTGATAGCGAATTGTATTCATTAAAGGTTGTACAAGGTCCCTATACTGGTGTAGTATACACCTACGGTAAAGTTGAAATTAAAGGTACAGTTGATGAGCCAGTTGTTAAATTTGACTTTACAATCAATGAAGTTCCTAAAGGAAAAAAGAAAACTAAATTAGAAAAATCTAAGGCGTTTAAAAATTTTATGGGTGATATTCTTATCACTTTAATCGAAGAAAAAGTTAATGACGAATCTACAGAAGCTGATACTCAAGAATCTGACGAATGATGAAGAATTTTGTCGCCAGACCCTACCGCATCTCAAGCCTGAATACTTTGAAAACGAGTATCGGCCTGTGTATGAACTAATACTCCAATTCCTAGGAAATTATAATAAACTTCCTACATCATCTGCATTAGATGTTGAGTTTCAAAAGTCTGATTTGATAAATAAGTCAAATAAGAATGAAATTCATAATGTAATCACTGATCTGAATAATCATGAGAACGTTGACAGAGAATGGCTACTGAACTCTACCGAGGAATGGTGCAAGAATAGAGCAGTCTATCTTGCTATCATCAAATCTATAAGCATCATCGATGGAAAGGAGACACAACTAACGGATGGTGCAATCCCCGGAATACTATCCAAGGCGCTTCAAGTGTCTTTTGATACAAATGTCGGCCACGACTATTTTGAAAATTCAACCCAACGATACGATTTCTATCATGCTCAAGAAGACAAAATACCTTTCGACTTATCGCTCTTTAACACCATTACGAAAGGTGGTGTTTCGAATAAAACTCTTAACATCATATTGGCAGGTACAGGTGTGGGAAAAAGTTTGGCAATGTGCCACTTCGCTAGTGCCAATCTCGCCGCTGGACTCAACGTATTATACGTTACTCTCGAAATGGCAGAAGAAAGGATTGCTGAGCGAATCGATGCTAATTTACTTGATGTCCCGATTGATCAACTTGAGACGTTGCCTCAACAACTTTTTGATACCAAGGTTAACAAACTCAAGGAGAAGTCTAGAGGTAAACTCATCGTAAAAGAATATCCTACAGCTACAGCACATGTCGGACATTTCAGAGCTTTGTTTGATGAGCTAAAGCTTAAGAAAAACTTTAAGCCTGATGTTGTCTATGTTGATTATCTTAATATTATGGGCTCGGCTCGTATTAAAGGCCTTGGTGGTTCTGTTAATACATACTCCCTTATCAAAGCAATTGCTGAAGAACTTAGAGGTTTAGCTGTTGAGCACGATGTTCCAATCTGGTCAGCTACTCAAGTTACTCGTTCAGGCTTTGGCAATACTGATGTTGAGCTAACAGATACTTCTGAATCATTTGGACTACCCGCAACTGCTGATTTAATGCTGGCACTTATTTCAACGGAGCAGTTGGAAGGCATGAACCAACTTATGGTCAAACAATTGAAGAATCGTTACAATGATCCCACACAAAATAAAAGATTTGTGGTTGGTATTGACCGATCTAAGATGAGACTGTATGATGTTGAAGACTCAGCCCAAACACTAGCCAGCGATGAAATAACGCCGGCCCCAACCGCAAATAATGACTTTTCGGCCTTTAGAATCTAGTCTGGGGCATAAAAAGGCTAAAAAAGCGCATTTTTATGAAAAAAAGTATGTACAAACCGCGGTGATTATGCTAGAATAAATACATAATCAGAATGGTTAAAGTAAAAGGATCCGGCAAAAAAAAGAGGGCAATGGTAGATTCAATTGCTGAGTATTGTATAGGTATGTTAATGCCTAGACTTAAAGGTAAATTAGACATTGGAATCACTTTAATTCCTAGGCTTAAAGAAAAAGAGTCAATTGCTGGTGATTGTATTTGGGAGGATGAGACGTGTGTGAGACCTCGCGAGTTCTCCATAAGAGTTGATTCAACTCAGGACTTGCAGTCAATGCTAGAGACTATTTGCCATGAGATGGTCCATGTTAAGCAGTATGCCCGCGGTGAGCTTAAAGATTTAGCACGCTCTAGTAAATGCTGCAAGTGGAAAGGTAAAAGTATAAACTTTGATAATACACACTATTTTGATCAACCATGGGAAATCGAAGCTCATGGCCGGGAAAGAGGCCTTTTTCTAAGATGGTTTGTCGAAAGTGACTGGAAAAATTGTCATTGGGTTGAATATTAAAAGTTAATTCTTTATAAATAGAATAATAACGGTAATAATTATTCAAATATGGTATCACTTAAATCATTTTTAACATTTTTTAGCGAGTCTACAACATTCGCTGCTTTAAAACACAACGATCTTACAAAAAGAGGAGGTGCACGAATAACCGTTTTTACCGATAAAGTGAAAAACGGTGACGCGTTTCTTACTACACACGGAAATGTCATAATTGATAAAGCATCATTTAAAAAAGAAACAAAAAAGAATAGATTCGATAAAGGCGGCTTTAGCGCTAAATTTAATGGAACTCTTGATAAAGGCCCAATAGTTGTCCAATATCCACGCGATTTTTATAAGACACCAGAATTTGGAGGCAGAGGCGTAGGGGCCGGAACTGCTGCTGAAGATATGCACCTCGCAGCATTTCAGAATGAAATGGCTAAGGTGATGAAAAAAGATAAAGTTCACACTCTAGATTTGGTAGTTGGTAAACGCCGATTAAAAAATGTTGTCTCAATGGAGTCGACTCCTGGTACACCAAAAGCTGATTTCCATATACGGGATTTAGATGGAAACGAGGTAGCATGGATATCGCATAAAGCAGGCAAATCAGCAAAAGACTTTCAACAATATGGAGGCATTACTCATCCAGTTATTCAACAGTCAGAAGGTGTTCAGCGCTTTATTAAAGATATTATGGCCCTCCGGCCGGAAGGATTGCAAAGAAAAGAATCCTTTTGGAGAGAAGTTATTGATAAAAAGGTTATACACCAATCGATTTGGGGAGTTGATTTCGGAAGTGATAGAGGGCGAAATAATGTTGACGAATTTCACCAGGGTAAGATGAAACTAAAAAAATCTGGTAAGTCGTATAAAATCGTTTCAAACCATTCTGCAAACAACGGAGAAGAACCAAAGGGTGAGTATGATGCTTATTATGTGGCAAGATATCAGGGCACCCGCGGGCAATTTGGAATTCCAAATGTTCGTCTCGGCGTATTTCCTAAAGGTCAGAAACCAAAATCTACTGGAGAAATTATTTAATTGTGAAATCATTTATAGAGCATCTTAGCGAAGCAGAATATGATGGCCGGAAAGTCACCTTAAATAAGCCATTTCGTTCTGATGATAAAAAGAAAAAGTTTTACGTTTATGTAAAGAACGAAAAGGGTAACGTTATAAAACTTGGTTTTGGCGATCCTAACATGGAGATTAAACGCGATGATCCAGGCCGTCTAGCTGGATTTAGAGCGCGCCATCAATGCGATACAAATCCCGGACCAAAGTGGAAAGCACGTTATTGGTCATGTAAGTTTTGGGAGAAAGGTAAAACCGTAACAGACTTATTGGATAGTGTTGATGCAGATGAATCTATACTAGAAGCATCTCGCGCAGGTAAAAATACACACATGACACATATCGAAGATCGTGTTATTTATGGTGGTGTCAAGGGAGCAAGAGAGTCGATCCTTGCGCTTCGTTCTTTGAGAGATATGCTAGCTGGTAAAGTTAGTTCTTCAACTAATGTTACTGAAAAATGGGACGGAGCACCTGCGGTATTTGCCGGAATTGATCCTTCAGATGGTAAGTTTTTCGTAGCAAAAAAAGGTATTTTTAATAAAAATCCAAAGGTTTATAAGTCAGAGGCCGATGTGAGAAACGATACATCTGGCGACTTAGCAGACAAATTAGTAATCGCATTCAATGAACTTAAAAATCTTGGTATTAAAAACGTTATCCAGGGAGATATTATGTTTACAAAGGGAGATCTTGAATCTGAATCTATCGACGGTGAAAAGTATATTACATTTCAGCCTAACACCCTCGTGTATGCAGTTCCTTCCGGCTCTGATTTAGCAAAGACAATTTCAAAGGCTAATTTAGGAGTTGTATGGCATACAACTTACAAAGGTGATAGTTTTGAATCTATGACTGCATCTTATGGTGTAGACGTTTCTTCTCTTAAAAAGAAAAAAACAGTTTGGTATCAAGACGCTGATCTTAAAAATCTTTCTGGTACCGCAACATTAACTAAAGCGGATACTGAAGAAGTTACTGAGCAACTTTCAAAAGCTGGTAAAATCTTCCAAAAGATTAAGTCGACAACTCTTAACGAGTTAGAGAATAATCCAGAACTTGCTACTAAACTTGAGACATTCAACAACACGCTAGTCAGAAAAGGTGAGCGCATTAAAAATACTACAAAGCACGTTTCTGACTTGATTTCCTGGTTTGATACTAAGTATAAAAAAGAGTACGAAAAGCGCAAAAGCGCAAAAGGAAAAGAAAACGTTCTTAAAAAGCAGGAAGAAGAAATGAAGTTCTTTTCTAAGGAAAATAGAAAAAACCTTGATATGATGTTTCAGCTAATGAATGCAATTGTTGACGCTAAGTTGATCATTATAAATAAATTAGATAAGTTAAAAGAAATTGACACTTTCATTAGAACAAAAAAAGGTTTTAAAGTAACAGGTTCAGAAGGATTTGTTGCGATTGACTATAACACTAATGGAGCAGTTAAACTAGTTGACCGATTAGAATTTTCTACAAATAATTTTTCACCAGATGTTATCAAAGGATGGGAACGATGAAAAAAATAAACGATATTAAAGGCTTTAAGCAGTTTAATGAAGAAAGCGTAAACGCAGTAGTTTTTACGTTTGGAAGATTTAATCCTCCTACTGTTGGACATGGTAAGCTTATAACTAAGGTAGCTGCAGCAGCTATTGGAAATCAGTATCGTATATACGCTTCACAATCAAACGACTCTAAAAAGAATCCTCTTAAGTATAAAGAAAAAATTCGTGTTATGCGTAAAATGTTTCCAAAACACGGAAGAAACATTATCGAAGATAAGAACGCAAAAACCGCATTACACATTGCTTCTATTTTACACGATCAAGGATTTACTAGGATGACTATGGTCGTTGGTTCTGACCGCATAAAAGAATTCCAAAAACTCCTTAAGAATTATAATGCTATAAAAGGCCGCCACGGATTTTATGATTTTAAGGATGGCATAGAAGTTATCTCAGCAGGCGAAAGAGACCCAGATGCAGAAGGTGTTGAAGGAATGAGTGCTTCTAAAATGCGCGCTGCTGCAATTGAAGGAGACTTTAAAGCTTTTAGTCAAGGATTACCAAAGGAGTATGGAGAAGATATGACGCTGTTTAATCTAATTAGAAAGAGAATGGGATTAAAGGAAATGGTTAGCTTCCGTAAACATGTTCAGCTCCCAAGTCTTTCAGAGAAAAGAGAGCAATATATTTCAGGCGAAATATTTAACGTGGGAGACACTGCAGTCACTGAATCTGGTGAAAGTATTACGGTAGAATCTAGAAAATCAAATTACATTGTTGATACGAATAATAAAAAACATTTTGTTGAAAAACTTAAGCCGGCATATAAAAAAGGTTTATCAAAATCAACAAGCTCAAAACGCCAAGCTCAGTTTAATAAGCAAGCTAAAATGGACGATGATGATCCAAGTTCTTATAAGCCTGCTCCTGGAGATGCTCGGGCAAAGACAAAGGTTTCTAAGCATACAAAAGCGTATCATAAAAAATTTGGTAAAAAAGAAGCTTTGGATCAAGGTACAGATGAGTTAGTTAAAGCGTACAAAAAGCTTACACCGCTCGAAGAAAAACAAATTGCCGGACTTAAGAAAAAAGCAGAAGAATCTGGTATGCCATACGGCATATTGAAAAAGGTGTTTGATCGTGGCATGGCCGCATGGAAATCAGGTCATCGCCCAGGAGCAACTCCTCATCAGTGGGCGTACGCGCGTGTCAATTCTTTCGTTACGAAAAGTAAAGGTACATGGGGCGGAGCGGATAAAGACTTAGCAGCAAAGGTTCGGAAAGAATCTATTGACGAAGGCGAAGGCAAATACAAAGGAGAAACTTGGGAAGATGGTTTTAAACGCCGTGTAGTAAAGACAACAAAGGACGAGCATAAAGCAGATGGTTATAAATGGCGAATTAAGGGAAAAGAACGTCCTGAAATTTCAATAAAGTTGTATAAGAAAAAGCCCGATTTTGCTGAATTTAAAAAGCAAATGAAACGTGTTGCTGGCCACGAGTTTGGAGGTTAGTTATATTATAAATAGTTTTAATTATTCTAATGGGCGAAATGAATCAAGGAGACAAACAAAGGCTCGACCGCATCGAAGAGAAAATAGATAGGATGTCAGAGGCGGTAATTGCTTTAGCAAGAGCCGAAGAAAAAATCGTAAATCTTGACGAGACTACTCGTATGATTTTACAAAAAATGGTAGACCAAGACGAAAGGTTGCGCAAAGTTGAATCGGTTCAACATGACAATGAAACTACCATTAAGACTATTAAGTCTATTGTTTGGACTACAGTCTCAGCATTAATAACAACTGCCGCCGCAACACTTGCTTGGTTATTTACTGGATCACCAAAATGAAAACATTTAAACAATATCTTACTGAAAAACCACTGACACCTTCTCAGCGAGTCGCTAGAAGCCGTCAGATGAAGAGAATAATGCCTAAGATAAAAAAGAAGCGTGAAATCGCGATGCGCAAAAAGGCTTCATCTGCTCAATTGAAAATGAGAGCTCAGAAAAAAGCCACAGACATTATTCGTAAAAAATTTATCCCTGATGGCCAAGATTATGCGAGCATGTCATTTGCTCAAAAGATTCAACTTGACAAAAAGGTTGAAAAGAAAAAAGCCGCAATAAAAAAGATTGCAAAAAAGTTAATGCCAAAAATAAAACGAGCAGAAGCCGACCGCATAGAAAAATTAAAAGCCAACAAATAAAATATGATTAAAAAAATACTAATCTTAGCTATAGCATCGATGTTATCAGTATCGTGCTCATCCTGTTGAGCATCTGAAACAATTGTAACCGTGAGTTACGAAATTTTAAAAACTCAATTATAAATTAAAAAAAAAACTAGTATGAAACCACAAGATAAAGCACTCGCTAACATCGCGGAAGCGGCTAAACGCGTGATGAAAAAAGAAACTGAAGTTCAGCCTTCAGACAAAGACTTCGTAGATCTTCATTCAATTGATAAGGATAAACGGAGAGGGTCAACACCTCTTGAAGAAAAAGATGTCGACGAAGCAAATGAATTCACTAAAGCTGCTGCTAAAGCCGCAGTTGCTGGTGATGACGAATTTGAATTTGATGGTAAGAAATTTCCTACTGAAATGGATGTAGATGTAGCTAAAAAGATCCTTGGTGAGTCAGCCGATCTTGAAGAAGATAATGGTTGAAAGGATAAAGCAAAATCTGAGTCTCAGGTTATTGAAGCAAAAACACAATCCGATGAGTTTGAACCTCACTGGATGTACGATCCAGAAACAGGAGAAAAGGAAAGAGCCGAAAAGCCTGAAGATCACGAAAGATTGAAAGCCTTAGGTTGGGGTCACGAACCTCCTGTTAATGAAGCAAAGATTGATAATTATGTTGCGTCGCTTGCTAAAAAGTATAATGCATTAAAAACCATTGATCCAAATAGCAAAGATTGGAAAGATTTAGTTAAGCAATTGTCTAACCTTTCTGATGCAGATTTGAAAAAACTTGTTGATGCGAAAATCAAATGGGCTTCTATGATGGCTGAGCCAATGCTTAAATATGGAAAACACGCAGACAAAAGGCACGGGGGAAACCTTAATAGAAAGATTGATAAGGCTTTAAAGAAAGGTGACATTGATAAAGATGACACTAGACAAATTAAAGGTAACATGAACCCATTTAAGGGTAGAAAGAAGTAATAAATAACTCTATATGAAGTTATTTGCTGAATTAAATAATGAAAACTTTGAACTATTTGCAGCGAAATATTATGATAATCCTGCCTGTTTATCTACAGAGGAGTTTTATCATGATATCGCAAAATTTAAGTATATTGTAAGACTATTTAGGCGATATAGAGAAACTGGAAAAGTACAAGAAAGACTGTTGTTGAATCATATAATCCTAATTTATAACGTATTTCAAATACAAGCAGCAACAAGAATGTTGTTTTATAGGGTTGATGAAGATCTATGGTCTGCTTTGAAAACATTTCTAGTGTTCTTAAATTATTTGCCAGGTAACACTTACCAGGATATAAATATTGATTTGAATATAGCTAACAAACTGAAAGAAATATAACTATGGGATTATTTAGAGGACCAGACTTTTTTTACGCACTACGATTTCTTCGTCTTTTGACGATGCCATGGATAAAAACCGACGCGTTTAAACAAGGCATTGTAGACGATAAAGGAGTAAAAGTTAAAAAGCCTGAAACACCTAAAGAAAAGTCATCATACACTGTTTTTCATAAATTAGTATTCAATATTCGAAGGCTTCTAGGAAAAATTCCTTTAGGTCAAAGTACAATAGCACGTTACGCCGCGGCATTGTATCTCATTAAGGAACATACAAAAATTAGCGATAAACGGCTAATTAAGATCCTTAAAGAAACTAATGGTGTAGATCTTTCGGAATATAAGCCAGACTTAAATGAATGGTATTTGACCGAAGACGGAAATATAGAAAAAGGAAAATATGCACTTGTCCGTGACATAGCATTACCAAAGACTGGAGAAATTTTAGCATTAAAGGGGTCTATGGTGGAAACAACGGAATCTCAACCGCATGGCTCAGTTTTGGGTCATGCGGTATTTGAGGCAAAGCACTGCAAAACAAAACAAACCATTTACATTACACAGGAAGATATCTCTAGATGAATAAAGAAGACACAACCACCACCGCGGTGGCAATAACCGATAAACCATTAGGTACTGTTAGAAATAAGAAGTACCGAGTTTTTGATGTTTCATCAGAAACCTTTTCTCGCTTTCAAGTTGGTAGAACTAAATATGAACGGTGGTCTAAATTCATTAATGAAGATGAAAGGGATATCGTCAGCTATTATAATAGAAATAAAAATTCTGTTATAGTCCTGCGCAATTCTGAGAATGGGGCACTGCGCGCTCTCTACCACACAAAATAAGTAAAAAAATAGAATTTACTTACTTCGTGTGATGTGGTATAATACCTAACATCATACTAATGCTATGCCTATATCTATATTCGAAGAACAACAATCCCGCAAACCAAATTTATATCCGTGGACAGAACAGTTCATTGAATCCATGCACAACGGATTCTGGACTGATAAAGAATTCTCATTTACGTCTGACGTTCAACAATTTAAAACTGAACTTGACGATCAGCAAAGAGAAATTATTGTCCGAACACTTTCAGCAATTGGCCAAATTGAAGTCGCAGTAAAGACTTTTTGGGCTAAACTGGGAGAGAACCTTCCTCATCCAGCACTTCAAGACTTAGGCTATGTAATGGCCAATACTGAAGTTATTCATAATAACGCATATGAAAGACTTCTTACAGTCCTTGATATGGAAGATGTGTTTGAGGAAAATTTGAAACTCGACTTTATCCAAGGTCGTGTTAGCTACTTACGCAAATACACACACAAATTTTATAAGAGCTCTAAGAAACAGTATTTGTATGCTCTCACCCTTTTCACGTTGTTTGTAGAAAACGTATCTCTTTTCTCTCAGTTTTACATTATTAATTGGTTTGCACGTTATAAAAATGTTCTTAAAGATACTGATCAGCAGGTTAAGTACACACGAAACGAAGAGAATATTCATGCTCTTGTTGGCATGAAAATTATTAATACGATCCGCGAAGAAAGTCCTGAATTGTTTGATGAAGAGTTAGAAGAAAGAATCAGAGGAGAGGCTGTAGACGCATTTACCGCCGAAAGCAAAATAGTTGATTGGATGATTAACGGAATTGATGAGCCAGGATTAAACGCTACTATTGTTAAAGAGTTTATTAAAAACCGCATTAACTCTTCTTTAGATCAAATCGGTTTCAAACCCGTATTTGAAGTAGATGACACTCTTTTAGAATCGACTATGTGGTTTGAAGAGGAGCTCCTTGGAAATAACATGACTGATTTTTTCCACTCCCGTCCTGTTGAGTATTCAAAGAAAAGCCAGTCTTTTGACGAAGACGACCTTTTTTAATTTTTTTATTATTATCATATTATGAATGACATTTATTGGTTAAACAAAGATAGTAGGCAGTTCCTTGAAAGAGGCTACCTTCTCCCTGGCGAAAATCCAGAACAACGCATTATTGATATTGCGAATAAAGCCCAAGAATACCTTGGGAATGATAGTTGGGCAGAAAAGTTTATTGACTATATGCACAAAGGATTCTATTCCTTATCTTCTCCCATATGGTCAAACTTCGGCCGAGATCGGGGATTGCCTATATCCTGTTTTGGATCATATATTCCAGATGATATGGAAAAAATTCTAGGCAAAATCGCAGAGGTCGGAACGATGTCAAAAGTAGGAGGAGGAACTTCTGCTTATTTTGGTGATGTTCGTCCACGGGGTGCAGAAATCTCTAGCGGCGGCAGCGCAACTGGAGTTCACCATCAGTTGACAGTATTTGATTCTTTAACAAACTATATTTCTCAAAGCAACGTACGACGAGGATCATTTGCGGCTTATTTGCCAATCGATCATGGCGATATTGAAGAGTTTTTGGGAATTAGAGGTGAAGGAAATTCTATTCAAGATCTTTCTATTGGTGTTACTATTAGTGACGAATGGATGAAAGAAATGATTGCAGGTGACAAAAAGAAAAGATCTATATGGGGTAAGGTTATTAAAAAGCGTTATGAATCTGGTTATCCTTACATATTCTTTTCTGATAACGCGAATAACGCTGCACCGCAAGTTTATAAAGATAAAGGTAAACGTATCAATGCTTCAAATCTCTGCACTGAAATATTTCTTTCAACTGAAGAAGATGAATCATTTGTATGTGATTTGTCTTCGCTTAATCTTGCTAAGTGGTCAGAGATCGTTGAAACCGACGCTATTGAAACATTGACACAGTTCCTTGATGCTGTTATGACTGAGTTTATTAATAAGACTCGTGGAGTTAAAAATCTAGAATCACCACATAAGTTTGCTATGACTCAAAGAGCTCTTGGTATAGGTGTACTAGGATGGCATTCATATTTGCAGCAAGAAAGCATTGCTTTTGAATCCATGGAAGCTAAGCTTCAAAACTCTCTTATTTTTAAGACTATTCAAGAAAGGACAACTGCAGCTTCTAAAGAAATGGCTATTGAATATGGTGTACCATCTCTTATGGAAGGTTATGGTTTACGTAATAGTTGTTTAGTAGCTATTGCTCCTACCACAAGCAGCTCGTTTATTCTAGGACAAATTAGTCCATCAATCGAACCTCTTAATAGTAATTACTTTACAAAAGATCTTGCTAAAGGCAAGTTTACCTACAAAAATCCAGAGCTTACTAAAGTTCTAATTAGCTACGATAAAAACGATAACACTACTTGGAGAAGTATATTGCAAAAAGGTGGTTCTGTACAACATTTGAAATTCCTCTCTGACCACGAAAAAGAAGTATTTAAAAATTTCGGTGAAATATCTCAGAAAGAAATTCTTATTCAAGCAGCACAACGCCAAAAATACATTGACCAAGGGCAATCTATTAACATGATGGTTCCACCCTCAACAAAACCTAAAGAAGTCAATGAACTACTTGTGTGGGCATGGGAGAATGGTATTAAATCGTTGTACTATCAGCGTAGTGCAAACCCTGCTCAAGAGCTAGCGCGCTCACTAAACGAATGCACCACTTGTGAATCATAATGAAAGAAAATATTAAATGCCAGAATTGTTATTCAGATTATTACGTTGAATGGTTCGACGAAAAAATAGATGATTACGATGATATTATAGTTCCTGACTATTGCCCGTTTTGCGGCGCATACAATGTTGAAGTTGACGAAGATTTAGATGTTGAAGAATAATGTACACATACAAAATAAAAGAAATTGCAAAAGTAGTTGACGGAGACACAATTGATGTTATTATTGACCTAGGCTTCGGTTTAACTAAAAAGGAACGTGTTCGTATTGCCGGAATTGACGCACCCGAATCTCGGACTCGAGATCTTTATGAAAAAAAGCTGGGTTTAGAAGCAAAATATTGGCTTAAAGAGCATATTGAATATTGTGATAATGCTATTATTAAAACCGAAAAAGAAGGCAAGTACGGCCGTATTTTAGGTTGGTTATACACAGATGAATTTAGCATTTCTTTAAACGATGTAATGATAGAGAAAGGTTATGCTTGGGAATACGATGGTGGTAGTAAAGAAAAGGACTATAAAGAGCTTGAGATAAAAAGGAAATCGAATGGATCATGGATTGAATAAATAATTCTATGTGGATTTATAATGGAGAGAAATTTACCTCTGATATGATTGAATCATACCATGGATTTGTGTATGAGGTTACCGATACTCATAATGGAATGAAGTATATTGGTAAGAAAAAGTTTTGGTCTAAAGTTACTCGACCGCCTCTTAAAGGCCGAAAAAACAAAAGGAGGTCATTAAAGGAGTCTGATTGGCAAACATATTATGGCTCAAATGAAGAAGTAAAAACACTGGTAGAGGAGTGTGGACCTAGTAGATTTGAAAGAACCATACTAAAATTGTGTGTTTCTCCCGGCCAAATGACTTACTTTGAAATGAAAGAGCAGATTGACAGAGAGGTGCTTTTTAAGCCAGAAGAGTACTATAATGCCTTTATTGGCGGTAAAATACACAGAAATCACGTATTAAAGAAAAAATAGTATTTACAATAGTTAGTTTTCAGTGTATAATATGAGCTGAAACAAAAAAACAGATTATGATTATTGTAGATTACAGCGGAATAGCCATTGCATCCATATTCTCACAAGACCGCCCTGAAGAAATTCAAGAAGGTCTTATTAGGCATATGATTCTTAATTCTCTCCGGAGATACAACCTTAAGTTTCGAAAGGAATATGGCCAAATGGTGATTGCTTGTGATAGCTCATCATGGCGCAAAGAAGTATACCCCCAATATAAAGCGAAACGCAAAACTAATAGAGATGCATCACCATTAGACTGGGGTCATTTCTTCACACTAATTAATGGTGTGAGAGACGAGATCAAAGAAAATATGCAGTATCCTGTAGTGTCAGCAGATCGTGCAGAGGCTGATGACGTAATTGCAACACTCGTAAAATCAACACAGGAGTTTGGCAAAGCAGAACCTGTTATGATTGTGTCTTCTGATAAAGATTTCTTTCAATTGCATAAGTATTCTAATGTAAAACAATTTAGTCCAATGAAGCGTGATTTCGTAACAGTTGATGATCCAGTCTTTTACAAGTTTGATCATATTTGCCGAGGTGATTCAGGTGATGGTGTTCCAAATATTCTTAGTTGCGATGAGACATTTACTGAAGGCATCCGTCAAAAACCAATGCGTGCCAAAAAGATCGAAGGATGGTATAAAAATTACTACGATGCAGATCTTTCGATTTCGGCCGAAATTAGTGATATGGGTCACGAGGCATATCGTAATTTCTGCAGAAACAAAACAGTAATTGACCTTGACTGTATTCCTGAAGATATTGTGCAAGATATCAACGATAAATATAATCTACAGACAAACAAAAACAAAGGAAGAGTCCTGACATACCTCATCGAAAAGCGGTGTAACATGCTCATTGATTCAGTAGCAGACTTTCTTCCAGCAACCTAATTATTATGCAAAAATATATTCATGAAATCTTCGAGGAAGTATGCAAACTCGAAAATAGAGAAGAACGAATCTCTTATTTAAAAGAGAATGCGTTTAAACAAGTAAAGACTGTATTACAGCTTTGCTACAATGACAAAATCGAATTAGATCTTCCGTACGGCCGTCCTCCTTTTGAAACCTGCCCAGAAGGCCGTGAGCCTTCACCTTTGGCTAATGTTTTTAGTTCCATAGGAGTTTGTGTTAAAGGTAATAGTGCACAACGCGTTAAAAAAGAAAAGATCTTTATTGGGATTCTTGAGCAATTGACTGAAAAAGACGCTCTTATCCTTTGTGCAGCAAAGGATGGCACTATTACAACATTGCAGAATAAAAAATACTCTAAAATGACAAAAAGTCTTGTAGAAGCGTGTTTTCCTGAGATTTTGTAGTGTACAATTAGTTATATTTGTGCTACAATAGGTACGTAATGAATGTATTTGTTCTAGATAATAACCCCATCACCGCAGCTCAACAACACTGCGACAAGCATGTCGTAAAAATGATTATTGAGTCTGCTCAAATGCTATCAACTGCTCATCGCATGTGTGATGGAAAACCAGAACGTAGACCATCAAGTTCAGGTAAAACTATGCAGCAGTATTACGTTTTACCTGACGAACGTGAAAATATTCTTTACAAAGCAGTTCACAAATACCACCCATGTACTGTATGGACAATGGAAACCATTCAAAACTATAGGTGGCATTGGAAGTTATTCAATGCTCTTTGCGATGAGTATAAGTACAGATATGGCAGAGTTCACAAGACTGATGAATTGCTTCGCGATGAACTTTACTGGGGCCCGGCAAATATTGCCGATTGTAAAAAAACAAAATTCCCATTAGCTATGAAATCAAACCCCGAATGTATGTTCGATGATCCTGTTAAATCATATCGAGCATTCTATAAAACAAAACAAGACAGATTCAAAATGGTGTGGACCAATCGCGAAACACCAAACTGGTTTAAATAATTATGACATACGAATATATTTGCGATAAATGCAAAAACCGATGGGACGAGTCTCATCCTATGAAAGACCGCGACCTCCCTGTAGGAAAAAAATCTCCGTGTTGCGAAGATGGAATTGTTAAAATGGCTATTACTGCACCAGCCCTTAACTTTGATGGAGCGATTTCACCAATACGAAGAGCAGGGACTGGATGGAATGACGTCCTAAAAGGAATTAAAAAAGCATCAGGAAAAGACAACACAATTGAGCACTACTAACATGAAAATTACAACACAACAAACACTGCCAGTCGAAGTCACACTTAACGACGATCAACAAAGAAACGTCACAGCTACCTTTTTAGAAAAGGTACTTAACTGGAATCGTGATTACTTTATTGAAGATAAGCTAGTAAAAAATACTAAAACTTATTACACAAGCCATTCGTGGAAAAAAGTGGAAACTGTAAGAACGGCCACAACTGAAGATAAATTCGCGTTTGATGTTTTCCAACAAATCTACAATAGATAATCCGTGCCTAGAAAAAGTACTAAGAAGAACGATAATATTATTGTTCCTCAGGTAGACATGCTATCTGAGTATTCAAATAATATGCGTGATATTAAACCTATCACTGATTCTCAAATTGAGGCTTATGATCAATGGGATAGAGGGAGGAATCTAATTTTGTCAGGCGCAGCAGGATCTGGCAAAACATTTATAGCGTTATATCTAGCTCTTCAAGAGCTTATTAAAAATCGTAAGAAACGATTGGTCATCTTAAGATCTGTTGTACCAACACGCGATATTGGTTTTTTACCAGGAACACAAGAAGAAAAAGAAGCAGCGTATTTGACACCTTACATTGGTGTTATTAGTGAGATCTTTAAAAACAATCCCACACTTTTTACATCGTTTCTCAAAAATGGAACAATTGAATTTCTCACAACATCTTACATTCGAGGAATAACTTTAAAGGACGCAATTGTAGTAGTTGACGAATTTCAAAATTGTAACTTTCATGAATTAGATTCTATAATCACAAGAATTGGTAAAGGCTCCCGAGTGATTTTCTCTGGTGATTATTACCAGTCGGATTTTACAAATAGAAAAGAAAAAGAAGGCATTGGTGAGTTTTTAAAAATTATTGAATCGCTAAAGCACTTTAAAAAGATTGAATTTACTTGGAAAGATTGCGTGAGGTCAGGAATGGTCCGCGACTATCTTATGACGAAAGAAAAAATGATTGAAGACAACTCAATCAACATCCCTAAATAATGAACAAGACATTTGAACATGCTGATATTCAGCTTAAATACGAAGAGCTCTCGGCTAAAACTGAAAAGTCTGGTCGTGTCTATACTACCCCAGGCGGAAACAACTATCCTTCAGTAACTACTGTATTAGGATATCGTGACCGGTGGAAATGGGCCGAATGGCGTAAATCGATTGGTGAAGAGGAAGCAAATCGTATTACACGGCATGCAACTACTCGAGGAACAGCTGTTCACAATATCGCTGAACGGTACATTAATAACGAAGAAGATTTTATCCGAACCGATAATGACAAAATGCCTCATATTCAGTTTGGATGGAAGACTCTTAAGAGTGTTATTGATGAGCGAATCGGCAAGGTGTATATGCAGGAATGCACACTATACTCTGATGATTTAAAGATCGCTGGACGTGTTGATTGCATTGCTGAATTTGATGGTGAACCAGCCATTATTGATTTTAAAACTTCTGGTAGAGTAAAAGCAGAAAAGGAAATCAGCACGTATTTTATGCAAGAGTGCGCTTATGCAATTATGTTCAAAGAACACACTGATATCGACATTAAAAAACTAATTACTATTATGGTAGTAGACGGTGATCCTAAGCCAATTGTGTTTGAACAATCTGTTAGCGATTGGGAAGATAGGTTGAGAAAAGAAATCGACTATTATTACAGTTGGTAAATTGTTATGATTATTTTAACGGATTGCGACGGCGTCCTTCTTTCATGGGAGCATTCATTTGAATGGTGGATGAAAAGAAAAGGCTATAAGCAAAAGGAAATATCCTATTATGTATGCAAACAATACGGTATTCCAAAAGAAAAGGCAATTGAGCTCACACAACAATTTTGTGAATCAGCTGAAATTGCTTTTTTACCTCCGTTAAGAGATGCTATTAAGTATGTTCGTAAATTGCATGAAGAGCACGGAGCTGTGTTTCATTGTATTACGTCAATTGGAACTGAACCATGCGCTGTAAAGCTGCGTGAGATGAATCTTTCTAGGTTGTTCGGCGAAGGCGTTTTTGAGCGTATTCTTTGCTTGCCTTGCGCAGGAAATAAAAAGGAATCTCTTGAAAGATATCGTGATTCAGATTTTGTATGGGTTGAAGATAAATTAGAAAACGCAAATCTAGGAGCTAAAATGGGCCTAAGATCGTTTTTAATAAACCATCCATACAATGAAATGGGTGTTGCACATAATGATGTTACTAGAGTTAACAACTGGAAAGAAATTTACGAGCATATTGCTGACTGTTAAAAAAGTTATTTACATTTTAGCTGTTTTATGCTATAATACAAACATAACAAATCAAAAGGTTCATGAGTAAAAAAGAAGTTATCGTATCTATACTAGTTGCCCTTGGAGTAATCTTTATTTTAAAGGTATTTGGTTTATTTGACAATTTCATGAAAGCATTTGAAAGCGGGCTTTAAAAAATGGGGGTGTAGCTTAACGGTGAAAGCAGTCGACTCATAATCGATTGAGTGTGGGTTCGATTCCCTCCACCCCTACTTTAAAAAAATATAAATAAATTAGATGAAAGCGACAGATCAGATCAGCAAAATAATCGGTAACCTTAAAGATTCTATCCAAGAATTAGAAGCATTGAAAACCGATTTACCAAAAGAAACACCGAAGCCGATTGAAAAACCTACCCAGGGTTTTTTTTCTCGTGGCTTAACCAAATCATGGCCAAGCTTCAAATATCTCTCAGGGGAGATCGTAGGCAATCTGACGAAGACGCGGACAATGGCAATGGATGACTTTAATGTTATTCACTCACTTGGTTATAAGTCTGACATGCATATCAAAACTGATACGCTTTTAGATAACATCACTCGCGAGATGCCAGGACATAAAGGATTCATCGGAACAGTAGAAGCTTCAGATGGAAATACGTATTTTATGCCTGCCTATTCTTCTTCTATTGCAAAAATGGAACGGAAAACTGGTAAAATCACACTTGAGAAAAAGTTCACGTCAACTCCTCAGGCGCGCTCTGGTGCTGAAGGAAGCAATGGCATCATATATATGCCGTCATATACTAGAACTCTTAAAATATTTACCTACGACACTAAGACTGGAGAGACTTCGTCATTCACTCCTGAAAAACCTAAACGAAGCGGAATTGGCGGTTGCAACCATATTTGGGGTGCAGCTACAGATAAAAAGGGAGAGATTTATATGCCTCAAGTTTTAGGTTCTAGCGTCGCTAAGATTGATAAGAATGGTGTTTTTAAATACCTTGAAGGTCCTGCTGCTACTTCTGGTGTTTCGGGTTGGACTCACAAATATATTGGAGCGATTTACGTTGAAGACGCTGATAAAGTATTCTGTTTACCAAGATGCGGTAAAAAAATCTTAATCATCAATTGCTTAGATGATACGTACGAAGAAGTTGACCTTCCAGCAGATTATTTGAAGGTGGCAAATAAGAACAAAAACTTTCACGGATTCCTAGGTCCTGATGGCTGGGTTTACAGCGCTTTCTGGGCTGATACAAAATGCTTTAGAATTAATCCATATACCAATGAAATTCAGTGGAAGGATTATGAATACGAATTTATGGATGGCCATCCGACAGTAAAAGCTGGTTCAGGAATCATGAGTCTCGGAACGGGATATTCTACAGCTGCACTAGTTAAAGATAAAAATGTTTATCTTGGACTTGCTGGCACTTCAAGAGCTATTAAGCTCGAGTTCTAAAATGAAAAGCTACAAACAAATACACATATTAGCAAAAGATAGAGGTTTTAAATACGAACCCATAGCAAACACACCAGAGTTTAATCAGGCAGAAGATGCCTTAAAGTATTGGAAATATAATAGAAAAAGTATTGAGGATAGCAATTTTTACAAAGATCCAATAGTCTTGGTAAGAAGAGAAATCCACAGTGTTACCGAAGAAGAACTTGGTTAATGAATAAATTATGGAGAATATGGTGTAAAACTATGGGAGAAAAGGTAAGCGCAGATTCACGAGAAGCTGATATAGCTGCGCTTATTAGAACCTTTTGGTGGTTTGTACATATCACAACATGCGGTTTTATTATCGCGAATACAATTAGACACTGGTAAATTATGTTTGAAAATTTTCACTTAGACGATTTAGGTCGTATCACATATAGGATCGTACGGAGATTCGGATACACCGAAGAATGGTGGTTTGAGTACGACGATAAGGGCACTAAAAAGTGCACAAAGTACATTAAGGAGCAGAAACCTTTTTAAATTCCCCTAACTCATTGATAATCAACATATTAGTTTTCAAACTAGTAGCGATAGCTCTAACTCATTGATTATCAACAACTTAAGCGTAAAGTATTGGTACACAATGAGTTAGGAAGTTTTTAGGTAAAAAGTAGAAAAAAGGCTAAAAAAGGCTAAAAAAACTTTTAGATCTAAACAGTTGATAATCAATGAGTTACGTAAAAACCGTGAAAAAAGCAAAAATATTTGCAAAAAGGCTATTTACATTTCAGGGAAAGCATGCTATTATATAATCATAATCAAGCAAGACCTATTAGATATGAAAGAAATGAGTAAATGTTACAAGTTGATTAAGCACTATGGAGCGGATCATAGTGAGAGCGTGGTAGCGGTATCACATCAAATGGAGAAGCTTCACAAGGCTTTAAAGGTGCTTAATGTTAAAGGATGGGAGGTCTTATCTGAAGATCAACTCGAATGGGCACACCAGCGAGAAGGCAACTACTTCGCAGTTGTTCCAGTCACTTACCTCTAATATGAAAAAAGATAGAAACATCTATAGAGTACAAAAAGGTGAAAACTATTCACTCTATACAAAGAACGGTAAAAAGCACAACCTCAACGGGCCTGCTTTAACGATAGAAAGTGATGAGTATTACTACGTCAAAGGTGAGCGCTATACTTGGTCTCAATGGACTGATTATGTTGCTCTTTATGCATCATACGAAGAAAGCCCGGACATAGAGAGAGAATGCTTTGTGAAAGCATCCAATTCTCCTGATGGGATATATGTTGAGATGAATACTAAAATCTGTAATACAGATTAAAAAAAGAGTAAAAAAAAGATTTACATAGCGCATTTTTTGTGCTAGAATATAACCATAATGAGTCAGAAAGCTACGAATAAGATTATGAACGACGTTGTCGGAAAGAATTATATTGCTAATAAAGGAAGAGACACTCTTCGTCAGATTGTCGTCGTATCACCTCGTGTTGTACTTACTGAGTGTGAATACAAAGAGCTGGGATGGCGTTATGAGCTCTGGCCATCTGAGCCATCTGAGACTTGGCTTAACTTCAGCTATGAAGATGAGCAGTTGAAGGATGTTAATAGTAAGATGCTCTTAATGGCTAACCTTCTGCGTGTTCAACTTGAGACTGAGAGAGACGAAAATAAGATGAGACTCAAGGAGATCAATAAGACTCTAGAGCTTATTAACGACCGAGTATAAAATAATAATTATTATGATAAAAGAAAAAATGATTAAAAACTACATTGATTCAGGTGAGCACGTTTTCATTTCGCTCACTCCAACTATCGGTGAAGCCTTCTCTGCAGAAGGTGTTATCAAGCGTTTGGATGCGAATGGATGGTTTCAACTTGAATTCATGGGAGAAATTAACGGTTTTCACATTAGCCAAGTTCAAAGTATTATAACAGATTAAAGGTTTTCACCCAAGAGAGGTGCGTCAAGTGAGTATAAACACGGTTAAGCGAATAGGATAAGACGTTAAATAATGAACTATCGTGGGAGTAAGGGTGCCCTCAGAGAAAGACCCTCAACTTTAGGAAAACACAAAATAAAATACGGCCCGGTCATCTAACTGGTAAGATCTTCTATAGAAGGAATGCAGGTTCAAAGCCTGCTCGGGCCTGCTCCTAGCAACTAACGAGGCGTCAAAATCTTCACGCCTACAACCTGAAAGGGAGAGGCTAGGTGGGAGAATCAGATAAAAACAGATATGAAAACAATGTATAACGAAGAATCTGCAAAGAAAATGGATGAGCAGGAACTTATCATAGCTCTTGAAGAGATGGCACAATCCATAGAGATCTTAGAGCTTGAATTAGTCAACCGCGGAGAATGCCAGGTCACCGAATGGCCAATAGAGGCAGTATAGTTATGGCAGCAAGAAAAGATAATGAAGCCCGAAGAATGAAGCTAGGGCATTACACTAAAGATGCATTTTTCTTTTTGCAGGATTTGCACGGGTCATTGCTTACTCATAATATAAACGACTTTTCTCAAACAGATGCTCGATATGCTCAGCGCTTACTGGAAGAGCTAGATGAGATGCGGCCACACCTACAAAAGCTAGCTAATAACTTAGATGCTAATATGCCTGACGAGTTCATCGCCAATTGGAAGGATGTTGATTAAAATTGCAAAAAAGCGTGCTATACGCAAAAAAAGATTTACAAAGCGCTAAATTCGTGCTATAATAATACCATAATCAAGCTAGAACTACTAAATGACTAAAAACATTGTGCAACAAAGAATTGAAATCGCCCAGAAGATTGACTCAATTGTCAACTACAACATTCCCGCGGAAGATGATGCTGGAACTATTCAAAATCTTTCAAATCTAATTGATGATTTGACCGACTATTTAAACGAGCTTACTAATGTTGAATCAGCCATCGGTCAACAAACACTTTCTTTATAAAATGAAAAAAACAAAATACAACAAAGGAGTCCGCTATCGGGTGTACGACAAAAATGGAAGATACCACCACTCTTACATGGAATACACCGACGCATTCAATTGTTCAAAACAAATCGGTGGGAGAGTCGTAGATCTTGAGAAAGAACCGACCTCGTATACGAAAGATAAGTAAAAAAATGTGGATGTGGTAGTCCTATCGAGAAGGCCAGGCCGAAACTAAAACGAGTTACGTAAGTCCTGAGCCTTTTCACAGCAAATAAAAAAATGGAAGATCACGATTTAGACCAAAACCCTGTAGCTTGTGAATTGGATGAACTAGTCAGCCGAGAATCTGTATATGAGAGGCATGAAAGGCTATTAGAAATTGCGTGTAACGAATCAGAAAAGTAAAATATTATGGAAGAATCGATTATTGATTTAGAAAAAAAATGGATGTCCGCGTATGAGAAATATAAACGCGCAAAGGATGATTCTGATCAATCTACCATGGAAAAATGGTATAAAAAATTGACAGAAGTTGAAGTAAAGCTTCATTCAATAATGTACTCCGACAAAGATTAAAATGCGCTATACGCAAAAAAAGATTTACAAAGCGCTAAATTCGTGCTATAATAATACCATAATCAAGTAAGACAGTATGCACGAAAACGAAACAATCACACTATCAGACGAATTCAGAATCTTTGCTGGGAAGATATCTTCCTTAGAAGAAGGCTATAAAACCTATAGTGTAGATGAACTTCGATTAGAGCTCAACAAGCTTGACGAAAAACTCGAAAAACTCGAAAAACTCGGATAACAAAAAAGTAGAAAAAAATATATTATGGGATTCTTTAAAGAAATTACAGGCCTCGATGAAATCGATCAATTTGAAATCGAAAAAGTTGGTATTAAAGACGTAAACAACAGGGAGATTCCTGGAGTTTTCTCGGTTCAGCGTACTGACACCGCACAACACTTAGGGGTTGTTAAGAAAAATTATCGCCCTATTCAAATGTCTGAAATGCTTGACATTATTGATACTGCATCAAAATCAGTAGGAAACATTTCACATACTGGATGGGCATCATCTCGTAATGGAAGCCGCATTGTTATTAAGTCAAGACTTGATGATGAGATTAACGTAGACGGAGACGTTGTTATTCCTCACTTCTATTCTGTTATTGATAATAGCGGAATGGGGAGTAACAAAACTCTTCCTTCTACCCAGCGAATTACTTGTGATAACGCTTTGCACCTCGTTAACGTTCATGGAAATATGTACAATGCAACACACAATAGCACGTTTGACGAAAAGGTTTCCTCATTGATTAACAAAATTACAGCGAATGTTGACATCACAAAAAACTTTACTAAGACAGTAGAGAAATTAAAGAGCCAGAAATTCACATTTGATCAAATGGTTGAATTAGCCCAAATGCTCATTCCTCTTAAAAAGGATGAGACTCAAAATCGTGCTAAAAAGCGTGACAAACTTATTGGGCTATTTTCTACTGGAATGGGCAACGTTGCAGAAAGTAGATGGGATGCTCTTAACGCAGTGACCGAATACGAAACACACTCAGGCAAGCAATCAACTGAAAAGTTTTTACGCTCTTTCGCTAAAAACACATTGTCGCATAGAGCACACGCACACCTTGCAGACTTCGCATGAGAGTAAAAGAAAAAATAAAAGACATCGTCACAACGGCTTTGTATTATACTCTACTCGCCTGGTTCGCAGTGACTGTGGCAGTCTTAGTGACAGGATTTGCTTGGGCTATATACACTTATACAAAATAAATAAAGACATGAAGACACTATTAGCACTCACGATTTTATCCCTATTTTTTATTAGTTGCGAAGGAGGATACAACTCGTACTCTTATCATCAAACCTCTGTACCGTACACTCCAGTAACAACGTATAGGACATACACACCAACCTATTACTATCAGCACAATATGCCGTATTACTCAAGGTCATATAGCCGGGTTTCTGCTCGTACACCAAGTGTAATACTCCGCCGTCAAAGCGTTATAGCAAGACCACCACTTAGAGCTCATAGTGTTAGCTCAAGAAGTTATAAAAAAGACTGCCCAGAAAATAAGAAAAATGAAAAATAAACTATATCCACCTCGTAGAAGCCAAGAAGTTCAAGAGGAAATTGACAAAAAGATTGCACAGTTTAAAAAGAACTCAGCCAAATTTGCTAAAAGGGAACCATTCCCGTTTGTTGGTGGCCCTTCGTGGGCATCACCCGCGCCTAGATAGTAGTAATATGATTAAAATTCATATGTATTGGATGCAAGGGTGGAAGGAGGCTCCACCTAGAGCAAAAAGAAATCGTGATTTGTGGGAAAACGCTGGTTTTGACGTTACAACGTGGGATGATGATAACGTTAAAATAAAATGGAACCAGCATTTCCCTGCAGCTATGAGAGCTGATATAACATTGGCTAAAGCTATGTATGTTTTTGGTGGAATTGCAATGGGTGCTGACTCTTCTCCTTTAGACACTGAGACTTTTAAAAAATCTATTAGTTTTTTACCTCCAACAAAAGGGCAGCTAATTTGGCAAAGTAAGAGAAGTACTCAAAAAGATAGGCCTTATATTGCTGGCAGTTATTTTCCAAAAGGGAATCAGTTTATAGGAGAAGTAGTAAAACGCCACGAAAAATTGCTAAATTATAAATTTATCTCTTCTGATTTACCACTAGACCCGTTAAAATATTCGGGCCCTGGTTTATGGGCGTCTGTTTACAAAAGATTTTCTAATCACGTAAATGTTATTGACGGCCAAAAAGCGTTTTTAACAGAACCTAGAAGTTCTACTACTTCTGATGTTGCTTGGTTAGACGCTGGATTTGCTAACGATTGGAACGCTACGAAAAAAGAAATTTGGGATTAAATGAGAGTTCTAGTTAATGCAGTATTGTCACACCAGCATAAAGCTATTGGCAATTTTCTTGTTGGATTTAATAAAGAAAAACACGAAATTCATAATTCCAATCCTTCATCTCTACCGAATGGACCGTACGATATTTGTATCTGTTGGGGTGTAAGTCAGATGGAAAAACTTAAAAAATTTGCTAAAATTGAAAATTTTGTTATATTGGAAAATTCTTATCTCAACAATGTTCAAGGAAAAGGAAAAGAATGGGTTTCAGCCGGATGGAATGGACTTAATGGCAGAGCAGATTTTTGTAACAAAAATTCTCCAGATGATCGTTGGAAAAAACACTTTAATGATGGTAGATTAAAGGAGTATACCGACGGTGATTATATTCTTATTCCTCTTCAGATTCAAGGAGATCAATCACTCAAATATATCGATTGGGGTGTCAATTATCAGACCATGTGTGAATCAATTAGAAAACACACAGATCTACCAATTGTAATTAGAGACCATCCAACAAGGCCAAACACACAACCAAAAATAGAAGGAGTAAAGAATGTTAAATATGATGATTTCAAGTTACCTATTCAAACTGCAATTAGTGGAGCAAAATGCGTTGTTACCATTAATAGTAATGCTGGAGTTGATTCTGTATTAGGTGGAAAACCAGTTATTTCTCTCGATAAAGGTTCTATGGTTTGGAATATTTCAGATCACGACTTTAAAGGTATAAATAGCCCTAAGTTTTACGATAGAACACAATGGTGTAACGATATTGCTTATGCGCAGTGGCATCCAAGCGAGCTAAAAAGCGGAGAAGCTTGGGAACACCTAAAGAAACTCTATGAAAAATAGTATTTACAAACATCTAAAAATACAGTATAATATCCTCATGAACACAGAAAAGGTAGTAATCGACACACTCGGTAATGACAGATTCGTAATGCAAGATTATAAATATAATGACGAATCTGTTATATCGGCCAAGACTGCATATCAACATTATTTGAATTGTGACCACCAGTTACTACCAATTCAGTTTACCAAACCAGCACTCGATGAAATCCAAAACGCAATTGAAGATGAGCTCGTTAGACAGGAGGAATCTAGCGCGGCATCCTATGCCCCGACCAACGCTAAAATTTTCCGATAAGAAAAAAACGAGATCTAAAAATGCTTGCCGTTCTAAAAAGAATCCAATATGAGGTTGTTTTCGCCATTGTTGTTCTTATAGCTATTCCGATATTTTTACTCATGACTTATTGGAATGTGACAATCGACATGTTTAGAAAAGCACCGCGGGAACTTGAAAAAATTGTACGAAGTTATGTCTACGGAGATTAAAGTATTAAAGTCTGGATATGTATTAGAATGGAATGGTTTTGATGTTCGCGAACTGCCGGTAGAAGACATTTGGCAGTCCGTCCCTGTTGCTGAAAATATTGCAGGTAAACCATTTTATTCTAGAGTGAAAGATGACATAAGGGCAAACGGGATGCATTTTCCAATTATGTGTGTTCATACAAATTATAGGACTCTTGAAGAAGCAAAAGAAAGGTGGAGTAAAAAAATAAACGAATTACCTTTTTGGCACAACAGTTTAGGTAAACATAAAAAAATGGTGTGGAGCGTCTGGGGTGGATCTAACCGTCTTGCTATAGCAAAAGATCTAGGATATACTCATATTGATGCAGCAGTTCTTCCGTCAATTGCTAAAGCTATTAGTATGCAGAAATGGATGAGAAAACCCTTTGAAGATACTTATTATAAATAGAATATTATGAGCGAACTATTTGACTTTGGATTTACCGCAGTAGACGAAACTGAACTTAATTCTTACCAACAAGCAGAAGCTAAGGTTGAGGATGCAGAAGAAGCAGCAAGCGCGGTATCAGAAAAAATTGACAACCTTTATAATGCTATTCAGCCTTTGCTGAATAATTTAAAAGCTAACCCCGAAAAAGAATACATTCTATGGCCTAACCGCCTAGAAAAAGTAGAACAATTTGAAAAATTTCTTTATGACATTTATAAGTCATAAAGCATTGAAGAAAAAAATAA
>Ga0315321_10000286_pt1 | contig 35830 bp, 37 predicted proteins | sample M180m21515metaG_FD_203464 | JGI IMG/M metagenome (GOLD analysis project Ga0315321, IMG submission 203464) | Ammonia-oxidizing marine archaeal communities from Monterey Bay, California, United States - M1 80m 21515 | ecosystem: Environmental > Aquatic > Marine > Intertidal zone | place: USA... | reverse complement strand
CGGTGATGGAAACGTCGTGGTGGTTATCGAGGGACGCTCAGGCGATTTCTTGGAAGCGCGCGTTGTGCACGGCGGACATTTAGAGGGCAACCCTGGCATACACATACCATCGGACCGACTACGTCTGACCACTCCTACCGATCAAGACCTTAAACTCCTCGATGTTTTCGTCGAACTAGACGCCGACATGGTGGCGGTTTCTTTTGTTAGGTCAGCACATGACATACGAAGACTCGGCGTGGAACCAACGCCACGTGGGCCATTAATTGTGGCGAAGATTGAAACAAAGGCTGCGGTCGAGAATTTAGAAGGCATAATCGAAGCATCTGGGGCTGTAATGGTGGCGCGCGGAGACCTTGGTTCTGAGACTCAGATTGAAGAGCTCCCTCATTTGCAAAAGCATATTATCCAAGAATGTGTGGCGCTTGGTCGCCCAGCTATCACTGCTACACAGATGCTTGAATCCATGGTCACCGCACCTATGCCCACTAGAGCAGAAGCTTCCGATATCGCAAATGCGGTGTTTGACGGGACCTCAGCAGTAATGCTTAGTGGCGAAACGGCGATCGGTCGAGACCCTGAGAATGCAGTGGCAACGATGGCACGCATTACTGAACGAGCTGATGAAAAATTCAATTATGAAGCTTGGGCCGAACATATACAAGCGATTAGACGAAGGTCAAAAACTGATGCTGCGTACCTAAGAGTTACTGATGCGCTAACTATGGCGGCTGCTCGCACAGCATCTGAAACTGATGCTACGGCTATTATTTGCCTTAGCCGTTCGGGTAACACTGTACGTAGCGTCGCCCGGTTCCGACCTAAGGTTCCCTTGTTTGGAATGACATTCGATGACCAAACTGCGAACCAGTTAACATTGTCTTGGGGAACCCGCCCTGTGATCTTTGAAGAACGAGATACTCCTGCAGCCACCACTGCAGAAGCTCTAAGTGCAGCAGCTCGCGTGGGAGCTGTCAGAAGTGGGGATACGGTTGTCATTGTTTCAGGCTCTCGAGCCACAGACAGCAGGGCGACAGACACTTTGAACGTACTGCGAGTTCCTTAAATAGTGGTAGCAAATATGCAAATGTTCGATGGGCTTGCTGTTTACGAAACGGAGAGAGACGGCCCTTGCGTTGTGTTCGTCCATGGCGCAATGGACAGGGCAGCAGGAATGATTCGAATTGCCCGTTGCCTTCCGACTTGGAACATAATTAGATATGACCGCCGTGGGTATGGCCGTTCTGAGGCTGATGCCATTGAACGTGGATTCGATGGGCAGATCCAAGACCTAAAAGCAGCCTTGCCTGATCGTCCTTGCGTCTTATTTGGGCATAGCTACGGAGGGGTTATCGCTATGGCATTAGGGAGCATGAAACCGCCAGAAGTTGTCGCTATCGTTTCGTATGAGGCGCCTCGAGCGTGGGAAAAATGGTGGCCAAAAGCTCCCGATGAGGAGACTAACCCAGGAGATGCTGCGGAGTACTTCATGCGAAATTTAGTTGGTAATAGCAAGTGGCTGTCCATGACACCGAGGGCACGCGAACAATATCGCCGACAAGGTGAACTAATGGTGCAAGAACTCAGATGGCAAGAGACGAGACGTTACGACGCGTCGCAAATAAAGGTGCCCTTAATCGTTGGTGTTGGCTCTGAATCAAACGAGCGCGCCCATATGGCTGCACGACTGACAGCAGCGGAGGCCTCCAAGGGCACTCTTCAAAAGATTGAAGGGCTAGGTCATGGAGCACCACAAACACATCCGAAGCAGATTGCACACCTAATCAAGAGTGCTTTAAATCCAATCAATCTTTAGGCAGAAGTGAACTTGGGCTTATGCGGTCGGGTCCACATAGAGGGCTAGCAGGAATTGCAACGGATTGACCAAAGAACTGACACGAGCAAGAAAGTTGACACTCACGCAACTCGGTTCGCTGGCCCCATAGTAAACCTGCTAGGGAACCTATTATTAAGAGAAAGATGAGAAGAGTACCGATCTTCTTTATGAGCTTTACAGCCAACAGCGCTGAGAGTCCTAGAACAACAATGCAAAAGGTATTAAAATTTTGTAAACGTTCGATGTTCAGCCAGTCAGGAACCACTTAACAAACAATACGGCATTCTGTGTATAGAGTCTGGTTATGTCTGAACAACCAATAAGCCTTTTTTCCAGCGGCCCGCCGACTACAGTCATTTCGCTTCCGATAGCGGAAGCGGCTAACGAACTATCGGAAGCTAGGAATCAGAAACAAGAAGAGCGTAAATTCGCGATCGCTGCTGTGGTTGCTAAGTGGCCCCGTTTCATCGATAGCTGGGTGGCCTTAGCGGAGGAGACCGACGATGTAATTGAACGATACGCCTATTTTCGAATCGCATATCATCGTGGACTAGACACATTGAGAGGTTCAGGCTGGAAGGGAAGCGGTTATGTCCGCTGGGCTGAACCAAGCAACCATGGTTTCTTGAAGGCCGTGCTGGGTTTGCAGCGGAGCGCCGCCTCGATCGGTGAAGCTGATGAGGAAGAGCGATGCGCCCAATTTTTGTTACAACTTGACCCGACCGGTATCCCTGAGAACGTGTGAGGGTAACAGGCGCCATATTCTGTGGTGGTAAATCCACGAGAATGGGCACGGACAAGGCTCTACTTGAGATCGCTGGCCGCCCAATGTACCAGCGCGTTCAGAAAGCGATGGTGGACGCCGGCGTAAGCGAAGTGTTTGCGTTGGGCGGCACAGACCTTATCAGTTTAAGAAAAATTAACGATTATGTACCAGGTGAAGGGCCATTGTCAGCTCTAATTGGTGGCCTATCCGGCGTCGGCAGTTTGTTAGTGTGCCCATGCGACGTTCCGACAATCTCAGTGACTGGCCTCAAGCAAATACTTGCCAGGGCAACAGAGACTCAAGCTAAGGCGGTAGTTGCTAAATCCAATCGTCTAGAGCCATTGATTGGTTACTACAGCAAGTCTTGTTTACCAACTCTGACTTCGGCTTGGAGTGCCGGTACGCGAGCACCGATAGACGCACTAAAATTATTCGATTTCGAGACCGTTAATCTCGAAATTTCTGAGGTGTTAAACGTGAATAGAATGAGCGACTTATTGTCAGTCAGAACACAACTTGGCTTAGATTTGCCATAGATGCTTTTGCTTGAAACCGTTAACTAACTATTTGGTGAGTTAGCATTACCATCCGTGAACGTTCCTGAGATATCGGTCAATGACTTAGCGAAAAAATTACTGAACGGAGCTTTTCTTATAGACGTAAGAGAGCTAGATGAATGGATCACTGAGCGCGTCCCGGAGGTTCCTCTAATCCCGTTAGGTGAAATCACTGACCGTCTTGCGGAATTTCCTAAAGAGCGTGAAGTTTTCGTCATTTGCAGGAGCGGAGCACGCAGCGCTACAGCATGCCAGTTCCTGCGCAGTAACGATGTAAATGCGATCAATGTAGCAGGGGGAACTCTCGCTTGGATAGCTTCAGGTGAAGCTGTGGCTTCAGGTCCTTCATGAGTCACCGAACGCGGCGAATCGATGGAAGTCAATCGTTAGGAACAGTAACCAAAGCATTGGCTAAACAAGGTGACGCTTCCAACCAGAGGATTAAAGCTAATGAGTTTACGTGGATAGACGAACAGAGTGTGTTCGACAGCTTCGTCGAAGAATTGACCAAATTAAGTCGCGTAGGTATCGATACGGAATTTCACCGTGAAAAAACGTACTGGGCAAACCTAGCACTAATTCAGATTGTGGGCGACAACGGAATCGTTCTGGTTGACCCGGTAGCTGTTGATATAAAAGAGCTCTCGCGTGTGCTAGATGGACCTGCAACTATCGTCATGCACGCAGCGTCACAAGATTTAGAGGTTCTAGGTCGCGCCTGTGGAACAATTCCGCGCCATATTTTTGATACTCAGATTGCGGCTGGGTTCCTTGGAATGTCGACTCCATCACTCGCATCTTTAGTCGAAAAATATAATGGCGTTCAACTGGCTAAGGGCGACAGACTAACCGACTGGTTTGAAAGACCATTAACGGCCACACAACAGGCCTATGCGGCCAGCGACGTTGCTTATTTGTTTTCGCTGCATGACCAAATAACTGCTAATTTATCCCGTTTGGGGCGGTTGGAGTGGGCCCTCGATGAGTGTGAGAGGTCAAAAGTCCCTAATAAACCATTGTTGACCCCTGAACTTGCTTGGACCCGAATTAAAGAAGCTCGACACCTACGCGGTCAAGCCAAGGCAGTTGCGGCGTCGCTCGCTGAATGGCGTGAGCGTAAAGCACAAGCGAACGATATCCCACCCAGATTCGTGCTTTCTGACTTGGCATTAGTGGGGGTGGCTCAACAATCGCCGCGGGACATCGAAAGCTTGAAAAAAATTAGAGGTCTTGATCATCGATACCTCAAAGACGGCGGAGCGAATTCAATTCTTAATGCGGTATCTAAAGGTAGGGCGCTTAAACCCGAGGATGTGGCGACTCTCCCGAACGATGACCGACCTGCATTGGGAAACGAATTAAAGCCAGCTGTAGCGTTAGTTTCTGCATGGGTTGCACAGCTAGCTAGGAACGAATCACTTGACCCGGCGTTATTGGCAACTAAGGCAGACATTGTGGATTTCCTGAGTGGCTTTGCTGATAGTCGATTAAATAAGGGATGGCGCAGGAATTTAGTCGGTACGCGGATACATAGTCTGGTTAACGGTAAAGCTGCTCTGGCTTTTGATCGTGAAATCGGTTTGATTCTTGAAGCTAGAACAGTTTAAATTTTGTAATAAATGAGACTTATGAAGCCAAGTTTTGGTTCAGGATCTGATAGAAATAATAGTGTTGTATTTGGGCCGTGTGGTCCTGTAAGTGTCAAGTCTGTGTCGGTTAAGAGACGAGGAGCCGTCTGTGAAGAAGGGTCGTCATCGTCGCTACGAGGAAGCGCGGAAGTTTCAGCGCGACAACGCAGCTGCGTTTTCTGTAGAAAATTTTGATTTTGATGCGCCGGATCCTTTCTCTATTAGAGATCGTGAGAGCGGGTCCTTTAACGATGCTTCAGAAGAGGCAACCGAGGATATGACTGACGAGGCATCAGATATTGATGAGCTTGACGAAGCCGATGATTACTCTGAGCTAGCCGCTAAGTATGCGGACTTTGAACCAACGTCGAACAAGAACGCCGACGCCAACTGAAGCTAAGCGTCGATATTCGTAGGTACGCTTTTGAGGCTCTTTTGGATCAGGTGTCGTTATGAGTTCTAAAAGAAGGAAAACCATATTCGATGAGTTGAAGGCGTTACTCGAAAACCGTGTACGAACTGATGACATGGAACTACAGCTTTATGGTAAGGATTCGTCGGTTCTTAGCGGTGTTCCTGCAACGGTCTGCTTTCCTGTAAACGCAGAGGAAGTGCAGGGCATCGTTAGCATCTGTAACCGCTTCCAGCGACCGTTTATCGCTAGGGGATCGGGTACCGGTCTCGCAGGTGGCGCAGTGCCAGTTGGAAACCCTGTAATTATTTCTACCGCAAAAATGAATAAGGTTCTGGAGATAGATCTCGAGGATCGAATAGCGTGGGTAGAGCCAGGTGTCTTGAACCTGGACTTAAGCAAGGCCCTTATGAAGTTTGGCTTTCATTTTGCTCCAGATCCATCTAGTCAACAAGTATGTTCAATAGGCGGGAATGTGGCAAACAATAGCGGTGGTCCACACTGTCTAGCCTATGGCGTAACCACTTCGCACGTGCTAGCTGCTGAAGTTGTGCTTCCAAACGCAGAAATTGTGACCCTTGGCGGAATAGACCCGGAGCCCAAAGGATATGATCTTCGGGGCTTGTTCGTGGGTTCCGAGGGAACGATGGGTATTGCGACCAAAGTAGCTGTCCGGTTGACTCCGAACCCTCCAGATGTAAGAACCCTGCTGTTGGATTTTGCAGATGTTAGTGACGGCGCCTTGGCGGTATCAGCGATTATAAATGCAGGTATTATACCGGCGGCCTTAGAGATGATGGACCATAACGCTATTGGTATAGTCGAAGCCTTTGTTCACGCTGGCTATCCGGTTGAGGCCGCAGCCGTCCTTTTAGTCGAACTTGATGGCATGAGTGGTGGAGTTGAAGCCGCAGTCGAAACAATCAACGATGTAGCGAAAACTCATAACGCCGGTTCGGTACGTGTCGCCAAAAATGAGGCCGAACGAGCCCTTTTGTGGAAAGGTCGAAAGAACGCTTTCGGAGCGGTAGCTAGAATTAAGCCTGACTACTATCTCCATGACACTGTTGTGCCCAGGTCTAAGCTTGTTGAAGTCCTAAATCAGGTTTATAAAATTGCCGATAAATACGATCTCATCGCAATCAACGTCTTTCATGCCGGTGACGGTAATCTTCATCCGATTTTGGCTTATGACGCCAGAGAGCCAGGAATTTTGGAAAGAGTTCACTCAGCAGGTGATGAGATAATAAAGGCGTCGATGGAGGCCGGGGGAGTCCTTAGTGGCGAGCACGGTATCGGCCTCGAAAAACGCGACTTCATGCATCTACTTTTTTCGGCGCACGATATGTTCACTCAGGATTTAGTTCGAGAAGCGTTCGACCCGCAAGGGTTAGCCAACCCGATGAAGGTATTGCCATCGGGTTCACGTTGTAGCGACAGCTTCAAGCAACACATACCTGAAGGTGTGTGGGTGTGATCCTAGGAACAATCGAACGACAAGAGTTTGCTGCATCAGTCGCTGGTTCAGATTTAATTACTGTAATCGGTGGTAAAACTCAATGGGATATAGGGGGAACTATTGACCCAAATGCTAGAGCGGTTTCAGCTCCGGTCGGTATTTATGATTACACGCCTTCGGAGATGACTCTTCGCTGTGGAGCTGGAACCACTTACGAGGAGATTCAGAATATCTTAGGTGAACACAATCAAATGCTTCCATTTGACGCCAAAGGTGGATCGACCATCGGAGGGATATTGGCGGTTGGGAGGAGCGGTGCAAGACGACTTCGCTATGGAGCGGTTAGAGATTACCTGCTTGAGTCATGGCATGCCGACCATGAAGGTAAGCTCGTCAAATCCGGTGGCCCGACGATTAAGAATGTTTCTGGGTATGATCTCTGCCGCTTGTTAGTCGGATCATTAGGAACGTTAGGGTTTTTGGCAGAGGTAACTATTCGAAGTCTGCCAGTCCCGCCATGCTCTCGATGGATGACCGGTGTTTGTGACCCGTTTGAGTTACAGAGCAGACTGTATCGACCCTCTTGCATTTTGTGGAATGGCAACGAGGTTTGGGTACTCCTCGAAGGGCACCCTGCTGATGTAGAGAGAGAAGCTAATCTTACTGGGCTTACAGACTGTTCTGGTCCGCCAGTTCTTCCCTCTGTAGGACGCCTGTCTTTGAGACCAAAATTACTCAGGGAACTGCCCAAGATGTACAAGCAAGGTTGGCTTGCGGAGATTGGCGTGGGATTGGTCCATTTGCCAGAACCCATTAAATATGATCAAGGTAGCCTGTCGGCGATGACCGTAATGAGTGATATTAAAGCCCGTTTAGATCCTACAGGGCGTTTAAATCCGGGGCGAGAGGTATTTTGATGGGTGAAACTTTTAATTTGTCGTTAGGTATTGATGCAGATGCCCTTGCGTCGTGTGTCTCTTGTGGTTTGTGCTTGCCACATTGTCCTACGTATCGAGTTACCCAAGAAGAGACCGCTTCGCCAAGGGGCAGAATCGCGCTAATGCGTCAAGTTGAATCGACAGGTATCGCCGATGGCACCTTCAGTGATTTTATGGATGCGTGTATTCAATGTCGAGGCTGTGAAACAGCTTGTCCATCAGGAGTTCCATTTGGCTCAATGATGGAAACAACACGTGAAGCCCTTGCCGACCAGACAAGCTATCAACCAAGATATCGTACACTGGGCTATTCCATTTTGGGAATGCCTAAGCTGCTCTCGCTGGGCTCTCGTCTGATTGCTGTCTTGCAGCGATTGCGGCTAGTTCCTTCTCGCTTGGCGCTCCCTAAAATTCCACTTCGTCAAACAAAATTGCAGTCAAGCGGCGACGACGTCTGGCTGTTTACGGGCTGCATCATGGATGCCTGGATGCGTGACACTCACGCTGCGGTAAAACGAGTGCTGGAAAGTACCGGAGCCGGAGTTCGGTTACCTGGGAATGAGGCTGGGTGTTGTGGGGCGCTTCATGTTCACGCCGGATTGACGCCAAAGGCAAAGAAACTCGGCAACAAGGTAATAAAGGCTTTCCCTGGGACGAATCCAATACTGGTTGACTCAGCAGGATGCGGAGCACAGCTAAAGGATTATGGCCATCTACTTGGGACGACGAAAGCAGCGGCATTTAGCGCCCGAGTGTTTGACGTGCATGAATGGCTTGCTGAGAATCTAGAAAAGTTACCGAAAATCGTTAGCGATGAACCACCAGTTGTAGTTCAGGATCCATGCCACTTAAGGCATGTGCAACGCTCGCACGAAGCCGTCCGCATTGTTATGAACCAATACATGGGAACAATTGAACTAGATGATGATGGTCTATGTTGCGGAGCTGGAGGCGCGTATTCAAGTCTTCACCCAGAAACTGCTGCGGCAGTTCGTAGTAGGAAATTAGAGTCAATTAATAGGAGCGGCGGCACCAATGTCGTGAGCGCTAATCCTGGTTGTATGCTCCACCTGCAGCAAGCAGGCGTTTCTGTCCAGCATCCACTTGAGTTAGTTGACTCGATTATCACAAGGGCAATGAATAGTGAATGAAAAACTAGACGCTATAAGCGACCAGCTAAGGACAATTTCTGATGATCTAGCCGATATCGCAATTGAAGCACTCCGCGAGGCTATCGATGATAAGGAATTCTCGGGGAAACGTCCTGAGGTTGAAAGACGCGTCACGAGAGCAAGAAGAGCCGTCGACAAAGCTGCCGGTATTTTAAATGAATCGCCAGGGCCGTCCAGCCCATAGCCATCGCCCTCAATAATTAGCCATTGAATTTCAGACGCTATCTCCTAAAGCATTTACCGGAATTAGTTTACGATCTGTTGGATTATCGGCTGTTAGAGTTGACTCACTTATTACCTGTGGGGCGCCATCGGCTTGACCGTAACCCGTGGTCCGTTGTCTGAGTTTTCGACCTATTGGCTCGACAATTGCCCTAAAGTCACTCTCCACTAGACCTTGACCATGTTGAGCGCCAGCGGCCCGACTAATGTTTTCATCCATAAGAGTTCCGCCGAGATCGTTAGCGCCTGCGTTTAGAATCTGTTTTGCGCCAGAAGGCCCGAGTTTCACCCATGAAATCTGAATATTGTCGATTAAACCTGCATATGCTATGCGACCCACAGAATGCATGAGGAGAGTTTCCCTGAATGTAGGACCACGCCTTGCTTGTTTTTGGAGATAAATTGGGCTGGCCATGTGAACAAACGGTAAAGGGACCCACTCTGTGAACCCACCGGTTCGCTTTTGTAGATCACGCGTGCGGGTTATGTGGTTGGCCCAATGGATGGGGTTCTCGATGGATCCAAACATAATCGTAATATTTGAGTGCAACCCAACAGAATGAGCCGCTTCGTGGCACTCAAGCCATTCATCTGTTGAAATTTTATCAGGGCAAAGAATCGTTCGTACATCGTCATCGAGTACCTCAGCAGCTGTACCTGGGAGCGATTTTAGTCCCGCTTCCTTTAGCCGTATCAAATACTCAACTAGAGACTCGCCGAGTCTCTTTGCTCCCTCGATGACCTCGAGAGCTGTAAAGCCGTGGAGGTGCATATCCGGTACAACGTCATGAATTGCCTTACACACATCAATGTAATAGTCGCCGTCAAAGCTCGGGTGAATGCCACCTTGTAACGTGACTTCGGTTGCACCAAGTTTGGCTGCTTCTATCACTCGTTCTTGAATATCTTGAAGAGTTAACATGTAGGGCGTGCCGCGAAGGTTTAAGGACAAAGGGCCTTTAGAGAATCCACAAAACCGACATTTGAAGGTGCATACATTGGTGTAATTGATATTTCGGTTATGAACCCACGTTACTTTGTCTCCGACAGCATCTTTTCGTAGCTGGTCTGCCACCTCCGCTACTGCCGCAACTTCCGTTCCTCTAGCCTCAAAGAGCTTGACAATCTGGTCACGGCCAACTTCTTGACCTTTTAAGGCACCATCTAGAATCTCTTTGAGCTCACCGCGAACGTAAGCCTTTCCAGGTATGAGGGTGATAGGTGAATATGATGCTCCTCCTGAGTACCATTGCGTACTATTCTCGTCAGCTACAAGGACATCAGCGCCAGATCCAGCGTCCTTGTTTTCCATCGTCTTTTCAGGAAGTTGGCTGCCAGGATCGTCTCTAGCTAGCGACTCTGCATCGCTTCGGTCCATTACTGGAAACTTATTAGAAGGATCTAACCAAGTATCTGCAGCTAGAGCGAACTCAGGATAAATAGTCAGTCGAGGCGCCAGCACAAAGTGCCTGTCTTCGGTTACTGAGGAGAGTCGTTCTAAATCAGGCCATGGGCGTTCTGGGTTTACGTGGTCTGCCGTTACGGGTGATACGCCGCCCCAATCATCGATTCCGGCATCTAACAAGATACCGAAATCATCGGATAAGTTTGGAGGCGCTTGTAGGTGGATATCCATTGGAAGAATTAATCTCGCCAGCGCAATCGCTTGAAGGTACTGATCTGGTGGGCACGGAGGGCTTTTGTGCATCTTGGTGCCGAGTTTTGGTAAAAAATTCTGGACTATTACTTCTTGAATATGTCCGTGTCGAATGTGACTGTCCGCAATTGCTTGCAGCGCGATGACTCGATCATCTAGGGATTCGCCAATACCGACTAGGATGCCTGTTGTATAAGGGATTTGCAGTTTTCCTGCGGACTCAAGCGTGGCTAGCCGTCGTTCGGGGTTCTTGTCAGGCGCACCGATGTGACAGTCTAAATTCGGATTCAATGACTCAATCATCATTCCTTGGCTCGGGCTAACCTCTCTTAATGCCCTTAACTCCTCAGGATGTAATGCTCCGGGATTTGCGTGAGGTAGTAATCCTGTTTCATTCCTTACTAGCCGACACATATCTGTCAAATAATGAATCGTCGAGTCATAGTTTCTAGCCTTCAACCAATCTCTTGCGATTGGATAACGGAGTTCCGGTCTTTCACCCAAAGTAAATAGCGCTTCATGGCAGCCTTGTAGCGCTCCCTGCATTGCAATCTCTAATACCTGCTCTGGCTCAAGGTAGGGGTTTTCTAATCGAGCTGGAGGTTGTGCAAACGTACAGTATCCGCATTTATCTTGGCAAAGCATGGTTAGCGGTATGAAGACTTTTGGACTATAGGTAATGCGAGTGCCAAACTGCCGATCTCGTTCTGATGCAGCCAGTTTCAGCAGTTCGGCTAACGGCATGCTTGTTAAATCATTTACCGACTCAGGCCGGTGAGGAAAACTCGCTGCACTAGGTGTTGTAATAGTCACTGATTGTTCACCGCTTTTGAGTTATTGAATTTCGTTTGTCCAGGACCTGGGCGACTTCGAATTTCAGACGGGTAGATGTTCTCTTCGCAAGATGGGCATCTCGTTGTTTGTTCTAAGGGTGTTCCGCACTCGCTGTGAATTAAAACAGTCGGAGGAGCGTCATCGCTGCACCAACGGTCGCCCCACTTCATTAGAGCAACCAGGCTGGGCGACAAATCTCTCCCTTTTTCGGTGAGTGTGTATTCATATCTCACGGGAGCTGCCTGATACGGAATCTTTTCTAAAATATCTGCGGCAACTAGTTTGTTTAGTCGACTTGTAAGTAAATTTTTTGCGATTCCTAGGTTCTCGTGGAGCTGACTGAACCTGCGAACGCCGCGAAAAATGTCCCTCAGTATCAGCAATAGCCAACGGTCACCGACTAGGTCAAGAGTCTGCTGTATCGAACAGCGATCAACGGAGCTCCGGTAATCAATCGAACCTTTATAATCTTGATCCCCACTCATCACAATTGACAATAGAGGAGTGAGTTTCTTTTTGCAACTAACTAACTCAAGATTTAGTCGCTATTGATTCTCTGCTTTAGCCTCAAGGCTGGTAAGTAAATCATGAAAGGCTTTAGTAAAAGAAGCGACGCCCTCATTTTCTAGTTTTTGGGCAACATCATCAAGATCAATACCCATCGTCTGCACGCGGTCAAGTTTCTCTTGGGCATCTTCGACAGATGTATCGATGGTTCTGGCGACCGAACCAACCCTTAGGAAGTCATCAATGGTGTTGTCAGGCATCGTGTTGACGGAATCAGGGCCGATTAGCTCGTCAACATAAAGCGTAGTTGGGTACGACGGATTCTTGGTGCTGGTTGACGCCCATAGTGGTCTTTGGGCATTGGCACCGAAACTGGCTAGCTTTTCCCACCGAGGGCCACTAAACGCAGTCTGAAACTTCGAGTACGCAACTTTCGCTTGCGAAACCGCAGCGTAGCCGCGCAAGTTCAGAGCATCTGGTGAATTAATCGCAGAAAGCCTCGCGTCTATTTCAGTATCCGTACGACTAATAAAAAATGACGCGACACTGGATATGTTTTCTAGACTTGCGGCCCCATTATCAAGAGCATCTTCTAGTCCGCTGATGTACGCCTCAGCGACCTTCTGATACCTAGCCACCGAAAATATCAAGGTAACATTCACTGATTTTCCTAAGGCAGTCATTTTTCGTATGGATGGTAATCCAGCCTCTGTCCCGGGGATCTTCACCATCAAGTTAGGTCTGTCAATCTTATTTGAAAGGTCTAACGCTGCTGTAGTCGTAGCTTTTGTATCGTGTGCTAAGGAAGGGTCAACTTCAACCGACACAAATCCATCTTTGCCATGTGAGTTATCGTAAATTTCTTGCAGCACATCGAGAGCGCCGTTAATATCTGTAGTTACTAACTCCCAGTAGGCATCTTTCACGCTTAGGCCTTCGGCCATTAACGCAAAAAATTGCTGGTCATAGTCAGCGCTGCCTTCAATGGCCTTTTGGAAAATAGATGGGTTAGAGGTCACTCCGCGGATACCTCGATCAACCCAGCTTTGGAGTTCTCCGTTAGTGAGCCAGTCTCGTCTAAGGTTATCCAGCCATGGGCTTTGACCTTGCAGACTGAAGAGTTCCTGGAGCCGATTATCGTCTTGATTCTGCTTGGTCATGTTGCAACTCAGTATTTCTCTAGAGGAGTAAGGAACGCGCTACTGATTCGACGTTTGCCGCAGTGAAGCCGAACTGTTTCATTGCCACGTCACCAGGGGCACTGGAACCAAACCGATCTACGGTAACGGTGAGATCTGCGTATCTTTCCCACCCGAGTGAGATACCAGCTTCAACCCCGACGATTGGTACATCTTCGAGTAAGACTTCATAACGGTAGTCATCAGTTTGTTCTTCGAATAATTCCCAACAGGGCATCGATACGACCCTAGTAGGTACACCATCTTCAGCTAGAGCGGCAGCAGCCTCTACGCATAGTTGTACCTCGCTTCCGGTGCCGGCAAGGATTACAGCCGGCCTCGGAGCGTCTATTAGCGTGTATGCCCCCATCTCGACCTGATTGGCCCTGTTTGTGCCTTCGAGAATTGGTAGGTTCTGCCGAGACAGAATTAGACCAGTAGGTCCGGCACGTGTAGCTGCCACTGCCCATGCTTGAGATACTTCGTTAGCATCAGCTGGTCGTATCACTGCGAAGTCGGGTATCGCTCGTAGTGAGGCAATCTGCTCTACGGGTTGATGAGTGGGTCCATCTTCGCCGACTCCAATGGAGTCATGACTCCAGACGAAGGCGACTTTAGCCTTTGAAAGTGCTGCCATTCGAACCGAAGGACGCATGTAGTCGGCAAAAACGAGGAATGTGCCAACTACTGGAAAAACGCCTCCGTGTAATGCCATTCCATTTGCAATTGAACCCATCGCGTGTTCGCGTACGCCGTAGTAAAGCTTTCGCCCGCCAGGATTTTCATTAGTTAATGGGCTGCCCACCATATCAGTACCAGTGTTGCCCGTAAGGTCTGCTGAGCCTGCAATTATTGAAGGGAAGTGAGGCTCGATAGCATCTAGAACTTGCTTATTTGCATTTCTGGTAGCGATTGAACTGCCGGGGTCGAATGAAGGCAAAACGCTTGCTAACGACTCCGGTACTCCGGTATTTAGAAGTTGGGAGACCCAAATTTTATCATGGGTAGTATTGGCAAGCCGAGATTCCCATTGTGCTCGAAGTGAGGAACCGCGGCTACCTGACGCGAGGTATGCGTTCATAACTTCTTCAGAAACTGAAAACGACTCCAATGGGTCTAGGCCCATCGCCGTTTTAGCGGCTGCTATTTCATCTGCGGACGTAATAGCGCCATGAGCAGCGGGTGTATCGACAGCGTTGGGAGCAGGGAACCCTATATGGCTTTGAACAACAATAATCGATGGTCTATTCGTTTCAGCTTTACACCTCTCCAGCGCCGAGGTTAAACCATCTATATCTTCAGACACATCACCCAACTCTTCGACGTGCCAGCCGTATGACTTAAATCGGGCGGCTGAGTCATCTGAAAAGGCGATACCGGTAGGGCCATCAATAGTAATTCGATTATCGTCATAAATTGCTATAAGGCGGTTCAGTCCTTGGTGTCCAGCGAGAGATGCAGCTTCGTGACTGATGCCCTCCATCAGGTCACCATCGCCGACAATCACGTAGGTGAAATGATCAACCAGCTCGGGTCCAAGCCTTGAGCGGAGGTTTCGCTCTGCGATAGCCATACCCACGGCATTAGCTAGTCCTTGCCCTAACGGGCCAGTGGTCACCTCAACTCCAGGAGTTATACCAGTCTCGGGGTGTCCCGGAGTTATCGAATTCCACTGACGAAATTGTTTTATGTCTTCAAGGGTCAGATCGTAACCAGTTAAGTGCAAGGCGGCATAAAGCAACATGGAAGCATGGCCTGCAGATAGAACCAAACGGTCTCGATCGAGCCAATGAGGATCCGAAGAATCATATTTGAGGATTTTTGTAAACAGCACGTGTGCAAGTGGAGCTAGAGCCATAGCAGTGCCCGAATGCCCACTGTTAGCGTTTTTGACAGCGTCTAGTGCAAGTGCCCTTATCGTGTTTACCTGACGGACCTCAAGATCTGTTTTCACATGGCCTCCCTTTCGGAGCTTAGCCCGACCGATGCTACTAGTTGGTGATCTCTTAATCGGAAAAAAAAGCTATGGACGCTGTAAATCCATGGAGAAATGAGCGTTGTCCAATCGGGCCAATCTCGCCAGCGCAAAACATGCCTGCCGAAGCTTCAGCGTTTACGAGGTCCGCAACGAGACGGGAATCATGATCGCTTTCCCCAAAAAGGTTAATTCCTCTTCCATTACAGGAGAAAACAAGAGCTCCATCTGATTGTCCAATAGGGTTAGTAAGCTCGAGTAGGTCATGCTTAGCAGTTTGCGCGTCGCGAACATGAAACTGAATGATTGCCCCGACCTCTATTTCGTCTCCAATAACTAGGTGTCCAGTCTCCTGATCGGCCCCGAGAACCGCTCTGATGAGAAAGTCACCTCGACCGAAATCTAGCTGATTTTCATTAATGACTCGGCCAATGTGCAGCCCTGTGTTAACGAGATTTTTCTCGGACTCACTCAACGAATTGAAAAGATGGCGCAGGCGAGTGAGAGCGGTTTGATTTCCTAAGGATTCGATTACGTTTGCTTTGGAGCCGGTTACCGTAAAAGGGTCACCAATTGGCCGACACCCTTGCGAAACAATAGGTTTTATGTTCGTCATCCCAGAAACGAGTAAACCGACAGCGCCACTTTCATGTATATCATCGTCAACAATTAAACAACTGTGACCTAAAGCGGGCCGTCCTGAAGTAAGACCTCCAATAATCTGCAAAGCTGGATGAGATGTTTCCCATAGCTCCAAAGCCTTGGTGATTGGGAAACTCAATGGGTCGGCGAGCAGAATCAGAGTGTGGGCTTCGGTGTACGGTAAGCCTTCGAGAAGTAGTTCACCGTCAGTAGAGCTAAGAGCGTGGGCACGAAAACTTGTTATGTCTCCAATACAGTTACCCGCCCAGAGACACATGGCCTGCCCATTTTCGATTTCACGCGATCCTGCAATTATGGAATCGTTGATTGTGCCTATTAAAGACTTTGGTTTCAAAAGTTTTTGGATCGTGCTAACTATGTTTGAGGCATCTGCTCTGAATTTCTCGGGTAAAAAAACTACAGCAACGTCGGGATCTATACCAACACGCTCAAGCATTTCCCCAATTATTTCTCCGATAGCAAACGCGGCATCAGAATGTTGAGAAAAAGCACTGTGGTACGGCATTAACCAGCGAATGGCTCTGTAACGGTGAGCGGTACAAAAGCTACAGGCCCCTTATCGATTCGACAGTGAGCCTCAATCTTTGACGGCTCTTTAAGATCGAGTTCGGCTTGCACTAAGTTGTAACCAAACTTTCCAGGCTCAACCGTAATCGGTTGGACGTTCCTGGCTACTTGTTCATCTGCGCAATGAAATGTGACTTCTAGAGCAGCCAAGCCAGAATGATCTGCTGGGCATTTGATCAACACCAGGAGGTGCGGCGTCAACTTAATAGGAAACGGACTGGGCGCTGCTATCGAGAAGTAGACGCCATTTAGGTCCAGGCGAGCTGAACCACCTTCGGCTTGGCGCATTTCAAAATTTTCAACGAATAATGCTGAGATAATCTCCACAAAGGCAGACTAGATCGGAAGTTGGGTTATGGCGAGCACCTGGCACACTTCAATAGCAGAAGGACGCAGATATGGAAGAACAACCGATGTTTCCCCTAGAGTCCGTGCTCTTTCCCGGTCAGACGCTTCCGCTACGCATTTTTGAAGATCGATACAAAGAGCTAGTCACAGATAGCTTGGCTGCATCTGGTGTGTTCGGAATAGCCTTAATCGAGAAAGGTCGCGAGGTGGGTGGCGGGGATGTACGAAGCAATATAGGTTGCTCCGCTGAAATCATTGGCCATCAACAACTTAAAGATGGAACCATATCCCTGACGGTTGCCGGGCGGCATCGTATAGAAATTGGGCAATGGCTGGCTGATGCGCCGTATCCGATAGCAACGGTAAGAACCTGGCCTGATGAGGTTCAGGAGATTGAGCGATCGAAAACTGAGAAGTTAGTTGATCATTTTCTATCATTTTTGCAACGAGCCGAAATGGTTGGATATACGATCCCTAAGCTATCTAGAGATGAAATCATGGTTGGTCTCAATGATACTGAGTTAAGCTTTCGGCTTTCCGCACTTATTCCCGTTGGACCATTCGATAAACAGATGTTACTTGCTGCGAATGGCCCGTCAGAACGATTAGATCTAGTCGGCGAACTGGTCACCGGTCTGGTTGAGTTACTAGCTGACGTTGAGGAGTGAAAAATTTGAGCTACACGTGGCCTGATCGGGGAGTAGGCCAATAGGCTTGACTTCTTCGGCGCTCCGGTAAGCTTTCGCTAGAGGGACTTTATGTCAAAGAGCAAAAATGGTATTAAGGCCGACTTGGAGGCACTACGAATCACTCTCGTGTCGTATGCCAAGCAAGAAACCTTAGAACCCCTGAAAGGCTTGGGTCGCTACTTTCTATACGGTTTAACCGGGATCTGTTTGAGTACGATCGGTGTGGGATTTCTGCTGATGGCATTGCTAAGGGGGCTTCAACAGCAGACCTCTGTGTTCGGAGGTCGAATGAGCTTTGCACCGTATCTAGTCACAGCACTGGCTTCGGCAGCAGTTCTTCTGATTTGGCTCAAGGTGATGTCTCGAGAAAAGAAGCGGAGTTAAAGTGAGTCAACTAACGGGTGCTCGTGCCGGTCAAGAGAAGGTAATTACCGCCGCTGATATTGAGCACCAAATTGGCGGGATTACTGGAGAGACCTCAGACAATGCGCGCCAAGTGAGTCAACCTGCCCTAGTGGCGGGGACCGCTATCCTAGTTGGCTTTGTTATTTGCGTCTTCGTGATTGGTAAACGTTTGGGCAAAAAACAGAGGACAATAGTGGAAGTAGTGCGAATTTGAGTGCGCTCGTTGGTCAGTTATTCACATTTCTTGGACGGAAGGTCTGGGGCCTTGTGCGCGATAAAGGAATTTCCGGCAGCGGATATTGGATCGCTATCGGTATCACTCTGGCCGGAGTTAGAACCATTATAAGATTAGGGCGCCGACAACGGCAGGTGGTTTATAGATCCGAGCTTGAACCTGATGAGAGTCTAAGCATTTCGCACTTACCACGCTTGAACTCGCGTGATTCAGGTTCTAAGTCGGGGAGCTGACCAATCTAAATGAGTAATCATAAACTGAATCCCAATAAGGAGATCTTACAAGAGGGTGATCAGGTTGTAATGATTGATAGTCGACAACGGCGTTATTTGATCAACTTGACGCTAGGCAAAGAGTTCCACACTCATGCTGGTGTAGTTGCTCACAATGACATAATTGGTAAGCCTGAAGGCACCGAATTTCGGACTGGTTCGAATGCTAAGTTATTGGCCTTGAGGCCTACTTTGTCTGACCATGTCCTCAAAATGCCTCGTGGAGCGCAGGTCATTTATCCGAAGGACCTTGGCGCGATTCTAATGCTTGCTGATATTTATCCTGGCGTTAAGGTATTTGAGTCCGGTTTAGGTTCTGGGGCCCTATCAACGACCTTGTTACGCGCCGGAGCTGAAATTTGCGGGTACGAAATTCGAGAGGATTTTGCAAATAACGCCAAAGAAAATGTTGAGAAGTTTCTTGGAGGGGATGCACTAAAGAATTATGATGTGCATCTTCGCGACGCATACGAATCCATAGAACACACGGGATTCGATAGAGCTATTCTGGATATCCCCGAACCCTGGCAAGTGGTGCCGCACTTGCTGGACTCCCCGCGAAAGGGCGGGATTCTTGTGGCCTACAACCCTTCAATAATGCAAGTTTCTAAGCTGCGTGATGTTTTGGCCAGTGGTCCCTGGTCGATGATCGAATCTGTAGAAGTCATGCACAGAGGGTGGCATGTCGAGGGCCATGCGGTTCGCCCGGATCATAGGATGGTGGGTCACACGGGTTTTCTCACACATGCGAGACTCTTGAATCATTAAGGTACTCATTCTTGGACAGTTTTGACCTAGCATCAGCGATCTTAATTTTGCTAATGATCTTGCTGTGTGCCCGATGCCCTATGCGCTTTATCAGTAAGAATTTTATCATCGGGCTGGTTTTTCAGGTGACATTTTTCGCAGTAGTGGCTGCCTTAATACAGTCTGGATTACTCAAGGGCGGCGAGACTCTAGCGGCTGGTTTCATGATAATTTCGCTTCTGCTTGTCGTACTGTGCGGACAGACCGCATATCCGACAAATCAGCAGAAGGATCGACATGAAACAGAACGGCTAACGAAAAGTGGCCTGTTGGTAAAGTGCGGCATATTAATAGTTTTTGCCATGTTCTCAATCTGGGCAGGTTGCTGTATCTACCTATCTCGCATCGCTGATTCCGCTGAAGGACCTCCGGAAGCCGTTATTGTCTCCCGGCTAAAGGCTTTAACGATTCGGTTTCCCTTAGAGTCGGCGTCCACGGTAAAATCGATCACCGAAGTACGGCAGGAATTACTATCGGCAACTAGTCCTAGATCATCTGATACCGAGACGAAAGATTTGTTGGATTTGTCCAACCAGGTGGTTGACTCCATTTTGAATGTTAAAGCCGTTGCATGTTCAAAGCTTCAAGAAGGCACCGGTTTCGCAGTATCAGACTCGTTGGTCCTAACCAACGCACATACCATTGCAGGAGCCAAGAATGTACGTGTGGTTAATTCATTGGGAAACACGGCAAGCGGATGGGTCGTTGGTTTCGACGCCTCCCGAGATCTTGCTCTCATTAACGTTACGGGCATGGAGCTGAAGCCGCTAAGATTCGCACTCCCTGAGGCTGGGTCTGCCGCTGCATTCGGTTACGTCAAAGATAAAGGTCTGCAAGCTGTGTCCGTTAGCTTAGTCGAGCGACTAACCGCCAATGGTTATGATCTCTACCGGGAAGTCCCGACAAAGCGCAAAGTTTGGTTCGTGACAGGACAACTGACTCGAGGATTCTCCGGCGGCCCAGTGATTAACTCAGATGGAGATGTTGTCGGTATAACATTTGCAGTCTCTCGTAGCTCTGAAAATACTTCGATGCCAACTGGATACATTCTGGACGAGCTTGAGGCTCGAGCCTTCATTTCCAGCACAGAAACAGATAAGGGAGCAGATACCTTAGAGTGTTATCGGTAGGCGCATAAACAACTGAATTGACCGAGTTGAGTACTCGCCACGAAAACTAAGCCTCAATATAAATGCATTCTCCTGGGCACTCTTCAGCCGATTCTATTACGGCGTCGAGCTGAGAATCAGGAAAGTTCGCTAACCCTTCGGCCCCACCTGGATCAGAAAAAATTTTTTCGCCTTCACGAACATACGCTAGGCCATCATCGAGCAGCGTGAACACATCAGGAGCTATCTCTTCGCATAATCCGTCGCCGGTGCATAGATCTTGGTCAATCCAGACCTTCATTTTTTGACGCCTTTCGCATAACTGGACAAACTGGTAACCACAGAACCAACATCCAGTCTAATTGGTACCCTAATTAATCTACATGTACATGCCGCTTCAAACACAGATATTCGGGTCAATTAAACGCCAAAACGTTTGAAGACTGGTTGAAGTCATTCTGGCCAGCGGATTCGTGTAGCTTCAGAGGCGTGGTCGTTAACGATTAGAGGTTTGGGATGGCACAAAGCGAAGAAGGCCCAAAAAATAAATCACAGGACAAAATCGCAGAAGTGGAAATTTTGCGTAACCAAATCAGAGCCCTTGAGTCAGAAATTTCTTTGCTCAGAAAAAAAGTTAGCGACTCGCCGAAGAGATTGGGATTACTTGAAGAGCGTTTACTTCAGACAAAAGGCCAGCTCACCCAAGCAGCAAACCAAAATGAAAAACTTACCTCAACACTTCGAGAGGCGCGGGAACATATAGCTACTCTTCGCGAGGAGGTGAATAAGCTAACCCAACCTCCCTCTGCCTATGGGACGTTTTTGGGCCACAATGAAGACGGCTCTGTAGATGTTTACGTTAATGGCCGAAAAATGAGAGTTGTTCTGCACCCGGACTTAACTGCCGAAAGGCTAGAGACCGGCTGTGAGGTTGTTCTGAACGAGTCGTTCAATGTGATGCTCGTGCGAAAACCAGGTGGTTCGGGTGAAGTGGTCACCGTGAAAGAGTTACTAGAAGATAAAGCACGAGCCGTTATCTCCGGTCGCGGTGATGATGAAAAAGTCGTGGAACTTGCCGAACACCTGCGTGAAAAACCACTCAGAACGGGTGATTATTTGTTACTGGACTCTCGGGCCAATGTCGCCATTGAACGGTTGCCGCGCCCTGAGCTCGAGGACTTGCTGTTGGAAGAAGTGCCAGATGTAAGTTATGAAGACATTGGGGGTCTTCGGAGCCAAATCGAGCAGATAACTGATGCAGTAGAGCTCCCTTATCTGCATCAAGACCTATTTAAAGAATATGACTTACCAGCGCCAAAGGGAATACTGCTATACGGCCCACCAGGCTGCGGCAAGACGCTTATAGCGAAAGCAGTTGCTAATTCTCTAGCAAAAAAAGTAGCTGTCCTATCGGGAGACAAGGAAGCACGCAGCTTCTTCATAAACATTAAAGGCCCGGAACTTCTAAATAAGTATGTCGGAGAAACAGAGCGCCAAATCCGGCAAATTTTTCAACGTGCGCGTGAAAAAGCGAGCGAAGGTTGGCCAGTAATTGTATTTTTTGACGAGATGGAGTCACTGTTTCGCACTCGAGGTACCGGAATTAGTTCAGATATGGAATCAACCGTCGTACCGCAATTACTGGCAGAGATAGATGGAGTCGAGGGACTGACGAATGTTATTGTTATCGGAGCGTCTAATAGAGAGGATTTAATTGATCCAGCGATATTGAGACCGGGCAGACTTGACGTAAAGATTAAGATACAAAGGCCCAACGAGCAGTCTGCTAATTCAATTTTTTCTACTTATCTAATGACAGACCTACCCCTAGATGCCATCGAGATAGATGAACTTGGCGGTGGCGATCCGCAAAAGGCAGTGACTGTGATGATTGAGCGAACAGTTGAGGAAATGTACCGCGAGGATGAAGATAATCGATTTCTCGAAGTGACTTATCAAAACGGGGATAAAGAAGTCATGTACTTTAAAGACTTTTCTTCGGGCGCAATGATCGAAAATATTGTCCGGCGAGCTAAAAAAAATGCTATCAAACGGTCGATCGCGACCGGTAGCGAGGGTATCAAACTAGACGATTTGCTGGTATCGGTTAGGCAAGAATTCCGTGAGCATGAAGACTTGCCGAATACAACTAATCCCGATGACTGGGCTAAAATAGCTGGCAAAAAAGGCGAAAGAATTGTCTTCATTAGGACGCTTATTGCTAATAAAGATGATTTTGAGGGCGAAGGTGGCAAAGAAATAGAGCGAGTGCAGACGGGCCAATATCTTTAGCCATCAGGTTCGCTTCTAGACTAAATCAGATGCTGTGCAAATTTTGGCAGATAGGGTCAGTGTGTGGCAGTCCACAAAATCTTAGGCATAGAGACCGAATTCGGGATTCTACATCAACAGGCCGATGGCGACTCTAACCCGGTCGCCGCATCGTCGATGATTATCAATGCATATGTGAATGGCTTTCTGGAACGAAAGGTTGCATGGGATTTTGAAGGAGAACAACCTGGTGTTGACGCGCGCGGTTTTAACGAATTTGATGCACTTGCGCCAGAGATTGAGAGCCATTTAGTTAACGCTGTGCTTACAAATGGTTCGCGATATTACGTTGACCATGCTCACCCTGAGCTATCCGGCCCCGAGTGCAGCGATGCCCGTCAGTGCCTTATCTATGATCGTGCATCCGAAGAGATTCTAATTCAGTCTATGGACGTCGCGAACAAGTTGTTGCCTCCTGGCGAAGAGTTAATAATTCATAAGAACAATAGCGATGGCAAGGGTAACAGTTATGGTTGTCATGAGAATTACCTGGTGGATAGGAATGCGCCCTTTGGTCGGATTATTTCCCAGATAATTCCTTTTTTTGTATCTCGACAAATCTTTTGCGGAGCTGGAAAAATCGGGTCAGAGCTTTCAGGAATGACTTCCACGGACGGCGTTTTCCAGATTAGCCAGAGAGCTGATTTTTTTGAGCAAGAAGTTGGTCTTGAAACAACCTTAAAGCGCCCAATTGTCAATACACGCGACGAGCCTCACGCGGATAGCAAAAAATATCGCCGCCTTCATGTGATTATCGGTGACGCTAATATGAGCGAAACACAGACCTATTTAAAAGTTGGTCTAACCGCCATAGTGTTGGCCATGATAGATGATGACTATCTATCTAATATCCCAGAGGTAGCCGAACCAGTGCGGAACCTTCGAGAGATTAGCTATGACATAGACTTTAAAAATCTTTACCTCATGAAGGATGGTCGTCGTCTATCGGCGTTGGACCTACAATGGATATACCTCGAAAACGCGTCGAGGTATATAGAGGTTTTCGGTGCAGATAGCCTTGGTGGCATCGAACTCGTGAATGATATGATTTCACGCTGGGAATATGTGCTAGGTGCTTTGGATACAAAGCCAGATGCACTGAGTAACGAGATTGATTGGATAGCTAAGCGCAGACTTTATGAGGGTTTTAGGGAAAGGCATCAGCTTCAGTGGAATGATCCAAAACTGGCGGCCTTAGATCTGCAATATCATGATTTACGACCAGATAAATGCCTAGCGCGTCGTATGGGTTTAACTACCTTAGTTTCGGAAAGCGAAGTAAGGAATGCTGTAAGTAATCCTCCATTGACTACCCGTGCGTACTTTCGCGGTAGATGCCTTCAAGAGTTCCCGGAGCAGGTAGTTGCAGCGAATTGGGATTCGATGGTTTTCGACACCGGCTCTGAGGCTCTTCGCAGAGTTCCGACTTTAGAACCGCTAAGAGGGACGGTTGATCATGTGGGTAAATTATTGGATGAGTGTGAGGACGCAGGAGAGCTGCTTCGGAGACTCGGAAATTAGTAATAGCAAGTATCGTTAATCCTAGGGAGTGTGAGATGGCAGAACGAGAACAGCGACGTCGGAAAAATAATGATTCCGAAGAAGTAGATGAGGTAATATCAGCGCCAGTCGAAGCAGGCCACGAGATCAAAAGCGAATTAGATGATCTACTTGATGAAATCGATGGCGTCCTAGAAACCAATGCTGAAGAATTTGTGAAGAACTACGTACAGAAAGGTGGCGAGTGAGCTCTATATCAATTTTCCAAGCTGACGATGATCCGGGCTCTGATTTTATGAAGTTGCTGAAACGTGATGGCCAAGAACCATTTTCTAAGGATCTCCCCGGAGTCATCGACGCAGGCCATGCAACTACAGTTATCGGGATTCGTTGTAATGAAGGTGTTGTAATGGCAGGCGATCGCCGGGCAACAAGTGGACATTTAATAAGCCATCGGGATATGCAGAAAGTCTTCGCTGCGGATCGTCATTCAGCGGTGGGGATTGCAGGCGCAGCTGGGCCTGCCATTCAAATGGTCCGAGTATTCCAACTCCAACTTGAGTATTACGAAAAAATTGAAGGTAAACCGCTTAGTTTGGACGGGAAGGCGAATCAACTCTCCGAGATGATTCGTGGAAATTTACCACAGGCTATGCAGGGTCTAGCGGTTGTCCCGATCTTCGGTGGGTTTGATCTAGGACGAAATGTTGGACGCTTGTTTCAGTTCGATATAACAGGTGGTAGATACGAAGAACAAGAATACGCCGCCAGCGGATCCGGCAGTTTACACGCTGGAACCGTTATCAAATTAGGTTTTCAAAAATCGATGTCAACGGACGCGGCACTATCACTTGCGGTCAAGGCACTCTGGCATGCAGCGGATGAAGATAGTGCTACAGGTGGACCGGACCCCATACGCGGTATTTACCCGATCCTTGCTGTGGTATCAGCGCAAGGTTTCCGTCAGCTTTCGGACGAAGAGTCTGCGGGCGTCTTTACGGACCTCCAATCAGAACTAAACGGTGATGGGAGCGAAGCATGAGCATGCCAATGTATGTCAGCCCCGAACAGTTGATGCAAGATCGCGCAGACTATGCCCGCAAAGGCATCGCTCGCGGCCGGAGTCTGGTAGTGCTTGAGTACAAGGATGGAGTCGCGTTTGTAGCCGACAATAAGAGTTCTACGCTCCGGAAAATATCAGAGATATACGACCGGATTGGCTTTGGCGGAGTTGGTCGCTACAACGAATTTGACCAGTTGCGTATAGCTGGTGTGCGACACGCAGAATTGAAAGGTTTTCAATACAGCAGAGAAGATGTCGACGGCCGCAGTTTAGCTAATCAGTATGCACAAATGCTAGGCCAAATCTTTACGCATGAAATGAAGCCAATGGAAGTGGAAATAGTAGTTGCTGAACTCGGCGTAGATGCTGTAAATAACGAGTTGTACCGAGTTCAGTACGATGGAACAGTTGTAGACGAGCACGGGTTTTGTTCTATTGGAGGAGATGCGGAGGCAGTTAGAAGCCGACTTCAAGATGGTTATGCGGAAGGCCTTAATCGGAACCAGGCAATCCGCTTGGCAACCGATGCATTAGCAGAAGGTAGTCAAGTGTTGGAAGCTGCAACCCTGGAGGTAGCGCTCCTGGAAGCAGGCGGGGAGCGTCGTTGCTTTATGCGTCTAGATGATCCTGAAGTACAGTCAGCCTTGGAAGGATAGATGCGTTCTTTTAATATGTTCTGGTTCCACAAGTCGGTGTAGGTGACGTGCAGCGTAGAATCCTTGGAATTGAGAATGAGTACGGTATTACTTGTACATTGAGGGGGCAAAGGCGTCTCAGCCCCGACGAAGTAGCTCGATATCTATTCCGTAAAGTTGTATCGTGGGGACGTTCAAGCAACGTGTTTCTCGAGAACGGTGCAAGGCTATATCTTGATGTCGGTTCCCATCCCGAATACGCAACTCCAGAGTGTGATTCCATCAAGGATGTTATTTCTCACGATCGCGCCGGCGAGAAGATTCTTCTAGAGCTAGTCGAAAATGCAGAGTTGCGATTATCTGAGGAAGGAATTACAGGAACGACGATTTACTTGTTTAAGAATAATACAGACAGCGTTGGCAATAGCTATGGCTGTCACGAGAACTATTTGACTCTGCGTGACGAAGACTTTACTAGCTACTCAGAGACATTGATCCCCTTCCTAGTCAGCAGGCTAATCTATACGGGCGCAGGGAAAGTCTTACAAAGTACTACTAAGGGTGCCTCGTACTCTATCGCCCAACGTGCCGAGCATATTTGGGAGGGAGTGTCCAGCGCTACAACGAGAAGTAGACCGATAATCAATACAAGAGACGAGCCACATGCCGATGCCGAAAAGTATCGGCGTCTTCATGTCATCGTTGGTGATTCGAACATGAGTGAATATACGTCCTTCTTGAAGATAGGCGCAACTTGTTTGTTGCTCCGGATGATGGAAGACCCAACAGTATCGCTTCCCGACCTGACGCTTGAAAACCCGATTAGGGCGATACGTGAGATAAGTAACGATATAACCTGCCGCCGTAAAGTGCGACTAGCCAGTGGCGAAGAATTAAGCGCCTTCGAGATTCAAAGTCAATATCTGAATTGCGCCTTAGATTTCGCGGCTCACAACGAGCTCAATGAAGAGGAACGTAAAGCTTTAATGATGTGGGAGCACTGCATGACGGCTATCGAAGATGACCCACTGAAACTTAACAGGGAAGTTGACTGGGTAATCAAATATCATTTGTTGGAGCGGTACAGATCAAAGCATCAGATCGACCTCGAAGACCCAAAAAACATGCTCCTAGACCTGCAATATCACGACATTAACCGGCAACGCGGTGTCTTTTTTTTACTGCAAAAAAATGACTTGGTCGAAACAGTCCTTAAAGATTCGGATATCGATTTAGCTATGAAAGCAGCGCCGCTAACTACAAGGGCCAGGCTGAGAGGCGAATTTGTTAGAAAGGCGAAGGAACGAAAGAGGGATTATACGGTGGACTGGGTTCATCTCAAGTTGAATGATCAAGCTCAACGAACGGTCATTTGTAAGGATCCATTCAGATACGAGGATGAGCGCGTGGATGCACTGATCGCATCTTTGTGACAAAGTGGTTAACAGATGTCATCGTTTGAACAGCGGATAGTTACTCAGGTCGAAATCGAGCGAGAGGGTCTTCAACGAGTCTTGCTCGACGATGGCACCCAAGCCACTTCATTAACGGAAATAATAGGCTTATTGGAAGTCGGTCAACGCGTAATAGTTAACACTACGGCGATGGACCTTAATCTAGGCACTGGCGGCTATCACCTCGTCCATTTCAACCTAGATTCAAAACAAGGCGATCGGATGCGGCAAGGGCGGGTTCTTAAAGCGCGTTATTTATCGGAGCAGCTGCAAGCAGATGTCTGGGAAGAGCAGGATAATGAAGCGCCGAACGTTTCAGATCTCACGGGGATGAGAGTTCTTTTGTGTCAGCTTCATAGCCATGTCGGGGCGATAGCCATAGCGACTTCGGCACATCGTAGCGGCCCAGTTGGTTTTGTCATGACGGACCAAGCATCACTTCCGTTGGCAATAAGCGACATTGTATTCCAAGCTAAAGAATCAAAGGTTTTAGGTGTTACTGTCACCACGGGACAATCATTTGGTGGTGAGATAGAGGCAGTTACGGTGGCCTCGGGTGTACTCGCTTTGAAAGAAAGAAATGAGAGCACTGTTATAGTTGGTTGTGGGCCCGGACATCTGGGGACTAATTCCAAGCTTGGCTTTTCTGGATTGGAGTTGGTTGGGCACGCGACAATATTGAGCAAGCTCGGCGCTAAGGTTGCGCTGGCAGTGCGCGCTTCTAGTACTGATCCGCGGGAAAGGCATCAAGGCGTAAGCCACCACACTAGAACTTTGCTCGAGCTGATCTCGCATTCAATAGACGTCCCAATTCCATCAGATGTCTCTGGTGATGCGTTTGAAAGTCTGGGGCACACGGCGATGAGATATAGCGACCCGTCAATTTCAGGTTTGCTTAGTGAATCCAATATAAACATTCAATCAATGGATAGGCCATTGTTCGAGGATACGCTTGCCTGTGAATATCTGGGAGCTGCTGCCATGTGGTTAGCAGGCGCTAACGTCGTTTAATTGATGATTCACGCGATAACGGATGATTTGATGATGAGGCCATGAACAAACCTATGTGGCGAGTTTGTTTAGAGTGGTTGTCCATTATTGTCGGTGCACTATTGGTTGCGTTGCTGCTTAAGGCGACAGTTGTGCAGACGTTTTACATACCATCGGGATCTATGCTGCCGACCCTTGAGATAGGAGACAGAATAGTTGTAAACAAGCTGGCCTTTAGCTTGGGTGAAGTCGAGCGCAGCGACTTAGTCGTGTTCAGTAAGCCAACAACTCTTGACAACGTGCAGATAAACGATTTCATTAAGCGGGTCATTGGGTTGCCAGGCGAGGAAATTAGCTCAAAGGATGGTCAGGTTTATATTAATGGCGAGCTGCTCTCGGAGCCTTATCTACAGTCAGGCGAATTTACTAGTGACTTACCGGTGACAAAGATTCCCACTGGTCACTATTTCGTAATGGGCGACAATCGCAAAAATAGTAGCGATAGTCGTTTCTTTGGATCAATTCCGTCGGAGCTGCTGGTCGGCGAGCCGTTTATCCGTATTTGGCCCCTGAGTAGGTTTAACATTCCGTAGGAGGTAACAGTTTTCAACCTGATCCAGCGCTCACCAGACGGTCTACGTGATCACTATGAATGCCATCGATTCCCATTAGATATAGATTACGGATCACCCTTTCGTATTGCGCGTCCCATCCGATGCAGTATCTTTTGAACCGATGAAACAAAGTGGTTAGCCCAGCACTCCAATCAGAATGATGGAAATTGACAGCATCGATCCCAGACTCCGCTAACAAAGCAGCGTGTCGCTCAGGTCCTTCCTTTAAATATCGTAATCTCGTTGAATGAACAAGATAAGCAGGTGTTAGCGACCTGATGGTGCGAAGCACGGTCAGATCTGTGTGGCAAAGCCAAAGCCTGCTTTCAGCAGAGTGCCTTCGAACAACTTTTAGCGCAGGTCCTGATGCTTCAGGGTTCTTCAAGTCGAGCGACAGATCAAACGAGGTACCACATTGACCATAGAGATCTTCCAAGGTGCACATGTGCTCAGGCAACTCATTTTTTTTGAGCTCAGAGATAGTTTTCCGCCGTAATGCTTTCTTGATGTAGCCATTGTGGTTGAGCACTGGCACTCCATCTGAAGTCACCCATAGATCAGATTCGAGACCGGTAGCCCCTAGTTTTATAGCCAGTTGGAAAGCCTCTAAAGTGTTCTCCGCAGCGTGCGCACTTGCACCTCGATGAGCAAACAGTACCGGACGGTCTCTAAGAGAGGCGAATTTTTGCTCCACGGGTTCATTTTGCCGCTTTGAAACGCAATTCGGTCTCTAAACTGTTAAAAGTTAATCTCGAAAATTGGAAAGATGGTTGAGGTATGAGTCCTCTATTGGCGCTCCCGCCCCTGGTCTTTGTGATCGGGAGTGCACTCATGTACCGAAAGATTGACTCACTTACTACAGAGGCCCAAAGGGCAGTTGAGTCCATTGAAGCCCTTATGTGTGCTACTGATTCTTTTACAGAGCCGTTAGAGCATGCAAGTTCGCTGTTCAGCCCCTTAAAAGAGAAATCAAGTGAAAACTTTTAGAATGCGTCGTACGGCTCTATCCGACGTAGTCTCGTAGACGTGAATCTCACTCCTAATGAAGTGTTAATCATAGGTTTTGTAGCATTAGTCGCTCTGGGTCCGAGACAAATGCCTGACGCGGTTAGACGCGCGGCTAGGGGGCTTGCCAAACTAAAGCAGTTCAGCCGTTCATTAAAAAGTGAGTTAGATGAAGCTGTTAACAACAGCATTGTGACCTCGGCGCATGATGAATTTTTAGCTGAATCATTTAAGGAAAAATCATTGGAAGAGATGGCCAACAATGAAGGCGAAGACAAGGACCCTTCGTGAGGCTATTTTTTAAAAAAGCTTCTACGGAACAAACCATGTCCTTCTGGGATCATGTAGCTGAACTGCGGCGCAGGCTTATCTACTGTTTCGTTACTTTGTCAGTATCTTCTGCTGTCGGTGTTTTGGTTTATGACTGGCTTCTAGAGAATGTCTTTCTTCCACCCTATTGTAGAGTCCTGATTCAGCAAGGCTTTGACCGGCCGTGCAACCTTGTGATTCTAGACCCCCTCGATGGCTTCAGAACACGAATCAAAGTTTCTATTTATGTTGGATTGGTATTAGCTATGCCCATTCTCTTATGGAACTTATGGCGGTTTGTGACTCCAGCATTGCAACGGCGAGAGAAAAGACTGACTCTGCCATTCGTAATCAGCGGCCTAACGTTGTTCAGCTTGGGGGCATATCTCGCATACAACACATTTGAGAGAGCTCTTAGCTTTCTAATCTCATTTGGAGGAAGCCAAGTAGACCCCATGTTCTCGCCTGGGTCTTATCTCGGCCTTATTACTTACATGATGTTCGCATTTGGAATCGGCTTTCAATTTCCGATTCTTCTAGTGTTCCTCCAATTGGTTGGAATCCTACGACCTCAGCAGCTTAGAAAAGCTCGAAGATTTTGCATAGTAGGCATAGTTACAGCCGCTGCGATCATTACTCCATCAGGCGATCCCATTTCCCTAGCGACGTTAGCTATTCCTCTGTGCGTATTTTTTGAATTTTCTATTCTGATTGGTTATTTAGCAACACGTCAACGACATGGTTGGGTCCCTCGGTCAAAGCGTGGTGTCAGCGATGAAATCTGATCGAGATACTCTTCGAGACGACCTGATTCAAAGGATTGGTTTTTCGCCTGATCCATTTCAACTAAAAGCATTCGACTCTATCGACGCAAATGAGTCGGTGCTAGTTGCGGCTCCAACATCGTCAGGTAAAACCTTAGTAGCTGAGTATGGCATCTTGGTTGCTCTAGCACGCGGTCAGACCGTGATTTATACGACGCCCATTAAAGCTCTGTCAAACCAGAAAATGAAGGATTTGAGTAAGTGGCTCGGTAAAGAAAATGTTGGGCTCCTTACTGGCGATAATAGTATTCGCGGAGATGCAGCAGTAGTTGTCATGACTACCGAAGTTCTTCGCAATATGATCTATGCGGCCTCTGATCGTTTAGAAGATTTAGGTCTGGTCATCTTAGATGAAGTACATTACCTGCAAGATCCATACCGAGGACCAGTCTGGGAAGAAGTTATTATTCAACTTCCGAAGCATGTAAACCTCGTTTGTTTGTCAGCTACTGTGAGTAATGCTGATGAGGTATCTGACTGGATCAGCGCTGTTCGGGGATACTGTGCCTGTGTAGTTGAACGAACACGGCCAGTTGCATTGCATGATCACTACTTGCTCTACGAGAAAGGAAGCAGACGTCTACGGGAGTTTCGGACCTTAAGTGATGGATTTCCGAACCCAGAAGTCGAAAGGTATTTGGCGAAGGCGGGCGGAGCTCGACAGCGTGATGGCCGACAAAGAGGAAGTCGAGCTGGTCGACCGCGTAGAGCAGAAATTCTAAGACATCTCGATGATCGGAATCAGTTACCTGCAATTATCTTTATTTTTTCAAGAAAAGGCTGCGAAGAAGCTGTCCGCAGCTGCGTAGACCAGGGAGTAACTTTTTTAGATGGCCGGCAGCAACGTGTTGTCGAAGCTATAGCGGAAGAGCACTGCGCCGGCCTGACGGATGAGGATTTGGCGCTGCTGGGCTATCACGAATGGCTAGAAGGCCTCCAGTGTGGTGTAGCAGCGCATCACGCAGGAATGGTTGCACCCTTTAAAGAGGCGGTAGAAGATTGTTTTGCCGCGGGACTCATCAAGACAGTTTTTGCAACTGAAACACTCGCACTCGGCGTAAATTTGCCTGCGCGCTCTGTTGTTATCGAACAGATAAGCAGGTTTCGTGGGGAAGGTCACGTTGCATTAACTGCGTCAGAGTACGCTCAGCTAACCGGTAGGGCCGGACGACGCGGAATTGACTCGATAGGTCATGCGTACACACTCTGGAGCCCTTACGAGTCCTATCAGCAGATAGCTGAGTTGGCTGCTAACAAAGATTTTGAGCTTGATTCGTCATTTCGACCCACTTACAACATGGCGGTCAATTTAATGGCCCAGAAAAACCGGGACGACGCGATTGACCTGTTGCAGCTTTCCTTTGCTCAATACCGCTCGAATCGAAGAGTCGCTGGTTGGATGCGGAAAATGGAGAACGCTCGAGAGAAGTTGAGGGTTAACGAATCTAAGCTAGACGCAACTCAACACAGAGAGTCAACTGAGCAACGTCCGAATGTGATTGGGTCAGGTCAACTAAACAAGTCACTTAAAAAAATCAAACCAGGTTCGTTAATTACCCACAATCGCCAAAGTGGCCATCGACTATTGTTAGTAATTGGCACAAGCACGCGCCGAGACGGCACAACAAGGTTAAGGGTGGTCACAACCCGTGGTAAGACGTTACTCGTTACGTCAAGTGACTTCGAAGAACTACCTGAGGTTCTGGATCAGGTTGCTTTACCTAAACCATTTGCACCAAATAGACGTGAATTTCAGCGTGCAGCAAGCAACGCAATGAAGCGGCACATTATCGAAAAGGAGATTTCGCTAGCAACACCGGATCCTAAAAATAATCGAGCAATAATTGGAAATAAAGAAGTGCAAAGAAAGGCTGCAAATGCTCGGATAGACATCAGGGTCCTTGAAAACCAAATTAGAACGGCGGATGGCGGCCTAGGTAGAACGCTTGACCTAATCATCGAGGTCCTAGAAAAATTTGATTGTGTAAAGGGCTGGTCCCTGAGACCAGCTGGACAACGATTGCAAAGAGTCTTCAACGAATCAGATTTGTTGATAGTTCTATGTATCGAACATGGATGCTTTGATGGCTTGGATCCCAGTTCGTTAGCGGGTTTAGTCTCTCTGTTGACTTACGAACACCGAAGCCGAGTTGAGCCTCCGTCTCCATGGTATCCAAATGCCATGCTTAGAACGCGAGCAAAGAGTATCGATAGGCTTTGGGCAAAACTGCGGGTAGAAGAATCAAAGCGCGGATTATCAGTAACTAGATCACCAGATCCAACCCTGTTTTCTGCCGTGCACGGTTGGGCAGCGGGCCACTCGTTGGACGAAGTTCTTGATGAAGACTTCTTAGTCGCAGGAGACTTTGTGCGCCATATTAAACAGGTAGTAGATTTGCTGTCCCAGATAGCCGAAGTAGCCACCAATTCTGAAACAGCCCGGACAGCACGCCAAAGCATTAAAGCTCTCGACCGAGGTGTCGTTGCGATCGCGACTCGGCTAGGGGAGAACGAAGCGTCTGAAGTAGCGACGATCCAGGATGGCGAACCGACGTGACTATAAGAAATGGTGAGCCGTGGGGTGAGTTAGGCGCATTACCTGAATCCGGTGTGGCTATAAAGTCTGATAGTGAGTTACGTAACGTAGTTCTGGAATGCATGCGCACTGATACAACGCTTCCAGTCTTTGGTCTATTAAACGGTGACTTATGGCGCGCTGTGGGTGCTCCTATAGGTGGTATCAATCGGCTCAAAAGCGAAAAAGCTCAGACGGTTACCATCGATTTAGTAGAAGTGCGGCTGGATGAACGGACCAACTGGTTTTGTTCACACATGTTGATTAGGAACCGACTGTGGTCTGGAAGGACAGTAGCCGTTATGAATAGTGAATGGATTGGCCCTTGGCGCGTAGCGCCTCGAGCTCACCCTAACGACGGTAAGGTTGACATAATCGAAGGATCGTTGCCATTCGGTCAGCGGGTTATGGCTCGCCAACGGATTCGCACAGGAGATCATATTCCGCATCCGAAAATTAAGGTATCTCAGAAGTCGGCTTGGTCCACTATGGCTGGTGCTCTAAGTCACGTGTATCTAGATGGCCAGAAAGTCGGTAATTTTAAGGCTGTTAATGTTCAAGTTTTACCTGACGCCTTGACTGTAGTTTTCTAGCTTCAAGCCGATTATTTCGGTATTTTGTAGATGACTCGTTGAGGGTCCTCCGCTAAGGCTCCGAAACCTTCTACGATTTGGAACTCGAACCAAAACCCTTGGATTTAGGCTGTGAATAACTACGCATCAGAAACTTTCTCATCAGATGAAGAAGATGTGCTACGTCGATATTTCACGAATTTGGATCAACCAGTATTCGCTTTGGTTAATTTACCCGAAGTCGTAAAGGGTGCGCTGTTCGCACGTTATAGTCGAACACATAAGAGCTTACGGCGACTATTTCTAGACGAATTCGTTGATGACCTAGACATATCCGGGGATCATTCCATTGATGCAACTGTCGGGCTCGCCAAAGCAGAAGAGCTTTATCAGAGAGTATTTGTAGAGTACGGAGATGACTCGGTAGCTCAGTTGGGTGGAGTTCATCTGGCATGTGAACAATCATCTAATCTCCTTACAAAGATTCTTGAGCGGGGCAGATTGATGTCCTATCTAGAGCAGTCAACCCGATATTTGAGTTATGACAGACGATTGGACGGCAGGTACCGGTACCACCGAGATCCCGACGTCCTTGCATCGAACCTCGGTACCCGCTATGTGGGCGATATTGATCGCATCTTCGACCGGTATGCCCAGCTCGTTCCGGAAATGCAGGAGTTCTATAAGCTCGCTACGCCGCAAAGTAATGAAGTCGGAGACCTGGCTTATCGACAGACTATTCGTGCAAAATCCTTTGATGCCGTCCGAGGCCTGTTGCCTGCTGCAAGCTTGTCCAACGTAGGAATTTATGGAACGGGTCAAGGATATGAGGCACTCTTATTGCGGATGCGCTCTCATCCGCTACCGGAAGCTAGAGCCTACTCCGAGATGATGCTCAGGGAATTGCGAAAGGTTATTCCATCATTCTTGAGAAGGGTAGATCTCGAAGACAGAGGCATCGCCTGGTCTAGATACATGGCAAAAAACCGCGAGGCCGTGGCTTCTACTTCGATTGAATTGCTAAAGGAGATAGAGCCCACAAGTGTCGATGAGGTCAGCTTAATAGATTGGGATCCAGACGGAGAGCGAAAAATGTTGGCGGCGATGTTGTACTCGCAGAGCCAATTGGGCGAAGCGCAGCTGATCTCAGTTGTTGACAGAATGAGTAGCGATGAGAAATATAGCTTAGCTAAAAGCTATGTGGGGGACCGGAGCAATCGGCGGCATCGTCCGGGTCGTGCGCTTGAACGGCTTGATTATCGCTTTGACATCCTCTCAGATTATGGTGGCTTTCGCGATATGCAACGCCATCGCCTACTAACAATAGATTGGCAATCCTTGACGCCGTATCACGGATATGAGGTGCCAGAGGATATCAAAGAGTGCGGACTCACTGATAAATATGTCAGTGCATTAGAGCGGTCAAAGGACCTATACGAAGTGATGAGAGAGGCATTCCCGGAGCAAGCCTCGTACGCAGTCTCTATGGCCTATCGGATTAGGTACGTGATGCAATTCAATGCACGTGAAGCACTTCATATGCTTGAGCTGCGTAGCCAGCCGCAAGGGCACCCAAATTATCGTCGTGTTGCACAGGCTATGTACCGACAAATAGGTAATGTAGCTGGCCATAATATCGTATCTGGAATGTTCAAGTTCATGGATCTTACGGCAGCAGAAGAAGGTCGATTACAGTCTGAACGCTCGCTAGAAGACCGTCG
>Ga0315321_10000285_pt1 | contig 35943 bp, 33 predicted proteins | sample M180m21515metaG_FD_203464 | JGI IMG/M metagenome (GOLD analysis project Ga0315321, IMG submission 203464) | Ammonia-oxidizing marine archaeal communities from Monterey Bay, California, United States - M1 80m 21515 | ecosystem: Environmental > Aquatic > Marine > Intertidal zone | place: USA... | reverse complement strand
GAACAAAATTATTTGATATAAAATCTCTCCAGTTATCATCTCTCAGTTTTTTATTTATAAATGAAGCTAGCTCGCTTTCCTTAACACTCTTCTTGAATAAATTTTGGTTTTCGGGTTTTAGCTTTCCGAATTTTTTAATATCCTGAGGTTTGTAATTGGGGCCTGTAAATTGATTTACTGCTTTATCAGGTATCGATTCTATAAAACTAGGAATATATCCACCAGCTTTTGATTTAACATCATTTTTTGCTAAAATGGCCTTTTGTACTAAAGGAGCGTATTGCTCTGTATGTATGCCCTCCAGTCTTTCTTTGAAAAATGAAGTGCCGTAAGCTTTTTTGATGACTTTTGTTTCCTCAGAAGAGCTTCCTACTCTTTTTGCATCAGCTTTTAATATATTAGGATATCCAGAAGAAGTAAAAAACATATCTTTTAAATCTTCAGATATTCTTGATGACTCTTCAAAATCCCAAGTAGCTTGACTGCTATTCGTGCCAAAAGTTTTTGCAGAGGCTTTTGATCCAAGTCTTATAGCGGCTTCAAATATACTTCCTTCTGCTCCAGTATCTACAATCTTGGTTTTATCAGCCTCTTTCCATACAGAAGATACTAAATCGTTAGCTTTAACTTCGTCGCCAAATAATCTTCCATAAATTTTAGCTGAAATAGTCGCTGTTGCATTTGCAATGCTATCCCCTATAATATCATTAAAAACTCCTTTTTGCCCTGAAAAATCATTAGCGTTAGCTTCATTTAATTTAGAAAATGTTGATCCTCCAATATTTTCAAAAGACACTCCTAATGCCCCACCGCCAAGCTTGCTAATTTTTCTTAAAACCAATCCTTGTTCTTGAGCGTTTAACCTAGAGCCCGCTATTGATTGAATAATTTTCTTTCCTTGTTCAGGGCCTAAATAATTAGAACCAAAAGGATTTAATTTTCCAGCTTTATTAAAAGGCCCAGAATTGCCTTTTAATGAGATCATGCCAAATCCACCTAGCTGCTTATCCACATCCACGGATAAACTTGGGTAATTAGTGGTTGCGTTTTTCCAAATGCTTGATTTTTCAATATTTGACCCTTTAGTCGCTAAGCCAGACTTACCTTTTGCAAAGTTAGGAATGAAGCCTCCAGAAACAGGGATCGCTCCTTGTGGAACGCCTCCTGCTTTTTTCACCATCTCTTTATTAAAAATCGCAGATCCGCTTCCTCCGCCAAACCTAGGGACTATATATTCATCAGTATTTGCGACAATAGTTTCTTTTCTCCCTCCTCCCATTGGAAAGTTCGGAAGAACTTTTGGCCTCGCCGAACTTGAAGCCCCTCCTTCGCCAGCTAAAATAGCTTGCCTTTCTGCGCTCATTGCACCAGAAACACCATTAGCAAAATTAGGCACGTACCCATCTGCTTTATTTCTCGCGCCGCCACTGGTATTATTGACAGCAGCTCCAACTCTTCTAGATTTTGCGAGCCTACTAACCATTGCTTGTTGGGCGGCGTAAGCAGCATTTTGTTGCCTAATGGTGTCTAGTACTAATTCTTCTTTTTGTTCGTGACTTAAAGCTTCTCTCGAAATAGCTTCATATAGGGTTTTGTTGTTTTTTAATAAGAATCCTATTTTGGCTTCTGCTTCTGCTATCTTTTGCTTCGCGCTACCAATTTTAAAAACTTCCTTTAAAGCTTTTGCAGATTGAAAAGTGATAAACTTAAAAAGTTTTATAAAAGCTACTCCAATTATAATAAGACCGGGACCAGCAATAAAATTACCAATAGCCCCAAAAAAGTTCTTAATTAATGAATTTCCTTTTTCTGGATCCAATGCGCTGTTTAAAGCTCCTGCTATAGAATTAAAAACCTTTAACAAATTTTCTACTGCAGGAGTCGCTACTAAATCTCCAAGGACAGAAGCCAACTCCTTAGCGTTAACCGCAGCTTCATTAATCAAAGCGGACAAGGTGCTTTGCAGCTTTTCATTTCTTTTGACAGCTTCGTCTGTCGCGCCGTTTGATTGACTTAACGCTCTTTCGTAAATGCTATAATCACTTCCTAAATCTTTGACTAAAGCTTTTAGATTATTTATCTGAAAGACCCCAGCAACCAATTCATCTGTATATGCTCTTTGGGAGTCGCTTAAAGTTTTATATACCCCTGCGTAATCTTTAAGTATATCTAGCGCGTTTCTTATGTTTCCTGCTGAATCAGTGGTTGCTACACCAATATCCTCCAGAGCTTCTCTTACTCCCGACCTTTGGATTCTAGTAAATATACTTTTAAATGCATTTCCTATTACTGAACCTCCTCTAGCCGTTGTTTGTTGAACACTTGTAACCGCAGCCAATAATTCATCCAAGCTCACTTTTGCTGACTGGGCGGTCGAACCAGCTCTCGCAAGCGCGTTTGATAAATCTTCAGTACTTACAGCAAAAGCGGCATCTACGGTAGCTAGTTTATTTACAAGATCAGTTGTTGTTAAAGCGGCGTCTCCAAAACCATTTACTGCAGCAGTTAATGTTTCTACTGATTTGGCGGCGTCCATTCCAGACAACCGAGTCAATATCATCGCATCATTAATTCTATTTATAGTCTCTTCTGCCCCCAATCCTTGACGAGATAACTCAACAGCTGCTTCTGAAACTACCTGAAAACTTTGTCCTGTATTTTTTGCTGTATTAAAAAGGTCTTCTGAGAATTTATTTAAAGCGCCTGAGTTGAGATTTAGAATGACATTAATATCTGTAAGTGATTTCTCAACTTCGACTGCGCTAGCAACCATGGCTTTAAAACCTTGAGTAACTGCGTTAAGGACTCCGACGGCAGCACCAAATGCTAAAGTACGAGCTACGGAGGCATCAAGAGATTTCTGAAACTCTCCCATGTCTCCAGAAATCCTACCTAATGGCTGCCTAAATCCTCTATCGTCAAGGCTTACCGATATAGGCCTTATTTTTCTCTCAGCCGAACGTACTTGGCGTACTATATCGGACTCTAGCCCGCGTGCGCCAACATCTATTTGAATATTTCCACTACCTAATGCCATAACAGTTCCTTGCCTGTATATACACTAGTTTTTAAGAAAAATTTTGAAAATCTTCTATAGTCAAAGAGCCTTTCTTTTTTGCCAGCTCAAACGGACTAATATCCATTTCATTAGAAACTCCCATCTCCCCCATATCTTTTTTAGTTGCTCCTACTACGCTAAAACCTTGCTTGTCTTTACTTTTCTCTTGAATGCTTTTTGTTCTTTTTTGGGAATCTGCAAAATCAAGTAAGTCATCAGGGTTTCCTTTGATTGCTTCAGGGATGTTTTCTACATTTTCTAGTATAGAGTTTAATACCTTTGTGTAATTTAATAAATTTAATTGGTAGTAAGAGTACAAGTAAATACTCCTATCAAAAAACTTGTACAGACTCTTTGGTCCAAGTATATTATAATATATAGAAAATATACTGCTTATTGATAAATACTTTATATTGTCTATCGATAAATGTTGTGTGCTTTCTACATATGTTAAAAACATATTTTGCAAGCTTGTTTTTGGGATTTCCCCAAACTCTTCTTCAGTAAAGAATTTTTCGCTTAAACTTTCGTTTTTGAAAAAGCTTAGATAAAGACTAAAGTCATTATTTTTATTTTTTGCATAGCTTTCGCATGTTGAGGTTACTAGAGACTCTTTTTTCTGCTTGAGCTTTTGTAATTTTTTCTGAGCTTCCTCGATGTCTTTATTAATCTGCTCTATCTGACTGGGTATAATAAGATTTTTTTTAGTATCCCGCAGGCTGTTTAAGTACTTTTGCGTTTCGTCTATTTCGTCTTCTTCTTTTTCCGACCACACTTCTTGCTCTATTAAAAGATTTAAAGTCTCTTTTTCTGTTGGTAAGCCTTTCTCTCTTGCTTTGTCGAAAGTTAAACGATAGTGATTTTCTAATATAAACTGATCTTCATTACCAAAGTGCTTGATAAATACCTTCTCTCCACCAACCTCACTAAGAGTATAGCCTTTTACGACTTCTGACAAAACTTTTCTTAACGTTTCGTCTTCCGGCGCGCCTTTTTTATCCATTGCGCCTTAAGTTGCCTTATGAAGGCTTAGGCTTAGCCTTAGGCTCCTCCTTAGGCTCCTCCTTAGGCTCCTCCTTAGGCTCCTCCTTAGGCTCCTCCTTAGGCTCCTCCTTAGGCTCCTCCTTAGGCTCTTCTTTGATCTCTTGAACGTCAGACTCCCTGTCCATTTCCTTAAGTACTGATTCGAAATCATCTTGATCCTGAACTCCGCTCATATACCATATAGTAGCGATAGTGCTAAGCTTGTCAATAGTTTTTACAAAAATGTCTTCTTGATCTTCATCAGCTTCTTGATACGAAAGGTATTTTTCTTCGTAATTACTTCCGGGAAATAAAGGTTCTTCTTCGGCGTCGTCCTTATCACCTCTTACAAAGTAAGATAAGTGAAGAAGGAACCAAGTGATGGTTTTGTTTCTAGCCTTCACGTCAGCAGTGTGATCAAAAATAGACGCTTGAGCGGCTTCAAAGTCTGCGATTTGTTTTCTAATAATAGCTAGATCAGAGATGGCTTTTTCAAGACGTTCTTTTTCGTCATTGCTCATATTGTCTCTATCTTTTGCAGTATAACGAATTACATTTTGTTGCTTTTCGAAAAGCTGAAGGTAGAGCTTAGCAAAGTTTGACTTGTCGTCATCATTTAATGTTCCTCCTACATCGACTTGTTTTTTCGCAAGCATAGCTCTTGTCAATAAGCCCATTTTAATAAACTTGTTAAGCCATATGCTGTAAAACATATCTCCGTCTTCTACTTGAGTTCTGGTTGGCTTTCTGAGAAAAACTTTGACGGGAGTTTTTTCTGTGACTGTTTTCTTTACTGTTTCGTCAACTTTTTCTTTTTTGCCTGTTTCTTTATTTTTTCTTTCTACCTCTCTAATAACTTCTTTCTCAATTTCTTCTTCGATTTCGATATCAAAACTATAGAGTTCTCGATTTTTCTTGTCTTTCATATTATTTTCCTTATTCCTTATTTAATTGTTAATTCGAATTGTTCTAGTTGACCTATTATTTCTCTCAATGTATCATTACCGTTGTCAAGAATTTTTTTCCTTAAGAAGTCCATTCTTTCTGCATCCCAATAATCTGCCTGATTAATGAGATCTAAGTCCTGAGGGAGAGAAGATTTTAATTTCCTGAAAGATCCTTCATGCTGGTCATGCATGTCTTCCATCATAATTAAAAATGATTTATATAAATTTATAACGTTTCTATTGATTTGAAACTCCAATAATTCCTTAAGTTTACCTTGATCCATGTCATATATTATATATATAAAAGGTTTTTTTCAATTACAAGTATTGAATAATTTTCGCTGTATTAGTTTCGTCTCGTTCAGAGGATACGCTAGAAGATCTAGAGCTTAAATATCCATTAATATTTAATGAACCTAAGTCTTGCCCACCGCACCCAAGCATAGAAATTCTGTAGTCTTGAGGAGGGGTTACGCAAGATTGCCCTGCGGTGTTTGTTAGCCTGTTGGGGAATCCTTCTCCATTAACATCTACTTGAATCTCTCCTTGGCTAAAAACAATCACAGGAGTAGTATTTCCTAACAAATAATGAGCACTGTAACTTTGATTAAAATTCCAACTTATTGATGATATGGGATCCATGGATCCGACGTTACTAAAACCGCTTAGGCTTATATTTTCTGCAATTACCGGATTTAATTCTGGAGATATTGGTTCGGGAGGGCTTTGTTGGGCGACCCCGCCGAAATATTGAAAATTCCTTCGCACAACAACAGGCTCGCCTATATTAATATCAATAGACATGCTTGATAATACGCACGGAGATGGGCAGTAATAAGGTCCAAGATGAACAGTTATATTTTGATCGTTACTCCCTTTTAATTGATTAAATATATTTAAATCATTTATTAAATAAGAATCAATGGTTAAACTTCCTTGTGGTACTTTTTTATTAAATACAGAGCTAGACCCTTTAATTCCTAAAGATAAAGAATGTTCTAATTCTATATCTTCGTCTAAGCTTGCTGAGTTGCCGTATATGTTATCAACAGATAAATCCGAGTAAGTAACGGCTGCTGGAAAACTTTTATAACAATTACTCATCGCAGCCTGTATTTTTTACATATTTTTCAGAAATATTAATTCTCTCTATAACTTCTGATCCGGGAGAAGAGGATAAACTTCTACTTCTCAATACACCGCTTATAGATAAATCAGCAACATGTTCTTGACATAAATTATATAATGCAATTTCTGATACTCTTTTTGAAAATCCAGATTCGGAGATGCAAAGCCCAGAGGCCCCAGTTAAATTTGTTTTCTCAAAATCCACATCGGAAAGTACGCTTTCTATGTCTAATGTTTTTGATCCTCCAGCATAACTAACTCTACTTATTCCAGAACTAGCCAAAGAATACTTAACATCAAAGTTTTGGCTGAAAGAATAGTCAAAAGATATCATCTTACTTACTCCTAAATCTTCCATCCTTCCACTCGAGGAAGCTCCATGAGCTGGTATTATAGTCGCTCCGCTTTTTGAGGGTGAAGATCCGGATTCCATTTGTCCATAATACGAATAACTAATCGATCCTTTTATAATATCCAAAGGACTTCCATTTATAGAAAATGATTCTAAAAGAGCGTTTTTCATTATGAAAGGCCCTGCTCGGACTTCTGTGAACCCAGTGCTTCCATACCCGCTCTCGATCATATCAATCTCGTCTCCAGTAGTTACATAAAAATCTATACTTATATTTCCCTCTGGATGCCCTCTTGCTATTGTATTGTAATTCTTAGTACCTAAGGCGGAAAAACTATCAACATTTATCCTCTCTGAAATATTTATTGATTCAGCATAATAGCTCTGGCTATCAATAGAAGCTTTCATATTCTTAAATACAATACTCATGAGAAAACTCCCGTCAAGTCTGATATTTCACTATAATTAGTCTCAAAAGAAATGTTAGCTGTCATATTAGAGCCCACACTTGCAGATAGACTAGAACTTAATATATTTGCATTGATAAATGTAAATGCTCGAATGCTAGTACCACTGCATGTATTTAATTCAATAGACAGGTCTTCTGTAAAATTACTTGAGCAAATAGCATCGTATATATTTTTACTCTCGTAATCACTTACTATAAATTCAAATCCAATATTAGCTTTAATTGGAGTTGATAAGTTAAACTGGCTAGGAATAAACATATCTCCTATTTTGTATACAGGGCTTCTATCTACTGATAATTCAAAATTATATGACTGTATACCATTAGTCGAACCGAAAGAAGTTATTAATGATATATGATTTGAAATAGCTGGGGTTGGACTATACTCAGTATAACTTCTTGATTCGTTATTAATTTTTCCGGCCCCTCCATATGCAGTCATTGAAAAATCATCAGAAGCTATTTCCCCAACAGAACATGAAGAACTATAAGAATTAATATGAGCTTTTTTAAAATTAAAAACTTTATTATAAGATTCGTTTTTTCCATATATCAAATATCCACTTAGGGAAGAATCAAACATTCCTGTTATAGGATCGTTTTCTTCTGTCATAAGTCTATTAACAGAAACATTGCCAACTAGGTCTCCTTCAATTTCGCTTCCTACAAATTCATGTCCCCCAGCAAGCATGTCAGACCTTGGTATAGACCAGTTTCCATCAAAAGACTGAACGCCTTTTATTTCATTAACTGAATTACCATATTCGGCAATAAAGACCTGTTGGTCTGAATACTGATTCCTTCCATAAGCCATACCTATCGAATATTACACAAAAAAGCCCCTGAGTAGAACTCAGAGGCTTTAAAGTTAACGATTATATGTCTCAGGCTTTACCTGAAATAAACACTCCGTTATTGGTATCACTTGGTCCACCAATTTGAGTACTGAAGGTCAAGTCTACTGACTTATTATCTCCAATAGTCGCACTCATATTTTGTGAGTCAAGTTGAGCGTTCTTCAACTTATAAACAACGCTGGTATCTCCTCCACAACGAGTGTTCATAGTTACGGTAATGTCCCTTCTTTTAGCGTCGGCACAGATCAGATCACGCAAAGCGCCCGAAGAGATATCGGTCAAGTTTGCGGTCACGCTAAGCGAAGCATTAATTGGGAAATCGAGCTCACGAGAGAATGGGAAAGAATTACCAATCCTATTAAGAGGTGTTCTACCTAAGGGCAAATCAATACTAAAGTTTTGAACATTAGCGGTAGCTTGGTCTCCTACAGTGGTCATTCCGGGAAGAATTGCTCCACCCATGTCAAGCTTGTCAGTTCCAAAATTAATCGTGATATCGCCGGGGCGTAAAGCAGCAGCAGAAAGATCTCCTGTAGTAGATACGGGAATTGTAATCAAACCACCGGGCATTGCACTTCCATCAGTAACGTCAATTGCAGGATTAGCAACCCCACTACTTTCGGTATCAAAACGAAGGTTAGAAGCTTCAACAGAAACACTAGCACTTGGAATTTCTCCAACAGAAGCACTCATACCATAACTGGTAATATATCCATTTCCTACTCCGATCAAACCATTTGATGCTCCATTACCATAATTGGCACTATCGTTACTCGCGTCTTCTCCTTCTGGAACCGTTAAAATGTAGTAATTCTTTTCTGCATCAACGGAATTTTCCTTCATGATGCCAGACAATGCGCTGGTTTCAACTGCGCTATTGTGACCCTCGACAGATAGTCCGAGACCACTAGCTTCATTGAACCCATCAACAACAAAATATGTAAAATCTAAACTTACTGTTGGTGATTCAATAATTTCACGACTTAGAGCGGCCAACTTACCAAACTCATTAACATCGGTACGAGCAACCTCAATTGAATGAGATACGTCTTGCACGCGATGCAATTGCCTTGGTGATTGGTCTCCAGTCTTGCCCGCATACAGGGCCTCACTTTGATATATGATACGTTTTCTAGCCATAATGAATATAAATGTTTAACTAAAGATACAGTGAAAATTGAGAAAAGAGAACTTTTTTTTCATATTTCTGATTTTGGTAGTCTTGGTGAACTTATTGTGAAATCTATAAAACCAATCCGCATGTCTCTTGGTATATTGGTTGCCGAACTTGCGGTGTCATATAACTTGCTGCAATTCACTTTTTCTATAAAGCTATAAGGCCCATTACTATCCATGATATTACTATATATTCCAGTATAAGTATATGGAGGATTTTTAATATGATAATATTCACCGAAAGGAAAATCTTGAAATTCAACTAAAGGAACACAAACTTCCGTAGAGTCTCTAAACAAAGACATCATAGCGTCGAGCGTGAAATTGTCATTAGTTATCACCACAGCCCTTAAATTACTTTTTGTATCTTGCATACCACCTAAAGCAAAAGGTTTGTTAGTGCTTGAATTATAGCTGATAAATGCTGCTGGTATTGTATAATTTAAAGATCCAAGACCGGAAATTGACTGTAAGAATGTTTCGTCATTACCATCTGCGATGATAAAATCAGTGTTCATTAGAAGCTCTTCTTCGCTTTCGTTAGTGATATAACAGTTTACTGTTTTTCTGCTGAAGTCTCCGCTAACCGAAAGAGATGTTCCTACATTAGAATTCATCACTACCCTACCCTGATCAAAATCAATCATTAACCCAGTTGGGTCAGATGGGTTTTGCTCTACAAAATCATATTGCCCAGTAAAATCTATGTAAACGCCACTCGGAACGTCACTACCATTAGCTACCAATTGTCTATCTGGGCTATAATACGCAACTTGATTACTTGGGATATCAACGGCATTACTTGAATAATAAAACTGCTGACTAATTCCTGTTTCTATAGCTTCTGCATATCTAGTTAGTCTATCATCAAACCATAAATAAAAGCTACTAAGTACTTTATGATCAAATTGAGGTTTCATATTCTTTTTAAACTAGCTTCTATATTCTTAGTCATTCTTTGTAGAATTCCGCTAATATAATCTATTGATCCTGAACTTCCGGGCCTGTCAGCTATATCATAATCAATTTGTATAGCGCTTTTAGAGCGACTCTTACTACCAAAACTTCCTCTCCCGCCATCATAAAGATACTGCCCTAAACCACTCATACCTCTTTCTACTGCTTCAACCCAGCTTTCCGTAGACCAAGGTGATGGGGCAACAGCTTTGATTTCATCTAAAGTGGGTACTGAAAAAGTTAAACTTAACGCAAGCACATTTCTTTTTTTTCTTATTGTCTTGATTTTTATTGATCTAGCAAGTAAGCTCCTTATAGGCGAAATGGGATCGCTACCACTCTGAAAACCAATAAAAGTAAATAAGTTTCCGTAGCCGCCAAGAGTATTACTTAAATTTGAGGCTGAAGGACCGCCTTCTATTTCTTTTGTAACTTCGTTATTATTAAAGTCGTTTAAAAGTTTCTGACTTTCTTTTTCTAAGACTCGCTTGACTCTTTGTTCCGCTAAAGGTTTGAATATTTTATATCCTTTTTGTGCTATTTCAGCTTTTAACCCCCTCATGTTTATCTTAGCCATTAATCAGCCCTCCTTAAATACAAGGTATAAAATTTTACTTTAAAAGGGCCAACTTTAGACGGGTCACTTATAATTCTAAAAACCTCTCCGTCAATTTCTATTTTTGTAGCCTTGGTGAACAGAGCATAACCTGCAGCGTCTATTTTGACTCGAACAGACCCTTCGCTTAGAGGGACGTTGACTTGAGCCCTAGACCCGGGCAGGTCCATTTCTTTTTGTTCTTGTCTATAAAGTATTCGAGCTTGTATAGTAAATTGTGTTACTTTAGCTCTAGTACTTTGTTCATTTTTTATTCTGGAATAAAGAGCGTTATAAGTTCCGTTTGTCGCTACGAAGATTTCGTTTTCACGCTGGAATACTATTATTGATCTCGCAAAAGTATCATGAATGTTATCAAAAACATCTCCTATCGCATCTTTATCGGAGTCTGGAATTAATGATCCCATTATTCATAAGAGCCGCTTCCGGAAACATAGCCTCCATCAATTCCAGCTGTTTGCCTTGGCATAGATCGATAAAAGTTATAAGAATAAACTAAATCTCCTAGCTCAATAGACGCATCTCCAGCTAAAGACTTATAGTTTTTTGCTATTTCAGTTTTATTAGATCGTACTATAGTCGTATCCCCTTCACTTAACCTAGTCCAGTCCAAAGCTGAACCTGAGCCTCCTCCGCCTCCAACAAGTATACTTCTAGCTTGCTTGTTGTAGTAATTTTTTAAATACAATTGGGTCAGAATATTTTCTTCTTCTAAAAGAAAAGAGTCCCCAGTTCCAAAACTTGAATAAGTTAAGTTATTAAATTGTCCGACGTTAGCTTCTAGCCACCCGGATATAGCTTCTATTTTAAATTCTCTTTCTAGCTCAGTTTCGGCATCATCGAATTCATTATCATAAATCCTAGTAGATATTTCGCCAATACTAGACATTTCACAAACCTTCTTGAGATATTTTTAAAATGTTTTCTGCAGCATCACTCTTTGGATCTACTAGAGGTTTCGTATAACCAATGTTATATCCTGCTCCTGCTCCCGCATGAGATTTAAAAGCTTTAGTAATTTTGTTTTTTAGAGATAGCTTATTTCCGCTTGGCATTATACCTATCCTAACGGCAAAAGATTGCAGGTCTGTAAGAGTCATTTCGTTTATATTTTCCTGAAGAATTTCCATATTAGTCGTTCCGAATGGATTAACTTGCTTAACTCCTAGTAGATCTTCTAGATCTTTTACTTTCTCAATATCAGTCTTTCCGTCTGCGATTTTGAGAGATTCTACTTTTTTGGCCGCTTTTTTAGTGGCTTGCTTTTTTGATGTCTTTTTTGCTGGCATAATAATAATTTAGTTAGTAATACTATATTATAACTCCAGATACACAAAAATCAAGTCCCCGAGAACAAAAAAACCCACCCCCGAAGGGGTGGGTCTTAAGAGGTTATCTGATCTTACAATCAGTGTCCAGCAACAACAATACCGGTAAGAACTCGGTTGTCGATAATCATGCGACCCTCTTCGAGGGAACCATAATAACCAATCTTTTGTTGGCGAACGCTGTATTGATCATCAGCGGACAAGGAGAACTCAGCTCCGGACTCAGCGTCGTTCGCAACTGCACGAATCAAAGATTCACGAGAGCGATCAAGACCGATTACCAAGTCATCTCCATCACCAAAGGCGGGGATGCTTGAAACAGAAGATCCAGCAACGAACTGCTTGAATAGGCGGCAGAACTTGCGGTTAGGTCCAAGCTCATTGATCTCCATCAATCCAATGCCGTAAAGCTCAGGAACTCCACCATTAGTGAAGACGCTAGAGCGATAAGACTCAGGGGCAGCAATACTGTCAGCGTTGGCATCATTAGTAGCAGACGACTTTGTGTTGACAGGGTTGTAAGCCATTGCGCGAAGATCTTCCATAGTTTCAGGAGAAACAAGAAGATCAGTAATTCCTTTAATAGCTCCTTCTGGCGTACCACCGGTCCAAGCCGTATTGATGCGCTTACCAAGAGTGATAAGAGAGTTAAAGTCGGCAAGAGTAAATCCAACACTTGAAGAAGCTTGATTCTTTACATGAGCTTTATCGTTAGTTTCGGCGTCAGCCAAAGAACCAAGGACCAAATTAGCAGATGTAGATTCTTGCTTAAGCAAGATTTCTTGAGCGATCCTAGTGAAGGACTTTCCAACAACATCAAGACGTGATTGAGCGGCGTAACGACGATCAAAACTAATCGCACTATCAAGGCGGTAAGTAGTGAACTTCATTTCGCTAGCGGTCGGCAGAACTTGGTTAGTGGGAAGACCACCGGGAACCGTAGTGCTGTAAACCTTGATGTAATCATCAGCGTTAATATCGTAGTAGAGATCAAGCGGAAGGCTTGGGTTGCTATCTGCGTTAAACGAGAACGAGCTGAACAAATTGCTCAACGTTGGTGCTTGATTAACTACTTCAGCGAGAACGGGAGCCATGAATTCAGCCAAAGCGGCTTGAGCTTCATAAGCTACGTCACGATTGCGAGAAGCCATAGCTTTTACAAGCTCGACTTGTTCTTCGGTGCGTTTAAGAGTAATATTCATTTTCTTAATTTCCTAAGGTTAGCAGTTAATACGAACAACAGCGTACGTTCCATTAGCTCCGGCAGCACCAGTACCAACAGAAGCTCCTGCGAATTGATCGTCAGAAACACCGCGATTAACACGTTGCCCAGTAGCGAGAACTTGACCAATAACAGTCGAGGTTTCAACAGCAGCTCCAGTCGGCAAGTTAACACCACCGTCGGTAATTTTACCGGCAGTCGAGCCAATCTTTACATAATTTCCCGGAGCAGGAAGGGAGCCGTCAATAGCGGAAGCAGCGTCCAATGTAACAATACCCTTACCAAGAACAGGAACAGCTTCGCCGGTCAAGACGGACTGATTCTCAAGTTTCTTTTGTGGGTAATAAAGGAGCTTTTCGCCGTTTTCGTCGAACATAGCAGTCTGAAGCAAAGTAACGCCGAGGACAGGATCTCCAGCGCTAGCAGCTTCGAATTTCAATGGGACAACAGGGTACTGGTTTCTTCCGATGAAAGGATAATCCGTCTTACCGAGGTAAGAGTTATTTTCGTATCCAACGGGGTCAGCACCAAAGTCCCCAGCACTTACTTTAACAAAGACGCCTGCATCTGCATCGCCACTGTCGCTAAGCTTATCGTTAGCGGCAGTACTTGCGAACAGATTGACAACGTCTTCTTCAGCGTACTGACGGAATGGTAGTAATCTAATAGCCATAATTAATAATTAATTTTGATGTTTTCTTTTGAGAAAGCTTTGTTAAATTTATCACGCAAAGAAGATTCTTCGGTTGATGCAGCTTCGTTATTATTAGAAATGCTTGCGTCTGATTCTTCAGCAACCTCTTCTAAAACTTCTTCTACTGCCTCTTCGGCATCTTCTTGTGCGACTTCTTGAACTTCTTCTGAAGACGCTTTGCTTGTGGTTAGCTCTTCTACGCGTGCTTGAAGCGCTGCTTCAAGTTTTTCGTCGAATGCTTTTTCCTGAGCTTCAATAAATGCTTTAGTCTTGTGTTGCCACATGACAGTAAGCTTTTCTTGGTAGCTAGCGAATGATTCTTCAGTATTTTCCAATTCGGAAACTTCGGAAGCAACAATTTTTAAATCTTCTTCGCCCAAGTCAAACGCTTCAGTAACAGAAGCCATTCTTGAGTTAAAGAGATCTTTTGCTTCGCGAAGACGTTTTTCTTCTGCCAATTCATTCCATTGTAATTCTGAAGCTTCAAGTTTTTGTTTAAGCTCGGCTACTTCATCAGCAAGAACTTCTTGAGCTGCTGAAGATTCAGTAAGAGCTTGATCCTTAGCGGCTTTTTCATCCTGCCATTGAGAATCTTTTTCCTTGATTGCGTCCATCATAACTTTAGAAACGCTGGCGACGGCTTCTTCGAATTGTTGGCTATCACCAATTTTTTCTGAAAGCATGCCTTCGATTTGTTTAAGTAGATCTTTAGTATCCATAGTTAATGTGTTGTCCTTGTTTACATCCTTTTTTTCAAAAAGGGAAGTATTTTTTTCTATTTGTGAATTATTTTTTTCTATATCCATGCTATTTACATGAAAAATCTCTGCTTCTGCTTTATCTTTTTTAATCTCTAAGCGGTCTTGGTCCTCTACGAATACTCCTTTAACTTCAGCAGCGGGATTGGACGTAAACCCAATGCCTAGCGGATAGACTTCTCCAACGACAAGGCGATTAATAATTGTACCATCATCCATTTTGCCATCCCCATCATAAGCTTTTAAATATTTCTGAAGCTCTTTAATTTGTGATTTATCGGTAACTATCTCAGCTTCATTTAAATCATTACTACCAACAGCAATGTAAAAATCATTAAATCCTATTTCCCAACTCGCAGAAATCGCATGGTGAAAATCCTCCCCTTCTTGTGATTGTTCTAACATTTTTGCGAAAGCAGGGTTCACAATCTTATAAACAAGAGCGCCAAGTGAAATATTAAAAGGGTCACTACTTCCCCTAATAGATTCAGGAGTCATAATCTCACTAGTATTAATATCGCTAAAAGAAGAAGTTATTATATGTCCGACAACTTTTTCTTTATTATGCTCTATATTAGTAGGCTTATGAACAAAATAATCAGATACGGCAAGCGCGGTTTCAGTATCTATACCGTCCCCATTTTTATTGAATTTATTCACGACTGCAGCATTAAATGCCACGCCAAGCAAATCAATATTTTTTTCAAGATCAACCTCTAAAGGAATAAGCGGTTTTAGATTTTCAAGAGAAGCTTCGCTAATTTGAAACCTCTTGCAGCTACCATCAAAGCATGAAGCTTGTATTTGGTTTTCAAAGTTTATTTTATATTTAAAGTTTGCATTCATTTGTTTTTTATCCTTGTTACTAGGCAGGTACACTGTTTTTGATAGTTTAGGTATGAGATATTTATCTACAATTAAATTGGAAAATTCGTTATCCGTAGGGAAATGAACTCCCCTAATAACTCTAGCCATACTAATTTGATCACTAATCTTTTTAAATTCTTTTTCGTGATCAGCATGTATATTAGCTAAAAGTTTATAAACCAATCTTCCCTGCAATGCATGACCACTAGGGTAAGATGGTGTTTGGGCAGTTTCTGTATCATTTTCTTTTATATCTATATTATGATACTTGTTTATTTGATATGGCCTAGGCCTATCGTAAAACAACTTCAAACCAAGAATTATTGAATCTACTTGACTAACTATATCTAATATATAGTCTTTATCAAAAATGAGATTATGTTTATTCGCATAGTCAAAAAATATATTTACAAAATCTTTATCTAGTTTATTCTTATAATCTCCTTTGTACCAATCTTGTTTAGAATTTTGAACTTGACGAATATACGAAAGCTCCTTAGCGACCGCTTCACTGCTATTAGAGTTAAACGGCTTATACTCTATATCCCCCAAAGAAAGAAGCGGGGATTTCTCCGCCGCTTTTTTCTGTAAATTTTTATCTACTTCGCCATAGCGAATAGAATCAAGATCTTGACGATCAATCATTTTCACTCGAACTAGCCTTAACTTTCTTCATCATGGCGCCGAGTTTATCTTTGATCATGGCGTATTCTTTGTCCATGTCTTTTCTAGCTTTATCGATTTCATCCATGCGAGAATGCATTTTCTTCATCATAGCGTCGTCTTTTTCCATTTTCATAGCGTCGGACTCTTCCTTGGGATCTTCTTTTTTGTCTTTATCGCCAGACTTTTTTTGTTTTTCTAAAATAGATTTTTGAATCGCAGGAGGAAGCTTCTTTTGGTCTTTCGAAAGTTCAGCTTTTGACTCGTCTTTTTTGTCAGACTTATCTTCGGACTTCTTATCGTCAGACTTCTTATCGCCAGACTTCTTATCGCCAGACTTCTTATCGTCAGACTTCTTATCGTCAGACTTCTTTTCCAACCAAGGTGGCAGGCCAGCCTGAGATTCCATACCTAGCTTTTCGGCCCTAAGATGGATATTATGAAAAACTGCTATCTGCATACCAGAAGATAAGCTTGAAGCTTCTAGCTCTTTTATCGATTGAGCTACTTCATCTTTACTTGACATAGGGAAATGCCTCAAAGACCTAGGTACAGTTCGATTATTAAAATCAATCTTCCCGCCCGCTTCGATATAAGCAAAGTCAGAGTCTGGAAGTTCGTTAAAATGCGCTTGGCTCTTTCTAGCCTGAAATATTCCTCCCAGATCCTTAGAATCTTGAATGTTTTTAGAAAAATCTAGTTCCATAATTTATATTGAAAAGTTGTTAAATTTAATTACACAAAGTTTTTATTTTTGAGAAGCGTCTTCTTTTGTTTGGCTATGATAATATAAAGCTGAAGGATATAACTCCATGTCATGTTCTTGAGCGGTTTCAAGTATTTCCGGCATGACCAATAGAGATTCTATATGGCTAAAATCTTCTATGCACGCTTTAGCTTCTTTTTCCCAATCATTTATTCCACTAGACAAAACAACCGTCTTGCAAAGCTCATCTAGCAGCATTTTTTTGTCCTTAGAAAGTCTTTTTATTTTGTGAGATTTTTTCATTTCTTTTTGAGCAAACGAAAACAAATCCTCAGTTTTGTATATAGTAGACTGAAGAGCTTTTCGATCTGCTGTCGCAGTTTTCCCTGTTTTGCTGGTTCCGGATGGCCGCCCTTGTTGTTGAGGAGTCGATTGGTTAGGAGTGCGATTACTCACTTTGTTCATTTCTATTTCCGCAGCTTCTTCTTTCTCTTCTTCTGTTAAAGGTAAGGGTTGTCCGCCAACTAAAGGAGAATATAATCCTTTTTGCCTGTCTTCTAGATATTGGTCTTGACCTGTACCTACCTCTCTTTGTTCTGGGTAGATGCCAGTTTTAATTGTTTGTATTCCTTGCTCTGGCGTAAGGATACCTAGCTCCATAAGTCTAGTAGTTACCCTTTGGAGTTGAACTTCATCCTTAAGATCAATTTCTTGAAATCTTACGGTTGGGTATTTCCTGAAGCCTAAGTTCTGGCAAACTAACTTGATTTGAGGCTGGAGGAAATCATTGATAAAAGTATTCCTAGCTTCCTTGAGTCTCTCAAGAAATATTTGAGCCTTTACTTGAGTGTTGCTATATCTTTCGCTTCCTACTACAACATTCTGAAGAGCTTCCTTAATATCTTGATCTACTATTTGGTATTTTTCTGGCCCAAGGACTCTATTTAAATCAGGTATAATAAATTCAGCTTTCGTAGTATAATCACTAACAAGAACCCTGCCAATACTTTCATTTGAAAATAATGACTGCATGGCTTGCAAGTTATGTGGGTTGATGCCCCCTTTATCGGGAGTGTTACCCATTGTTATTAATAAGATGACGTTTTCAATAGTTCTAGTTACAGCTTGGTCAACTTTCTTCAATTCAAGCTTCCAGTTTAAATCATCCAATACTGGAAATCCAAAAGGTATAGCAAAAGGTTCATAGTCTTGTTTTTTATAGAATGAATATATTAGTTTATCTGGATCTAAATTGATAAAAATTCCACTAGAGGTGAATTGTCCCGCTTTAATTGCTTTTTGGTCTTTAGGAGATAAACCATTTAAAACCTCTTTATCATATTCTGTTTTAGGGTCTTTTAATCTTTCTAGTTCAAACTCGGACAATACCTTCCTATAAACTTGACCGTTAAAGCTTGTAGATTTAACAGTAGCTATATCATATGGATTTAGTAAAATATATCTAATTGGGATTTCTCCCGGTTTCATAAACTCTGAACCGTAAATGGTTGACATTTTACTAAAGTCATCGTCGCTAAATTTAGTATCAAGTCTATACATGAAAACATTACCGCTTCTGTAATATTCCCTAAAGTATTGATCTTTAATAGACCACATCTTGACCTTTTGCATCCATTTATCAATAAACGTTCTGGATTTTTCTGTTCCGCCCTCTAAGTATAAATCTGTGTTTGCAAACTCAGACATTATGTCGATTACGTTTCTAAAAATAGGAATGTTAGCGTAAGCTTTTTGACAAAGCATTATCGCATCTCTAATATCACATCCAGATTTTCCATAATAATACGGAAGTTGGCCTTCTCTTATATTAGAGTATTTAAAGTTCTTTTTTGTTACTGCAGCTCTATTGAGTCTTGTATCAGTTCTACTAGCCGGTCCAGATTGATTTTCGCCTGTCCTTTGATAATTAGCTTTTGAGCTCTGGGTATAGTAAGCATCTCCTGCCAAGGTAGGAGTCCAGTCTGGCTCAGTACCTTGGGTTTCCTGAATTAACTCATTCAGATCTTTGCCTTTAAATTTGTCCCAATACGGGGAGCTTTTATTATATTTTCTTTTAGACATATAGTATCATACACAAAAGCGTATCAAAAGTCTAAGAAAAGTTAAAAGTTAACTTTTAATTAAGCAACAAAGATAGGGGTAAAAGTTGTTTGAACATTACTTTCTTCGGCATGCTGCATATCATAATAAACCTTGATCATCCAATTCCCAAGCACTAGCGCAGAATACGAATCTTTTCTGGCTTTCTCTGGCCCAGTTTGTCTCTTAAGGTTGTCAGGAAGATCAAATGTCTGAGTCCCATGCGCGGTAGTTTTAATTTGTATTAATGCGCATTCTGCTTTTGTTTTTTCCATTAAGTCAACCTGATGCTCTACTAGATCGATCATTTTAGCTGCGTTACTTTGCTTTTCATCTTCAACATTTTTAAGGAATTTTAAATCTTTAACTGGTATTTTTTTATTTCTTTGTTTTTGATAATCATCATTAACTGCTCTAGATCCAAAATGTATTCTTTTATGATCAAAATTAGCTTGCAATAATTCATTAGCAGTTCTAATCCATTGGGAGGTTGGCTTGCGAAGTATGCAAATTTTCTTTTTGTCTAGATTATACTCCATTTTCATATCACGCAATGCCTGCTGATAATTTTCTAAATTATCAAGGTCAGTTCCAATCGTGTCGATCTTGAGGTTATTCTGCTTAAATCGACTGCTTTCGTTACAAGCGTTAAGGAATTGAACGCCTCCATTGTAGTCTCCTACTATAGCTACAATGTTGAAGTTATTTAATAGATAATGAAAATAAAATATATGATCCTTGAGTCGCGAGCCAGACATGGCATAATTATGAACAAGGGTTCCGTTACGAGCATCATCATTCAACTTAAAAACTTGTATCGCAAAATCATCAGAGCTTTCGCTCTCAGCCCAACTAGGGTCAAACGAGAGTAAATATTTGTCTGAAGGCTCTCCCGCAACCTCTACGCATGGCCCCTGACCGTCAGGAACGGTACAAGAAGCCATTTTTGAGATTTTGAAGTACCCAGAGCTGTCATCAGTGAATACAGCTCCAAATTCGCGATCAAACTGGCTTTGGCTCATACTAGCCCTAGCTTGGTTAATCAAGTTCTGATCGTAAAGCTGTTGCGGGGCACAGTCATAACTGAAGTGCATAATGGTCCTGTGTGCATTTCCAGTCTCTACGATCTCTCCATTTATTAGTGATTCAAATTTTTGATATAATTTATACATATATTCAAATTTATACGAAGCGGAAGAAAGCATAATCAATTTATTATTCGGCCAGACATGTCTGTCCTCCTCTTTCATTTTTCCGTCTTTAATCATTTCGGTTTCAAGATTATATAAATCCTCTCGTTCGGTTGGATTTTCCACAACAGAAAGAAAGGGAACAATAACTTCGTTATAAATCCTTTCGGGCATAAGAAGAAACTCATCAATAATAATCCTATGAAATCTAAAACCACGAAGCTTTTCTCCATCGCCTAACGGCAATGCGTGGATCTTGCTAGTCCCTATCTCTAGAGTCCATTGATCATTTGCTTTAGATTTACGAGTGACACATTGAGCTAGCATCGCTGCCTCAGGCTTAGCTAATATATCTTCTATCTTTTTAAATATCATTTTAGCCTGACGGAAAGATTTGGATACAATGCCAATCTCAACGCCTTGGTTTAATATGGCATCAAGAAAAGCAAATACTCCCGTGGTAAATGATTTAGACATACCACGAGACCATACACCCATGAAATAATCAGACTCTAACATAGCTTTTACGGCCATATGCTGAAATGGAAATAATTTTATACCACTAAGCATATCTACAGCAAATGTAGTATTACCTCGCAAAAATTTATATAAAAGAAGTTTCGCTTCGCGCTCTTCTAAAAAACCTTTTTTAGCAAGTATTTCATGATTTATATCAGATGAATACTTTTCTCTATCTTGTTGCTTACCTTCTATCCAAGTCATCTTAATCTATTCGGATCATTTTGGTATTTCTCATTCCAGTCAAAATCTAAATCAACCGGCCCCTCTTCTTGGCATCCTTGAGCGTATATAAACATTCCTATGCAAGCAGCAACAAATACTCCAGCGACTATCCACGCAATATTCTTTTTAAAGAAAGGGATTTTCTCAACAGGTTTTTGATCAGGTTCCTCAGGAATAGGCGGGCTAGGAGGAGGAGAAGGAGGTGTCATGTCTGGTGGGGCAGGCGGTTCTGGCTCTGGCTCTGGTTCCGGCTCTGGCTCTGGCTCTGGTTCCGGCTCTGGCTCTGGCTCTGGCTCTGGCTCTGGTTCCGGCTCTGGCTCTGGCTCTGGTTCCGGCTCTGGCTCTGGTTCGGGATTTGATTCGCCCGTGATCAGAGCTTCAACATCCAAAACCCCATAACCCCAGTTACTATCTTTACCTATGGTACCCTTATCATTAGTATACTTTAATAAATGATTTCTAATATCCTCTACGGTTTTGCAATCGTTTTTCCCCGTCTCTTTCTCTTGCTTTCTATGCTTCGCAATCATTAAAGCAATAACGCCCGCCATAAACGGGCATGCCATTGAGGTTCCGCTCAAAACAGCATAGGTATTATTTAAGAAAGTACTTGCAATGTCTGATCCCGGAGCAGCCCAATCAACCTCTGGACCACGAGAAGAAAAATAAGATATCTTTCCATGCTTATCATAAGAAGCAACCGCTATAGTCTCCGGAAACGCTGCTGGATAACCTACTCCTTGAAAACCTGAATTTCCAGCTGCGCAAACGACTGGTATATTCATTTTATAAAGTTCTTTAATAAATCTATGCATTTCAGAAGAGGGTTGAGACCCCCCTAAAGACATAGAAACCACATCTGGTTTAAGGTTCACAACAGACTGCAATGCTTGAGCAATCTGAATATAACTACCAGAACCGTTCTTATTTAAAGCTTTTATACAAACGCATTTAGCTTTAGGCGCAACGCCTACATAACCTTCTTTATTATTCTTGGCAGATATAATTCCGACACAATGAGTCTGGTGACCATTATAATCATAAACATCTTCGTCAAGAATCAAATTATCTCCCTCTACAGCATTGTCTCCTATGTCTGCATGATCAGGCATACCGGTATCGATTACGGCAATCGTAATACCTTCTCCCTGAGTAACTTTCCATGTATTTGGGATATTGTGATGCTTTAAACCCCAATCAAGTGATTGAGAGAAAGAACTAAAAACCTCCTCAACTTTAAAATCTGGTAATCTTACTTCGTCTTTCATAATTTTATTCATAACTATCTAATAAGTATTGTATATCTACATTCCATAATTTTTTACCGTAATATAATAAATTAGGAATTAATAATTGGGAGTTTGGCCGGCTGCCTGAAAAAACAAACTGGCAACTACCCTGAAATTCATGAGCTAATAAACGCATATTATGCCATACATAAGAAAGGTTAGAAGAATAGGTTCCATAATTATTATTCTTTATTATCTTTTCTATACTACTTTCTGTAACTATATATAAATAGGTATTAAATTCTTTTGCTCGCTGGAGTTCTTTTTTAAAGCGTTCGAAACCAACGGTCATCGTACCCTTAAAATCACCTTCGCTTTTTCTGTCAACATAAGTATAACTATAGTTATCACCACCTATAGTATAATCTCCAAAATCTAACTTGTGCGATTTGCTATTTTTAAAGAAAAGAGGCTTTTGCTCTCTAGTGTCGATATGCATTACTGATTGTTCTGCATTAATGTTTTTTTTATAAAGATCTTTTGTTATACCTTTATTATACATTGGTTCAAGGCCAAGCTTTTTGCAAGCTTGTCCATAACCGCCGAAATTCCGTTTGTACAAATCTATGGGCGGTAATTTATTTATTTCTATTTCTATATGGTTAGGACAATATTTACTTTTATTCTTATCTACTCTATTCTTTAATTGTTTTAGTATGTACTCTTTTATATCTTCTTTGTTATTATGAGTATTGCACCATTTGATCATTTGTTCCCTTGTAGAGAAGTCTTTATTAAAGTAATCGTTTTTATTCTTGTAGGGTAGGGGATCTCCCGTGAGCCTATTTTTACGGGGATAGTATTTCGTATAGTATTCGGGCACGGTGAGGTTATGAGCCTTGATGTGCTTATGCAGGGCATTGTCCGACTTGAATTCCTGCCCGCAGGCTTTACAAATAGACTTTTCCATATTCCTCTATTTTTATTATAGAGAAAATTAAGTTGAATTTAAAGGGGTATTTTTAATTACAGCTTAAAACTGCAATTTACTCATGATTTAATCGCTATATTTTATGAAAAAGTAAACAGAATGACCAAGCCATCTTGCATTAGCATTTAGCTTGCTTGTAAGGCTTACTACTCCAGCAGAAGAAACATTAAATCTGTAGGCGCAATCGGTATCACCGCCAGTACCAAGGATCCCTCGCTGGTCATAGTATACTGTTTCAGGTTGATTAAAGTTACGCCCGTAAACCGAAGCCTTACCATTAAGTGGGTAAGTATTACTTACCCCGTTTGTGGGATTTGTTCCGTCAAAATCGATAGTAACGTACGGCGCAAAGCTACAGATTGGACTAGTAGGGTTTGCCATATATGGCTCGAATTGGCTTGTGTTCGCAACATTAGTGATCCCGTAGGAATTATTTCCTGACAAAACCAGAGCTATTAAACGATCTTGACTCATAGCGGTATTGGTGATAGGATCATGAACTGTTGTTATGGCAGGCCCCGGATTCCAACTAACAGGTACGTTATTGGTTTTGTATGCAATCCATTTGCCCGGCGTTAAATTTCCGTCACGGGCATTTAGACCTATTCCTACTTCGCCAGAATTGTTTCCTATATAGCCTTGCTGGAATCTTTTTACAGCCTGTATCCCACCGCCTCCACCACCACTAACAACTAAGTTAGCGGGGCTAATTTTATAATTCGCTCCGTTATAAGCGAGCGCCAATTCGGAAGTAGCAGGCGCTTCGCCCGTTGGTGTCATTTCCGAGATTTTTTTACTCATGATTAAAAAGAATTAATTAATTTACATTACAAACGCCGTATAAACATCTTCCATCGCCTTCGCATACTGCCCTAAATTTATGGCCCATCCCACTTGGTAATCTGGCCCGCCATCAGTCAGTTCCCACGCTCCCGGTTGAGTAATACCACCTACTCCTATCATATTACCCAAGCTGTTATTAGAATTATTAAAAAGCGAGGGGTCAGAAGGGAGAATTGTAAGGTAATGGTCCCGTTGCTGAGATGAGCCCGCCTGCTTCATTGCGGCTCGAAATCCAGTACCTATGCCGACGCCCCCGCCCAAGTACGAAGTACTCGTTACGCCTTGCCCTAAAACAAGTGAGTTTATGTTCCTTGTGGCTATCCACATTATGGGCCCACTAGTGCCCGTATTAACACTATCAACAAGATTCTGTGGCGTAATTTTATAATTCGCTCCGTTATGAGCGAGCGCCAATTCAGAAGCAGCGGGCGCGCTGCTTATTGGCGTCATTTCCGAGATTTTTTTACTCATGATTTATAAACTATAAGAACCGGGAAAACCAACAAACCAAAGCTCAACAACTTCATTAACGAATTTCCCAAGGGAATTTACCGGTGCAGATTGGGGACTGCCTATGTAACTTAAATATAATTTATCATCATATACTGCAGCGTAAACCTTAACAGTACCATCATCGTAACATACCGCCCACCATGGACTTCCTACTCCCCCGTCAATTCCTGAGCTATTATACCTAGGGGCCTTTGCTGGATCTGAATATGATATAGGAAGTTGCCAGCCATAAAAGTTATAATTCCAGTTAGCCATATTATTATAACGCTGAAAAGGTTGTCCCTGCTGACTTCCTCCAGCGCTCGCACCCTGCAATGACCCACCTCCAAATGCAGCATATAATTTTGTATTTGACATATTGCCTAAAGCTATATTCGCAGAACCAGAGGTCCATCCAGTTTTTAACGGGATTGCATTGCTCCACCTTACGTATTTAGCACTTACCCAAGGAGACGTGGGGTTTGGCATGGCTGCATTGCTGCTAATAACTAAGTTAGCAGGGCTAATTTTATAATTCTCTCCGTTATAGGCGATTGCCAATTCGGAGTTAGCGGGTGCTGCGCCCGTCGGGGTCATTTCGGAGATTTTTTTACTCATACATGAGTAATTACACTCTTTTTCCTTAAGTTACGTCTCTTTTTCTCAGTCCAAGCACTCGAGCTTTCCAATCGGGCATGGATTCAATATTCCCAGCTTCTTCTTCAACCATGGCTTTTTGCATCTCTGCAATTTTGACCATGACTTTTCTTTCTTCTTCTTCTTGGAACATTTCAACCAAGTTTAAAATTGATGCATTATGACTTTGTTTATGCTGTACTCGTTTTGCTCGATCACCATTCAATCGAGTAATCAAGCTCTCCATTCGCTTCTCACATTGATTGTATTCTTCACTTTTTGTTTTTAACAACTCAGCAAGTCTAACAGTCATATCTTGTTGATCATCACATTGCTCAAACATATGATTAAGCTTATCAACCGCTTTTTGTATGTTCATTAAATTAATATAATCAATACATACATTAATATATAGATTTAATTCGTCAGATGTTAAATCAGGCTTATCCCATGTAGCGCGTATAAATTCCGCTTCAAATAACTCCCTATCTTTTTTATCCGTATAATTATTAATAGTCAAGGTCAATCGAGGAGATTGTAAAAATCTTATCAAAGCTTCCAGACCTTTTTTGACGGTCATTTGCATTTTGTTTTTATCCAGTTCTTGATTAGTTACAGTATTTACTCTTTCTACAATTTCATCAAAAGAATTTAGCGCTTTGTATTTTTCTCCAATTGCAGAATCTCGAGGGTTTAAATTTTCTGGATTATGTTTTTTTAGAAACTCTGTTATTACGCGGGTTTCTTGACTTAATGGAGTGACGTCTTTTTCTGGGAATAGTAACTTAGCGATGTCAAAAGCTTTCATTGTTCCGTCCGCCTGAGCAAGAATGAATTCTTTGTGGGAATTAGTCAGGTTTAAGGGTGGTACTTTTGGCTTTCTAGTAGTGTTATATTTATAGTCTTTTTGTGCCATATAAGCTCTTACCGCGCGACCTTCTTTAGTACGTCCATCTAGGTCTTCACCCATAAAAACTGCACAGGTTAATTCATTAAGATTAGATATTTTTTTATGATTATTATCTATATAATCTTCCTGTTCTTTTGTTAGCTTAATTTTCTCCATAAAAAATATCTTTAGTTTTTAAAATCTTTTCTGCTCTTTGTTTAAATTGTTTTTTTAAGTTTTTTATTTGCTTGTAACCAGCTTTTCTCCCTTTTTCGTTGGTTTTGTATCCTAGTTTAGCAGCAACTTCTTCATCTTCCATGTTTTTTATAAATAACATTTCATAAATTTCATAATTTTTAGCACTTAAAGCGTTTTGCATTTCAATATGTAGTTTTCTTTCTGCCTCTTCAATTTCAAAGGAAGATGTGTTTTTGTATTTTATCTCATGGGTATGGTTTTCAATTGTTACTGCCATTTTAATATCATAGGCAGCTTTTTTGGTCTTTTCCCATTTTGCATACAAAGGACATTCACCGCATTGAGTTTTACTTTCTGTAAATCCACAAAGGCCAAATTCACCCTCTTCAGTAACACCACTTTGATTAAAAGGGCAAGTCAAACAAGGCTTGGCATAATTACTATAATAATTACGTAGAATATTTTTGAGCTGATTTGATATAATTCTATTAAGCCAAGGTCTTAATGGTCGATCTTGATCCCATTGTTCCCACTTTTTGTATAAGTGAGTTCTGATGATTTGCTTAACGTCATCAAAATCTATCCAAGCCAAAGAGCTTAAGAACCATTTTCCTTGGCGCTTACTTAGCTCTTGATCAATTATATCAAAGCAATCTTCGTATTTTTTTTGCTTATCCTTTGTCACCAAGATCTTCAGGTTCCCGCTTGGAGCGGCACTGTTTCATGGTGTCCTGAATAAGATCTTCAGATGAGTCGTAACTAGGGGATGGCCTAGGTGGTGCTTTTTCATAATCGGCACTTCCTCTTCTTGAACCTTCTGACATAAGATCTCCAAAAGTTTGATTGTTTAAGCTTTTGCTTATTGTATACTCTAATTTAGAAATATCGGGAAGAGTATCGTTTTTTTCATTATTATTTGATTTGCTCTCTTCCACGTTAACCGGTGAAACCTTTTTCCCTAAAGGGGTTCCACAAGAAGAACAAAACTTAGGCTTTTCTAAAGAGTATTCGTATTTAGCGCCGCAAGACATACAGAATTCAGTAATCATGACTTATAATAAATAATTAATGTGAAAAATTCAATTAGTAATTAAATTAATATTATTGAAAAAATTCGTTAGCCCATTCAGGGCCTGCAAGGATGGTTAGAATTTCCGAGTGGTTGTACTGGGTTTTTCCGTCCAAGAAGCTAGGCGTTTCGCCTTTAAACTTTACGAAGGTCTTGTCCCCTTGAGAGCCGTCTTCCTTTACGCTCCATCGAAGCGTGTTAGCGCTCGTCTCGCATACTTGGTCGAAGTTTACTGAAGCGACGTCAGAGTCGTTTATGATTACGTATTTTCTGTTCATAAGTTAAGAGGGTACGGAGTTAGAATAAGTAGGTCCGTTTGTACCCGTTGCGTTGTTACCACCAGACCCTTGATCCGTTACTGTCCCAATAGTTGCACCATCTGAGCCAGAGTCATTTTCGCCCATTCTCCACCAGCTGAGAGGTGACAATGAAGCAAGGTTTGCTGGTACTCCAGAGTTGTAAATTGCAGTTACGTCAGATGCTGAAAGTGCAGAGTTAAAAATTGCAACTTCATCGATTAACCCGTCGATGTAGCGAGATGCCGCGCCGTAGCCATATCCAAGCCGAAGCTCTGATCCTTGGCTAAAGTCGTTTGAGCCAACGTTTGCATTCGTGAGCGTCAAAAAGGATGAGCCATTTTTGTAAAGAGTGAGCGAGGTTCCATCTCTAACGAGAACAAAATTGTACCAACTCCCTGCGACCACATCCGAAGTGCTTGAGCTAACCGATTGGGTGTAAGCGGAAAAGTAGTTATTTATGCGCACCTTGTACCCATCGCCACTCCTTCCCGTAAGCCCGAGACCTTGGTAGGTATTCGTAGTACCGCTTGAATTAGCGCCAAATGCGAAAAAGTATGGATGGTCCTCCAAAGCACCAGAGTCAATGTTGAACCAAAGACTGACCGAGTAGTCACCTGTTCCGATTGACGAGGGGTCAAAAGTCGTTGCGAGATAGTCGTTTGCCCCGTCTAGGCGGCTTGAGAGAGTTGAGAATACGCTATACTCTGGATAAACGAACCAAGTTCCATTAGGGCTCCATACGATTAGATTTTTCGTATCAGTTTCAAAAAATATTTCGCCTACATATGTGGCAGTAGGTTTATCTGTAGAAAGGCATGTTTTTATTATACTTCTTGTCATGATGTTTTAACCTTGAGATACATTACTCTTCCGATGTCTTAGCGATTCGTCGCCAAACTAAGCCGTTCCAAATAATAATAGAATCAGTGTCCGTTTCAAGAAACGCATCTCCGATATTTGGAGCTTTTGGCCTAGTGGTTGAAGTGCATGATTTCATGAATTTAAAAGTTATTGTATGTTAAAATTATGGTGCATCTGCCGAATAAATTGGAGAGCCATTACCAACAGTAGCGTCAGCAGAACCTATTTGATCTACAATAGTCCCAACAGTCGATCCTGCAGACGCAGGACTTCCTCCATTATTTGTATCTCCCCCATCTCCCATTCTATACCAAGCTACAGGATTGAGAGGGCTTAAAGAATTTGGTAACCCATTATTGTAAATGGTTGAGATATTAACTCCGGAAAGCTCGCTTTCCCAAAAAGCGACTTCATCTATTAGCCCATCCATCCAATATAAATTTCCAGTAATTAGCTTACCATTAGTACCTATAACATAAGGGTCTGATGTAGGAACATTATAAGAAACAGTTGATGTGGCCGTAGCAAAAGGAGTGCCTTGATTATTAGTTGGGTTACCAGCGTTGATTGCTGCGTCTCCTCCGTCCAAATAAATTTTTATAGATGTTCCATTGACCGATATTGCTAAATGATGCCACAAGCCATCTCGAATATCAAGACTAGCATTAGCTCCACCAATATTGTTATTTGTATACGTTGATGTCCCGTCATTTATAATAACATAAAAAGATTTTGTCCCAGACGGCGATAAAAGCTTTAAACTTCCCCCAGATCCAGACACATTACTGTTTGAAACAAACCCTATAGAATCTGTAATGTTCGAACTTTTTACCCACATGCTTACTGTTGCTGCAGAGCTATTTAATGTCGGTACATAAGTTGTGTCTATACGATCTTTAGTTGATGACCCTGCAAAATCAACGCTCATAAAGCTGAATTTATTGACATTTGGGACGCTGTCCGAATACAGAGGCGCTCCGCCTATCGATGCATTGTTACCGCCTGACCCTTGGTCTACTACAGTTCCGATTGTGTCACCACTTGCAGGTGCGCCTCCGCCCGAGTCCGTGTCACCTGTGCCGTCTCCCATTCGCCACCAGCCTAAGGGATTAAGTGATGATATGTCGCTCGGAACACCGTTATTGTACACGGCAGTTATGTCCGAAGCCAATAATGCTGAATTAAAGACTGAGAATTCGTCAACTGCCCCGTCCAAATAAGCGGTACTTCCCGCCCCCGGAGCGGGTTTTCCGAGTGCGGGGCTTGGAGTTAAGGCATCGTAATTAGCACTGTCCGTACCGCTTGCGACGTTTACACCGTTCAAATAAATAGTTCCCGTCGTACCACTGCGGGTATAGGCCACGTGATACCAGCTACCGACTGATGGCGTCGAATTATAAAAGACTTTCGTCGTTCCGTTCCAAGCGTACAATCGCCAAGAGTCATTTTGCGAAATATACAAAGTCGGAGATACTGAAGATGAAGACGACCTAAAGTCCCAAATGGGATAATATAAACCCCCTCCTACGCTATCGATATTAAACCAAGCGCTAATCGTAAAATCATTCGTTCCAAACTCAAAATCGGATGATGGGGCTATGTTCAAGCAATCGCCGATTCCGTCTAAACTTGCACTAAGAGTGTTGCTAAAAGGAGCATCGGATGAATAAATTGGAGAGCCTATTGGGGTAAGATCATATCCTCCTTTTTGATCTGCTATCGTTCCGATAATTTGACCGTTTGATGGCGTTCCGCCTCCTGAACTGGTATCGCCTATGCCGTTACCCATTCTCCACCAGCTTACTGGAGCCAAAGTAGTTAAATTAGGCGGAACTCCTCCATTATAAACTGACGCAACCTCGGAAAGCGTCAAAGCTTTATCAAATAGGGCGGCTTCATCAAATAAGGCGTTAGCAGAATTTGTACTATGCGAAGACCCTCCTGCTATTGTCACTAAAGTTCCCCATCCAGTTTGAGTCGGGCCAACTGAATCAAAACCATTTCCGGGATTATTAGATCCAGTACCTATCAAGTTGCCATCCACGTAAAGCGAAGCATTAGTTCCAGAATGTACCGTTATTATATTATACCATTGACCTGTAGTAAATACTTGTGAACGAGTGATTTGATTAGGCCCGCTTTCGTATAACAATCCACTTGAAGTACACATGACATACCAACCATTACTATCTGGAAGAGGCCAACTGGGATCAAGATTTGCAGTGGAATAAGCCGCCCAGATAAAAACTGGAGTAGCACTAATTTGATTGAATTTAACCCAAATAGAACTGCTCATGCTCGTAGTATTTGATGAGGTAATTTCTGATATATTAGCGGGGGATGCTAATTGTATTTTTTGGTTAGCCCCATTAAAAGAGCTCGACAAGGGGGGCATTGCAGCCGGTGAAAAAGGCAACCAAGAAGTTCCGTCATAAACATAAAGCTCGCTAGTGTCTGTTGTTAAAGCAGTACGCCCAATTCTATCTTGAGATCTTGCTGTAATATTTGCTGCGGTATCTCGCAAGCATACTTGCAAGTTTTTGTGTCCATTAGGATGATCTATAATAAAATCTGCACCCCCTGCAACCGTTCCATGATAGCCGCCACCACTTTGATCGGTAATAGTTGTTCCGGCTCCATTGTCATTATCTCCCATCCTCCAATAAAGTTTCAAGTTGGCAGTCTTGCTAGTTTCATATGAATCGGCAAGTGACAAATTATTTGGAAGCCCGTAATTATATAGTGAATACACGTTTTCAGAACTTAGAACAGTATTCCATATTGCCAACTCCTTAATGTCTGCTGTTGGACCGAACCCGATGTTTCTAAAATTTGTAGAAACCCCAGCGTTTCCTTGGCCTAATGGAGTTGCAAATTCTGAACCAGTCGATGAATCGGAAGCTCCATTAACATAAATAGTTCCTGTCGTTCCTGATCTGACCCCTACAATATGGTACCATTTTCCAGTTTGAATCACTACGCTACTATCCACACTGGATTCCCCTGCGTGTCCTATTCTTCCTTGAAACCTAAACGAAGAAGTGCCCGGTATATACATCAACACTATATGGTCGTTATTATTATTAAAGTCTCCCAAGTATGTTATAGTATTATCTACTGTATTACCTTCTCCTAGTTTAATCCATAATGATATACTTATATCTCCAGTGCCGATACTAGTAAGCATTGAATCAATCTGTGTGGTGTTATTATAAACATTTTGCAAAGGAGTTGCACGAATACTATATTTGCTAAATGGCGCTTGTACGGTTCCCAAGGTATAAGTGCCATTTGCCGTTATATCATCTCCATTAGTTCCATGGTCTTTTATTTCTGTAGGCGCGTTTTCTGTTATATCACAAATAGGATCACCCATCCACCACCAATTATTCGGGCTAAGATATGAAATGTCTCGAGGAGATCCATTATTGTAAATTCCCTCGATTTCATTTGTACAAAGAGCATAATCAAAAAGAGCGGTATCATCTATATTGTCAATTGGATATTTTGAAGGGCCACTTCTAGCTCCAATATATGCGTTAGAGGTCCAAGTCCCTCCAGTAGATGGAATTGTCGCAAGATAACCTGATATTGTTGATAAAGCTACCGACTCGCCATTTATATAAAGCTTTGAGGTTTGAGAATCTCTATCCACAACCCACGACAAATGATACCATATTCCAGCAGTTAATGAAGTATTAGACATTTGTCCATATTGTACGTTTGCACCACTATCAGAAAGATAAAGCTCAACATTACCTGTGCTCGATACTCTAAATTCAAACCATGCACTTGGAAGAGTAAGCGCTCCCATGACCTCTTGTACCGTGCCAATTGAGTCAAGTTTAATCCATGAAGACAATGTAAATGAACCGCCTAAAATATGATCAAGGGTACTGTTCGGATCAAGATAGGCGGCGCTATCGCTAGTAGACATTGCGTTTTTAGACGCAAACCCTTCTGTGAAACACTCAAATGGAGTAGACTCTGGTAAATCATCGCACGCTTGAGCATACTTATTGTCAAAATACCTTCTTACGATATTCATTTCAAGGGCATCAAGAGCCTTTTTCCACATTATGATTTCATAAACTTTTCCACCATGATGATAGGAGCCATTTTCTCCAATAGCGCTAAACGCAGATGTTTCAGTAATATTATGGATTCCGCTCTTATAAGGTATATTACCCTGCAAGTAATATTTAAAGTTACCGCTAGCGTCTTTTGTGAAATTGAATTGCTGAGTTCCTGTAAAATGAGGCCCGTAATCACCGGTGCTTACTACTGCATTAGTTCCATCAATAAAATAAGTATTTCCGTCAGAACGATTTAATGGAGAGAGATAATCACCTCCAACTGGTGCGTAATTATCGGCGGCAGAAGTTTTTTCTGCTACAATGGCCAATGTATATTCTTCTCCAGAAGTTAAATCTACCGGGTTTGCAATATTTAAACTATCATCAGAGCCATCATATTCAAGGTAACCAGCGTTATTAAATACGGGCTGACTTGCAGCAGTACCTTGAGTCGCGTCATGATTAGTGGCCCCTCCAGCCCTATCTCCCCATGTAGAAACTCCGCTTCCGTTATCTAAATTATTATCCCAAGAACTTCCATCAAGAATACTTCCATCAAAATGAAATTCAGGCTGCGAGAGAATTGTATAATCACTCGAAGTAAATAATCCACCGGGATAAGCAAGTTGAGAACCGTCTGGCAATTTAGGACATAACTCCAGCTGCACAACACCACAATCGCCTGTTTCTAAAAGAATACAACCGTCTGTTTCTAAAAGAATACAACATCCAGAACCCGTTGTGCTAGGGATTGTAGAAGTGATATACATACCATAAAATTCACTCATTGCATGAGGAGGAGCATAACTTGCAGAACCAGATAGCAAAATACCAGCATCCATGGCAGCTTCAAAAACACCACTAAGATTAAAAGGCGCACTAACGCTACCACCGTTAGTGTTGATAAAATGAGTCGGGCTATCGTCTGGATACCCTTCTCCACTTAACCTGATCGGGCCGCTATGCTTAAATGCTATAATGCTCATTATATTAAATATCCTGCTATTAACCTAGCTTGCCTTTTCATAAAAGCAAAAGTCTCATCAGATAAAGAGTTATCGGTCATTTCACTCTTAACGTAGTCTAACCCAAGTATTCCAATAATTTTTCCATTCAACGTTTTAATTGGAACATTGTAAATACTTTGAACCCCTTTTCTTTTTAGCATTTGATGGAATGAGTTATCTTCTATCGATTCGATATTTTGGTAGGCAAATTTTTGTTCATCTACTAAAATGCTTATATAATGATGATAATTAGATACCCTGTGGTTTTGAGATAATTCACATTCTGAGCTAACGCCTTCCTCTACGACTTCGTGAGTACAGCTATACTTTTGCTGACCTCTTCCCGAAAAATAGGAATCTCCATTATGAAATTCCATGATATAAGCTCGATCAGCAGACATTTCGCCCATAATGTAATCTAGAGCTGTGTAAACATTCGCATTTTGCGCGGTCTCTCGAACCAAGCAATCTTTACTAATCTTTTTTCTGCGATTCATAAAGTATTGCCCCATAAAGACACTAACTATTGTAGCTAGCGCTGTAATTGTAGCAGCAATTATTGTATCAGATTCGTTCATACAATAATTATTACACTTATTTCTTACTTAATGTCTCTAATTTTCCTATGATGAATTTTTGTAATTCGCTTCTTAATATATCATCTTTGTTAAAACCAAAACAATGTATGCCGTTATCCTTACTGTCTTGATCTTTAAATAGATTAAACATACTAGAGTATCCGCTCTTACCATTGATGTCACTCTGCATAAAGTCGCCGCAGATAAATAACTTGCTATTTTTTCCTAGTCTAGTTATCAGCGTAGTTAATTCTTTAAATGTAAAATTTTGAGCTTCATCAGCTACTACAATTTTATCTTTCCAGCTGGCTCCTCGTAAATAATTGATTGGCATCGCTTGGATCCTGCCTTCGTCAATCAATTCTTTACGTACTGTTTTGTTTTGAGGAAGCATCTCCATAAGCTTATCTTCTAATGGAGCCATGTATGGATTGATTTTCTCTTCAATACTTCCCGGAAGAGCCCCAAGGCCTTTTTCTCCGCTTTCAATTATCGTCCGCACATAAAACATATCTAAGTCATCATTTGAGCTCAGGTGTCTTAGCGCCGAGTAAACAGCCATGTATGTTTTTGTTGAACCTGCGGGTCCGCTAACAAACATTATGTTCGTATCTTCTTTTAGAGCTAAAGCTAAAAATAATTTTTGCTTCTCTGTCAGCCTTAAGTTATTAACCTTAAACGTTAGTTTTAGTTGAGGTATTTCTACCTTTTCTTTTTTTGGCATATTTTATATATAAATATTTAACTAATATACACGACTATTATTGAAATACCTTTCTTTTTTATTAAAATATATTAATTAGTGTAAATAATGAAGTGAAGAAGAATAGTAAAAAAAGATCGGTCAAAAAAAATAATGACGAAATTGAAGTCTCTCTCGGAGGCCCGTCGATAACGAAATATGAGATCATGACATCTATTGCAAAAAAATATTCTATTTACGGCTCTACGGTTTGGCTTAATACGCCAATACCAGAAAAAGATAATAAAACCCCTGCAGAGTTGATGATGGAAGGGGACCTTAAGGCAGTTAAGGATTTGATTAGCAAGCCAGATGAAAAGCTCGATTCTTAACTTTTGCTGGGAATTCTGTTACGAAGTTATTACTGCTGATCCTAAGGACGATCAATCAACAGTTCTTATATTAAATCTCCCAGTTAAGTTTTCCGAAATAATCGAAATTAAACTTAAGGAAGAGGGTTTTCGATGCGTCTCGATAAAGCTTCACGGAAGTGGATCTGTGATAGCTAGATTTAAAAAGCTACCTTTTACAGTAGGAAATTAGTTAAGTCGTTGTTTTTTCTTGAGCTTCTTTCTCGGCCTCTTGATTTTTTTCAGCTTCAGCTTTGGCGGCCAATATTTTATCTACTAATTTTGCAATGTCTTCTTCTGATAAACTTTCATAATACGATTGAGCCTGCGTAATAGAGTATTCGCGGACAATAGATATTATACTATTTATATTCAACTTTTGTAATATGTCATTGCTGACTGCGGCTATAATTTCATTTTTATCCATACAACATTATATAACTGTTAAATCTCAAATTCAATAGGCCATGGGATTTTTTTCACTTGAGCAATTTAGGGTTTTTAAGTTTTTTTGAATTTTTTTGGCTTTTTTCTCTCTGGTATATACTTTTGCTATGTAAGTTATTAATTAATTATTAATACTTCTTTAGCGTTAATTCATTTAATGCGATTATGATTATAAATAATGTAATTGGTTTTTGATTTTGAAATAAACCACCCCCGCCGCTATCTAAAAAAATTAATTTGTTGCCTGATTCATTTAAAGGGTAGGGGGTGTTCGTGCAAGATAGTTGAAAGTTTTTCTTGCGTTTACGGGGTTTTCCGTTTATGTTGTATATATGAAATTAACTCAAAGAGAAAAAATCCTCCTCGTTTTCGTCCTTCCAA
>Ga0315321_10000284_pt1 | contig 35984 bp, 28 predicted proteins | sample M180m21515metaG_FD_203464 | JGI IMG/M metagenome (GOLD analysis project Ga0315321, IMG submission 203464) | Ammonia-oxidizing marine archaeal communities from Monterey Bay, California, United States - M1 80m 21515 | ecosystem: Environmental > Aquatic > Marine > Intertidal zone | place: USA... | reverse complement strand
ACGAAGTCTCGGGGTCCATGCGCTTTGGAGTGGGATGGCACCGAAAGGCGCTGCCCAGTCCGCCGAAGTCGAAGCGTGTGCTGGATCTCGGCGGGGAGGCCACGGGTGCTGTGTTGGCTGGCGAACTGGTGCAGTGCCGCATGGACGCCGGCCAGCTCAGCCTTCACCATGCGCTCACCCCGCACGAGAGCGGCTTCAACTTTCGGAAGAAGCCCCGCATCGGCGTTGCGATGCGGTTCATGGCACCGTCTGTCAGTCAGCGAATGGCGGGTGCCGGCCAGGGCTTTGTCGCGCGCGGCACCCACACGGGCAACTTCCAGGGAGTCGACCACTTCCCGGTCCAGTGGACGACCCTTCGCGCAGAAGGATGCAACGCAACGACCAAGCGGCGCGAACAGATGCAGAGAAAGGCCCTGTGGCTTCGGCTCAAGGCGAAGGTGCGACGGTGGTCTTGACGGTGGGAGAACCTACAGCGACCCACCACCGAGTGCGGCGAGAGCCACCATCACCACAATCCACTCCAGCTCGAAGTAGCCGAGCAGGAGCATGATGCCGAGCTGAAACAGCGTGGACGCGACCGCGGCAGGCCACCGAAGCTCTGGAACGACAAAGAGCAGTCCGGCGGCTTCGCCCCAAAAGCCCACATACGACGCCAGCAAGCACAGCAGTACGTGGTTCGAGACCCACCGCCGGAGACGTCGAAGCGAGGCTGGGCCCATGTAGGACCTCTCTCTCACGAGAAGCGCGACGTTGCCTGCGGAAGCCCACACGAATCCGGACTCACGGATCTTCGCAAACGCCGCCAGACCCCAGCTGCCCGCCATCACCCCACAGCCCGCCTGCCAGCCCGCGGTGTCGGCGTTCCAAGAGGGGGCAAGCACTGCCACCAGACCGGCGGTGACGAGGTAGCCCAGGGTGGCGGCCGCAGTCGGCACATACTTTCCGAGCCCCACCACAATCTCGCGGTTCCACTGCCGGACTTCCCAGCTTCGAATCATCAGGAGCATGCCCAGGATCGACCATCCGAAGAGCTGGCGAGTCCAGCCGGGCTGCCAGCAGAAGCCCACCGTGAGGGCGATGAAGACCAAGGTGAGCACGCCGATGACCGTGCCCCGTCGATTGGACGGACGCTCTCCGAGAAGTGTGATCCAGCGTGTGTAGACGAGCTTCTCGGCATGGAGCACATGGGTGGCAGAGTTGAGCCACGACAGCATCAGGCTGATCCCGAACAGCACGATTCCCACGGTCATCGTGGCCATGCGGTCCCCGTCTGCTTCTGAAGCCAGGTCTCTTTGAGCGAGCCGTCATCCTGGACCCGGATGATGACGAAGCCCCACGCCACGGGGACGGGCCCCGGTGGATCGTCTGAAGCGGCGGCCTTGTCCCGCATCCACCGCCCGGCTTCATGGATCTGCCACTCCAGCGAGCAGGGGAGGTCCTTGTTGTAGAGCGTGTCGGGGTCGAGGCCCAAGAAGCGCTCATATTGGTCAATCGGGGCAGGCTTGCCGTGGGCGAGGAACAGTGGCACAGCGCCGGTGTTGTCGCGCGCTGCGGTCGACGCGTACATCGAGTGCTTCGAGAACGGAAAGCGGTCTCCCACCAACAGCGAGAGGGCGGCAAATACGACAGCCGCGACCGAGGCGAGGGCAAGCTCCATGACGGAACCTTGTTCCGATGGGTGGCGCGCGTCAAGCGGGGGCGATGAGACGCGTAGCAAGGCGGATGGGCTGCCAGGGCGTGTGGCGCTTAGGTCTAGGTCTAGGTCTAGGTCTAGGCCTAGGTATAGGTACAGGTCGACGATGCGGTCTGCAGAGCGGGGGCGGTCTTCGAGGACGCGCTCGCGGGGTCTACCCGCGCAGCCACACCAGCCGGTCTTGACCCCACAGCACGGTCTGGCCTGCAATGAAGCAGGGCACGCCCCACAGGCCCGTGGCGAGCAGCTCTTGGCGGTTGTCCTCCACCTGCTCTCGCCAGCGAGTGTCGAGCAGCGCAGCCTCTACCACTGCCCAGCTCACCCCTGCGCGGTCGGTCACCGTGCGCAGGTCGGCATCGTCGGCCATGTCGAGCGCCTCCGACCAGATGCCTCTAGCGGCGGTGCGCAGGAAGCTGTGGCGAAGGTCGGGGTCGTCGAGGCCACAGAACACCGCCAGGCAGCGCTCCACGCCGACCCCCAGCGGATCTGCGATGCGTCCGAATGGCACCTTGTGGCGACGAGCTTCTCGCGCAGCGTCCTGCACCAGAAACAGCCGCTTGATGCGCGGTACTGAAAGTCCTCTCATCACCATCGGCAGCACCGGACGCACCTCAAGCCGTGCCCCGGTGCGCTCGACCAGCTCAAAGAGGCGCTCGATGGCGAGATAGGAATAGGGGCTTCGAAAGCTGATAAATGTGATTATTAGGTCGTCTTGGTCTATTTTGGTCGCACTGTCTGGCGCTCTTGGAGGCCCGGGGAGCTGGCCTTTGTGGCGTGCCTCGAAGTGGTCCCAGCGGTCGAGCCCATTGAACCAGCGTCCCCGCCAGTACAGGGCACCGCCCTCGTAGAAGCCCCGGTCCCACATGCGGTCGTCGGCGCGGTGGTCGGAGGTCGGGAGGGCAGCCAGGAGCGCATCGAGCCCTTGGTCGTTGGACCACAGCGCCTCGCCCAGCTGGATGGCGAGTGCGAGGTGTTCTTGAAAGGGACGGGGGACGGCGAGCGCGGCGCGGACTCGGGGTGCGCCGGCGCCCAGGGTGGTGCCGAGAGACAGCCCGTGGTGGTGCGCGAGGCGGCGGGCATCCGACAGCCGCCAGCGGAGCCGGGCCTCGGGGGCGGGGTCCACCTCGGACCGGGGGGTGCCGACCACCCAAAGTCTCCCTGGAATGCCCGATTGGGACACCTTCTGGAGCATCAGGTGGGAGATGGGGTCGGCGGGGTCGTGGTACAGCTCCACCTCCCCGCGACCGGGAAGTCCGCCATGTCTTAGGTGGCGCAGCGCGGCTGCGAGGCCTTGGCCTGCGGGACTCAGGAAGGCTGCGATGGCATGGGATCTGAGCTGGCTGAGCCACGTCATGTCGCTCCGGGGGATGCAGACAAGGCGGGGTGGCGCACGGGTGCGCCGAAGAGGACGGGTGACCCATCCATAGTGATATGGACATTGGTGGTGTGGGGCTACGAGCTACCAGTTGTCGACCACTCCCGGCGGATAGAACGCTAGGGGAAGCTGTGCGGCGCCCGCCACGGTGGGGTCGTTGGACACCAAGATCGGCAGTACTGGAGGCCCCAAGCGGTCGTTCGGAAGCTGCGCTGGGTCGATGAGCACCGTCGACTCGAAGCACACCCGCCCAGCGGTCACTAGGTGGGGCAGCTCCAAGCGGTCGGGCATGAGCGCATCGTCGCCCGCTCGCTCGGCGAAGCCCCGCAGTCCAGGCACCGCCGGATTGCCCTCGCGCACCTCCCAGAACCAGTGGCTCGCGATGTGGAGCAGACCGGGGTCACGGTCGATGTCGGGGTCGCGGGACCACACCCAGCGCCCCGGTGCCTGCTCGCTCTGGGCTTCGCGAAGCAGGTCGTTGGCCATCAGACACAGGCCGATGACGACCTCGGACTTCGCCTGAAAGGTGGGCCACTGGCTGCGGGGACTCACGAGGGACGGGATCTCCTTCGCCCACTTCGGGGGCTTGGTGAAGGGGCTCGTGGTGCGGTCGGCCTCGGTTCGGGCGGCCCAGCGCTGGCGCATCTCGGTGAGGTGGCGTCCCCAGGGCGTCATGACAAGGCCGGTGGCGAAGGGGTGAGAGCGGGGTGGGCGAGGGCGGCTTCGAGCTCCTGGGCGGCGGCGTCTGAAGCCACGGTGTCCTGGCGCTCAAGGGCATCCTCAAACGCGAGGAGCACCGGGTCGAGCAGCTCTCGCTGTGGGGTGGACAGCCGGAGGTGGCGGGTGTGGGCATGCTCCAGCAGCAGGCGGTTGGGGAGCAGGTCGCGGGGATGCACATTGAGCCGAGCCAGGGCGGCCCGGGCAGCCTTGAGCTGCGTGGCGGTGAGGCGGCCGGCGCGCTGCTCGATGAGAATGTGGGCCTTGTGTCCGGTGGACACGACGGTGGCCTCGACCTGAAGCAGCCCGTTGAGGTCGTGGATGAACGCCAAGTCGACGGACTCGCGGTGGTCGGTGTCCTCCTTCACCTGGAGGTCGGAGATCTCGAAGCTGCCAAGCAAGCGGTTCTGGCTCACGTAGCGGTGCTCGCCCTGGTAGACCTCGACCTTGAGCTGCCGCTGCTGGTGGTGGACGGTGTGGACCCGCTCGACCCGCCGCACCGGCAGTGTGGTGTTGCGGTGGAGAACCGGCAGGAAGTAGCCCGGCAGGAAGCGGTCCTTGCCGGAGCGAACAATCTCTACGCCAAGGCTATGGGCGAGCACGTCGGTGACCACAAGGTCGTTCACCGCCGCATCACGGGCAATGAGACCCGCTTGCACCGTGGCCCCAAGCGCGACAGTGGTGTCCGGGTCGAGCTCCACGCAGGGAGCCGACGCAAACACGCCCGCGACCAGCTCCCGCACTGCGGTCATCCGGGTGGCGCCGCCCACCAGCAGCACCTCATCCACCGACTCCGGGGCTGTCCCTGCGGCTGTGAGCGTGTCCACAATGCAGGCTTTCACCCGCTCAAGCAGGGGTTCGCAGATGGACGAAAACAGTGCGCGAGACAGCAACAGGTGGCCGGCGTGCTCCCAATGAGTCGACACAGCCGGCGACGGCAAGCTGACGTGCACCCGCTCGGCTTCTCCCAAGGTGCGCTTGGCGGCTTCGCACTCTGCACGCAGGAGGGCCAGCACCGGCCCGGGCATGTCTTCGAGCAGACCGGCTTCTTTTCGGGCGACCTCGAAGAGGCGGTCCGTGAAGTCCTCGCCGCCCAGTCGCCCATCGCCTCCGCTGGCCACAATCTCTACGACGCCTTCGAAGATCTCCAGCACAGTGACATCGAGGGTGCCGCCGCCAAGGTCGACAACGATGCAGCAGCGCTCGGTCTCGCTGTCTTGCAGGCCGTGGGCCATTGCGGCTGCGGTGGGCTCGTTGACCAGCCGCACCACCTCCAGACCTGCCAGACGACCCGCCTCGATGGTGGCCGCGCGCTGGGGCTCCTGAAAGTAGGCCGGGACGGTCAGCACAGCCTTGGTGACCTCTTGGCCCAGAGAGGAGGTGGCCAAGGCCTTCAGCTCGCGGAGCACCAGTGCTGACAGCTCGGTGGGAGTGAGCGTGTGCGCGCCTAGGGTGTGGCTCATGTCGGCGCCCATGTCGCGCTTGAACCACCGCACCCCCGCGCTGGGATCGCGCTGAAGCCGAGACAGCGCAGCGCTGCCGACGAGCAAGGTGCCGTGGTCGTCGAGAGCCACCACGGAGGGGAGGAGCGCCCGGCCAGCGGGATCGAGCAGTACCCTTGGGCCATCGTCCGCAAGCACGGCCACAAGGGAGTGGGTGGTGCCCAGGTCGATGCCGACAATGGGTGCAGGAGGGGGGCTCTCCGGGGGCTCATCGTCGGAGGATCGAAGCAGCTGAAGCGTGGGACGGGTCATGAAGGGCTCGACGGTTCGGGCTCGGACATCGCGCAGGCGTGTCGGTACAGTGCGGTTCGGTAGTGGGCGTCTCGGATGCACCGGAGATCGGTGGTGCGGTCAAGCATCATCGCCTCGACCTTGTCGTGGGCCGCCTCGGGAGCCAGCATTCGGAGGAGCCCCGCGAGGTCATGGGACCACAGCCCCTGTTCCTGGCGGTCGCGGCGTGCCGCTGCCCAGATCGCGGCGACCGCCTCCGGGCTTCCCTCGCGGACTGCACGCGCGTCGACCGTGGCCTGAATGTGCCGTTTGTAGGCGACCCAGACCGCCCCTGCGGCCGCTGCCAACCCGCCTCCGATGAGGACGAAGAGGAGCTCATTGGACAGCTCGGGCATGTGCTCGGCTTGGAAGATCCCTTTGCCCAGCGCTGGCAGAGTCGCCATTCCCAAGAACACGAGCAGACGATTGACCCGGTTGATGGGGGCCTTGACCGCAGGCTCGGAGGAAAGGGGGGTGCGTGCAAGCTGGGCCATGACCCGAGGAAGCTGAAGCTCGGTACGCTCTCCCTTCCCCTGTGGAGGGCGAGGGCTGCGAACAAAGGTCTCCAGCCAGGCATCGCGGCCTGTCGCTCGAGCCACCAGCTGGTCGAGGCGAGCCAGCAGCTGGGGCCACTGCTCCCGGAGATGATCGAGTAGGGCGTCGAGGCGGTCTCCGGGCAGCTGCTCGGAGAGGTCGCGGAGGAGCACCACCGCCGGGAGGTCGTGCTGGTGGATCCCGAGGCGAAGACAGTCGAGAAAGGCCGTTGGCACGTTGGGGTCGGCATGCGCGGCTCGCCAGGTGCGCAGGTAGCAAAGGTGGTCGAGTGCGAGTGCCACGTCGTGTTCTTCGGCCTGGAAGTCGTACTGCGACAAGCCTTGGTAGATGATGTTGAGCAGCGTGGCGTCGAGCTCGAAGCCGCCTTGCTGAAGCACTCGGAGCACCAGCTGAGCATAAGCATCGGGCGCGAGCGGACGAATCCGGTGGTGGAGCTCGCGGAATACCGCCACCATGCCGGCGGGGTGGTCGAGCTGTTGCCATGCCTCGATGCGTGCGGCCCCCAGCATCGCGAGGACCCAGCCGTTGGTCACCGCGCCACACGCCCGGGCCCAAGCGGGGTCGCGCACCAGCTCGGGCCGAAGTCCCAGCGACTCTCGTGCAAAGGACACACACACCGACTCCTGTAGCTCCGGGTTGCGGCACAGCTCGGCGATGAGCGCGGGGACCTCGTCTGGGGCGGTGGCATCGAGACAGGCGAAGAGCACCATTGCGGAGTCTGGGTCGCCACTCTGGACCACATGGGAACGCAGGCTGTCGATGGCGGTGGGGTAGCGGTCTGCAGTCAGCTCCCCGAGCCAGCGGTCGACCGAGAACGGTGGGGTGCTGGCCGGGGATGGCGCTTGCCGGGCGGGCTGGGCGGACGCTCCGGATCGGGCTTGCTCGTAGAGGCGACGGATGTGCTCGAAGGCGGCAGGATGGTGCTCGGGATCGAAGCGCTTGATGAGCCGGGCGTAGGCCTTTCTCAAGGCGCGTCGGTCGCCCAGGGTCGCGGCGCCGAAGAGGTCTTCTGGGGTGGTGTGGTCGAGGGGGTTCATGGGCCGGTGTCTTCAGCGTCTTCAGCGTCTTCAGCGGCGAGGGACTCGGCGTCTTCAGCGGCGAGGGACTCGGCGTCTTCAGCGGCGAGGGACTCGGCGTCTTCAGCGGCGAGGGACTCGGCGCCTTCCTCGGGCAGCAGGCGCGCCATGGCGGCGAGGTCGGCATGGCACAGCGCCCAGGCTGTGGGAGCCTTGGCCTGGATGAGCGCGAGCTGCTCCACAAAGGACGCGCGGTCGGGGCGGGGGCGAAGCGCGGGCAGCCCCTGTTGGAAGTCGTCCACCCACGTGGGCGGACGCTGGTATTCGAGTGCCACCACCACCATGCGAGTGGTCGCCTCGCTCACCGCTACAGCAAGGTCGCTGCTTTCGTGAAGGTGGGCGAGCTCCAGCATCGCCTGCACACGCTCCAGCACCCGACGGCGTCCACCCGTCGCAGTGGGCCAGGCGGCCAGCAGGCGGTGGCGGACCTCGGTGAGCTCTTCGGCCGAGAGTTCTTCCAAGAAGGGGACCGCCAGCATCTCTACGTCGATGGTCGCGAGGGGTCCGCGGGCGGCGGTTCGGATGGCAAAGCGCACAAACGAGTGCAGAGGGCCGTCGTCGTGAAGGCTGACCCGTTGCAGGGAGTCGCGGGACAAGCGCAAGAACGCGCCGAGATCTTTGTGGGGAGGCCGTGCCCGGAGCAGGGGCACCAAGGTGGCGGGCGTCAGGCGCTTGAAGCCGTCTTCTGGCTGGCCGTCGCCGCCGCCGTCTTGGGCACCCATCATCCCTCCTCATGCTTGACCGGTTCGTCTCGGTCGCGCCTTGAGCCGAGGGGATACCTGCCAAAATGGCCGACCATCGTCGTTACCGATACTACAGCGGTCCAGTTCCAGGACTGGTTTTGGAGAGTGGATATGCGACTTTGGTGGTTCTGTCTTGTGCTGTGGTCGGGCACTGCGCATGCGTCCGACGACGTCGCTCTCTACGCGCCGGCCCCTCCAGCCGGCTCGGCCTTTGTGCGGGTCATCCAGGCCGACCTCACGTCGGGCGATGGCACCGTGGGCGCCACTGCCGTGACCGGTGTCGAGTCCGGCGAAGCATCCGCCTATGTGGTGGCCCCTCAAGGCAGCGTGGCAGTGGGTCTCGCCGGCGCCAAGCACACACTTCAGGCCACCGCCGGCGGCTACTACAGCGTCGCTTGGCTGTCCGGCACCGCCAAGGTCTTCGAAGACACTCCCGCGGAGTCCCGCACCAAGGCGCTGCTCACCGTCTACAACCTCTCGGATCAGGCTGAGATCCGGCTCACCACCGGCGACGGCGCCGTGGAGATCGTGGGTGGCGTCGCTCCGGCCGCCACGGCTCAGCGGGCGCTCAACGCCCTGGCAGTTCCCTTGTCGGTGTACGGTCCCAGCGGACTCATCACCGCCTTTCCCGAGCGTGTGCTCGACCGTGGGGCGGCCTACAGCGTCATCGTCACCGGCGGTGGAGAGCTGACCACCGCTCACTGGGTCCAGAGCCGCACTGCGCCTGCAAAGTAAACGCCTTCTGAGTACCGCCTCGGGAGTCCCGTGGTCTTTTCGTCGAGCGTGTTCCTCTTTCTGTTTCTGCCATGCTTTCTGGCGGCCTACTACCTCACGCCTGAGCGGTACCGTTCCTGGACCATTCTGGCGGGCTCCACGGCGTTCTACGGGTGGTGGCGGGTCGACTTCCTGGCCCTGCTTCTGGGCGTGTCGGTGTGGTCGTGGGCCTGGGCTCGGGTCAATGTGGCGGCCGTCGGCAAGGCGAAGCGGCGGGCGCTGGCGGTCGGCATCACCGGCAACCTCGGGGCTCTGGCCTACTTCAAGTACTGGAACTTTGGGGTCGACAACCTCAACGCACTGCTCACAGCCGCAGGCGTGTCTCCCCTTGAGCTGGGCCGGGTCCTGCTGCCCATTGGGATCTCCTTCTACGTGTTCCAGGCCATCAGCTACTTGGTGGATGTCCACCGGGGTGATGCGCCTCCAGAAAAGAGCTTGGTGTCCTTTGCGGCCTTCATCTCGCTGTTCCCCCAGCTGATTGCGGGTCCGGTGCTCCGCTACAAAGACCTCGCAGACCAGTTTCAGCAGCGCGAGCACAGCCTCGACCGCTTCGCCGAAGGCGCGCGTCGCTTCATGGTCGGCTTCTGCATGAAGGTCCTTGTGGCCGATGTCGCCGCCCCCGTGGCCGACCACATCTTCGGTCTCACCTCCCCCTCCTTTGCCGAAGCCTGGCTGGGAACCCTCGCCTACACGGTGCAGCTGTTCTTCGACTTCGCCGGCTACAGCCACATGGCCATCGGGCTCGGCCTGATGATGGGCTTCCGCTTCATCGAGAATTTCGACCAGCCCTACATCAGCGGTAGCATCACCGAGTTCTGGCGCCGCTGGCACATCAGCCTGTCGAGCTGGCTGCGCGACTACCTCTACATCCCGCTCGGCGGCAACCGAAAGGGACCGCGGCGCACCTATGTCAACCTGCTGCTCACGATGCTCCTGGGCGGCCTCTGGCACGGCGCTGCCTGGACCTTCCTGCTCTGGGGAGCGTGGCACGGCCTGTGGCTCTCCATCGAGCGTCACCGCCGTCACCGACTCACTCCTGGCGGCTTGGACCACCCGCTTGCGATGGCCCGCACCATGCTGCTCGTGATGGTGGGCTGGGTGATGTTCCGGGCGCCCGACGTGGGGGGAGCGCTCGACATCTACACCGGCATGCTGGGTCTCAACGGTCTTGGGATTCGCGACACGGTCGCCTGGCAGCTTCCGGTGTCAGGCATGCTCGCGACCCTCATCGGCTTGCTCTTAGTCTACAGCCGTCCCCTGCTTGAGCGCACTTCCGTTGCCCGCGCGCATGGTCTCAAGGCGGTTGCGCCCGGCCTTGCCCAGCTCCTCGTGGTGTGCGGCTTTGTGCTCGCGGTTCTCCGCTTGGGCGCCCTCCAGCACTCCCCCTTCCTCTACTTCCAGTTCTGATGCCTCTCGCCGACCCCTCCACGCCACCTTCCTCGCTGTCCCCCATTTCGGGAATTGCCTTCGCTGTTGTGATCTTCGGGGGGGCTCTCGGCAGCGTGCCCGTGGCGATGCAGCTCGATTCGCCCGCCGACGCCACCGTGCTCAACGGTCAGTGGGCCAGCGCATTTACCGCGGCCTTCGACGATGTCCTGCCGGGCAGGGACCTCGCGGTGGGCGTGTGGGGGGCCATCGAGACCACCCTTCTCTCGTCCGGCCGGCCGGGTGTGCTGGTGGGATCCGATGGGTGGCTGTTCACTGCGGAGGAGTTCGAGTCCGACGGCCCGCTTGAGACACGCATCGCAGACGCAGTCGAGCTCGCCCAACGCGCCCAAGCACGCCTCTCCACGAGCGGGGGCACCCTCGTGGTGGCTGTCATTCCCGACAAGAGCCGACTGTATGGCGACCACCTCGGACGCCACCGTCGCCCTGCTGTCTTGGGCGACCGCCTTCCCCGTCTCCGCGCGGCGCTGAACGCGGCCGGCATCTCCGCGCCCGACCTCGTGCCTGCCCTGTCGCCCTTAAATGTGCGCACGGAAAATGGGCGCACGGAAAATGGGCGCACGGACGGCTTTCTACGCACCGACACCCACTGGTCTCCCGAGGGTGCAGCCCAGGTGGCGCAGGCTCTGGCCACCGCCACGCCCGCCATCCAAGGAACCACCCGCTTCGACCGCCACACCGAGTCGTCTGTCGACCATGTCGGTGACCTTGTGGGCTTTCTCGCCCTCGGCCCCTTCGAATCCCTGCTCGCCCCAGCCCCCGACCTCCTCCGCGTGGAGCGCGTGGTGCAGTCCACTGGTGGGAGTGTGTCCGCGGCCGATCTGTTTGGCGACGTCGAGCTGCCAATCGCGTTGGTAGGCACCTCTTTTTCGGCGGATGAGCGCTGGGGCTTCGCAGGGTCGATCAAGCGCGCGTACTCCATGGATGTGGTCAACCTCGCAGACCCTGGTGAAGGCCCCGTGGTGCCCATGCAGCGCTGGCTTTCCGCCGCCGCCGCCGACCCCGAAGTGACCCTGCCCCGCCTGCTGATCTGGGAGTACCCGGAGCGGTATCTCCACGCTTCACCGAAGGCGCCCGCCTCGCCAGAAGGTCCTGCTGATGATGTGTCTCCTTGAACGCTGGGTGGCGCTGCTCGCTGCTGTAGTGCTGGCTGTCGCGAGCACCGCCCAGGCTGAAGCTCCCGCGCCGACCCGCCTCGAAGTCTGCCCCACCGCGCTTGAGCCGGAGCGGGACGGGCGCCGCGCTACCGTGTTTGTTCATGGCCGCGACGACTGGCTGTTTCGCCGCGACCAGGACCTTCTCGTCAAGTACACCTGGGGAGCCAACGGAGTGGCGCTGTTAGAGCGGCTTCAGGCCGACCTCGCCGCCCGGGGCACCACCCTCATCGTCGTGCGCCTGCCGCCCAGGGGCGTCGCCCACGCCGAGCAGGTCGACCCCCACGCGCCGGGTGCCGACGGCTTCGACCCCGCCGCCGCGCGCAAGGCCTACCTCGACCACCTCAGCCGCCTGCGTCGCCTCGACATTGCCGTCCCAGACCTGCTCACCGCCTTCGATGCCGCCAGAGCCACCCAGGGACCAGCCTTCCGCGCCCGCGACCACCACTGGAGACCGGAAGGGGCATCCATCGCCGCCGATGCCATCGCTGCTAGCATTCGGGAGCTCCCTGGCGGAGACCGTCTTCCAGCCGCCGCCTTCGAGCGAAAGGACCTCGGAACCACCGCAGCCCGTGGGGCGCTGCTGCTGGGGGTCGAGAAGATCTGTGGTGCCCAGAATGTCGTAGATGAGACCATCATGCTCGGCAAGAGCGTGCCTGTCGCGGGGGCGGTGGATGCGGCTGCGCTGTTCGGCGACCCGCCTCCTCCCGAGGTTGTCGTGGTGGGAGCCAGCAATACCAACAAGGGCGGAATGGACCGCTTCTATTTTGCGGGCGCCCTCCGGGAGTCCCTCGGTACCGATGTTCTCAACGTCGGCGTCGATGGTGGTGGCCTGTTCCCCCCACTGTCGGCCTACCTGGCCTCTCCGGCCTTTCAGGAGCATCCCCCGCGCTTTCTCGTGTGGGTGAGTGGGGCTCACCTGCGGCTCGACGATCCCCATCGCCTCCGCGAGGTGGTGCCCCGCATCTCCACCGACTGCAGCGCCCCCATTGCTCAGGCCACCGCGACTGTAGACCGCCCAGACCCCCGTGAAGGCGTGGTTTTGATCGATCTACCCGACGACGGTGTTCAGGGCGACGGATGGACCCTTCAGATCGCCGCGTCTGACCCCGCCTTGCTGCGCTACGACCTCACCCTCCTCCACACCGACGGACACTCGGAGCGGGTGGGTGTGCGGCGCTCGCCACGCGTGGGAGTGGAGCTGCCTGTGCAGGTCCTAGTGAGTCCACATAGTGCGCCCCTTCAGCGGGTCTCCCTGTTGCCGAAGGGGCCCGCGAAGGGGGAGGTCCGCGTGGCGGTGTGCAAGAACGGGATCGCCCCCTGAGCGCCCCGCCCATGCGTTCGGGTGTTGGCGCTTCCCGACCCAAGATGACCCCCATCACGCCGTCATCCTCATCCCAGCATACTGCTTCAATCCGCGTGCTACGTTCCCGACCCACCTTGGAGCATCCATGGACAAAGTGGTCGCCACCGCAGCAGAAGCGGTGCAGGACATCCCCTCGGGGGCCACCATCATGGCCGGCGGCTTCGGCCTGTGCGGCATCCCAGAGAACCTCATCGCCGCGCTGAAAGAGGCTGGCCCCACCGACCTCACCTTCGTCAGCAACAACGCCGGCGTCGACGGCTTCGGCCTCGGCATCTTGCTGGAGTCCCGGCAGGTAAAGAAGATGATCTCGTCGTATGTCGGCGAAAACAAGGAGTTCGAGCGGCAGTTCCTGTCCGGCGAGCTGCAGGTCGAGCTCACCCCCCAGGGCACCCTCGCCGAGCGCATTCGGGCCGGTGGCGCGGGCATTCCCGCCTTCTTCACGGCCACTGGCTACGGCACCTTGGTCGCCGAAGGCAAAGACATCCGATGGTTCGACGGCAAGCCTTACGTCATGGAGCGCGGCCTCATCGCCGACTTCTCCATCATCAAGGCCTGGAAGGGCGACCGCCACGGCAACCTGGTGTTCCGCAAGACCGCGCGCAACTTCAACGCTGTGATGGCCACTGCGGGCACCATCACCATCGCCGAGGTCGAAGAGCTTGTCGAGCCCGGTGAGCTCGAAGCCGACGGCATCCACACCCCGGGCATCTTCGTCCAAAGAGTCGTGCTTGGGGCTACTTTCGAAAAGCGCATCGAGCGCCGCACCGTTCGGGAGGCCTGAGCCATGTCACGCCACGAAAATCGGCTCCGCATCGTCCGCCGTGCCGCCCGCGAGCTGCGCGATGGCTACTACGTCAACCTTGGCATCGGCATCCCCACGATGGTCGCGAACCACGTGCCCGCGGGCATGGACATCGTGCTGCAGTCCGAAAATGGCCTGCTGGGCATCGGCCCGTTCCCGCTGGATGCCGACGTCGACGCCGACCTCATCAACGCCGGCAAGCAGACCGTGTCCATCATCGACGGTGGCTCGTTCTTTGGCTCCGATGACTCCTTCGCCATGATTCGCGGCGGTCACATCCACCTCGCTATCTTGGGCGCCATGCAGGTCTCGGCTTTCGGTGACCTCGCCAACTGGATGATTCCCGGCAAGATGGTGAAGGGGATGGGCGGTGCGATGGACCTCGTCGCGGGTGCGCGTCGCGTCATCATCGCCATGGAGCACGCCACCAAGCGCGGCGGCGCCAAGATTGTGAAGTCGTGCAGCCTGCCCCTCACCGGCAAGACCTGCGTGCACCGCATCATCACCGAGCTGTGCGTGTTCGACGTGGATGCGAGCAAGGGCCTCACCCTCATCGAGCTGGCGCCGGGAGTGAGCGTTGAAGATGTGTCTGCGGTCACCGAGCCGAAGTTCGCGGTCGCTGCCGAAGTCGTGGAAATGCTCCAGTAGATCGCTGGCGGCGCCGTTCTTCCTTGCGGCAGAAAAGACCTGATCGGAACGTGTTCCTCGTGCGGTGTTGGTCTGCACTGTCCAAGATGAGTCGGCCGGGCGCGGGACACGGACTACGCTTCGCCTGCGCCTCGCCCCTCACCGCTTCGGAGCTGCCGTGTCCATTCGTTCCGCTCTGAAACGTTGGGGCTACGGCATGCCCTTTCCGGATGCCCTGGTGTACCGCTTCGTGGCGTCGGTGTTCTATTGGACCGGGCGAACCTTCTGGCGATATCGACTCGACGGGCTGGAGAAGGTCCCGTCCGATGAGCCCTTCCTGCTACTGCCCAACCACTCTTCGCTGCTGGACCCCTTCTGGGTGGGCACACCGGTGCCGCGTGGGGTGAAGGCGATGGCGAGTGCCACGGTGATGTCGGTGCCCTACCTGGGCCGGCTGCTGTCGATGTGCGGTGCCTTCGCCAAGATGAAGTACACCAAGGACCGCGGCGCGATGCAGATGCTGCAGAAGCAGTTCGACGATGGCTACGGCATCTTGCTGTTTCCGGAAGGCAACCGAAGCTGGACGGGCGAGAACCTCGCTGTGCTGCCTGGCATCGGTCGGCTCATCAAGCGCTTGGGTTGCAAGGTGGTGTATGCGCGCATCAACTCGGCCTACCTTGTGCAGCCCAGGTGGGCCAACTACCAGCGATGGGTACCCGTCGAGATCACTTACGATGGTCCCTACGAGTACGGCGAGCACCAGACCGCCGAAGAGATCACGGCGCATGTGGCCGACCGCATCGCACTCACCCCCCACCTCAAGAAGCCGGCCCGAACCTTCGGTTTTCGCATGGCCTATGGGCTCGAAAACTTGCTGTGGGCGTGTCCGGGGTGCTTCGAGATGGACCGCACCCTGCCCGACCCCGCCAATGGCAACCACCTGCTGTGCCGGGCTTGTGATGTGAGCTGGCGCGTCGATGTGGAGTGTCGCCTTCACGGACCGTCGACGTCGATGACGGTCGCGGAGGCATGGGCGGGCGTCGAGAATCACTTCGGCAGCCCGCCGGTGGCCGACCGGGTCCACTTCGAGGCCTCGGGTATCGCTCTGTCTGCGCCACGGGGGAAGGTGGAGCTGATTCCGCGCGGCCGAGGCAAGAAGCCCGAGTGCGTGGCAGACGGCGTGGTCGAGGTGCGGAAGGACGGCCTGCACCTGTCCGGCGGCTCGACGGATGCCTGGTCGCTGGGGCATGACATCTTGCGCGGCATCTCCATGGACATGGGCAACCAGCTCCACTTCCGCGTGGACGCCAAGCTGTATCGACTCACGGTGGAGGGCCAGAGCCCCCTCAAGTGGGCCCACTTCCTGAGAGGTTGGAAGCAGTCTCCCGCCGCCTGAGCGTCCAACTCAAGCGCCTGGTCACGGGCGGGTGCTCGGGGTGGCGCTACAGCGCAGCCGTGCGCCCGGAGGCGTCGGGAGGCGCGTCGAGCACATCCACCGCGGTGCTGGGAGCGTCGGGCCGTGCGAGCACCGCATCTGCTGCCCGCACCACCCACTTGTCCGGTGGCAGGGTGCGTCCAGCAGCGACCCACACGCCCGAGCCCACCACGGTCCGTGCGCCCACACCGACGCCGAGAAACCCCAGTGGCACGGGATGCAGGCCGCTTTCTCGCTTGACGTGGACCGCCCCGCCGAGGCGCTGGTCCATCAAGGCGCTCATGCCCTTCACGACCGCATCGGGGCCCAACACCGTGAGCTGGGCCACCCCACCATGGACGGCCCGCTCCATCAGCACCCCATACTTGATCCAGCCCCGCCGCCTCACTCGTGCTCCGGGACCCATCACAGACGCCAGCAACATGGCCTGGGCTTCGACGACAGCGCCTGCCCCCACGATGCTCTGTCGCACAATGGCGCCAGGACCGATCTCCGCGCCAGGGCCGATGTAGCTGGCCTCGACCACAGCGGTGGGGTGCACCTTGGCCTTTCGGGCGACGCGGGACGCTGCGGTGGCCAGCTCGTCAGGGCGCAGAGAGCGTGCCTTGGCGAGTCCGCGGACTGCCCCCACGACCATGCCGAGAGGTCCCTTGCCGAGCAGGTGGCGAAAGAGTCCGGGGGCGAGGCCCAGGAGGTTGGCCCACAGCACCCCCGACCAGTGGCCCATGTTGACCACCACGGCGTCGGACATGGGGATGACGGCGGGCGCCTGGGTGTGTGGGTCGTCGACGGGGAGCTTCCATGGACGGTGTGGGGCTTCGACAGTGATGCGCTGGGCCTTCGAGAGACGGTCGGCATCGAGCGGCCCACCGCGATGGAGAAACACGAGGTGGGCGGGTTCGCCGAGGGCTGGCATCTGGGAGAAGCGGCCCATGGGTTCTGCGAGAACACCGACTGCATCGCGATTCATCCCCCTGCATGCCTTGGCAAAGCGACGCAGAGCGCCCCCGGAGGCCACGCTGCCTGGGCTGAGGGTGACGACATGTTGGCCGGGGGCGTCGTTGGTGGTGGACAGCCCTGCGGTCTTCGCGGCTTCGAGCAGACGCACCCGCGCCGGCACGCCCAGCCATGTGGCCTCGTGGCTGCTGACGCCCATGCCCTCGACGTCAACGGGGGCGGGAAGCACAAAGGTGGGCGCGTTTGAGCGGCGCATGGAGACCTCGTTGTTGCGGGCTCTCTATGCGGATGAGGGGGCGCGCTCACGTCCGGGATGCGTCGAGGCGGATAAGCTGCATCCCTTGCACCGGGCCCCGCGATGATTTTTCCCATCGGCGACACCCCCAACCCACGCAACTACACGCCGTGGGTCACGTGGACGCTCATGGCCATCAACATTGGCGTGTTCTTGTTCATCACGCTGCCGTTGGCCTGGGTGGGCGCCGACTCCACCGATCCTCGGGTGGTGGAGTGGCTGGGCCTGCTGGGACCCGGCTCTGGCTTTACTGCCACGACCTTCGCTGCTCAGCTGTCGGCGTGGGACCTCTTTGTGTTCGAGCACGGCTTCCGGGCGTCTGACCCTGCGTCGCTCGACCTGCTCACCGCCATGTTCATGCACGCCGGTCTGCCTCACCTCGCCGGCAACATGCTGTTTCTGTGGATCTATGGCGACAACGTCGAGCACCGCCTCGGTCGCCGCGGCTTCCTGCTCGCCTACCTGAGCACCGGTGCACTCTCCATGCTGGCCTACGCCGTGCTCGCCCATGGCAGTGGAGCGCCGCTCATCGGTGCGTCGGGGGCCATCTCGGGAGTGCTCGGGCTCTACGCGCTGATGTTTCCGGGCAATCGGGTGCGGCTGCTCATCTTCTTGTTTCCCATCTTGGTGCGCACGGTGATGGTGCCGGCCTGGATTGTGCTCGGCTTGTACCTGCTGCTCGACAACGTGGTGCCACTGCTGCTGGGTGCGGCGGGCAATGTCGCCTATGGTGCCCATGTGGGCGGCTTTGTCGCGGGGGTGGCCCTCGGTGCACTCGGCGAGCGTCGGCGCTGGCAGTGGCCGTGGCGCGGTTCCACACCCCGCAGACAGGTTGCCGCGGACGGACCCATCCCCAGCGCCCAGGACCTCTCGCAGGCCATCGAACAGGGGGACCGTCGTCGCGCGGTGGCGCTGTTCACCCGGATGCCCCGTCGTGAGGTCGAAGCGCTGCCCACCCAGCAGGTCATCGTGCTGGCCGACTGGCTCGAAGCGGTCGGCTACGACGCCTCTGCCGAAGAGCTGCTTCGTCGAGGCCTGAGCCGCAGAGTGCCACCGGCCGAGCGCGCGCGGGTCCACCTTGCGTTGGGCCTGTCACGGTTGAGAAGTGGTCAGGGACCGCTTGCGTGGCAGCACCTTCGCCGGGTGGAGGGACTGGACCCAGACCCGGAGACGTTGCGGGCGGCCCGGATCGCCATGGCTGAGGTGGCGAGTCCCTGAGTCCCTGAGTCCCTGAGTCCCTGAGTCCCTGAGTCCCTGGAGGTGCAAAGGGTCGGAAGGGGCCACTCTTGGCTACCGACGTCGAAGCCGGGCCACTGTCACTCGGCTGGGGTGGACGGCGTCGAGTGTGGCATCGGGAAGCGGTGGGCGGCGACCCAAGATGGCCTCGGCCAGCAGGTGTGCAGCAAGCGGACCGCCACACAGTCCCCGCGAGCCATGTCCTACGGAGACCCACAGTCCCGGACGCAGCGCCGTGGGTGAAAACGACGGTCGGGTGGCCTTTCTTGGCTCAAGGCTGTCTGCAACCCCAGTGGGTGTGTCGACCGGACCGACAAAGGGCAGGCGTCCGGGCGTCACTCCCCGCCAGGACACCCGCGCACCAGTGACCACGGGCGGATCGCCAAGTGCCCCTGGCAGCATCCTGCCGAGCTCTCCAAGCAGGTGGGCGGTGTCGGCGGCTCTGACGCTGGGGTCGGGGTCGTCGCGGTCGTAGGTGGCGCCGAGCACATGCGTGCCATCGCGGGCGGGCAGCAGGTAGATCGAGCCGCAGAGGGCACGCTGCTGGTCGCGGCTCTGCTCGGTGGGTTCCAGGGTCGCGAGCTGGCCGCGCACGGGGTGGAGATCAAGGGCGGGCAGCAGGTCACGCGCTTGGGTGCTGTTGGCGAGAACCACCGTGTCTGCGCCAAGTACATCGCCGTCGGCCAGGGTGAGGCGCCAGCTTCCGTCGACTTCTTCAAGCCCCACTACGCGTCCCTTGCGCATGCGAATGCCGGGGTGGTCCGCGAGCAGCTGGCACCAGCGGATCGGTGGCGCCATCGCAGCAGTCCGGATTCCGAGGATGGCTCCAGGTGGGGCATTGTCGATGTCGGTGCCCGCTTCGAGTACGTCGCCCCAGGGCAGCTCGGTGCGCAGGCGATCGACGTATGCCGCGCGATCACTGGCGCCGTAGCGAGCCACCTGTAGGGGCTGTAGCGGCAGGCCCATCCGAAGGGCCCACGCCCGGGTCCACACAAACCCTCGGGTGGTCCAGTCGCCCACTGGACTGCCCCCCAGGTTGGGCAGGGGCTGGAGCAGTCCCCACGGGTTTCCACTCGCCCCAGCGCCGGGGAACTCCGCCTCCAAGAGGGTCACTTCGAGCTCTTCTTCGGCGAGTCGGCGCGCCATGCTGGTGCCGGCGATGCCCGCGCCCACCACCACGATTCGTCCGGGTTGACGGGGCACAGGCCAAGGCAGGCGCAGCCGGCTGGTCGGCCCTGGGACCGTCGTGGTCAGCGTGCCCACCAGCATCTCGCGCTTGCGGCCATGGCCGGGCACCCGGTCCACCGAAAAGCCGGCCGTCTGCAGTGCCCGTCGCACCTGTCCAGCCGCCGAATAGGTCACTGCCGTCCCTCCGTGGCGAGTGTGACGGGCCACCTGGGCAAGCAGCTCCGCGCTCCACAGCTCAGGATTTACCGTCGGCGAGAAGCCATCGAGCATCCAGTGGTCGGCGGTGAAGTGGGCCCAGGGCAGGGTGGCTTCGGCGGGTCCCACTCCCACCTGAAGGCGCACCTGGTCTGTGCCGGTGTCCAGGCGCGACCACCCGGGCAGCGACGTCGGCCAGGTGTCTTGAAGGCGCTGGAGGCGGTCGACCAGTCCCTCGAACTTGGTCTGCAGCTCGGTGGAAGTGCGGTCCCACATCGCGACAATGGCTTTTAGGGCGTCGTTCCAGGCAGGGGGGTGAGACTCCAGGGTGTAGATGTCGAGTGTGGCCCGCGCCGGGGCATGGGTCTCGAAGCACCGCCACACCGCAAGCAGATTTCGCGCCGCGCCCATGCCCAGCTCTCCCACCACGAAGCGGTCGCCGGGCTGCATTGCCGAAAAGCGGTCCACGAGGCGCGCGCTGTCGACAAACACATGCGCCGCCTCCGACAAGCCCCCGTCATCGAGTCCGTAGTGGTCGTCGTAGTCGGGATGCACGAGGCGGGTGCCGGTCCAGGAAGGCTTGCGCATGAGACTCATCTGCGAATGGCGGAATGGTCTGGCCCGTCGGCCGTCGACTGCGCTGTATTGTCCCCCCGCTCACCGTGGAGTCGAGATGCCATCCGCCACCCGCCGTCATTGGGCTGCCCCGCTCGCCGTCACCGTGCTCGCCACCGGCTGCTTTCCGTCTGCCTCGGTGCGTGCCCCCAAGGTCGACGATGTCAGCTGGCAAGAGGTCCAGGCCCACATCGATGTCCATGCCGAGAATCCGTGGCCCATCGACATCACCGTCACGGCCGTCGAAGGCACCATCACAGTGGGTGATGTGGAGGTCTTGTCCCATCGTCACGACACGCCGGTCACGGTCGAGGCCAGGGGCGAAGCCAAGGTACGCTTCCCCTTCGCTGTGGAGACCAAGAGGCTCTACGAAGCCGCAGAGGGGCTCCTCGACGCCGGTGCGACGCCCTACCTGCTGGATGGCGTGGTCACCCTGGCCACTCCAGTGGGCGAGGTGGAGGTGCCCGTGTCGTCATCGGGCACCCTGCCTGCGCTTGCCAAGCCGACGGTGAAGCTCCCCGACATCAAGGTCAAGGACATCTCGCTCACCGAAGGCACTGCCGACCTCGTGTTCCTGTTTGACGTGGACAATCCCAACGACATCGCCTTGGAGCTGAAAAAGGTGCGCTACGGGGCTCGGATCACGGGCAGTGATGTCATCTCGGGAAGCACTCCCTCCATTGAGCTGGCCGCGTCTTCCGAGTCGAAGCTGCGCTTGCCAGTGCATCTCGATGCGGGTGCGGTAGGCCGTGGGCTCTTGAAGGCGTTTCAGAAGGGTCGGCTCAAGGGAGAGGCGTTCGTCACGGGCCGGGCGCACACGCCGTGGGGTGCCCTGCCGCTCGATCTGAAGAAGTCCGGGCAGCTCGACCTTCGGTAGGGGCCGCCTGCACGCGACCACTTGCCAGCTCGCGGACGGCGCCAACATGCTTGCGGTCGGTGCCACTTGGCTGACGCATGCTGGCCCTGGGATAGCTCCGGGTCGTCTCCGGGAGTCGTCATGTCGACCGTCGGTCTGGTGTTTGTCCCAGCTGCATCCGCGGTAGTGGTGGGCCTCGCCGCCCGCGTTCGTGGGCGTGGTTATGCCATGTTCATCGGTGTTTTGCTCACCCTGCACGGGCTGGCGGTGGCGGGACTGTGGTCCACTTGGGAGACGCTTGGGTGGCTGCCGGTCGCTGTGTTCTTGCAGCTCACGGTCTACGTGCATGTGCTGTCGTTGATGTTCCCGTCGCTGCGGTCACTGCCATGGCGCACTTTGGTGTCGTGGCCCAGCCAGTGGTTCGTGGCGAGCAGCTTCATGGCGCTGCCGTGGGCGCTTGCGGCCGCCATCTCGGGGTCGGCGGCGTTGTGGTGGTTGCCCTACGCCATCGGTGCAGTCGGGCTCGTGCAGTCGCTGCGTACCCGACGATCAGAGGTCGATCTGGTACTGGATGGCACCCCTGTGCCAGGTCTGATGCGACGGGCGCACGGCGAGGCGCGTGTGGCACGTCCGCTGCGGGTGGTGCAGATCAGCGATCCCCACCTCGGTCCCTTCATGTCAGTGGAGCGGCTGCAGGGAATCGCACGCCGGGCCGTCGAAGATGATCCCGATCTCGTGCTTCTCACGGGGGACTACCTCACAATGGAGTCCAAGGGCTCGCCCGGCTGTCTGGCCGAAGCTCTTGCGCCGCTGCGCGGACTTGGCCGGCAGGGTCGGGTCTACGCGTGCATGGGCAACCACGATCTGGAGGCGCCCGGGATGGTTGCCCGTGAGCTGGCGGCGTGTGGAGTGCGCTTGCTGGTCGATGAGGCTGCGCTGGTGGACACTCCGACGGGCCTGGTGCAGATCGTAGGGGCCAACTTCCGCTGGCGGGACCGTGCCGAGCACCTCAAGGGTCTGTCCGAGGCCCATCCGAGGGTCGATGGCGCGCTGCGGGTCTGGTTGCTCCATGATCCAGGTGCGTTTGCCCACATGCCGGAAGGTGACGCCGACTTGGTGCTGTCCGGCCACACGCATGGCGGCCATGTGGGGCTGCTGAGCCTGGGCTCCTCGTGGACGTTCATCGGAGGGCTGTCCCGGGTGCCCGACCATGGGTTCTGGTCTCGGGGCACCGATCGGCTCTACGTGCATCGTGCCACCGGGCACTACGGCTTTCCGCTTCGGGTGGGAGTCCCCTCTGAAGAAGGACTGATGCGGATTCATCGGGTCGGGTGACCTGACGCGGTGGGTGGGCTGCTACCCGAGGTGGTCGGGGACGGCGGCTGATGTAGGTGCCACTCAGCCACTCAGCCACTCAGCCACTCAGCCACTCAGCCAGCACAGCCTTGGTGTCGGCTCCCAGGAGTGCAGGACCCCGGCTGGCCACCGGCCGGTCGCCATCCACCAGCACCGGCACGGGCAGGCTCCGTATCTGCGCGTCGTGGCTCGGGTGCGGGTGGGTCACCAGCTCGGTGTCGCGGAGTGCGTCTTCGACGCTGCGCATCGGGCCCGCAGGCACCCCGGCGGCGGTGAGGGCGATCAGCCAGCTCTCGAGTGTGCGCTGAGCGACCACGGGCTCAAGCCAGGCATCGACCGCTTCGCGATTTCGGACCCGGTCTTGGTTGGTGGCAAAGCGCGGGTCGGTGCCGCGCTCGGGGGCGCCGGCGACTTCACAGAACGCCCGCCAGAACTTGTCGTTGCCGATGCAGAGGCAGATGTGAGCATCGGAGGTGGGCAGCACGCAAAAGGGATGAATCGACGGGTGGTGGTTGCCGCGCTTTCGAGCGGGGACGTCCCCATTGAGCCAAGCCCCTGCGTGGTAGGTCAACATCGCGCGCTGTGCATCCATCAAAGGAACGACAAGTGAGGCGCCCACGCCGGTGCGTTCTCGGCGAAACAGCGCGGCACAGATGGCCTGCACCGCATGCATCCCGCTCGACATGTCCGCGATGGACGCCCCGCACTTCCAAGGACCGCTGTCGACCGGGCCTGTGATGCTTGGGATGCCCGACAGTCCCTGGATCATGAGGTCGTAGCCGGGACGTGGATCGTGGGGGTCGGCGAAGGCACGGATGGAGCAGCAAATGAGGCTGGGGCGCTCGGCCCGTAGGGTGTCGGCGTCGAGCCCGAGCTGGGCCATCACGCCTGGGCGGAAGTTCTCGATGATCACGTCAGATACCAGGGCGAGCTTGCGGGCCTGGAGCCGATCGTCAGGCAGCTTGAGGTCGAGGGCCACCGACCGCTTCCCGCGATTGATGCTGGAGAAGTAGGTGCTTAGGCCGTGCTGGAACGGAGGACCGTAGTGGCGGGTGTCGTCGCCACTGCCGGGTCGCTCGACCTTGACGACGTCTGCGCCGAGATCAGCGAGATGCATGGTGCCGTAGGGGCCGGCGAGCACACGGGTGAAGTCGAGAACTCGCACGCCATCGAGGAGAGGCGCGCTCTGGGATGTCGCTGGCATCGGATCACAAGGGCTGGACGCGGTCCTTCGATGAGGTGGCGGCGTCGGTTCTGGAGACTGGGTCAGCTGGGTCATAGGCCGCACCGCACCGCACCGCACCGTGCGCTGCGACGCTGTGGTTGTCGTGCCTGTGCTGATCTTCGCTGGGATCGGCCGCCACGGCATCGTGGGCAAATTGATGAGGAGAGCGGCGCAGAGGACGTCTTGGTGGCAGTTACCTAATCGGGGCACCCAATGACCCGCTATGTAGGCACTTTATCTCGCACTCGGTGACCTGATCGTGTTAAGAGACGGGTTCTGGACGGTTGTGACTTGTCCAAACGGATCGCGACTCGGTCCGGGCGAGGGTGCGCTGGGTGGTGTGCGACTTGTCCGAGGCCGGGCGTATTTCCGCAGGCGAGAGCTCCAGACTGGACTCTCGCCTGCCTTCGTTCTTGGGGCGGCCAATTCTGGTCTGGTGGACCTGATCGGGTGTATGGGTGACTTGATGGCCGGATGGAGTGGAGGTCAGGGCGCCAGCCCAAGACGCAGGACACCCCCGAAGTCCGGCCCATGGGCGCGGATCGGGGGTGTCGAGCTATCGGGGAGACTGGTCTACCAGTCGCCGCCGCCGCCGCCGCCGCCGCTGTAGCCGCCGCCACCGCCGCTGCGACCACCGCCGCCGCCGCCGTAGCCGCCGCCACCGCGACCACCGCCGCCGCCGCCGTAGCCACCGCCACCGCGACCGCCGCCGCCGCCGCCGTAGCCGCCGCCACCGCGACCACCGCCGCCGCCGCCGTAGCCGCCGCCGCCGCCGCCGCCGCGGTATCCGCCGCCGCCGCCGCCGCCGCCGTAGCCGCCGCCGCCGCCGCCGCCGCCGCGGGGACCGCGGCTACGCTCGCGGGCCTCGCTGACCTTGATGGTGCGGCCGTCCAGGTCGCTCTCGTGCATTTCGTTGACAGCGTTCTGTGCGCTTTCTTCTTCAGCGAAGGTCACGAAGCCGAAGCCTCGCGAGCGGCCAGAGTCACGATCGGTGATGACTTTGGCGTCGGTAACTTCGCCGAAGTTTTCAAAGGCGCGGCGAAGGGCTTCATCGTCAGTGGCCCAAGCGAGGCCGCCGACAAACAGTCGGTTTCCCATGTTCTCAGTACTCGACTCGCACTCCGCGGTGTGGCGGAGTGTCCATAGTGGGTTGGCCGGGCAGGAGGCCCGACGCTCCGTGCGCCCGATTTGGCGCGTTGGACCTGGAACCGGTTCTGCAGGTTGTCCAGATGATGCGTCAGGCCACATTTTCCACGAAGGAGATGTGAGCGAGACGTTCGCTGAACGAACTGGCAGGTGGTTCTTCGAACAAGGCCAAGTGACCAAGTCCGGAGAACCGAGGCCGGCGGACCGCATTAAATGCCAGAGACGAAGCCTCTGCCACACAGCGACCCATGGGGCAGCACGGCCGCCCCTCCAGATGGCGGCCCCGTAACCGGCACTCGGCTGTATCGCTCGGAAAACAGCGGGACTTCGTCATTCGACCCAAACAGCACGGTCAGGAGAGGGCCGGGATCTGCGTTTCGAGCGGCCGCGAAGGCTGGTCGAAGAGATCATCGAGAGGCGTGGTGCACTTTTGTAGCGCCGTCGGAGCAGCGGATGCGATCGGGGTACACCGACCCATCCTCAGGCACAGTGACCCGTTGCGGAGTCGTCGCGGCTGGACCGGCCCCCCTTATTCAAGGCCTTTGTATCGGAGTCGCAGGTCCAGGGGTTCGTCGAGGGCCAATAGCTTCTCGAAGTAGAGGGGAGTGCCGTCAACCGGAAGGGTGATCCGTACAGGCTGTACGCCGCCCTGCGCTGCGGCGGCTGTGTAGCTGGCTTCTGCTTCCCGCCGCACCTGCTCGACGGCCTCGGGGATGGCGAGTCCACCATCGTCGACCCGAGTGTAGGCACCGACCTTGCGGAAGCTGCCTCCTACACTCTTTCGGACCACCTTGGCGCCAGCAGGCATCCACATCGTCCATGCGACCGCGGTGACGGGCACGTCGACGCGTGGCAGGGAAGCTGACAGCTCCCCGCGTCCCGACGACTCGGGTGCCTGTCCGTCTTCGACGTAGACGATCTCGACCGCGAACCGGGCCAGTGCGCCGCCTGCGGCTTCGCTTCGGGCGAGTGGCACCAGCAGGCGTCCGTCCGCGTCGAGGGCCGGCTTCACGGCGCGTCCCCCGACAAAGACACTCCACGGGGTGCTGCCCTTGGGCATGGCGACCCGCAGGTACTGACCGCGGTTGTTGCGCAGGGCCCACGTGGAGCGGGTCATGCGCCGGCCGTCGGGCGTGAGCACGGTCTCTGCGGCGAGCTGGTCGACAATGGTCACCAGGAGGTCCACCTCGTCGTGCCGGGTGAGTGTCAGTGGGATGGTGCGGCCGGCGTCGCGCCAGGTGAAGCCCAGCAGCACCGGGTAGTCGGTCTGGCCGAGAATACCGGCGGGTAGCTCGCGCACATCAATCGAACGCGCGCCGCTAGCATCTCCTCCGTCGATCTCCAGGTTGCTGCGAGCATCGACGCCGAGAAAGCCCTTCACGCGCTCCACTCCGAGTACTTGCACCCGCGGAGCCTCCAGCGTGGCCTTGGCACTCGACTCTTCGGCGCTCAGTGTCTTCTCGTACTCGAGGCTCAAGGTGTAGGCGCCCTCCGCCTCAAAGTCGAGGTCGACACGGAGATCGCGCACGCCGCCATCGCCGGCAGACAGCTCCCAGTCCCGCACCCCGCGACCGGTCACATCGAGCAAGGTGAGGTCGCCCGGCAGGCGGAGGCGAAGGTGGTCGGTGCCGTGGTGAAGGATGGAGTAGTGGATCTCACTCGTGCCCACGAGCACACCCTCTCCTACTCCGAGAAGGGCGTGATGCTCTGCGTAGATGCGGGGTGATGAAGGCGCGGCGGCAGCGACCTTGGCAGCTTTTCGTCGCCAGCTCACCCTCATGTTGGAGTTGGCGACCATCGTGGCGTGGACCACCTGCGTGTCGGCAGTGTCGCGTCGCTCTAGACCGCGGGCGTTGGGGATGTGAAAGTCGACGGGCGCCGAGCTCGGCAGCCGCACCGTCAGCTGCGTGGAGGCGCCCACGGGCAGCTCGGCGGTGAAGCCCCGCTCACCGGAGTTGTCGAACAGGTCGAGTGCGTACTCGAGCTCGACCTCGACCGGTCCCGCCCGTTCGGTGATCAAGTGGTAGTAGCCCGACCGCACATACACAGGCGCAGGCCCCCGGCTGCCCACCACCTGGGCCGACACCAGCGCGGCGCGGGTCGACAGCAGTGGCACACTCACCCAGCCCTCCGTGTCGACGACCTCCACCCGCACCCTCGCCTTGATGAAGACCGAGTCGCCGCGCACTTCGGCGGAGTGGTCGGCCTGGCTGATGGTGTAGGCCGACGGGGCTGGACGGGGAGGCTTGTCCGGCGCCATGCCCTTGTCGTAGAGCGCCTTGAAGTCCTGCCAGGGCATGGTGACCTGGGCCGGATCGAGCGGAGAGGCCGCAGCGGGGCCTGCCGAGAGGCTCAGCAGAGCGCCGAGCAAGGCGACGGGGACGAAGCGGTTCATGAGTCTTCTCCAGGGCAGGTGGCTCAGAGGTCGCGGGTTCGAATGCGGACGTCGAAGGTCGCCGCGGCGCCAGCAGGCAGAAGCTGCTGCTCGACATGGAGCAGGCGGTCGGGAGCGACGGGAAGTGCGATGTCGCCGCGAGCGGCGGTCACACCAGCTGGGAGGGGCGTCATGCCTGGCGTGGCAGGTGGACGGGGGGCGCGGTGCAGGGCGGCGACCTGGGCTCGGTCGGCTCGGTCGACCTGCCTCTGTTCCCGGGCTTGGCGAATGTCGGACCGGCTGGGCGGCGGCGGAATGGCCGGGCGAAGCTGGAGAATGGCGACTCGTCTGGACCTCGTCTGGACCTCGTCAGGAGTGGGCATCGGCTCCAGCAATACGTCGAGGTCCTCTGGATGGGGCTCGATGTCGTCGAAGAAGAAGGGCATGTCGATGTCTTCGCCATCAGTCACGATGTGCTTCGCGCCCTGTGGCATGACCCGCTCGCTTTCGAGCTCCAGGCCTTCGAAGTCAATCTCGGTGTTCGCCTCGTAGATCATGGCGGGGTCGGCTTCTTCACCGACAGCGCCATTCAGGACTGCGCCGAAGGTGCCCATACTGGCGGAGATCTCGACGGCTGCGTTGTAGCTGCGTCCGGCGGGCACTCTCCCCGGGAAGTCACGGGTGAGCGCGCCGGTGTTGGCGGACTCCTCTTCTTCGGGCGCTTCGAAAGTGGTCGTTTCGAGGGTGGTCGCTTCGAGGGTGGTCGCTTCGAGGGTGGACCGCGTCTTGGTCTTCTCTTTGAGGTCGGTGAGCTTCTGCTCCACCTCGGTGAGTCGTCGCTTCTGTTCGACCGCCTCATCTTCTTCGAGAATAGCGAGCTTCTCGGTGGTCTTGGCGAGCTTGCGGTAGGCAGAGCTCGCGGCCTGGAAGTCTCCGGACTGCTCGGCGCGAAGGGCTTCTTCGGCGAGCTCGTCTTGGAGCTGCGTGGTGCGGTCGGCCTTCGCGCGGGCCATCGCCTTGACTCGGCGGGCGACTGCTTCATCGGCTCCCGAGGCGGAGGACCCGCCCGAGCTGTTCACAATGACCATGTTGGACTGCAGCTGCTGGGCCGCCACATTGTTGGGGTCGAGCTGAACCGAGCGGTCCAGCAACTCCTCGGCCTCGTCGAAGCGGTTGTCCTTGTAGGCGTCGTAGGCGGCGCTCCAGTATGCGGTCGAGGTGCGCTTCCTCGCGGTCTGCTCCATGAGCTGAGCGGCGTCTGCGCTCGACTTGCCCCTGGCCTCTTTCTTCTTGGCACCGCGCGTTCCACCCAGCACCGCGCCGGTGTCGACAGTATTGAGCATCAAGGGGTCAGCGTTGTTTCCGTCGAGCCGCTGGGCAGCGCCCATGTCGACGGTGCGGGCGATGGGAGCGGGTGGGCGGGCGCCCTCGGTCTGGCGGGCCTCGCGTCCGGGCGGGAGGTTGACCTGCCACTCCACGAGCGAAACGGGCGCGTCCACCGCAGGACCTTCAAGCGACTGCCAGCCCCGCTTGACCCAAGGCTGTCCGGGGCCCACTGCGGACAGCTCGACGGGCAGCTGGACGCGTCCGGCGAGGGTCTCGGTGGACTTCTCCAGCGGGATGAGCAGGGTGTTGCCAGTTCGAGACAGCGCCACCGGACGTCCCGCGACTCGCACACTTACCGCGGTCCACCCCTCTGGAAGGCGTACAGGCAAGAAGGGCGCTCGGTCGTTTCGGACCTGCCAAGTGGCTCGGATGGCCCCGGTTCCGGATTCGGCGAAAGATGCTTCGTAGCGGGCGTGGTCGACGATAATAGGAGGCTCGGCTGCCGGCGTGGTCTCGAGGCGGCGCCACTGAAAGCCGGTGCCGGAGGGGTCCACGCCTGAAAATGCCGCCACCGGCGTGCCCGGAAGCGACGACCGCAGCTCGGCGGGCAGGTCGGCGAAGGCGAGAGCGGTGCCACTGCCGCTGGTGGGAATCACGACCGCATCATCGGTGCGGAGGATGGCGACGGTGTGGTCCCCCCGAAGTCCAGGACGCAGCGGAATCGGGATGGGCGTGCCGTCTTCGCCGGGGGCAGCACTGCGGTAGCGCACCACCACGCGGGCCAGATCGGTGATGGGGTCGGACATTCGGATGGTGAGCTGCTCGCCGGATCCTTCCACCACCGCTCCGGCGGGCTCAAGCACCTCCACGGCCTCGGCACCGCCGGGAATCCGCAGTGGAAGGGTGTCAAGGGCACCATGCTCCACCCGCACCTGTAGGAAGCTCAGCGCGCGAACCTCTGCTTCGTCAACGGACAAGGCGGTGTGTTGATCGACCCGGACTCGACGCTGCCGAGCGGGTGCCGGTGCCCGAGGACGCCAAGACACGGTCACGGGTGTCTCCGCACCATCGCCGCGCGCAGCCACTGCGAAGCGGTCCCCGTCCGAGGAGATCGCCCCAGCCACGTGGATGTCGAGGTCGGGATTGAAGGGGGACGCGACCCGTACCGTAGACCGGGCAGCCGGTGGCAAGAGCAGCTCGATGCGGCCACTCTTCTGGGTACTCGTTGCCTTCACTCGCGCGGTGTAGCGGACGACATGGGTCCCGCTGGCCCACGCCCCGACCAACACCAGGCTGTTGCCCTGGGGCATCACCCCGGCGGGCTTTCCGTCGACCGTGAGCTCGGTGATGGCCAAGCGTGCGTCGCTCACCGTGATGGCGAGAGGGCCGCCATCAAGCACCGTCAGCGTCAGCTCGGCAGTCAGGATGGTCTCGGCACCTAGGGTGACCACGACCTCCGCATCGGGCAAGAACGCCACAACAGGTGGGGCTCGCCGTGACCTTGGCGCCGCCAGAGCGGTGGCCAGCAGGAGGTGACTGAGCAAGGCCAAGTGGCGACTCGGGGGCGGACGGTCTGCGCTGCTGAGGATAGGACAACGTGGGACTCGCGATGTTCTTACAGGGTTCATGTGCAGAACTTTCGGGCACACCGTGCACTGTGTGGGTCGGTGGCGGCAGGTGTTGCGCGCTCTGGATACAGTTGGTGCGGATGTTGAAGTCACTGCTGCCGTTGTGTGTCCTGTGGACCGGGTGTCGGCCTGCGGTGAAGGACGTGCCCAACGACCCCTTTGACTACGACGAACCCGCCGACGGCGTGTTGCCTCTCTCCGGTTCTGTAGAGGGGGGTGGGCGGGTGGTCTGTGTCGACCCAGAGCCCCGAGAGCTGCTGGGTCCGCTTGAGCGGGTGAATGCGGGCCCAGACTGGGCAGCACAAGTCCCCGCGTCCCTTGACGACCCCTTGGATGTCAACCGATCTGCGGGCGCGGTGGTCGCTGATCTCACTGGAGATGGCGTCCTCGACGTGTTCTTGCCCCATGACACCGCCTGCATGTTCTTCGAGGGACGGGCGGATGGAGAGCTGTTCGATGCCTCTGCCGACCGCATTCCGCTGGCGGAGGTGGACTGCCATGCGTGGGGTGCAAGTGCCGCAGATGTCGACGATGACGGTGATCTCGATCTCCTGCTCACCCGCGAGGCCGCCCGCGACTTGCTGTGGCTCAACGACGGTGCCGGTCACTTTGTCGATGCGACCGCCGCTGCGGGCCTGCCGGATGTGGCGTGTGGCAGCCGCTCCGCCTCCTGGGGTGACATGGATGGCGACGGCGACCTAGACCTCTTCATCGGCCGCCACCGCGTCATCCTCCGAAGCGAGCTGGAGACCTGCGAGCCGGGCCTGAGCCCCGCTGGCTGGGAACTCCCCCCCGGAAATCCGAACTCTCTGCTCGAAAATCAGGGCGACGGAACCTTTGTTGACGTGACTGCCGAGCGCTTGACCTTCCACGGGGAGTTCGCCTACACGTTCTCGGGTGGGTGGATCGACCTCGATGGTGATTTGTCCCAAGACCTCGTTCTCATCAATGACTTCGGCGCGACCGCCACACCGACCACGGCGTTCCTCAACGACGGCACCGGTCACTTTAGTGAGCTGCCCGAGGTGTCAGGGCTGCGCATGCCCATCTTCGGCATGTCGATGGCGACCGGCGACATCAATGGCGATGGCTGGCCCGATCTCGCGGTCACCGACATCGACCGGCTTCACCTGATGGTGAGCGTGGGGCGCCTTCAGTGGGTCGACGAAGCGGTGGTGCGTGGCCTGCGTCCCGACCCCGGCCGAGGACAGCTCGCTTCGTGGGGCGTGGCGCTGGAGGACCTCAACCACGACACCCGGCTGGACCTTCTGACCGTCTTTGGTCCCACCGAAGGTCCCCTGGGCGATCGTGAGTCGGATGTGTTGGAGCAGCCCGACGGTCTCTTCATCCAGGACACTGCGGGCGACTTCGTAGACCGCGGACCCGCCTGGGGATTCGACTCGACGGCCGTGGGGCGCGGCCTCGTCGTCGCCGACGTCGATGGTGATGGCTGGCTGGATGTGCTCCGACCCGACTACCGCGGAGGTCCCGCGGAGCTGCTGCGTCAGCGCTGTGGAAGCGCCGCCTGGGCCACAGTGCGGTTCGACGGTCCACTCGACGGGATGGGCGTGCGGCTTGAGGTGGTGGCCGACGGGGAGACCCAGGTCCGGTGGCACAACCCCACCAGCACCTTCCTCGGAAGCAGTGGCCCCTCGCAGGTCCATGTGGGACTGGGAAGCGCCGATTGGCTCGACGAGGTTCGGGTGTACTGGCCCGATGGGGCGGTCTCTGTCGCCCGGGATGTGGCGACCCGGCAGCACCTCTTGGCACATCATCCAAGCCGCACGTCGGGCCGCTGAGCCGCCTTCGCTCAACTATGCAGCCCCGCACTGCCGGGCGTCCGAGTCCTTGCCGAGAGCCAGCTTGACAGCGGCTTCCACACCCAGCGGGAAGCGCTCGGGGGGCAGCAGATCTTCGAGGTGGTCGCGGTCGATGGCGTCTCGAACCGGACCTCGGATGCCGGCGAGGTAGAGGTCCACCTGTTTTTGCTTGAGATCTTCGGCGAGCTCGCGCAGGGCCCCCACGGCGGAGCTGTCGATGCGGCTCACCACGGTGGCATCGATGACAACGGCCAATATAGGTCCATCTTGGGTGTTCATGAGGTGTTTGAGGTTGTCCTTGAGGTACTTGGTGTTGCCGTAGAAGAAGGGCGCGTCCATTCGGATGGCGAGCACACCGGCGGCGGTCTCGGCGGTGGGCTGACGGGCGACATTTCGCCAGATGGTCGTGCCCGGAAGCCGTCCCAGGACCGCAAGATGGGGGCGCGTGGTCTCGTAGACGAACCAGATCAAGCTGGCGCCGACACCGGTGAGGATGCCCTGCTCAATGCCTAAAGACAGGGTTGCGCCGAAGGTGAGGCTGAGGAGCGCCAGGTCGGAGCGGTCCACCTGCCACAGGTGACGGACCTCCTTCACGTCGATGAGCCCGAACACTGCGGTCATGATGATGGCGGCGAGTACCGCCTTGGGCAGGAAGTAGAACAGCGGGGTGAAAAACACCAGGGTGATGGCGATGACGACGGCCGTGATCATGCTGGCCAAGGGCGTTGTGGCGCCAGCCTGGTCGTTGACAGCAGTGCGGCTGAAGCCTCCGGTCACCGGGTAGGCGGAAAAGAAGGCTCCGCCGATGTTGGCCACGCCGAGACTGATGAGCTCCTGGTCGGCGTCCATGTCGTAGCGGTGACGGCGGGCGAAGGCTTGGGCGACCGCAATGGACTCCATGAAGCCCACCAGAGCGATGGTGAGGGCGGTGGGGAGCAGCTCTTGGGCTGTGGCCAGGTCGAACGAAGGCACCGCAGGCATGGGCAGACCGGCGGGCACGCCTCCCACAATGGCGACGCCTTGCTCGTGGAGGCCCAGTCCCCACACAGAGAGGGTTCCGCCAACCACCACGGCGAGTGCGCGGGGGAATTGCGGACGCCACCTCTTGAGCCCGACGAGTGCAACGACGCTCGTGCCACCGATGACGAGCGTGATGGGGTTGATGTTGCCCGCTTGCTCGATGGCCTGCAGGAGGATGTTGTGGACGTGGTGGCTGCGCGGGATGTCTACCCCAAGAAGGTGCTTGAGCTGGCTCATCCCGATGATTAGAGCGGCGGCGGAGGTGAAGCCGGACAGCACAGGGTGCGACAGGAAGCTCGTGAGGAAACCGAGGCGTGCAAGGCCCATCAGCAGCTGCATTACACCCACCATGAGGGCAAGCATGACGGCCGCAGTGAGGTAGGCCGCAGGATCGTCACCGGCGATGGTGCCCACTCCGCTGGCCACCAGCAACGACACCATGGCGACCGGGCCGACCGCGAGCTGGCGAGAGGTGCCGAGCACAGCGTAGAGCAGCACCGGCACGACCGACGCGTACAACCCAATGATGGGGTCGAGGCCGGCGAGCATTGCGTAGGCCATGCCTTGGGGAACCAGCATGACCGCGGTGGTAAGGCCGGCGGAGAGGTCGCCTCGAAGGTCCTTGCGCTGGTAGGCGGGCATCCACCGGGCAGCGGGGACGAAGCGTTGGAGGAGTGTCGGCATGGGCGCCTCAGCCAGGTGGGAGTCGAGTGGGGCTCGGATACGAAGCAAGTCCCGTGCGGGACTCTGTCGCTCTCAGGGCTTCTCGGCCGCCGCCTTGTCCGCCATATGAAAGCCCTGCATCCCCACGACCATGGCGACGACGAACACGATGGCGTTGAGGTTCAGCGCGCCAATTCCCACCAGGGCCGGCCCCGGGCACAGACCGCTAAGACCCCAGCCGATCCCGAACAGGGCGGCCCCCCCCACGAGCCGCGGGGTGATGTCGCGGCGGGTGGGAATGCCAAATCGCACCGCCAACAAAGGGGACGAACGCTTGAGGATCCAGCGGTAAAGCGCAAGGTGAATGGCGATGGCACCTCCCATCACGAATGCCAGGCTGGGGTCCCACGCGCCGGTGAGGTCGAGGAAGCCTACGACCTTGCTGGGTTGGGTCATGCCCGAGACCCCGAGCCCGAGGGCGAAGAGGGCGCCGAGACCAAGGTAGGTGGATTGGGCCACGAGATTGGCGTTGAACATGGTGGTTCCTGTCAGACCTATGACGTGCCGGTTGGGTGGCGTGGCGTTCACAGCTCGCCCCTGAGCACCTGCTGGCTGAACCACACGGTGATGATGCCTGTGGTCATGAAGGTGGCGACCGCGACTGCGGAGCGGACCGAGAAGCGGGAGAGTCCACACACTCCGTGGCCGCTGGTGCAGCCGCTGCCCATGCGGGTACCGACTCCTACGAGCAGGCCGGCGGCGGCGATGGCGACGAGGGAGCGGTCGAGGTCATCGGCGACCACTTCGGGGCGGTTGAATGCGAAGGCGAGTCCGCCGGCGATGAGTCCGCTCACGAAGAGCAGGCGCCAGCTCATGTCGCCCGCCCGAGGCTTGAGCAGTCCGCCGACGATGCCGCTGATGCCAGCGATTCGGCCGTGGAGCAGCAACATCAGTGACGCGGCTAGGCCGATGAGCAGGCCCCCTACTGTGGAGGCAATCGGGGTGAAGTTTTCCATGGATCCTCCGTGCACAACGCCCCGGGTCTTTGCGGGGGCACGTGCTCTGGCTTGAGAGAGATGATCGCAAGAACCGTGCCCGCATATTGATTGCCTGCGCACGCGCAAAAGAATGGACGTTGTACCGCTCTGGTACGGCGGTGTGTCAGGCGAAGTGTTTCGCTGAAACAGTTTGGTGTGGGGGCGGGGTGTGGATGCGCGGGGCGCGCTGGAGGACGTTCTTGTGGGCGTCGGGGGTCCCGGGGTCCGGCTTGCGGGGTAGGGTGGGCGGCAAGGCCCAACAGGAGAATGGAATGCGGACTTGGAAGGCAGCTTTCGGCGCTTTACTACTCGGTGCGACCTCTGGATGCTTCGAGCTGAAGTCTGACTCTGGGCTGGACACCGGTTCCGAAGGCGAAGACGGCGGCGGCTCGGATGGCGGAGGCTCCTATGGCGGGGAGACGCCGGGCATGGAGGGCATGGTGGCGGCCCACAATGCTGTCCGGGCGACCGTGGGGGTGCCCGACTTGGTGTGGGACGACGACCTTGCTGCGATTGCGCTCGAGTGGGCCACTGGTTTGGCTGAGTCTGGCTGCATGATGGAGCACGACTACAGCTCGCCCTTCGGCGAGAACCTGTACTGGTCGAGCTACGAAAGCAACGTGCAGCAGGTCGTTGATGGATGGGCGAGCGAGGGCGACTTCTACGACTACGACTCCAACTCGTGCGACTCTGGGCAGCAGTGCGGGCACTACACCCAGCTGGTCTGGGACTCCACCGAGCGCGTGGGCTGCGCGATGGTCGTGTGCCCGGGGAACGCGGGGGAGATCTGGATGTGCGACTACGACCCTCCGGGCAACTGGGTTGGCGAGAAGCCCTACTGACGTGGGTCCCGGGTCGGCTTCGGAGAACCTCAACGCGCTCGACATCCCGCTGTCACCGAACTGTCACTGGGTGCCGGTATCGTGGGGCATGACTTGGCCCACACCCGCCATGCCCCTGCTCTGGGGGTGCCTCGTCTGGGGCACCGGCTGCATGGACGTGGACCCGGAGCTGGCCCGCGCAGAGCGGATGCGCGAGGTGCTGGTCACAGCCGACCGGGTGTTTCTGTCGCGGGAAGCGGGCCTCGTGGCCGACAAGTACGCCGCGATGGCGGGCGACCCCTACGCCTTCTTGCGCGGCACGGTGCCCTGGTACTTCGCCGAGCTCGCGCGGCCAGATCCCAGCCGGCCCCGCACTTCATTTCTGTCCAATGCGGCGTCGACTGCGGTGTTGGTGGTGGGCGACCCGCACCCCGAAAACTGCAGCACGCTGGCCACCACCGCCGTTGCAGACCCTCTCGAGGTGGCGCAGCCGGTGGAGTTCGTGGACCTCGACGCCGCAGGCTGGGGACCATGGCTGCTCGACGTGCGCCGAGCGGCTCTTGGAATGCACACGCTGACGGCACAGCTCCCGGGCTGTTCGGCCGAGTGCCGTCAAGATGCGGTCTCCGCGCTGGTCGAGCGCTACTCGGAGACGATTGTTGTGGGAGCGCTCGACGAGAGCCCCGACGGA